>VYLZ01000736.1_pt1 | contig 22841 bp, 20 predicted proteins | sample 5115361 | NCBI WGS metagenome assembly VYLZ01 (sample SAMN12291805, study PRJNA351875) | freshwater metagenome | isolation source: freshwater lake | place: USA: Michigan, Sixteen Lake | collected 2013-08-07 | reverse complement strand
AGAACAGATTTACTCTGTTAAGGCAGGTGCGGAACCCCGCAAGGGAAAGAAGCAGAAACCTAAATCGTGAGGTTTGGGAATCACCGTCCGTTTACGGCGGTGAGGATGTCAAAATAACCAGTTCTATCGGACAAATACCATGATTAATCACGATCCTTTCGGCGATCGCAAATTAGAGCGCCTGCAATTAATGTTATATCTAATCCCCTTTCTAGGAGTGATTCCCTCCGCTTGGACATGGTATCGAGGAGAAGGAAAGGGAAAAGAAAGGCAAATTAGTCGCTTATCCTTGAATTTAACGCTAGGATGGCTACTTTTTTACACTTTCCTCTGGACTGGGGCTACTTTCAGCGACCAAACCTTGAGTTTTCGCTTTTTATACTGGAACGGTTTATTAACTTCTGCTTATATTCTCCTCTGCCTAGGAATTATCTTCAAAGTTTGGCGGCAAAAATAAATAGCTAGGCAGTCAACTTGATTCTTTTGGCCAAGTCAAGGCCAAATCCCCTGAATAGGAATCTAGCCAACTTGCTCAAATCTATGCTAGTCTCTTGATACTTAATATTAATATCTTCATAAACAAGAACTAGATGAATTCCCATTTAATCAAAGTTCCCTTTGTGGATTTGACTTGGCAAAACCAGCCCCTACAAGCAAAAATTACCGAGGCAATCCAAACAGTTATCGACCGGGGAGATTTTGTTTTAGGCCAAGCTTTAGCCGAATTTGAAACCGCTTTTGCCCAAGCTTGCGGAGTCGAGTATGCTGTGGGAGTAGCTTCTGGCACTGCTGCTCTTACCCTGGCTTTACAAGCTTACGGCATCGGTGCCAGGGATGAAGTGCTAGTCCCCGCTAATACCTTTGTCGCTACCCTCATGGGTGTTGTGCAAGCGGGGGCCAAACCGATTTTAGTTGATTGTCACCTCGATACGGCCCTAATTGACCTCGCGGCGGCTGCTCAAAGAATTACCCCCAACACCCGCGCCATTCTCCCCGTACACCTGTACGGACAGATGGTATCACCCCAACAATTACAGGATTTTGCCCGCAGCTATAATCTGATTATCTTTGAGGATGCGGCCCAGGCCCATTTAGCCAGTAGAGAAGGTTATCGCGCCGGCAGTGTCGGTGTAGCGGCCGGGTTTAGTTTTTATCCCAGTAAAAATTTGGGTGCTTTTGGCAATGGCGGAATGTTAGTGAGCAATGATCCCGAAATTAGCCAAAAAGCCCGCAGTTTAAGAAATTATGGCGCACCGAGCAAGTATTTTCACACCGATATCGGCACTAATAGCCGTTTGGATAGCATACAAGCCGCCATTTTAAACATTAAATTACCCCATCTGGAAAGCTGGAATCGCTCCCGTCAGCGAGCGGCAAGACAATACGACAGGCTTTTGGCTCCTTTAGCCGATCAAGGCATTTTACCCGTACAAGACGAAACCGAGACTGGTCATGTCTATCATCTCTACGTTATTCGCATTCTCCCCCATTGTCCCGTTGATCGCCAACAACTACAAGAAAAATTAACTGCCGTCGGTATTCAAACCGGCATTCATTATCCGATTCCTTGTCATCTGCAACCGGCCTATCGCTACCTGGGTTATCAACAGGGAGACTTTCCTAATGCAGAGACTCTCTGTGAAGAAATTGTCTCTCTCCCCATGTACCCCGGCATCAGCGAGGAGCAGATTGACATCGTGGTTGAACAGATCACTGCGATCATCGGGTAACATAAATTCAGAATTTGTCACTAAATCGCTCCGTCCTATGGGTGTTAGTCCTTCCTTGTCCCCCGTCTCCCACAAAAATCGGCAATCTTGGCTGATTATCGGTTTCTTGGCGGTTATCTATGGTCCGGTGATCTTTCACTGGTACGATGGTTGGCTGAATAAATCGATCGGCATCGAACACGAATACTTTAGCCACGGCTTGATTGGCCTTCCCTACGCCGCCTATATTGTCTGGCAGAATCGCAAAAAATGGCAACGCCTCGAAGATCGCTCCCACCCCCTCGGAGCGTTTTTGTTAACCCTAGGAGCGATTTTTTATCTCCTCGGTTCCTCTCTTTGGGTTAGTATGTCTTTTCCGATTATTTTAGCGGGAATCTGTCTCTGGTTAAAAGGAACAGAAGGTTTTAAATTGCAAGGATTTCCCCTACTTTTAACAGCCTTAGCGACCCCTAATCCTATCCCCTACCTGATTGCTCCCTATACCCTACCCCTACAGGTTTTTATTGCCGCTTGCGCTGGTTTTATTCTCCAGCAAGCAGGCTTAGATGTCTCCGTTGACGGTATCTATGTAGCGGTAGAAGGTAGGATGGTGGAAGTCGCTCCCTACTGTGCGGGGCTGAAAATGTTATTTACCAGTCTTTACGTCACGCTGCTGCTGCTCCATTGGACTGATACTATCGAAAACGGTCGTAAAACCCGCTTTATGCTCCTCAGTGCCTTTGGAATTAGTGTCGGGGCTAATATTATTCGTAACGCGCTTTTAGCTTGGTTTCACGGCACGGGACAAGAGGAAAACTTTAAATTACTCCACGATAGCTGGGGGGGTGATTTATACTCCGTCTTTATGTTATTACTGATCCTTTTGGTCTTCCAAATCATGCAGTATCGCGAGGCGGTTAAGAAAAAGTCCCCGGCTCAAGAGGAAGGTAACCAGGATGATTAGTCAAAAAATTCCAGCCGAGGTAACTTTAGTGTTAGATAAAGTCAAAAAAAAGCTCCCGGGTAATTATTTACTGCTGTTGTGCCTGCTGCTGCTATTGATTGTAGGGGGTATCTTGCCCAATTTAATTTCTGGCCAGTGGTCTTGGGTGGAGCAACCGAGAATCAGTAATATGCAGAAAATGCGAGTCCTACAAGAATCGGGAATCAAGTTCTCTGACCTGAAAACCATCGACCAGAGCCAAGGAGAAATCGGTGAGGGAAAATGGTCGGTACAAGTGGTGGAAACTCCTGAAGGCAAGAGGATCACCGTGCTTTTAAAGCCACAGATATACTATAAAAATCAACCAGGATTAGAATGGTCCGATATCACTTCGATTAGTCGTTGGAATCAGGGGGAAACAACCGAGCTATTAATCCCCACCCAGTCGGGAGGAAAGGCCACGGCTCGATTCTATCGTGCCTGGACACAAAACACCTTTGCCGTGGTGCAATGGTATGCTTGGCTAGGTGGTGGTCATTACGATCCCTCGGTGTGGTATTGGCTTGACCAATGGGCGCAATTAAAAAGACAGAGAGTACCCTGGATAGCCGTTTCCTTGCTGATTCCCTTAGAACCGACGAAAGAACTGCAAACTCTCACTCCCTTTGCTCTCAATCTCGCCAAGGAAGTTCAAAGGAACTTAGAACAAAATGTCTTAAGTCAATTAACTTCTCTGCCTGAGACCAAAAAAGAAAAGTAGTTTTTCTGCTCCCAACTATCTGTTTAAAAAAAACTAGCTCAAGGCACTTTTCTAGTCCTTAATAGCTTCTTTGTTCCTCTCCCACTAGATAACTCTCAGAAAATAAATTGATATATCTGTATGATTCCACCAATGCTCAACAAGTTTTTGCCAGTTAGTTTATTCAGAACCAGGGCGATAGCCTTATCAGGGTTGAGTCTGACAGGGTTCTTATGGGTAATTCACTCCGAGAGACTCAAGGCCCAGGGTCCTTTGTCCATACCCCAGACTCAACCCGGAGCCGGGTTGGAATTTTTGCCCCCCCAACCGCCTAATCCCACCTTTCCTGAAAACACGATTCCCCCCACTGGCTACAGTCCACCGGTTTACTCTCCCAATAATTCCCAATCCCGACAAATTCAGGCCTATCGACTTGATATCGGCGATCAAATTACTGTCTCGGTTCCCGATTTTCCCGAATTTAATTCCACGGGGCCAGTGGATCCCGATGGTAATTTTCTGGTGCCGATTTTAGGGCGTATTCCGGTGCTCGGCTTGACTTTAGACGAAGTGCAAACTAAAATCCGCCTCGAATTGGGGCGAAAATACTTGCGGGAGGAACCGGAAGTGATTGCGGTTTTAACCACTGCCCGTCCCGTCCAGTTAACCATTCTGGGAGAGGTACAGCGACCGGGGTTTTATAATGTTGCGCCTAATACTCCCCTAGCGCAGGTACTTTTGGCGGCGGGGGGTGGCACTCCCAGAGCCGATCTGCGTTCGATCGTTGTCCGTCGGGTTTTAGTCGATGGTACAGTGTTAGAGGAGAAACTTGACCTTTATACTCCCTTAATTAAAGGGGAACGCTTGCCAGATATGCGTCTGCAAGGGGGCGATGCCGTGATTGTTTCCAAGCTAGAAGTAGGCCAAGAAACGGGATATAATCGCACACTGGTGGCGAGAACCACCCTCACCCAGCAGAATATCACTGTCAGGGTTTTAGCTCCCTTAGTTCCTTCGGGAATTGCCCTGAGAAATGTTTCGATTCCTAATGGCAGTACCTTCCTCGATGTGGTGGCTAGTTTACCGGTTTCCGATCGCCTGCGGATTAATGTCAATGAAGTGTCTCTGCTACGTTTTGATAGTGCCAAAGGGGGAATTGTTAGTCAAACTTTGAGTCCGATAGCGGCAGTTAGGGGAGATATCTCCCAAAATGTTCCCCTAGAAGATCAAGACGTAATTATTGTCACCCGCACCCTATTAGGGGAAATTTTCGCCGCTTTTAATATCATTACCCAACCCATTCGGGATATTTCCAATTTTACCAATACAATTCTCAACCTTAGCAATCAATTCAATAACTTCCAATAACTGAGGGGCAACTTGCTCCCTTCACTCCTTAACACAACTTCATAAGCTAGGATTTCAAGGGCGAGAATCACTCTTGACCGCTAAAATGTAAAGAATCTGGGAATATATTAAAAAGCTATGGCTCTACCAATTGTTAAACGATTTCTCATCTCGCTAGATCAGAACAAATTTGTGGGAATATTCGTCTTCCTCGTCTGTTTAGGTGGTTCTGTGATCTTTGCTCTCCTACCCGATCCTGAGAAACCCCCCACCTTTTATCGGGCGGTGGGACAATTGGCCTACCGGGTGCCGCCGCCAGCTTTTACCAGTACAGGAACCCAACTGCAAGAACAAGGGCGGGCTATTGACCGCGATTTACTGCTGTCTCCCCGGGTATTGGTCAATACAGCCCAAAAACTGCAATTTAATCAGGAACAGATCGTTAAAATTCGCGATCAAGATTTGAAAATCACCTTCCCCGGTGAAGCGGAGGGACAAAAAAATAATAGCAATCGGTCTACAGGAACCGACCAACCCCAAGAGATACTTTTAGAGTTAACGGCCGACTCCCAGTCCAAGGCGGAGTTAATTCTCGAAACCTTGATGAAGGAAATGGTGGAATACAGTCGCTGGCTGAATACTTCTCAGTTACGGGCCCGCATAGAAGCTCTCAGTGTCCGACTTAACGAAGTCCAAAAAGATTTAACCAGAGCCGAAGAAAAGTTTTATCGCTACATTAGTACCCAGGGTTCAGATTTATTGGCGATTCAAGATGGGAGTTTATTCACCGCTATCACCAGTAGTCAACAGCAACAGCGAGAAATTCGCCTAGAACTGCAAGGCATTCAAGGACAGATTAATAGTCTGAGTAAACAACTCGATTTAACCCCCGATCAAGCTTACACCTCCTCGGCCCTTAGTGCCGACCCGATTATTGCCAGTATCCGAGCGCAGATATTGGGTACGGAAGCCCAATTGGAGCGACTACAGAAGGATTTACGTCCCGAACATCCCACCGTAGCTAAATTACGCAAAGAACAGCAAGTTAACGAATCTCTCTTACAAAAAAGAGCCGCCGAGGTGATCGGAAAAGATGGCATCCTGACCGATCTTCCCAGCAGTCGCATCCGTCAGCAAAGTAATCTCGATGCCACCCGTCAACAACTAGCGGCTCAATTAGTCACCCTGCAAACCCAGCGCGAGGGTTTAATGAAACAATTAGAATCCTTAGTGACTCAGGAACAGCAATTACGCTCCCAATACGAGAAATTCCCCGATAAACAGCTACAGCAAGCTCGTTTAACCCAAGCCGTCGCCTTTCAACGGGGTATCTACGAGAATATTCTCAATGCTCTGGTGGATGCTCAGGCTGCAGAAGCGGAAACCGTGGGTAGTCTCACCGTCGCCCAACCGCCAGTGGCTCAACCGATCGAACAGGTGTTTAACCGCAAGAATCGTACCTTGATTCTCTTGGTGGGTGCTGGTTTGGGAACTTTAGCCGGATTGGGTACGATTCTCCTGTTAGCAGTGATCGATGATCGCCTGCACAGTCCCCAAGAATTGCGGGAAGCTTTGGTTAGTCGGGATATACTACTCTTAGGACAATTGCCCATTGTCCGGAATTTAGAGGGCGAGGAAATCGAGCCGATTCTCGCCGATGCTAATGCCAATTATCTCCCCTACTACGAACGTTTACGCAGTACCCTGCGACTTGTGGGCGGCGGCGAAACGGTGAAAGTGGTCATTGTCACCAGTATTACTGGCGGAGAGGGGAAAACTGCCACTGCCTATAATCTGGCGATCGCTGCGTCTTTAGCGGGCCTTCTAAGGCCGAAGAAATCGGAGTCACTCCCGATCCCAATTCTTTCCGAGAACCCCTACTTTACTACGGGGCAAAAAGTAAATCGATCCGGCTGGCCCCAAATATAGAAAACCTTTCCATTTTGCCTAGTCCCGGTCCGCAAAAACAAGCGGCAGCTATCATTGAATCGAGCGAATTACAATTAATTCTCAAAGATTCTCGCGGCCGTTTCGATCTGGTGATTGTGGATACTCCTTCTCTGTCTAGCTGTAATGATGCGCTGCTCTTAGAAGAACTAGCGGACGGGATTATTCTGGTAACGCGCCAGGCGATAACTCGTTCTAGTCTCTTGAGTGAAGCAACTGACCAGTTAACAGAAGCGGAAGTGAAAATTTTAGGGGCGGTGATTAACTACGTCGATATTACGCCGACTCTCAACACCGCCGAACCAGAACTGCCACCTTTGATAGTTCCCCCACTACAGGAAAAAACAGAGACAGAGGAAGTGAAAGTGGAGGTGTAAATGCGGTTACTTATGACAAAATCTTCTGGCTCGATCGAATTGTGGTTCTTGCCAAGAAAAAGCAAAATGACTGATACTATCTATGGTGGGAAAGGCTATGCGAATCGCTTCCATTTGCACTTCTAAGGAGGGACGATTGTTATAGGGTTGTCCCCATAAACCCGCTAAAGCTGGGATAACAGCAGTTTGATTTCCCCTGCTTGCCACTACTCTTTTGATCTGATTAACTACACAGGTAGTATCGTTACAATTAGCGTAGGACATGGGATGCCATTCTAGGGAAGCGGGAAAACTATCCCAAGCTTGTAACCTGGAATCAAAACCTTGATTACCCACAAGACGATTTCCATCAGGAAAAAACACTGCCCCGGCGGGAATTCCCTGACGTTCCACTAGGGCGGAAAAATAACTAATATAATCAATTACACCCTGGGCAGCATGGGCAACCGCTAGGAACCAAAGTTCTAATTTGAGGCGATCAAAACGACTTTTAACTGATTGTTTCATCTCCTCTTCTAAGGGGATTCTACCCTGCCAAAGAGGGGCGGTTTCTTGGGGATAAAGGCGATCGGCTTCGACGACGAGTCAGATAGCGATCGATTAAAAATTTGCCCTTATTATTCAATCCTCGATTAATTAAAGCTTGTCGGGATGCCGGACTAAAAATCCATAAATCTTGGACATCATCGGCAACGGAATCGACTCCTGTTCCTCTGGGATAGCGAATATAATCAAATAAAACTCCATCGGGACGACGTTGTAAAATGGCTTCTAGGAGAATTAAATAATCCTGTCGCGCTTGATTACTGTAGGGATCGACAAAAGTTTGGGATCGATCATCGACAAAAGAGGTGCTATCCTGTCCTTTACCATTGCGTGCTAACGCCTCCTGTCGATCGGGTTTTAAGCTATAAGCATAGCCAAAATTGAGGCTAAATAACCAAGCATAAACCTTTAAACCGCGTTTATGTCCCTGTTCGATCGCCTGTGCTAATAAATCCACATTTCCCGCACCCGGATTTTTAATCACGCTATCCCAAACGGTGGGATTATTGTTAGGAGGTAATAAGACTTGACCATCGGCAAAAACTTCCAGATAAACTGTATTATAACCTTTGGCCACGATGCGATCGAGGATACTTTCCATCGATCCAGGACGGGTATCACAGGAGTAGAGACGTAACCAGATCGCTTGTTCCTGTAACCAGTGTCGGGAACGACAAAAGCGCAATTGTTCAGCATATTTCTGCAATAAAATGTTATATTCTTGGGGGGAAGTTTGACGCAGATTTTCTTGTTGTTTGATTTCCGATTCGGACAGTTGACAGTTATTATTGACTGCGAGGCTAGGGTTAATCCCTAGAGGACTACTCCAGAGGATTATAGCGAGGAAACAGGATAGCGATCGCAGATAATTGACTTTCTTTAACATAGTTGTTCACGGCAAAAGTAGCAAAGGAGAAATTTTCTTAGTTTGCTATTTTTTTAGAGCAGTTATCTTAATGGTGAGGTATAAGGTTTTCGGTTTGGGGATAGGAGAGACAGGAGACGATTCTCAGTCAGATTATACTTCAGCTTTATCGAAAATTTGGGTTGAAAACCCCGGAAAAATTTTGCCACCAACCAACCCAATCAACCGATCAGATGTTTCGATTCAACTAATTTCTAAGCGCCAGTAGAGAGTTTCTTCAGGCTAGAAGCTAACCCCGTCAAATCTCCTTGGGTTTGCGGCAAAAAGTTTTTCGTGGGGGTAGGGTGTGGGGTGTGGGGTGTAGGGTGTAGGGTTTTACCCGTTTTCAGAGGGTCAATTACCTAATTTTCGGGGAAAAAGTCCCGGAATTTTCCCCCCGACCACTCCAATGGTTGGCACTTTTTGAGGTAAAAAAAGTCTAAAAGTCTTACCCAACAAGGTTTTTAGATTTATTCAGCAAACCCTAGTTAACCTTTTGGCAATTGCTAGATGACTAAAAATAAAAAAGTGCTGATTTTAGGGGGAACGGGGGAAGCGGCGGCATTAGCGGCTAAAATTGCGGCAATTCCGGGTATAGATGCCATCGCTTCTTTGGCCGGTCGCACGAGAGAACCGATTACTCTCACAACTCCTTCTCGCAGGGGGGGGTTTGGTGGTGCCACCGGGTTAGCCAATTATCTGCGTCAAGAACGCATTGATTGTTTAATTGATGCCACCCACGCCTCGGATTGTGGTATTCCTCGATTAATCTTAAGTCGTCCAGCTTGGGAAAAAGTATCTGGAGATAATTGGATTGAAGTAGAAAACAATCAAGCGGCGGCGAATATTTTACCGGGGTTAGCCCCGCGGATATTTCTCACTATTGGTCGGCAAGAACTGGCAAGTTATGCACATTTAAACAATATCTGGTTTTTGATGCGGATGATCGACCCACCGGCAGCGGATGCCATCGTACCGGTTGGAAAATTATTGTTGGCACGGGGGCCTTTTTCCTTACAGTCAGAGCGCTCTCTTTTACAAGAATATAACATTGAGGCGATCGTGAGTAAAAATAGCGGCGGTGATGCCACTTACGCCAAAATTATCGCCGCTAGAGAGTTGGGAATAATCGTGGTAATGATACAACGTCCACCTGTACCTGAAGGAGAAAAAGTGGCGGATGTTAAAAGTGTCCTGGCATGGTTAGAAAAAAGGTGGCTCTCTTGATTTTTCTGGAAAAATCATCAGTAAACCCTATCTAAATTACTCGTTAAGACTGCACCGAAGAAGGGAGCAGGGAGAGGAATTTTGAGCATTTGTACTAAAAATTCCCCTACGCAGTTTAAATTCAGTTATCAGTTATCAGTTATCAGTTATCAGATGTAAGTTTTAAGTTATCAGTTATCAGATGTAAGTTATCAGATGTAAGTTTTAAGTTAATTAGTTAGTTAGTTATCTTTATCTTTATACCTGTTTACTGTTTACTGATCACTGTTTACTGATCATTTACTGTTTACTGTTTACTGTTTACTGTTTACTGTTTACTGTTTACTGTTTACTGTTTACTGTTTACTGTTTACTGTTTACTGTTTACTGTTTACTGTTTACTGTTTACTGTTCACTGATTACTGTTTACTGTTTACTGATTACTGATCACTGTTTACTGATCACTGAAAACCTCCCCACTTCCCCACCCAATCTAGGAAAATTACACTTTCACCACGTTGCTAAAACGGATTTTCAGGTAATCATCTTCCATTTTTGCTCCAGAAGGTTTCAGGGCTGCTAAAGCTTGGGGCAAGACTAAATTACGACGGTGATTACCAATGCGAATATTTAACTCGTCTCCAGTTTTATTTAGTTGTATTTGTTCCTTGGGTATGCCGGGTAAATATAATTCCAGACTGTAATTATTTTCCTGTTGAACTACCCGAATGGTGTTTTCCTGGTAATAAACCTTAGTCGGATCTTCCTCGGCAAAAAGAGTTTCTTTCAGTCTTTCCAAAGCGGGTAAACCACACATTTCTTCGGAGTAGAGAGGAACTTCCTTAACCGGTAAAGGATGAAAATTATCGTAAATTTCCTGTTTATAAACCTGTTGATTTTCTTTCCAACGGGCAAAGAAAGGATCGGTTACTTTGTCGGGAATAATCCGATTGGCAATAATCAAATCGGTGGAAACATTATAGAGACTTAGATAGGCATGGGCGCGTAAAGACTCCTTAATCACCATTTTTTCGGGGTTTGTCACCAAACGTACCGAGGTTTGAGTATTATCGGTCAAAACCTTTTCTAAAGCCTCGATCTGCTCGTAAAACTCGTAGGGAGCGTCCATAACTTCCTTGTCCGGTAGGGAAAAACCTGCGATCGGTCGAAATAAAGGTTCTACCAGTGGTCGCAATGCCATCGACATTCCCTGTAACGGTTTGTAAAATCTTCTCATGTACCAACCGCCCACTTCTGGCAAACTCAGCAATCGTAAGGCTGTACCCGTGGGTGCGGAATCGATAATCAACACATCATAAGTACCCTCGTCGTAGTGGCGCTTCATGCGAACTAAGCCGAAAATCTCATCCATTCCGGGTAAAATCGCTAATTCTTCCGCTTGCACTCCATCTAAACCCCTAGCTTGCAATACCTGAGTAATGTAACGTTTTACTGCGCCCCAGTTGCCTTCTAACTCCATTAGTGCATCTAATTCTGCCCCCCAAAGATGGGGGCGTACCAAACGAGGATCGTGACCTAATTCGAGATCGAAACTGTCAGCGAGAGAGTGAGCGGGATCGGTGCTGAGAACTAGGGTTTTATAGCCAAGTTCGGCGCAGCGGAGTCCTGTAGCGGCGGCGACGGAGGTTTTACCCACGCCTCCTTTACCGGTCATGAGAATTACACGCATGGGGGCTGATTCTAAGAAAGTTTACATTACTTATTCTCATTATGACGGGAAAGTTAACAAATTTAGGACAAGAATCAGCATTCTTGGCTATAAAATTCCACTCCCCGACCATCACCCCGGGGAATTAGGCTCTGTTCAAAAAATTGCTGACAGCGATTTTCGGCATCAGCGACGAGAACTTTGGCAAAATGACCGTTTTCGAGAACTTCTTGCCTCGGACGTTGTTCGTAGGCATAGATAATCAAAATATCTCCAGGTTGACAGAGCAGAGCTGCACCACCGTTGGGGCAAATTTCCCCGGTTTGGCCAGGAAAAACGTAGGTGGAAAAGCGCTTACCATTGCTAAGATTGACCACATCCACTTCTTCAAGGGGCAAAATACCGACCCGCTCAATCAATTCTCGATCGATAGTGATACTGCCGACATAATCGACGTTAGCCTCGCTGACGCGCACTCGATGGAGTTTGGCGTGCATTAATCGAATTGTTCCCATGTATTTTGTCCTATTTACCCCAATTACTTCAATTATTATGCTCTCCCAGTGGGAATGTTTACTAAAAAATCTCGGTCAATGGCAAGGTTCTTTTACCCGTCTGTCTCCCCAAGGCGATCTGATCGAAGATACCCCGACTTTGGTATCTTTGCAAGGCATTAATAATAATCGCTCAATTCGTCAATTGGTCCGCCGTCTCTACAGCGATCGAGTGCCGGAAGATTTAATTTTAGAGTATAGTTCTCTCAATCAGGGTATTCTATTTAGCCAGACGGGAGCTTTTTGCCAAGGTTCTCTATATTTTAGTAGTTTTTCCTCACAATTTGGCGCAGAATTTGGGTTAATCTCTGGGGAAAGACGATTAAGAATCGTCCAGTTATTTAATGAACGCTGTGAGTTCGATCGCTTGACTTTAATTCGGGAAAAGTTAGTTGATTCTAGCTCCCCAGAAAGACCGATGTTAACGGTGGAGCAATTACTGGGTCAATGGCAAGGACAAGCGGTGACAACGGGACGCGATTTTTATAATTCTGCTGCCTATTCTACCCATGTATCGATCGAGCGTCAGGGGGATAATTATCTCTCGCAAACTTTGACTTTTGGCGATAATAAAATTACTTCTAGCACTCGTATTGAGGGACAAAGATTGTTGTTTGAAAATAGTCCGCTGCCGATTCAAATCCTGCTGCTGCCCGATGGTTCTTCCTGTAATACACCTCTGAAAATTAATGCCGGTTATCCTTTTGTTTTAGAGGTGGGTTGGTTACTTTCTCCTACTCAAAGACAGCGCTTAATTCGTTCTTATAACGAGAAGGGAGAATGGACAGGTATTACTCTGGTGACAGAGGAAAAAGAAAGCTATTAGCCGTCAGCCATCAGCTAGATTGATAATAAAAAGGAAATTGACTAATTACACTGAAAAATATCGGGTTTCTCCTCAAGATTAATTATAACTGGATTTGGCATCGTCTCCTTGCTCGGAGACTTGCCAAAACGACAACTTTGTACTTCACCAATAAGATAAATAAGCTAAACGGCTTTTACTTCGGATCACCGATATAGACTCCAAAAGGGTTATAGCTATTGGATCATGCAGGTTAAGCGCCGTTTAGCTTACTCTCAGAAGCTGAATGCTAAGGGCTAATTTATATAAGCAAAATTTATCAAAATCCCAATATACTTGAGAAGATTTAAATTTACATTCCTTAATCTTTACTTTTCTTAAAAAATAATTGAGAAAAATTCCTATTTGTCAACGAGATTGCAATAGTTACAGCCTGATGCTAGTATCTAAGAATTGGGTTACTCTGTGCATTTTTAGTCCTTGTGCCTTGAAACCCTTGCTAAGTCTAGGATGACTAATTCGTCCCTAGGGAAAACTTGCCAATTGCTCCTTTGACGAAAAAGATCTTTTGCCAAAAATATGTGTACTTATGTTAAAACGAAAAAGTTTTTTTGACAAAATGTACCAGATGTGCTGCGGGGAAAGTCTGCGGGTAAGCTGTTAACTATAGCGGTTCTCGCATCTGTGCGGCACACTTAAACCTTTGCTGATTAAACTGTTCAGGATCGGGAATGTACCTCTTGTGAATCAGAAACGCTATATCTAAATTACTGGGCTCTTCTGGTTTCTGTGTGGAAACGAGGTCTATACCGATAGAATATCCGCAAAATAGTCCTAAAAGTTTTGCCCAATAAGCACTTCAGGGTTCCATAAGCAAAAATTATCACACAAAGTCGAGAAGAGCCAATTACTGGTTAAGACTGTATGGGAGAGGGGAGAAGAACCTGATCAACCAAACGATGCTGATAGAACAAATTAAACCTTTAGCCAAGCAAAAATATCCACTGCTGATATTAGCCAACTTTCTAATCCTTTAATCACCGCTAAAGGCTGATGTTGCAATATGTACTTTCGGTAATCCTGTTTGAAAAACGGTGACTGACTTTGCTGAAGGATCAATCAACCAACCTAATTCTGTTCCTTGTTGTAAACAGAAAATAATCTTTTCCATCCCTAAGGTAACAGATTGTTCGGGAGACATAATTTCAATAATCCAATCGGGATAACGTAAAAATTGATCAGCCATTTCTCCATCTAGATCTCTTGGCAAATTCTGCCAACGAATCACCGCAATATCTGGCACAATTGAACGTTCTGCAAAAGTACAACGTAATTCAGGTAGAGCATAAGCTAATTTTTGAGGTTTAGTCTGTTGATTAATGGCAGAGGCTAACTCAAATTGTCAGATGCTGTGTTTTCCTTTGGCCATAGGTTTTTGAGTGACAATTCCCTGATAATATTCCCTAGCAGGCTTAGTTTCTGGAAGGGCAAGAAATGCTTCGAGGGAAAGAGCGTGTTTATCTTCTATTGTGGCAAACATTGATTGATTTCTCCGCTCTTGAGGTATTTTCTATTATCAAAGGAGTTTATGGTGACAGAAAGGCATTCATTCCATATATTCCTTTGAGTGGTTTTCTATGAGATACTTGGCATAGTGCAGAAGTTCGTGCTTTAGAGACTCTGGCCTTGTCGAAACTGTTGGTAAGATTTCTGCATCAATATTGATGATTTCTCTCATTAAACGCCAAGGGATTGGTGGATAATGCGATTGTTTTTAGGACAAAAGTAGGTGCTATCAATAAACCTGCAAATTCCACCGAAAAAGAAACAAGAAAAGTGGGTTAAATTGCTTCCTAGTTACCATTGTAAAATAATTAAGAGAAGTTATTCATAATGAGTCCACATCCGTATAACTTTGCTGCCTAGGTTTTGAGCGTTTGATCGAAGTGACCAATATCTTTAACCAAAAAGTAAATTATGCAAGATTTCTAAACGCTGGTCATCTTCACGAACAATAGCACCATAATAATTTTTCTTATTCTCTAGCCAGAGTAATTCAAACTCGATCGCCTTGGGCAAAGCTAAACTGAAATTATCCAAAGCTTGGGGACAATCAAAGATAACTTTGCGCGTCTCGAAGCGGTCAAAATGTCCTTGGCAGAACATTTTGAAAAACGGTAAAGAATGCAGTGACACCCCACCCCCAATGGCAACAGTCAAACCGGCAGCCTTAGCTTTTTTTGCCAAAGGTAAAGCCAGAGCCAAAACTTGCTCGCTATTCACATCCCGGCGAGTTAATCCCAAAGAACAGGCTAAATCCATCCGTCCGATCACGATACCATGGAGAGATTTTATCTCTGGAATCGCCAACATTTCCTGAAAATTCTCACAGGCAGTAATCGTTTCGATATTAACTAATAACTCCACATCTTCCACCCGTTGATCGGCTAAAACCCTCCTAGCTGCCCGCAGATATTTTTGTAAAGCGTAGGCTGTTTCTACCATGGGAGCAATCAAGCGATCGACTCCTAAATTAACCGCATCAAATATATCTCTGATCGCTTCGCAACCGGCGATTTTCAGATTAAAATCTACCCCCGCTTTCAGACTAATTTCTTTCAACCGCATCGCTTCCGTCAGTCGGGTTCCTTCCGTCTCGAATTCCGCTTTTACCCCTGAAACATGGTGATCTTCCCTGAGTTCTCTTAACAGTTGCACCATTTTTTTTTCTAAGGAATTCATGATTTTAATCGTTCAAAATCGCTAACTGCTAGATGAGCCTTGTTGATTATAGCCGATCGGCGAAAAGCTGATAGCTGAGGACGAGGAGACCATAAAAATACCCTAAACAAAGGGACAAGAGTGACTCTGATTTTTTTCTGGCCACATCCTTTCTATACTACATTCGTAATATAAGTAATTCTCTAGTTAGACTATGCGAACTCACTACTGTGGCGACCTTAGCGCGATCGAAATTGAAAAAAGTGTCACCCTCTTCGGTTGGGTCGATCGTCGTCGCGATCACGGTGGCGTTATTTTTATCGATCTGCGGGATCGCAGTGGTATTGTCCAGATCGTCAGTGATCCCCAACGAACCCCCGCTTCCTACCCCATCGCTGAAACCGTCAGAAACGAGTATGTCATCAAGGTGACGGGAACAGTCAGTCAAAGGCCTACCGAATCCCTTAACCCGCGCATTGCCACCGGAGAAATCGAAATTTACGCCACTAGCATCGAGATTCTCAACGGGGTTACTAAACAACTGCCTTTTGTCGTCTCTAGTTCCGAAAGTGAATCGGTACGAGAAGATGTGCGCTTGCGATACCGCTATCTAGACCTACGCCGGGAGCGTATGAGTCAGAATTTACAACTACGTCACCAAGTTGTCAAGGAAATGCGCCGTTTTCTCGAAGATGAACAGCATTTTATCGAAGTGGAAACGCCAATTTTAACTCGATCGACTCCCGAAGGGGCGCGGGATTATCTAGTTCCTTCCCGTGTCAACCCGGGCCAATGGTACGCTTTACCCCAATCACCGCAACTATTCAAGCAATTATTAATGGTGTCGGGAATGGATCGCTACTATCAAATCGCCCGCTGTTTCCGCGATGAAGATCTGCGCGCTGATCGTCAACCGGAATTTACTCAGTTGGACATGGAGATGAGTTTTCTCTCTTTACCTGAGATTTTAGCCCTGAATGAGGCTTTAATAGCTCATATCTTCAAAAAAGTCAAAAATATCGATATAAGCCTACCCCTGCCCCGTTTAACCTATGCTGAGGCTATGGATCGCTATGGGATCGATCGCCCCGATACCCGTTTTGGCTTGGAATTGGTCAATGTGGCGGAGATTTTTGCCGATTCGGGATTTAAGGTGTTTTCAGGTGCGATCGCCAGTGGTGGGACGGTGAAAGTTTTACCGATTCCCAACGGTAACGAGGCGATTTCTAACGTCAGAATCAAGCCGGGTGGGGATTTATTCAAAGAAGCCACCGATGCGGGTGCGAAGGGAATTGCCTACATCCGCGTGCGCGAAGACTACGATTTTGATACCATCGGTGCGATTAAAGATAACCTAACAGAGGCACAAAAACAGGCTTTAATCGAGAAGACTGGCGCAAAACCGGGGCATCTGCTCTTATTTGGGGCAGGAGATACCGATACAGTCAATAAATCCCTATCCCGCCTACGCTTAGTTTTAGGGGAACAATTGGGATTAATTGATCCTGAGAAAATCAACCTCCTCTGGGTGACGGATTTCCCGATGTTTGAATACAACGCCGAGGAAAAACGCCTAGAAGCATTGCATCACCCCTTTACTGCCCCTAATCCCGAAGATTTAGACGATCTAGCCCACGCTCGCGCCCTAGCCTACGATATGATTTTTAATGGTATTGAAATCGGTGGCGGCAGTTTGCGGATCTATCAACGGGAAGTACAGGAAAAAGTCTTCGCCACCATCGGTCTATCCCCAGAGGAAGCCTATAATAAATTCGGCTTTTTGTTAGAAGCTTTTGAATACGGAACCCCTCCCCACGGTGGCATCGCCTACGGTTTAGATCGCTTGGTGATGTTGTTAGCCGGGGAAGAATCGATTCGCGATGTGATTGCTTTCCCGAAAACCCAGCAAGCTAGTTGTTTACTCACTTCTGCACCTTCAACAGTGGCAGCGAAGCAATTAAAGGAATTATCCGTTGCTTCTACCTACAAACCGCCATCCTAAGATTAGGGTGGGCATTGCCCACCTAATTTTTGCAAGTCTGTTGACACTAAGTTAAATTCTTTTCTGCTACAAAGTCCTCCCAGCACCGCACACCACCCGAAAACCGACATGGTAGTAGCCGAAGTCGCGGCGGAGGTAATTGAGGCGGCAAGCGGAACGGCAGTAATACAGATTGTCGAACCAAGAACCGCCCCGCAGAGGAGAAGAATTATCATTCCCATTTTGCACCCAGACGCTGCCATCCGTCGGCGCACCGTCATAATTACCATGAAAGGTATCGGCGCACCATTCCCAGACATTGCCGTGCATATCGTACAGTCCGAAGGCGTTGGGCGGAAACTGTCCCACGGGAGTCGTATCTGGTCGATACTCTCCCTTCGCTTGTTCTGCGTAGGTATTGCTGGCACAGTAGTTGGCCAATTCCCCCGTAATGGTTTCCCCAAAGTAAAATGGGGTGGTGGTTCCAGCACGACAGGCGTACTCCCATTCCGCCTCACTGGGAAGTCGGTATTCCCCTCCCGTTAGTTTAGATAATCTCGCGCAGAACTCGACGGCATCGTACCAGTTGACTTTTTCCACGGGACGGCGATCGCTATCGGAACGGTCTTTGGAACTGGCTGGGTTGTGGTTAAGGTCTTTTTCAACTTTTAAATCCTGGCGGTCGGCGATTGCTTTCCACTGGGCCTGGGTGATAGGATATTTACCCAGGTCGAAGGGTTTAATCGTTACTTCATGTTGTGGTCTTTCCCTTCTAAATCCTTCCCAACGCAATTTTTTAACCAGTCTTTCGATTTCCTCATCTTCCGTTCCCATCGTGAATGTTCCCTCCGGAATGGCGACCATTTCTAAGGTGATGCCGTTGCCCAAATCTTCCCTGAAATATTGGGACTGTTTCGACTCTTTTTTGATTTGCTCACCCTTCGCATTTACTCCCACGATCTCAAAGTTAAATACTGATAACGGTGGAGTGACGATTACGGGTTTTTTTGGCTCTTCCGGTTCAGGATTGAACTGATGGGTAATTGCTCTTTCTAGTTGCTCAAATCCGTCTTCTTCCCAATAATCAAGCCAGTGGAGGTCTCGCAGGTTCAAGCCATACTCCTCCTGTCGCAGGTCGGGGATATCGCATTCATCCAATCTCAGCGGAATGAGGTAGATTGAATTCGGCGGTCTGTCAGCATATTGATTGAGGGCCATTTTAAATTCCCGCTGCACGAATCCTGGTTTAGCAATCGAGCGTTGGGAGAGACAAGCGATGAACAGTTGACTATCTGCGATCGCCTTGCGGATGACTGAACGCCAGTTCTGGCCCGGAATCAGATCTTTTTTACCCAACCAAGGTTTATATCCCGCTTGCTTAAGGCGCTCATGCAGTGCCAAAACTTTTTCTTATGACCACAAGTAGGGGAGAGCCAGATTAACTGGCATAAAATCTCTAAATAAACCATTTAATTGATTATTACTCATTCTTAATTCTCCTGTCTCGGAGTCTCCTAACGACCGGCTCCACCAACAAACTTTTTCAGCAAACCCTAGTTAATTATTTTCAGCTAGTTGACTAACAACCCATGCTCTTAAATTCTTTTCTGCCCTCACTTCATCCTCTTTAGCAGTGGCTAAAAATTCCTAGAGTTTAGTTTTGGGAACTAGGGGAAAAGTGCAGGGTAAGCGCATCTTAACAATCCTTGACAATTGTTAAGCAAAAATCGACCAAATGGGTCGAGTTCGCCCCTACAAAATCGACCCGCCTAAGGGCGGGAAAGAAAAGAAAAAAGAAAAAATAGGGAATGAGGGTAAAAGGGGAAAAAGGAAAAAGGGTTAGAGAGTTCTCCCGAAAACGCAGGCTACCCGAAAACCGTAATTGTTGATGCGGTTGACGCGGCGGAAGTAGTAGTCGTAGCGAATCGCGGAACGGCAGTAAGTAGGATTGTAGCCCCAGGAACCGCCCCGCAGAGGAGAACGATTATCATTACCATTTTCTATCCAGACACTGCCATCCGTCGGCGCACCGTCATAGTTATCGTGCCAAGTATCGGCGCACCACTCCCGGACATTGCCGTGCATATCGTACAGTCCAAAGGCGTTTGGGGGAAATTGTCCCACGCGAGTTGTTTCGTTTCGATATTCTCCGTTCGGTTCATCGGCGTAGGTATTACTGGCATTGTAGTTAGCCAATTCCCCCGTAATGGTTTCCCCAAAGTAAAATGGGGTGGTGGTTCCAGCACGACAGGCGTACTCCCATTCCGCCTCACTGGGAAGTCGGTATTCCCCTCCCGTTAGTTTTGATAATCTCGCACAGAACTCGATCGCATCGTACCAGTTGACTTGTTCCACGGGACGGCGATCGCTATCGGGACGGTCTTTAAAATAGGCTGGCTTGAAATCAAGGTCTTGTTTAACTTTTAAATCCGTGCGAGAGGCGATCGCTTTCCACTGGGCCTGGGTGATGGGGTATTTACCCATAAAGAAGGGTGGGACAGTTACTTCATGTTGTGGTCTTTCCCTTCTAAATCCTTCCCAATTAAATTTTTTAACCAGTCTTTCGATTTCCTCATCTTCTGTTCCCATCAGGAAAGTTCCCCCCGGAATGGCGACCATTTCTAAGGTGATGCCTTTGCCCAGATCTTCCCTGAAATATTGGGACTGTTTCGACTCTTTTTTGATTTGCTCACCCTTCGCATTTACTCCCACCACCTCAAAGTTAAATACTGATAACAGTTGTTTTGGCTCTTCCGGTTCAAGCTTGAACTGATAGCCAATTGCTCTTTCTAGTTGCTCAAATCCGTCTTCTTCCCAATAATCAAGCCGGTGAATATCTCGCAGATTCAAGCTAACTTCTGCAAGTCGCAGATCAGGAATTTCGCATTCTTCTAACCTCATGGGAATAAAAAAAATTGTCCCCGGTAGCATCTCTCCCAAGGTATCAAGTGCAATCCTCAACTCCCGTTGGATGTATCCCTGTTTATTAGCCGATTTCGCTGACAGACAGGCGAGAAAAATCTGACTAGCTTTAATCGCTTTCGGAATTTCATCTCGCCAAATTTGACCCGGAATCAGGTCTTTTTTATCCAACCAAGGTTTATATCCCGCTTGCTTAAGGCGGTCATACAGTGCCAAAACTGCTGACTTTTTCTTATGACCACAAGTAGGGGAGAGCCAGATTAACTGGCATAAAATCTCTAAATAAACCATTTAATTGATTATTACTCATTCTTAATTCTCCTGTCTCGGAGTCTCCTGTCTCCTAACCCCACCAACAAACTTTTTCAGCAAACCCTAGTTAATTATTTTTAGCTAGTTGACTAACAACCCATTCTCTTAAATTCTTTTCTGCTTTAACTTCATCCTCTTTAGCAGTGGCTAAAAATTCATAGAGTTTAGTTTTCGGAACTAGGGGAAAAGTGCAGGGTAAGCGCATCTTAACAATCCTTGACAAAATAAACTTTATGTGATCTGGTTACCCACGATTCAGGCATATTTGAGGAGAATTTGCCATCTCAATCTCAATTGTTAAGCAAAAATCGACCAAATGGGTCTTTGTTCGTCACTATTATGATTGACTGGTATCACTTGAAATGCCCACACAGCAAGTGGCTCACAAAATTGGCCAATTTTCAATAGCGTTTGAGATGCTCTCACCCTGACTGAATCCTCACCAAAGACCTTTTTCCGTTAGATTATAAATGGATACAAAACTTAACATTTTATCCAGAATCTACCGAGAGGGCAGACCGTGCGGCCAGATACCCTAGAAAATAACCAGCATTCAGCCGATAATTCGCTAGTTCCCGAAGAAATCGCATTTAATCCCGAAATTGAGCCAGAGGAACCCGAATACTCGCCAAAACCGACAAAAACCAACTCTTGGCTATCGGGAGGACGGGGTTTATTTATCGGTGTGGGATTGGGGGTTTTATTGACCCTAGGGGCGACTCGTTTCGCTAATCGACCCCAAACAGCCCAAAACCCCAATACTCAGCCTGTAGCGGCAAAAAATGAAGCACCAGCACAAACAGTAACCACCACTAGGGTAGAATTTACTCCCGTGGCCCGCACCTTGAAAGCGACTGGAAGCGTGGCAGCCTATGAATTAATCCCGATTCTTTCCCAAGCGACAGGACTACAAATCAAAGAAATCTTTGTGGATGAAGGGGATAGGGTCAGCCAAGGTCAAATTTTGGCTCGTCTCGATGATACCGTCCTGCAAGCGCAATTAACCCAAGCACAGGCAAATGTCGCCCAATCCCGGGCGCGTTTGGCAGAATTGCAAGCGGGTAGCCGTAAAGAGGAGATCGCTGGAGCTAAACAAACTATTCAACGCATAAAAGCCGAAATTAGTCAAGCTCAATCGGATTGGGATTTGGCCAAAAAACGCGTCCAGAGAAACCAAAGTTTAGAAGCGGAAGGAGCGATCGCCCGGGATCGTCTCGATGAAGTCCTCAATGAAGAAAGAAACCAAGCGGCGATCGTACAACAGACCCAATCCCGTTTAGGAGAAGCAGAGCAGCAACTGGCACAATTGCAAGCGGGTAATCGTCCCGAAGTGATTGCCCAAGCTACAGCCCAATTAGCGGAGGCTCAAAGCCGTTTAGCCATAGTTAAAGCCCAATTAAACGAGACGCGCCTGATTTCCCCGGTCAGTGGCAAAATTGCCGAAAGAAATGGCCGCATCGGGGATACCACCAACGGTCAAAATGCTCTCTTTAAAATCATCGAAAATGGGCGTTTAGAGCTAAGATTACGGGTTCCTGAGAATCAATTGCCCTTAATCCGCGTCGGAGCGCCCGTTACTATCACTTCCGATGCTAATACCAGTCTGAAACTATCGGGACAGGTGCGCGAAATTAATCCCATCGTCGATGAGGCATCCCGTCAAGCAACGGTTAAAGTCGATTTAACCGACAATACAGGATTAAAACCGGGGATGTTTTTACGAGGTGCGATCGTAACGAATACTAGCAACAGTTTAACCGTCCCCATGACTGCGGTTTTACCCCAAAAAGATAATCAAGCTCTAGTTTATTTAGTGGGACCTGATAACACCGTCACCGCCAAAACTGTGCAATTAGGTCAAATTATGCCGAATAATCGCGTGGAAATTCTCACCGGTTTACAAGCGGGCGATCGCATTGTGGTCAAAGGGGCAGCCTATCTCGGTGATGGCGACAAAATTACAGTAATCAGTAATCAGTGATCAGTAATCAGTAAACAGTAATCAGTAAACAGTAAACAGGTATAAAGATATAGCGCTTTTCACGTTACTGAGGTATCAACAAGTTTTGCCAACAAAGGGTTTAAGCCCCTTGCCCATACCTCATTCTGATGAAAACTGCTATAAAGATAACTAACTAATTAACTTAAAACTTACATCT
>VYLZ01000118.1_pt1 | contig 23231 bp, 22 predicted proteins | sample 5115361 | NCBI WGS metagenome assembly VYLZ01 (sample SAMN12291805, study PRJNA351875) | freshwater metagenome | isolation source: freshwater lake | place: USA: Michigan, Sixteen Lake | collected 2013-08-07 | reverse complement strand
ATCCACGCTCATTTTTGTTTCTCATATCCAAAGATGAATCTTTTTATATTCTCTTCAAGCCCGATGCAGTTATATAATTTTTAACAACTTTGAGTTTTTAGAGGTAGCCTTTAGATAAAGATGGCAATATCTTCGTAACGGACTCTCAAGGAGATGAGGTAAAGAAAATAACTACTTCAGGCAACATAAGTAGCGTTCGCAAATTTGATTCTATTTCTAATCTGGGGGGAATTACAGTTGACAAGGACGGCAGTTTGATTATTGCCGATTTCAGATTATTTGTTATTTGGAAAATTACCCCTAGAGGAACCATGGGATTTTATGCTGGGGGAACCTGTGCGGGTACAAAAAATGGACCTGGAGAATCTGCTTGTTTTGAACCTCCTTTTGGAGTTGCCTTTGATAAACAAGGAACACTTTATGTTGGTGATGGTGTTATTCAGAGTTCTGGTGGTAATATTTTGAACACTATTCGCAAAATCACTGTGAATTAATAAAACTTCAACTTGTATTTAAGAAAAGTAATACTCGGAAGCATTCAATGAATATTTAAGGCCCCCTAGTCTCGCCTTTGTTGGTGTTCCGTGAGGGGTAATGAGCGCGAGTTCACCAACAAACAAGATGAATGAGGATTTGCTTTAGATGGACTTGAATAACAGCATAAAAGAGGATTGATAAGAGCATGCATTAAAAATGTTATTGGCCGGGACAGCAATTGGTTTGCTTGTTGGTGGAGCCGCAGCGCACCGCCTGCACGCAACACCAAGGGCAAAAAAAATTCAAAAATCAAGGTTTAAGATAACTCGATCTCAAATTTTGAATCTTGATTTTTGAATCTTGAATTGTATCACCTTCGTGCGATAGGTGCTGCCAGACAACTCTCAGGTATCTTGAACGCATCCACAAGCGGCACAGCTTCTTGCCTTACATCCCAGCAAAGTTGATTAACGAGTTTTCGGACAGCTTTTGTTTTGGCACCTTCCATATAGCCGCTTTCTAAATACCACCCTTTGTTCTTTTCAATGTGTGACAGCGCGAAAAGTTGGCATAACTTCTTGAGCACTGTTTTGCAGCCCGCGTCTTCTGTTTGATTAATCTGCTCAATGAATTTTTCGAGGATCACTCTTTCAACATGTGCCAATCCTACTTCGATGAGATGATGCTGACTTACATTTAAAGCATCAAAGGAATCCATACCACCTTTAATATGTTTCTTTAGTCGCTGAGCCGCAGAAATGAGTATGTCTCGCTCGCGATGTCTAAATGCCTCTAGCTGAAATTCAAAATCGAGCAGGTGCTCTTCATTGGTATTGCCTGTAAAGAACGGGTTCAACTCGGATAAAGAGGAGGACGCCTGCTCAGCAACAAAATTGAGAATGCCAAACATGCCCATGTTGCTGAACTCCTGTTTGAATTCTGTTAGCCTGCTTTTTGCCACCAGTTGCAACAGAACTGTGTTATCACCTTCAAAAGTGGTGTAGATGTCAGTGTCGTTCTTCAGTCGTTCAATTCTGTTTTCAGAAAGGTACCCTTTGCCACCGCAAGCCTCTCTACATTCTTGTAGGGTATCGGTTGTATTCCAAGTGGCAAACGATTTAAGTCCTGCAGCAAGTGCTTCAATCTCCTGCATGTCTTCCTCGGTTCTATTTACAAAACGTTTTGTTAGGTACTGCAAGGAGAAATGCAGTGCATAAGCATTCGCCAGAAGAGGCATTAACCTGCGTTGATGGGTTCGATAGTTTAAAATTGGAATTTCGCTGGCTCCCTCTGGTCCAAATTGTTTTCGTTGATCGCCATAGCGGATGGCTATGGTCAATCCGGATTTGGAAGCACTTAGTCCCGAACGCGGTATCCCAATTCGTCCCCCCACAAGCGTGCCAAGCATGGTAAAGAATCTACGGTTGTCACTGGCGATAGGACTTTCGAATTTCCCTTCACCATTGATGCTTGCAAAGCGATCCAGAAGATTTTCAACTGGAACAACTACCTTGTTGTAATGTATTTTTCCGTTATCCACGCCATTCAATCCCATTTTACGGCCGCAATCTTCAATAGTGATTCCAGGAAGTGTTTTTCCATTTTTATCTCGAATAGGAACAAGCACAACACTTACTCCATAATCTTTACCATCGACAATTAATTTCACAAAAGTAGTTGCCATCTGTCCATGAACTGCTGCGTTACCGATGTATTCCTTTTTAGCGAGTTCATTGGGTGTATTAACAATGAGTGTTTTGGTAGCGTGCTCATACGTAGCTGTTGTTTCTATTCCTTTTACGTTTGATCCATGGCCTGTTTCGGTCATTGCAAAACATCCGGGTAAATCGAGTGTACCAATCTGTTGTAGATATTTTTTGTGGTGTTTTTCTGAACCCAAAAAGTAGACGCTCATGCCAAACAAACCGAATTGAACACCAAACTTGATCACAAGACTGAGGTCATGATAGCTTAATGTCTCCATGATTGAAAAATACTTTAGCATATCTCCCTGACCGCCATATTCTTTGGGATAGGCCATGGATCCAAAACCCTGTTCAGCCAATTGTTTGCACCATTGGTAAATTTTTTCGCGATTGGCTTGAAGATTGTCCGTTTCGAAATACTTAAATTCAGGATCAGCAATAACCGCCTTTACTTTTTTGATGATATCGGCTTGATCTCCATCCAGTAGTTTTGCGAGTTGGTTAACATCAAAAGTAGTTTTTGTTGTTTGCTGCTCGGTAATGGTGGTTCGTTTTTCCGGATAAAACTGATACACAACTTCGCCATCAATAAGGCCGAGTGTTTTGTCAATACCCGACAGCGATTCTTTTGCTTCGGTGAGTTCTCCGTTGAGAAGTGTCGAAGAATGAAGCTGCGCCAGCGCAATACCTATGTCAACTAGTTTAGGGTTGGAGGAGGTAGGAATGGTGTCCAGCGACTTTCGAATCTCTGTGAGCCAATCTCTGAATTCATCGGGTGAGGGTGGATGAGTGGGGTTGATTTGATCTAGCAAAAATCTCTTCTCTTCTTCACTAAGCCATTTTTGCTGACCAATAGAATCTTTGATCGCTTTTATTTCACTGGGCGTGAGTACAGCGTCACTCCAAACTATATAAAATATTGGTAGAAAAATATGTAAGTTCGGATTTGATTGTAAGTAGGGTGATTGAAGCATATCTAAGGGTTGTGTGTTTAAAGATACTAAAGAATTTACTGACGAAAACACTTTGACGGGTTAACGTTTTTGCTTTTGTACATTTGACACTACCGATTAACCCTTTTCGATTTGCGATAAAAATACTTCGGCTATCATACAACGGGCGCTTCCGCCTCCATTTCTTTCAATGGTTGACAAATCGGAGTGTAGAATAGCATTGTACCTCTCTATTTTTGAAATCTGAGTTGGTGTAAGGGAGTGATACGCCTTGGATGACATGATCAAAAATTTCGCTCCCTTTTTATTTTCTACCTGAAGCATGTTGCCTGCAAAATGGTTCATTTGATTGAGTGAAATTTCAAAGATTTCTTTATTTGTCGTATGGAAAGCGGTAACTAAGTTGGTTCGCTCATTTGAATTCTTTACCGATTCCAGACAAATGACCACAAACTGATCGGCCACGCACATCATCACATTGGTGTGGTAGATGGGAAATCCTTTTGAATCGGTGGCAGTAAACGCAATGGGTCTGTACCCTAGTTGGTCACAGAAATCTTTTAGTACATTTAAATTTGTACGTTCAGAAAGGCAAGCATAAGCAATTTTATTTTCGCGATCCAAAGCCATACTTCCGGTTCCTTCTAAATAGACTTGACTATTCTCATGAACTGATAAATCAATTTCACCAGCTACATTGAACTTTGTTTTAAGCTTTTCAATGACGTGTGGTTTCCGCTCCAACCTTCTGTTGTGTGCAAACATTGGATACAGCACGATCTGATCATTATCGTGAAAAGAGATCCAATTATTGGGAAAAATTGAGTCGGGCGTATGCGGCTCTTCGGTATCGTTAACGGTCGTGACATCCATACCGTTTTGTTCCAACACTTTTACCAGGCCATCGAATTCTTGCAAGACCGTTGTTTGCGCATCGATATCCTTGACAGATTGAAAAGCGTTGTTCACAGCTGTCTCCGTATTGAAGGTAAACTTAGCAGGACGTATCAGGAGGAGATGAGAAGTGGTTTGCATGGAATATGGTAGAAGCAACCAATATAGGAAAACAGTATCTGCAATTTTAAGTTTTGCATTGACAAATGTCATTCATTTCGCTACATTTCTTCTGCTAATTAATTTACTATGGCCAAGATTTGTTTGTTTTCCATAGTCGCTTTTTTGTGTTTGGGTTGCCAGAAGCAAAAATACGAGGTTGTCATTCGCGGTGGAATGTTGTTCGATGGTTCTGGAAATCCTGGGGTTGTTACCGACTTGGCCATCAATGCTGATACCATTGCTTTTGTAGGAGATCTTTCCAACGCCATTGGAGCAAAAGAAGTGAATGGCAATGGGTTGATTCTCGCTCCCGGGTTTATCGACACCCATAGCCATCACGATAGGGGTTTAAGTGAAGATCCTTCCGGGCTGGCTTTAGTAAGCCAGGGAATCACTACCATTATTGTAGGGCAAGACGGTGGCTCCGATTCACCACTAAAAAAATATTTTCAGATGCTTATTGACAGCCCTGTGGCCGTAAACGTGGGCTCTTATAGCGGTCACAATACACTTCGCGATCAGGTGTTGGGTGTTGATTTCAAAAGAAAATCAACGCAAGCTGAAATTGATAGTATGATCAAACTCTTGAAGGAAGATATGCAAGCGGGAGCCTTTGGTTTGTCAACAGGTCTGGAATATGATCCCGGCATTTATTCTTCGAAAGAAGAAGTGCTTCAACTTGCAAAGATATTGCCGGATTACAAAGGAAGATATATTAGTCACCTTCGCAGCGAGGACAGGTATTTTTGGGATGCCCTCCAGGAAATAATCACGATCGGTCGCGAGGTGAAAGTTCCTGTGCAGATCAGTCATTTTAAATTAGCCATGCGTGGGCTATGGGGAAAAGCTGATAGTGCATTACTATTGCTCAATGAGGCAAGAAAGGAAGGAGTTGAAATAACGGCCGATCTTTACCCATACACATATTGGTCATCTACCATTCGGGTTCTTTTTCCTGAGCGCAATTTTAGGGACGAGAAAGAGGCTGCTTTCATTTTAAAAGAAGTTACTAGTGCTGAAGGAATTATCTTCAGCAAATACGGACCTAATCCGGATTATAATGGAAAGAGTTTGGCTGAAGTAGCGAGTCTTGAAAAAATGTCTCCGGAGAAAATGCTGGTGGAAATAATCAAACGATTAGACGATTGCCTGAAAAAGAATGATAATTGTGGCGGGAGTATAGTAGCTACTAGTATGGATGAGGAGGACGTAAAGAAATTGATGAAATGGCCATACACCAACATTTGCTCAGATGGAACAAGTTCGGGAAGGCACCCCCGCGGTTTTGGTGCATTCACCCGGGTGCTAGGACATTACGTACGAGATGAAAAGACGATTGCAATGTCGGAAGCAATTTATAAAATGACTGGCCTTGCAGCAGATCAAATCGGAATAAAAAAGCGTGGCCGGATTAAAGTAGGGAATTATGCTGATCTTGTATTATTTGACGAAAAGTCGGTGAAGGATGAGGCAACCATTCAAAACCCACAGCTCGTTTCAAAAGGAATTGAGCAGGTTTGGGTAAATGGCAAAGAAGTGTTTACAAAAGGAAATGTCACTGGTAATTTAGTTGGAAAAGTAATTTATAGACAATAAGAATAATTGTAAATCTTAAAAATGTAGTCCATGAAAAAGTACATGACTTTATTTATCGCCATGTTCGTAGCGTTGGCATCTTGCAAAAAGCAAACGTATGATGTAATCATTCGAGGTGGCACCGTTTATGATGGCTCTGGAAAGCCAGGAATGATGGCAGATGTAGCAATGAATGCCGATACCCTTGCCTCCATTGGCGATTTAAAAAATGCGGTTGGAAAGAAAGAGATTGATGCGAAAGGATTGGCGGTTGCTCCCGGGTTCATTAATATGTTGAGTCATGCGGAGGTCTCCTTGCTTTTTGATGGGAATTCTCAAAGTGATATTCGTCAAGGAGTAACATTGGAAGTATTTGGCGAAGGCTCTATGGGCCCGATGAATGATAAGATGAAGGCAGATGATGAGGAAGCCATGAAGCGCGATCCCGATTGGGCTTATAAGATTGACTGGACTACGCTTGGCCAATACTTAGAAGGCTTAGAGAGAAAAGGTGTATCAACCAATGTGGCTTCTTTTGTGAGCGCCATTACCGTACGTGTTCATGAATTGGGGTATGCCAATCGTGCTCCTTCTGCAGAGGAATTGGAACGAATGAAAGCCCTTGTCAAGCAAGCGATGGATGAAGGCGCAATGGGTGTCACCTCTGCGTTGATTTATGCGCCTGCTAATTATGCCAGCACTGAAGAATTGATTGAGTTAAGTAAAGTGGCGGCCGCTTCTGGCGGTATGTATATCGCTCATATTCGAAGTGAAGGAAATTCAATTTTTGAAGCAGTCAACGAAACCATCCGTATTGCACGCGAGGCAAAGCTTCCCGCAGAGATTTACCATTTGAAATTCAGTGGCAAAGACAACTGGAATAAAATTGATTCTGTGATAGCTATGATTGACAACGCCAACCGAGAAGGATTAAAGATCACGGCTGACATGTATACCTATACTGCTGGCGCTACAGGCTTGGATGCAGCGATGCCTCCCTGGCTACAAGAAGGTGGTATAAAAGAATGGATTAAGCGAATGCAAAACCCTGTGATGCGCAAGAAGGCATTGCAAGAAATGCGCACGCCTACCAATGAATGGGAAAACCTAATGATGTTGGCTGGCGATTTTGATAAAGTATTATTGATGGGCTTCACCAATGATTCTCTACGAAGAAACTTCACAGGCAAGACGCTCGGGCAGGTAGCGAAAATTTATGGTAAGACGCCTGAAGAAACTGCAATGGATTTGGTGATCACTGATGGCACTCGTGTAGGTACAGCCTACTTTCTAATGACAGAGGAAAACGTGAAACGCCAAATTCAACTTCCATATATCAGTTTTGGATCGGATGCGGAATCATCAACTGCCTCGGGTAATTTCTTAAAAACCCCAACACATCCACGTGCCTATGGAAATTTTTCTCGATTGCTGGGAAAGTATGTGCGCGAGGAGAAAGTGATTCCACTAGAGGAAGCCGTTCGTAGATTGACTTCTTTACCTGCATCCAATCTAAAGATTCAAAAGCGAGGAGCGTTAGTGCCTGGGTATTTTGGCGATCTCGCTATTTTTGACCCAACCAAAATTGCAGACCATGCTACATTTGAAAATCCACATCAATACAGCACGGGAATGGTTCATGTATTTGTGAATGGAACACAAGTATTAGAAAACGGGGAGCATACAAATGCAAGACCGGGAAGAGTTGTGAGAGGGCCGGGATGGAAGAAGACAGAATAACGGACGTATCATACATATTGTTATTCTGCGATGAGGGCTGAGTCGCTAATTTGCTTTTTGTAGCCATCTCAAAAACATTTGTAGTCTTGTCAGCCTGAGCCTGTCGAAGGCTATTTATTGTGGTAGTCTAGGTTTCGACAAGCTCAACCTGACACAAGTTTTGTTTTTTATATAGTTTTTAACTTTTCCGCTTTGTAACCAACTTTGTTAAGTGATTCGATGATTTTGGTTGCAGTTGTATTTCCTATTATGGTGAGGATTTTAGCTGGATCCGTAACATCTACTTGCCAGTTATTTTCTCCGGCAACTTCATTGAGGCTTTGTTTTACTTTAGCGATACAGCCATCGCATTTGATATTGGTTTTGAAAAGTAGCTTTTCCATACTGCAAATTTAACGATGTTGTTACAGCCTTACCCATTTTAATCGTAAACTATTACTTACTACACTCACCGAACTAAGCGCCATAGCCGCGCCAGCAATCATTGGATTTAGTAGGAATCCGTTATAGGGATACAATATTCCGGCTGCAAGTGGTATTCCAATAACATTGTAGATGAATGCCCAAAACAGATTCTGGTGAATGCCCTGCACGATTCGGCTCGATAGCCTGAGGGCTTTTGGTATGCTTTGCAAATCGGAAGTGAGTAATGTCATCGCGGCCGTGTCCATAGCAATGTCAGATCCTTTACCCATCGCCATACTCACATTCGCTTGAGCCAACGCCTGTGAGTCATTGATACCATCGCCAACCATGCCTACGATTTCCCCGGATTTTTGCAATCGCTCAATGTATAGTGCTTTATCAGCAGGAAGCATTTCTGATTGGAAGTGTTGAATTCCCACTTGTCTGGCTACTGTCTCGGCAGTTTGAGCATTGTCTCCAGTTACTAAATGTACTTCAATGCCCATTTTTTGCAATTCAGCAACTGCACTTTTTGATGACTCCTTTATCTTGTCTTCTATCGCAACCATTGCTAGTACACTGACTGAGTCAGAGAAGTAGACAATGGTATTGGCCTTTGTTTGCCACTCCAGAGAAAGGGACTTTACTTCAGCAGAGAAAACAATATTGTTATCGACCATCAACTTCTGACTCCCCACAAAATAGGTTTCACCAGCTACTTTAGCTTTGGCACCCTTTCCTGTGATGCTTTCAAACTCGGTAATAGTTGCCGTTGAAATATTGTTTCTTGTCAAGTTGTCAACAATAGCTTGTGCTAAAGGATGTTCAGATTTTAATTCCAAAGAATATAATGCTGATTGATGTTGATTATCGAAATCCGATGAGCCTGCTCTAAGCTTTCTGCATCTTTTATGAGAATATTGTTTTCCGCGCCTCTGCCAATGCCTACCATCAAGGCAGTGGGTGTTGCCAACCCCAGGGCGCAAGGGCATGCGATGACCAATACCGTCACGGAGGTCAGAAGTGCGTGGGTGAATGCATTTTCTCCGCCAACAATCATCCAGAGGATAAAGGTGCAAACTGAAATCGCCATCACAATTGGTACGAACACGCTGGCAATCTTATCTGCCTTTAATTGGATAGGCGCTTTGCTGCCTTGCGCTTGCTGAACCATTTTAATGATTTGAGCCAGTACTGTTTCGCTACTTATTTTTTGTACTTCAAATTGAAAATTCCCTTTTTGGTTGATGGTGCCTGCAAATACTTTTTCGCCAGCGTATTTTTCAACCGCAATCGGCTCGCCAGAAATCATGGACTCGTTTATAAATGAACTGCCTTCAACGACTATTCCGTCTAATGGTATTTTTTCTCCCGGTCGCGTGATAATGATATCGCCCACCATTACGTGAGAAGTAGCTATTTCTTCTTCCAAACCATTTTTAAGAACGCGCACCGTTTTCGGTTGCAGGCTCATCAGCTTTTTGATGGCGGAAGAAGTATTTGACTTTGCTTTTTCTTCCAGCCATTTTCCAAGCGAGATGAAAGTAACTACTACCGCTGCCGCCTCATAGTACACGTGTGGATGGATACCTCTTTGATGCCAGAATTCCGGAAAGAGGGTGTTGAATAGGCTGAACAAGAACGCAATGCCTGTAGAAAGCGAAACCAGGGTATCCATGTTTGCTTTTCCGAAAGAGGCTTGCTTATAGGCATGAACAAAATAGCTACGGCCAAAGTAGAATACGACTGGAGCCGATAATACCATTGAAATATAATTTCCATAAGGCATATCCATCCAGAACATGCCTATCATAAAAACCGGGAATGATAAAATACTTGACCAAATAGTTCGTCTTTTCAGGGATTCGTATTGATTGTGCTGAGCCTCGTCTTGAATGATTTGCGCGTTCTCGGTGTCGATGACAAGGTCATACCCGATGGCTCTCACGGCTTGTTGTATCGCCTGCGGTTGGATGCGCTTTTGATCATATTCGATGAGCGCGGTGTGATTCGCATAATTCACCGCTGCTTCCTTTATCCCATCTATTTTTCTTAATAGTGACTCCACGCTGACCGCACAAGCGCCACACGTCATTTCTAATACCGGAAACGTTTGACGAATAGTAGTTTCTTTGTCCATTGAAGGCAATTTTATCTTTGTAGCATCCTATCAGGAGCACATTGATGAAACAAAAATAGTCGAAGTTTAGATCGTTTTGTCCTGCTATTATTTGGAGTTTTTCCAAGGCCCATATTTATGGCTAGTTTCGCTGAGCGTGTCAGCATAGGGCCCAAAAGGATGATCAAATGGCTTGGTTTCAATTCTAGGCCAATCGCCCTTAAAATTCTTTTTTGGACGAGGCATAGACACAACAAAAGCAGCTATATCCCAGGATTCTTCTTCTGTTAGTACGGGATTATCATAAGTAGCGCCTTGTGGCATATTGGCGCGAATGTATTTTGCGAAGTTTGAAATCCGGAATAAACCCGCTCCTGTATTGAAGCTATGTGTACCCCAAAGAGGTGGATAGACATAACTTTTTTCATTACTGGCTATCATCCCTTGTCCATTTTTCTGATGACATACCCGGCATTGAGTTTCATAAAGTTTTTTTCCTCTGAGGGTATCAGCCGATCTGTTTAAAAATTTTATTTCAATAAGTCCGGATCCTTTTGCCTTCGTTCCCTTTGGCACTTCGTGACCGACCCACGTAATATATGCCACCAACGCACGCATCTCTTTTGAAAGAGAATCAAGTGGCTTGCCGTTCAGGCTACGTTGAATGCAATCATTCACTCTTTTCTCAACGCTTTCTGCTCCACCAGATCGTGCACGAAATTTTGGGTAGAGTGATGCGACTGATCCAAAATTGTTTCCATACGGTCTGGTGCCGGCATCCAAATGACAATTCTGACAATTCATTCCGTTAGAAATAGAATCCACCATCCCTTTAGGGCCGAGATAAAAAGAGGTGTTGGCGATTAACTTCCTCCCATAACGAGTGAGGTCGTTGGGAATGTTTGCGGTGTCCGGAGCGTGCCATAGCGAATCAATGCGAGTCGTAATATTCTCTTTTTTTACAGGCGTGCATGAAAGAGCAAATACCACAAGAAAGAAGGATAGTTGACCGACTACTCTCATTCGCTGTTGTGATTGACAAATTCTAATGCTCGTAGTTCCATCCAGTTCTCTTTTTTGCCGGCCAATGAAAAGGCGGTATGGCCTCCATACTTAGGAGTTTCCAGGTACACATATTGGTGTGATTTAGCAAAGTCAGCGGGATAGCAGCTAGTAGGGAGGAAAGGGTCGCTCCATGCATTTACAATAAGTACTGGTTTTTGAATCGTTTGTAGGTAGGGGCCGCACGAAGCTCTTTCATAAAAATCATCTGCATTCTTGAATCCATGCAAAGGCGCTGTGTACCGATTGTCGAATTCCCGAAATGATTTAATCTGGTCGAAGCCTTCCGCATTTATCAATTTTGGGAAGCGTTTAGATTTTTCTTTGATCTTGACGCTTAGTTTCTTTAAAAAACGATTTAGATAGAATTTTCTGGACGCCTTGTCCAACTCGCTCGCGCTTGCTCCTAAGTCACAGGGAACAGAAAATACGACACCCGTTTTTATAGTTGGATTCACCCCCATTCCCCGTTCTCCCAAGTATTTCAAAGTCATACTTCCACCCATACTAAACCCGATGAGAACAATAGTCTTGTAACGATTGCTATCAAGAGCATGTTGAACAACGGCTGCAAGATCTTCTGTCGCTCCATGGTGATAAAATCTCGGTAGGCGGTTAATGTCACCGCTACACCCGCGGCAATTCCAGGCGATCGCATCCCATCCATTCTGAAAAAAATGCTTTGCCATTCCCTTTGCATAGTGGCGATCGCTATTTCCTTCCAAGCCGTGGGTGATAATGACAAGTTTCGAACTATCCTGGTTGAGGCAATCTAAGTCAACAAAATCTCCATCGTTCAATTCCAGCCGCTCACGTTCGTAAGCTACTCCCTCAATTTTGCGAAACATACTTGGAATAATTGTTTCCCAATGTCCGTTCCAGTAGTAGAATGGTTTTTTGTACGATGAGTTTTCGATGAGAGGCATGTGTTATGTATTCAACACATCAGAAAGTTCTGGAGATTTGTCAAAGACAGATCGCGCAAACGGGCAAAGCGGTAAAATTTTTATTTGATTCGTTCGGGCATACTCGACAGCTTTAAGAACTAGTTGTTTACCTGCTCCTTGTCCACGGAGCTTATCGGACACATCCGTATGATCGATAATGATTATTTTTTCTCCGGCTTTAGAATAGGTCATTTCAGCCAAGCGTTCACTACCTACATCGATCACGAAGGCACCTTTTGAGCCGTGCTCAATTTGTTTTATATCCATCAAACAAAAATAAGCATTAGACTGATTTATACCTCGCACTTAAAAAGGTCATGATCACAAAAAGAAAAGCAACTACCATCAAAGCTATTCGCAAGGACTGCCAATTGGCAAGTAGACCAATGATTGGAGGCCCGAACAAGAAACCTGAATAGCCAACAGTGGTAACCATAGCAAGCCCAACACCGGGAGGTAGATTTTTTGAATTACCTGCAATGCTATACGCGATTGGGACAATCGATGAAAGGCCAATACCGATGATAAATAGTCCGGCAATGACCGAATAAGGATTGTTAAAAAGCAAAGTAAGCGCAATACCCATAGTGGAAATGAGTCCGCACATCACCATGAGTTTACGATCGCCAAATTTCAAGCGCGCACCATCACCAAAAAACCGACCGATCGTCATTGCTAGTGCAAATGCGGATAGACCAAGAGGAGCAAGGGCAGGTGAGGCCATGGCAATATTTTCCATGTAGTTGGTGCTCCAGTCAGCCATTGCTCCTTCCCCCAACATGCAACAAAAGGCAATCACTCCGATGCTTACCATTGCAGCGTTCGGCAGGCGAAAAGCTGGGCCGTCTACTTCCTTTTCTTTTGGCTTATCGTGAATTAAATGATAACGTGCCCATGCTGCTGCTGTAACACTCATACCCACAATGACAGAAAAATGAACAAAAAGAGTGGTTTCTAATTTTACGAATAGAGCTCCACAGAAAGCTCCGGCCACCATGCCTATACTAAAAAGTGCGTGGAACGATGTCATGATTGGTTTTTGGTGAATCTTCTCTACCATCACTGCTTGTGAGTTCATGGAAACATCGAGCATGCCGGCTGTTAAACCCATTATGAAAAATAATACAATTAATCCAGGTAGTCCGGGCATGAGGGGAACCAAAGGAACGAATATGCAGTACAGGAATATTGAGAAGGTGGTGATGCGCCTACTTCCATTTCGAATAATTAGCCATCCGGTAAATGGCATTGCTAATAATGCTCCAACGGATGAAGATAGGAGTACGAAGCCAAGCGTTCCGTTATCAATGTCAAATAGCTCCTGAACCCTGGGAAAGCGGGCAGCCAGATTGGCGTGAACAAATCCGTTGATGAAGAAAATCAGTTTTACAGCGATGCGCGAGGGAGATATAGAAGAAGGTTTCACAGTGCTATTCTTTCAATCTGTTTTCGATATCCATTCTCTCATGCAAAATTCTTATTATTTCAATTTCTGATTCGCTTGATGTTTTGTAAAAAATAAGATGAGATTTTACTTTGGAAGCTCTATATCCATTTTTAATATGGTTCATTGATTTTCCGCTGTCTTGGTTTTGACTGACATACTCCATCTCATTAATAAGTAGATTATAGTATCGGTCGGCTTGTTCAATAGACCAGTTTTTAAATGTATATAACCAGATTTGCTCAAGGTCGATTAGCGCTTGGTTACTAATCTTATAAGCTTTTCTTTTCATCGAAATTTATCGTGCATCTTTTTTAGATGTTCCTTCGAATCAAAATTCTTGACAAATCCACTCTTCTCACCAACGGTGAGCGCTTTTTTTAGTTCTTTTACTTTTTGTTCCTCAGATTCTAATAGACGTAAAGCTGTCCGAATTACCTCGCTAGCTGAGCTATATTTACCGGAAGCTACCTTGCTGTCAACGAATTCTTCAAAATGATCCCCGAGTAGCACGGATGTATTTTTACCCATATTTTTGGATTTTTGATATACCAATTCTTGGTATAAATGTAACAATCAAAAAGGATACGTCAAAAAGTATGTTCTGGAAAAAGGGAGCTAAGTCATAGGCATTTTAAACGTAACCGGGCTGATTGCTTATTGCATCCCCTTTCTAAAATCAAGAGGCGGCTTACGATCTCCAATGAGTGATTTGTATTGGAATCCTACTCCCGTTTTTTCAAGCAACTCTTTTTTTGCTTTTTCTACTAATTCAGGATTGTTAAATAAATCAATAGCAGTCATGGTCAACGTTTTTGCAGCATTGGACATTGCTTTTAATCCAATTCCATTGCTACCGGTAGCAACCGCTTGCCAAGAATGAGGTGGAACGCCTGGAACCCAAGCGGCAACACCTAGCCCTGCTGTAGGAACCACCCAAGTGATGTCTCCAACGTCTGTTGAGGCTGGAAAAAATCCTCCCAGATGAAAAGGCATTACTTGTTGTGCTTGATTTAGATCAGGTGCCCTAAAACTAAAACTTGATTGAATTTTTTTTGCAAACTCAGTCTCCTCGGCTGAGTAATTTACACCACCTACTTTTTTCAAGTTGTCATACATTAAATGCGATAACGTTTCATTGGGCATGAGATTAAATGAACCTGAGATGACTTCATATTTCATCGAAGTCTCTGTACCAGTGGCTGCCCCATCGGCACATTTAACAATACGATCCCACAGTTCTGCCAGCACGCGTGCATCAGGATGTCGCACCATGTACTCTACTTCTGCAAAATCGGGAACTACGTTTGCGGCCATTCCTCCTTTGGTGATCACATAGTGTATGCGCGCATCTGATGGCATATGTTCACGCATCATGTTAGTAATATAGTTCATGGCCTCTATAGCATCCAAGGCAGATCTGCCTTTTTCGGGCGCGGCTGCGGCATGTGCCGAGCGGCCGTAAAACCTAAATAAGGTTTGCTTGATCGCCATGCATGACTCAGGACTAGCGTCATTTTTGTTTGACGGATGCCAGTGCAACACAGCGTCAACATCTTTGAACAGCCCATCGCGCACCATATACACTTTTGCGCCACCACCTTCTTCTGCCGGTGTTCCGAATAGCTTAATAGTTCCTGATTTTTTATTTTTAGTGAGCCAGTCTTTCAATGTGATGGCGGCCGCTGTTGACGCAGTCCCAAACAGGTTATGACCACACGCGTGTCCAGCCCTTCCTTCAATAAGTGATTTTCTTTCAGGTACACTGTCTTGAGAAAGACCAGGCAATGCATCAAACTCTGCTAAGATTCCAATCACCGGCTTGCCAGATCCAAACGATGCCAGAAAGGCAGTTGGCATTTCAGCAATACCTGATTGAATAGCGAAACCTTCATTCCGTAACGTCTCTTGTAATAATGTGGCGCTTTTATTTTCCTGAAAACCTAACTCCGCATAACCCCAAATTTGTTTGGCGATTTGCGAATAGGTAGGATATTTCCTTGCTAACTCTTGCAATGCGAATTGCTTGTCTTTTTCTCCATTGACTTTCAAGTTCGTTTGAGTTTGCCCAGAAAGAGCCGATAGAATGAAGACCAGTAGCAACAGTAGTCTCATAGCTTTAGAAGTTTGGTATTAGGAAGCAAAGTAAATAAGATATTGATAAAAGTGAAACGAAAGAGTGTATCAGCGGTCGGTCGATTTGCGATACACAAATTCTCGTGCGTACTGGCTTATTTGCCAAAAAGAGTAAAATGTTTTTTTCTAAAGGAGGAGTCAAGAGGGCTTGCTTATTGGCAAGGTGAGTAATGCTTAAGTCGGATTGCGATCGCTGGATAGTAATACCAACTCATTGATGTCAACAAAATGTTTTATGTTTAGTGTATCTAATTTCAACCCATGAACGACTGCCGTGGCCGCAATGAATAAGTCTGGCTTGTCGATGCTCTTTCGCTTGGCTTTTAATTGAGTTACAATTTCTGTGGCCTTTCTTGCTGCAAGGCTGTCAAAGTTTAGAACAATCAATCTTGCCATCATGCCTTCCCAAAATTCTTTCTGTAATGCTGTAGCACCATTAAGTACTTCAAACTCTGTGATACTGGAAATATAAAGCTGGTCGTACAGCCTAAAATGGGAAACTAATTTTGATTTAGATTTATCGGTCTTGCGGAAATAGTCAATTAGAATTGAGCTATCGATCATCAGTTTTTCGTCCGCCATGCCGAAATACTTTTTCTATTTTCTACAATATTGGCTATCTCCTTTTTTGTATAAACAGGACCCGTAAGTAAAAACTCAAGAAAGTCTTTTTTATCCTCTTTGTTTGGTTTTTCGTGTGATAGCTCTTGGATCAGTTTGGTTTTTTGGATGGCCGTTAACCCCTTTACTATTTCTAGCAATTTTTGAAACGGAACTTGAATATTCATGTCCATGGAACAAATTTACTGTTTTTTCTGAAAATAATTATGCGAGTGGTTTTAGGCCAATAAAGCCAAGCATAGGCATTTTTAACAGGATATTTGGTTTGCCGGACGAACTAAAAAAAGGAAACATTCAACTCAAAAGAGAGCGAATCCATGGAGTAATTGTTTCAATTGATTTTGGTAGTATATCTAAGAAGTAGGCCTTAACCTCATTCATGACTAGTCTGTCTTTAACGGCATCCCAGACCTCCTCAATAATAAACAGGAAGAGGCTCTTTAACCATTTTCTTTTGGTTTTAGTTTTTAGCTCTTTCTTTAATTCTTGAATTTCGTCAAGAATTATTTGAAGTTTATCCGCTGATATTTCTTTTCTGGCGGTTAAAAATTTTGGAAATTTATCTAACCCGATCTCAATTGATTGAATTTCGCGCTCACTAAATTTACCGTAATCATTTGAATATTCGTTCAGAAATGTCACCCATGGATCAGGCGCATTTTTCTCTTCAATATAGGGGATAACATTTACCTTTATCCAAGTACTGAAATTCGCGAGAATATCAGTTAAGTGAAAGTTTTTAGTTAAGTTATTAACCCCTAGTCTATGAGGAGTATAAGTAGTGTAGAGGAATGAAAAGTGTTCATAGCTATCTTTAGCAGGAACAAGTTTAAAATAAATGCCTGAATCTAAATACTTGAACTGATAGGAATCGCCAAGGTCCTCAAGAATCAAATCTACAGGGCTTAACTTATATTGGTCAACTACCTCGGTGAATCTCTTTTTCTCTTGTTTCCTAAATTCCGACATATCTGAAGTTATCTATATGTTTCAGTATTAAGACTTATGCAAAATTGAAGAAGCCTCATCAAAGAGGCTTCTCTTTACACTTTCAAAATTAAAAAATCACTTCGCATAAGCCACACTTCTCATTTCTCTAATCACCGTTACTTTTATTTGCCCCGGATACTGCATGTCTTTCTCAATCTTTTGCGAGATGTCGAAACTAAGTTGTGAGGCACGTTCATCGGTTGCTTTCTCTGCATCTACCATCACACGTAATTCGCGCCCTGCCTGAATGGCATAACACTTTTCTACCCCTTCAAAACTTAATCCTACATTTTCCAGATCTTTTAGACGCTTGATGTATTGCTCCATCACCTCTCGTCTTGCACCTGGTCTGGCGCCAGAGATAGCATCGCACGATTGAACGATGGGAGAGATGATGCTCGTCATTTCTATCTCATCATGGTGTGCGCCAATGGCGTTGCAAATGATAGGATGTTCCTTATACTTGATGGCCAGTTCCATGCCAACAATGGCATGTGGCTTTTCTAATTCTTCAGGCCATACTTTGCCGATGTCGTGTAGAAGCCCGGCTCGTTTTGCTTGCTTAACATTCAAGCCAAGTTCTGCTGCCATGATCGCGCAAAGATTCGCTACCTCGCGTGAGTGCTGCAATAAATTTTGTCCATATGAAGAGCGGTAGCGCATACGGCCGACCATTTTGATAAGCTCAGGTGCCAAACCATGGATACCTAAGTCTATCACCGTCCGTTCCCCAATTTCTAATACTTCGTCTTCAATGTTCTTGGTTGTTTTAGCAACGATCTCTTCAATTCGAGCCGGGTGAATACGCCCGTCTTGTACCAGACGGTGTAATGAAAGTCTTGCAATTTCTCTTCTAACTGGATCAAATCCTGAAATGATGATAGCCTCGGGTGTATCATCCACGATAAACTCTACGCCAGTTGCGGCTTCGAGTGCGCGAATGTTTCGACCTTCACGTCCAATGATTTTTCCTTTGATATCATCACTTTCGATATTGAAAATAGAAACGCAATTTTCTACCGCATGCTCTGTTGCTGTGCGTTGTATGGTTTCTACGACAATTTTTTTGGCTTCTTTCGTAGCGGTTAATTTTGCCTGTTCCATGATTTCCTTGATATAAGAACTCGCCTTGGTTTGCGCTTCTTCTTTCATCGATTCAACCAGTTGGTCACGGGCTTGGTCTGCAGACAGTTTAGAGATGCCCTCCAATACTGCCACTTTCTGCGCGTTGAATTTGTCTAACTCTTCTTTTCTGCTTTTCACTAACTCGTGTTGGCGTGCAAGGCTTTGTCTTTCTTCGTCCACCTCGCCCTCTTTCTTTTTCAACGTTTCCAGCTCTTTTGAAATTTGTGCTTCGCGTTGTTTGATCTTTTGTTCGTTGCTGATGATTTGGTTTTTCTTGCGGTTGGCTTCTTCTTCAAACTCCTGCTTCATTTTAAAGAGCTTGTCTTTAGCTTCAATGATTTTGTCCTTTTTTAAATTCTCCGCCTGCAACTCAGCTTCTTTTAAGATCAATTTTGCTTTTTCTCTGGCGGATTCCTCATTCTTCGAAAGCTTTCTTTTGTAAAAGAGAGAGCCAATCAGCAAGGAGAGCAAAATCGTGGGGACGAGGGTGAAGAGCGCAATAATGATCCACTCCGCACCGGAAGGCATACCAAATAAGAATATCATATAATTAAATCTTTAGTGTTAAAAAACACCGGGCGACCTACTTGGTCTGGGCGGGAGGGAGTGAAATTGAAATTAGAGGGCTTGCGAAACCAATTGATTGAGGTGATTGACCTTTTCGATCACCGTTTCATCAATTACCTGAAGGCTTTCTTCTTCTGCCATTTTATCTACCAGGCAATCGAAGGCAACCATAGCGAGCAGATCCTGTTTGTCATCCAGACCAAACTGCTCGCGGTAACGCTTTATTTTCTCGTTGATGAGCTTGCCGGCTGCACGTATCTTCTCTTCTTCCATGCGTTTTACCTTCATGGGGTATTCGCGGTCGGCAATTTTTATTTTTACTGATAATTCGTCCATCAACTAACCGGGTTATCTGCTCAAGTGAGCTATGCACTTATCGATTTCTCGGATATACTCGTCTACTTTCCTTTTCAACTCCGAAACACTTCCGTCTTCCGGGTTAATATGGTCTACAATCTTAGTTATTTTAATCTGATTTTTAAAATTATGCAGTTGCTCGTCCCGTTTGCGAAGATCGGCTTTGAGCTCGTAATTCTCCAATTTTAGCCCCCTTACCTCATCTTTTACGGTTTTATGCTCATTCAGCAGTACCAGAATTTTTCGCTCCAGTCCGTTTAAGTTGGTCTTTAATGCTTCTTGGTCCATGTTCTTACTATTGAATGTTGAATTTTTAATGTTGAATTCGCTCTTTTAACCTACCGATATCCATCATTAAACATCTGTCAAAATTACTTCCTGATTACAGCTTCGAATTTCGATTCAAATGCCGCAATCAATTTGGTCATTGTTTTGTCAATCTCCTCATCCGTCAGCGTTTTTGCACCATCCAGTAGCGTAAAGCCAAGCGCATAAGCCTTTTTCCCTTCTGGAATTTTATCGCCTTCGTAAACGTCAAAAGCTATAATGTCTTTGATCAAACTCTTCTCTGTTGCCAGCACCAACTCTTTCATTTCTGCAAAGCTGATCTTCTTATCGACTACAAAAGAAAGATCACGTCTTACCTCAGGAAACTTTGACACTTCCGACACAACGAACTTAGGGTTTGCCGATTTGAAAAGCAAGGCCGTACTCAGGTCAGCATAAAATATTTCTTGCTTGATGCCAAAATCTTTGAGTAAAGCGGTTTTCACCTTCCCCAACTTACCAATTTCTTTTGAGCCCTTTATGATTTTCATCCCATAATCAAACAAGGGGTCAACTAACGACTCTTGTTTTATATTTTCTACTGTTGATCTCTGAATGACGTGCGCCACTTGCTGAGCCAGGTCATAATAGCTCACATTTCGTGTTTTGTTTTGCCAGTTTTCACTTTCAATATTACCAGTTAAGTATATCGCCAAGCGTTCTTCTTCCTGGTACTTGCCTTCAGCTGCATCTTTTTTCCAATAGACTTTACCAAATTCAAAAAGCTTTAAGTCTTTCTGCTTTCGGTTGATGTTGTAAGAGCAAACTTCAAGCCCGGTAAAAAGCATCGTTTGTCTGAGTATACCTTGCTCTTCACTGAGTTTGTTCAGGATTTCAACCGGCTCTCCGGCAAACGTTAATTGATGCTTTTGATGATAGGCTGCATTTGTCAACGAATTCGTGAGTATCTCGTAGAACCCGTTCCCTGCCAGCATTTCGCCCACAGATTTTTTGAATTTGTTCGGGTCCTTATCAGGAAACTCTGCCAGGTAATCGGTGCCTACTATTTCTGTCAGTTCGATGTTGTTAAAGCCATAGATGCGCAAAATTTCCTCTACCACATCGGCTTCCTGCGTCACATCTACCCGGTAAGGCGGGACGGAAACAGTGAAACGATCCTCTTTTTTATTTGAAACTGAAATGTCAAGGCTTTCAAGAATAGAAAAAATTTCTTCACGAGGAAGCTTTTTCCCAATGAGGCGGTTGACATTCTTGTCTTTTACTTCGATGACTCTATTTGCAACAGGAGAAGAATAGATATCCACGATTTCTGACGAGATAGCTCCACCGGCTAGTTCTTTGATCAAAAGTGCCGCTCGTTTTAGTGCATAAATGGTATTGTTAGGATCTGTACCTCGCTCGAAACGAAAAGAAGCATCCGTCTTTAAGCCATGATGCATTCCGGTCTTTCGTATATACTGCGAGGAGAAACAGGCACTTTCTAAAAAAAGATTGACGGTTTTCTCTGATACGCCCGACTTGATTCCACCAAACACTCCCGCGATGCACATTCCATTTTCGTTTGCGTCACAGATCATCAGATCACTGCCGGCAAGCGTTCGTTCTTTCTGATCTAATGTCAAAAACTTGGTTCCCGTAGGCAATGTTTTTACGATGATCTTTTTGCCTTCAATCTGATCGGCATCAAAAGCGTGAAGTGGCTGACCTGTTTCGTGCAACACAAAGTTGGTGATGTCTACCACATTGTTAATGGGAGTAAGACCTATTGATTTCAATCTATTCTTTAACCAATCGGGCGACTCATCAACTTTAAGACCTGAAATAGTTACACCAGAATACCGAGGGCAGGCCTCACTATTTTCTACCGTTACTGGAATGGTTAAGCTTGTATTGTCAATTTCAAAATGATCTACTAAAGGCAATTTTAGTTCGCGTTTTTTTGCCGCCTTAATATCACGCGCCACGCCTAAATGACTCGCGGCATCTGCCCGGTTGGGGGTCAGGCCAATTTCAAACACATAGTCGGACTGCACGTTGAAAAATTCGGTTGCCAATGTTCCATTCGCAATTTTGGTGTCAAGCACCAAAATGCCGGCATGGCTTTCACCGAGCCCTATTTCGTCTTCCGCGCAAATCATTCCTTCCGATTGCTCGCCTCTGATTTTCGCACTTTTGATAACAAATGGTTCGCCTTTCGTTGGATGAACTGTGGTGCCTACCGTGGCCACGACTACTTTTTGCCCGGCAGCTACGTTAGCCGCGCCACACACAATCTGAAGTGGACTTCCTCCACCTACATCGACTGTGGTTATAGAAAGTTTATCAGCATTAGGGTGTTTGCCACATGTAAGCACTTCACCAATGACCAAGCCTTTTAAGCCACCCTTAACGCTTTCAAAAGGTTCGACACTTTCTACTTCCAGGCCAGTGCCGGTCAGTGTTTGGCCAATTTCTTCAGCCGATTCGGGGATGTGGATAGATTGCTTGAGCCAGTTGTAGGAGATTTTCATCGAGGAAAATGTGAGAGTTGAATGAGTTAATCGAAGGCTTTTTTACTATAAATTCAAGTTGCAAAAATAAGGTTTTGACACCGTTATTCGAAGAGCTTGGAGAACTCCTCGGGAGTGAGGTTAATTTCGCGTAGAATTTTATGAATTAATGGTCTTCCGAGGTCTCTACCGGGATGATGAGGCAGCGTTGTATATCGCCCATCAGGATGTTTATAGAAAACATGACTTCCCTTTTGGAGAACAAATAAGAATCCAATTGAAAATAGAATCTTTTCAAACTTTTTAGAATCGATAATTGGAAGTCTGCTCATATCGACAAGCAATTTATTGAGCAAAACTAAATTTCATTGGTAAGAAGAGATAGGACGTGAAATCACAAAGACTAAATATTGACCATAACTTGTTGTGTGCCAACAAATTCAGACTGAATTCTATCTAAATCTATCTCAGCGAGCTCCTCAAGGCACAATGCAGCTACTTCTTCGAGATTTTTGTGAAGCTCATCCAGCGTCTCTGCTTGAGAATGTGCGCCCGGTAGTAACGGGATATACCCGATGTAAAGACCTGTTTCCGAGTCTTTTTCGATATGTGCCGTAAATGTGTATTTGCCTTTCATAGCACTAAGGTACTACTTTATCTAATTTGGTTTCAATCATGATATTTCTTCTCTCCGGCCTTAATAGCAATTTTCAAAATGTTTTCTTTGGGCGGAAAAGGACAAGAAAAATTATCTGAATAAGCACAGTATGGATTATAGGCTTTGTTGAAATCAAGAACGATGGAACTTGCTCCTGGCACTTTTTTCAAATCGATGTAGCGGCCAGCTCCATACGTTTCTTTGGCACTGGTCTCATCCGCAAAGGCAAGAAAGAGTGTTCCTTTGTAAGGACCTGCATCCATGATTTCCACGATCAACAGGCTGTTTTCTTGACCATCGAGGCTAAATTTTGCAAATGCAAATTCCAGAAAACGTTTCTCCTTGCCGTCACTCGTAGGCAATACAATTACTTTTTTGTTTTCGATTGGCTCGAGGCTAGCTTTCACTTTGTATTTTAAATCGGGCGGAAAATAGTTGAGCTTGTTGACTACGACCGGTGCCTCTGTGGTATCCATCTGCACGGAGGCTACACTCAGTTCTCTAGCTTTGGTTGAT
>VYLZ01000644.1_pt1 | contig 23695 bp, 24 predicted proteins | sample 5115361 | NCBI WGS metagenome assembly VYLZ01 (sample SAMN12291805, study PRJNA351875) | freshwater metagenome | isolation source: freshwater lake | place: USA: Michigan, Sixteen Lake | collected 2013-08-07 | reverse complement strand
ATTTTGCCATGAAAGCAATCCTGTACACAAAGGCTATGGAAAAAGCCCTAACTGAACTCAAAAAACTAAAAGCTGGAACTCAACTCAAACTCAATTTTGCGTAACATCAGTTAATAATGTTAATTAGGAAATCAATGCCTATCCATAAACTTCCAGCCGTACAAATTGATCTCAAGCACAACTCCATTGTCAAGTTTTCTATTTGGAAAAGCGAATAGAGTACCCAGAAATACTTGAAGCTTGGGACCAACATTGTATCCGCCTCCAATTACAGTTTGTGATTTTTTGTGATCACCTGAAATAAAGTCCCCCATCAGCACCCACTTGACTGAAAGTTTATATTCATATCCAAACATAATTCCTATCTGATTTTGTGGTGGACCGCCTACGAAAACATCGTTAGTATGGTATGGACCGACTACAACATACCCTTTTTTCGATGGTTGCCATCGCAATAATGCATAATTCATTGCTGCGATCTGCTTGTTAGCTATCTCGTTGCTTAGGTTAGGGCCTATTTGTGTACCAATATTTAAGAAGAGTTGGTCGGTTTTCAATACTATTTGTTTTTGCAAAGTGAACATCAACAATGGGTATAGCGGCTTACGCTTACTATTATCGTTGAAAGATACCACTTGACCTTGTCCAAACTGCAAAGGAAGATCCACAAAATTAGCGCCTATGTCCCACCCTTTACCAATACCGTAAACCACATGGGATTTTGATTCCAATTCGTTTAACTGGTAAAAATTCAATTGGTGTTGATAGAAAAACCTTCCGTTTGGAGTGATATCAGCTGATGGAATGTTGAAAAGATTTTGTTGAGCGAATGTTAAGTGGATTGAAGAAATGGTGGCAATTACAAGATATATATGTCTGGACATTGGTGTTTTAACTTGAAGAAAAACTTTAAAATGTTTTGGCCTTAACTATGATCATTGATGATTATTTTTAAGGGGAGGTAAAAATACGTGAACTCACCATCGCAATTATCAAAGTAAATCCGATCGCAATAAGCGAAACCTCAATGGGAATTTTGAATAGATCTGCGATACACATTTTTACTCCTACAAATACTAAGATGGCTGATAGACCATATTTTAGATACACAAAATAAAATACAGCGACCTCAAGCCAAGAATAGCAAACACATTCGAGGTGTAAACGATAAACGAGTCATCCGAGATTGCCAGAATTGCGGGAATTGAATCCACTGCAAAGATTAGGTCTGTCGTCTCAATTAAAATTACCACTAAGAATAATGGTGTTGCCCATGTTTTACCCTCTTGCTTTACAAAAAACCGATCACCTTCAAACGATGGGGTAATGGGCATGACTTTTCTGGCCAGTTTGACCAAAGGATTTTTTTCCGGATCAATTTTCAAATCACCTGACGTGAGCATGCGTATGCCAGTGTACACCAGGAACGCGCCAAAGATGTAAATCAACCAATGAAAACGATGAATAAGCTCTACACCAGTAAGAATAAAAATAACACGCATGACGAGCGCTCCTAGAATACCCCAAAAAAGAACCTTGTGCTGATAGGCAGATGGTACTTTGAAATAGGAGAAAATGAGAATGATAACAAAAATGTTATCTACACTTAGTGACTTTTCGATAAGATAGCCTGTGAAAAATTCTAGAGCTTTGCTGCGATCGAAATAGTAGTAGACAAACAAATTGAAAAGCATGGCAAGTGTTATCCAAACGCACGTCCAGGTCAATGCTTCGCGTACAGAAACCTCATGGGATTTTCTGTGAAACACGCCTAAGTCGAGCGCCAACATAGCCAGCACAAATAGGTTGAAGAAAATCCAGAGTAGTGACAAATCATTCATTGGTTTGAAAGTAAAAGGTTCAAGGTGGAGTAGGCGAAATCAATGATGTTATCTTTTTAATTTGCGTTAGAAATTTGGCTATCTTTTTGGCGTGTGATGGCTCCCGTGAAGGGTAGTCCTGTAAGGATATTTAAGCGAAGGCTTGTTGAAATAAAGTCATCGACTTCGTAAAACTGTGAACCTATTTCTATAGAAATCGCCTCACTCAATAACTTATAATACTTTTTGCGCACGCTTAATTCCTTTGCCTGGTACTTTTCAGACTGAGCTACAAACGTAGTCATGAGTTTGAGATCTAGGTGCTGGTAGTTATTTCCATAGTTCGCAAAAAGCGCAATCATCTCATCATCGAGTGCGCGCTTTTCATTATTAAATTTTACATAGATCGGATGGAACACCGCTGCTTGCGAGATGGATAATTGTAAGGCCTCAATAAAAATCTTTTCCCGGTCTTTCTGCAATTGACTTTTTGCTTTGTCGAGATCTATCGGAGTTCCTTCTTGCCCGTGAGAGTTGATCGCGATTGTAGATGACAGAATCAGCAGATAAAAAGTAGTGGAGAGCGTGAAACGTAGTTTGTTCATCTTATAAAGTGGTTAGGCGGTAAAGTAGAATTCTGATTTTGACATTTTTCAATTAAAGAAAGGCTGAACTCGATTCCATATAAAAAATGCGTATGTTTCTCACCTTGTATTGTTCGCGCAAAGACCGAGCATGGGAGAGAGCTTGATCACTCGATTTAAAAACTGCGCAGGGCTTGTTTTCAGCCCGTAGTATCCGTCCTTCTTCTGCCACCATCACAGCAATGTAGTTGTCAGGTTGTGGATTTTCTTCCAACACGATCCATTTCATAACTAGTTTTTTTAGGTGAGTATTTCAATTTATTTTGGTCAGTTCCGCCTGTTTAATCGAATGACCAACTTGGGATCTAACTTATCATTGTTAAGAAGTGGCGGCAATGGATTGTCAGATACATCCAGAAATCGCAGATGCTTCATTTGATTGATTTCTGGGGGCAACTCATTTATTTTATTACCTACAAGAAAAAGGTATTCTATCCTCGTTAGATCCTTTATGTTTGACGGAACGCTAGTAAGACCGTCATTTTCAACATGCAGTTCGGTGAGGCTTTTCATCTTACTGATAAGTCGAACATTTTTTTCCAGGTTGAAGTATGCATTATTATTGATGTAAAGCACACGGAGTTTGCGAAGTTCGGGAATGTTTTCTGGTAGATTTGAGATGAGGTTATCCGAGACATCAAGTGTTTCAAGTCGCTTTACTTTTGTGATGCTCTGAGGTACAACGGAAATATTGTCGCCCGCCAAACTTAGCATTTTCAAAGAGGGTAGTTCTGCCAGCACAATGATCGCCTGATCGATTTCAAGATTTCTATTATGATCAAGGTAAAGGCTTTGTAGCAATTTCAGCTCTTTGATTTCGCTCGGAAGTTGCTTGATCTCGTTGTAGGAAAGAACCAAGTATTTCAATTTCTTAAGTTCTTTAATTCTTGCCGGAATAGACTCAAGATGGTTCTTACTTAGGTCTAAATACTGAATACTTGTTAATGAAAAAAGTGAGTCTGGCAACTCGGTCAATCCTTGACCGCTCAAGTCCAACCAGGAAGCTTCGTCTCGGTGAGCAAACGCGGCTTTTATAGTTTTGAATTGAGTATTCCCAATACTCAACTGTCCATTTGTGGAGAGTGAAGCAAATTGCAACGCCATACAAGCAAGCAAAGCAATCGTTAGGTTGGTTTTCATGGTCAATTATCTATTTTTTGTGTGCAATAAACAGGGGATAGGTATCCTCGTTCTATCCCCTCCCTTTTTTTATTTGTCTATTGTTGGGTTGATTAGCAATGGTGTTTTTCCATCGGTCATGATTATTTTAGAATTCGGTGATTTAGCCAACTCCCGGAAGGCTTCAATACTCTGCCACTCAATGATGGGTTTGGTCAGTCCTTCGGCAATGATCTTTTGTGAATCACGAATACCCTCAGCCTCAATTATCTTCCGTTGAGCCTCACGCTTTTCACGATCCAGTAGAAACTCCATACGTTGCGCCTGCTGTTCTGCTTCCAATTTTTCTTCCACCGCTCTAGCTAACCCTGGCGGCAGTTGGATATTTTTCAACAGCACGGCTTCGATTTCAAAACCTCTTGGCAAAAGAATTTTCGACATCTGCTCAGTTACTTCTTTTTCGATGTTTGCGCGTTGCACCGAATGCATATCTTTTGCAAAAAAACGGGAACACACATCTGCGGCAGAAGATCGGAAAACGCTGCTGATCACATTCACTTCATTACCAACACCAATCGTTTCAATAATAGCAGGTGCTTTGGCTGGTTGCATCCGGTACAAAATAGAGATGATGGCCACCACATTTAGACCTTCTTTCGAAGGAAGGTTGGCGTTGATCTCCATATTCATCGTGCGAATGGGCATTTTGATTACCTTAGAAGTAAAGGGATTGAAACCAACAGCCCCGGGGCCGCTGAAATTGGGACTTAGTTTTCCCATTTTTCTTTTTACTCCTATTTCGCCTTGCCGTACAACAGCACAACTTGTGAATAGAAAAATAAGTAGAAGGTAAGCTGTTACAGTTCTAGTTTTCATAAAATATAGATTATGTGGAAAGCGTCTGTGATTTATTTTGGCGAAGCCATTGCTTCAGTTCCTGAACCTCGACTGGTGCCAGCCAACGGGTTGCTTTTTTGTATTCTTTGCGAAAGAGCCGAACATCAAAGCTGACACACTGTAAGACTTTCTTGCAGTAGTCTAACATGCTGCATCTGGTTTTCATACCAATAAAAATGAAAGGTAAGACATGCCTGCGAAGTAGAGTACTATTACAGACCAAGCAATTGAATTGCCCTTACGGGATTTTTGCGAATTTTTCATATCGATGTTTTTTGAATTTAGTTGAAATAAGAACTGTTGCTATTGCGCGTATGCGAAGCAGCAAACTGGAGGTTCTTATTTTTTAAATCAAAATTGACCGATAGAGTAGATACCTGTTAGTTTGAAGAGAAGGTGTTGCCTGGCTGGCAAACCCTGATGGCGTAGTAGAAACGGCAATTTTAGAATACGAAAGGAACTCAACCGAAGGTTTTCTTGCCTTTCGTATCGTATGCCTTTTTGTTTCTATCGCTTGAGCTATCTCTGTCTCAACGGACTCTTCAGTTGCCTGTTGCGACTGAACGGTAGACTTAATAGCGAATTGATCTAAACCTGCTCCAAATAGTAGAAAAAGCCCAGCTAGGGTGATAAAAGCGGCTTTTTTGATTTTTGGTAGCATTACTTTTAATTATACAAGCAAAACTAGTAACGTGAGTTTTGAATTTTGGTTTACCGATTTCAGGTAAATTTTTCCTAATTGATAATTATGAGTTGTTAAAGCGTTTATACGTGGCTTTCCACCCACCTCCTCGCATTCACGAAAGCTTCAAACCAAGGCGAGACTTCATCTGTGAGTTTTCCGTAAGTAGGCGGATAGTAAGGCCAGTTCCAGGGAAATAAACTACGCTCAATATGGGGCATGATCGCCAAATGCCGACCGTCTGTTGAATACAAAGAAGCAACTGAGTATTCACTTTCATTAGGATTACCTGGATACTCGGGATAGGTAAAGGTTGCGCCAATCTTATAGTTGGATTGGTTTTTTAATTTGAACATCCCTTCGCCATGTGCCAGCCAAACACCGAGTTGAGCGCCTCCATAGCTCGAAAGCATGACCGAATTATTTTTAGGGATACTAATCGTAATGAAAGTTGACTCAAATTTACCAGAACCGTTGTGATGCATTTTAGGATGATCGGCCATTGGCATTTCACGATAGACCAGTCCCAACTCCATCATTAACTGACAACCATTGCATACACCTAAACTCAATGTATCAGGCCGCGCATAGAAATTATCTAATGCAGCTTTTGCTTTTGGATTGTATAAGAATGAACCAGCCCAGCCTTTCGCTGAACCTAGCACATCTGAATTAGAGAAGCCACCCACAAACACAATCATGTTCACGCCACTTAAATCTTCCCTGCCTGCAACAAGGTCTGTCATGTGAACATCTTTCACATCGAAGCCAGCCAGGTAAAGTGCGTAGGCCATTTCGCGATCTCCGTTCACTCCCTTCTCTCTGATGATCGCTGCTTTTATGCCTGATGGTGTTCTTCGTTTGGGATCGACTCCATAGGTAGAAAACTTCCCATCGAAACCCGATTGAAATTGGTAGGAGAGTGGTTGCTTTTTAAAATTCGCTTTCCTCTTTTCAGCGTGCCCTTTGGGTCGTTGGATTTTATCGAGCAGGTAAGAGGTGTGAAACCATTTATCTCGTAAGTCTGAGATGTTGAATGTTGAATGTTGACCCCGATAGCTATCGGGGTTGAATTTTGAACTAGAAATAGTTAGTGTCTGATTGTTCGTTACCGTTGCAATGGTATGGTAGACCAGCTTCTGATTTTTTAAAATTTGGATTGCAAGCTCTGACTGAACCTGAAGGACTACGCCCGGATTTTCTGAAAAAAGAATTTTGATTAAGTCATTCCCAAGTGTATCAACGTTCAAATCAATACCGCTGTCCAAAGTAGGAAAACACATTTCTAATAGCGTTGTGATCAATCCGCCAGAAGAAATATCATGTCCGGCAAGAACAAGGTGTTCATCAACCAGTGCCTGAATAGTTTCAAACGCTCTGATAAAATAAGCATCATCTTTAATAGTCGGGGCTTCCTTACCAAGTTGATTCGACACTTGACCAAAACTACTACCTCCTAATTTGAAATCGTCTTTTGAGAAATCAACATAGATGAGTTGTGAACCTACAATTGGCTCCAACGCGGGCGAAATTGTTTTGCGGATATCACTGACTTCCGCCACTGCAGAAATGATTACCGTACCGGGGGCATAGACTACTTCTCCCTTCGAATACTTTTGCGTCATCGAGAGAGAATCTTTTCCTGTAGGAATATTGATCCCCAAGGCACATGCAAATTGACTTACTGCTTCTACCGCTTGATAGAGTCGTGCATTTTCTCCTTCATTTTTTGCAGGCCACATCCAATTCGCACTAAGCGATACGCCTTTAAGTCCGTGTGTTAGTGGTGCCCAAACTAAATTAGTCAATGCTTCTGCTATCGCCAATTTACTTCCCGTGGCGGGATCAACTAATGCAGCAACAGGTGCATGTCCAATGGAAGTTGCAATGCCTTTGTTGCTTAAAAAATCCAACGCCATTACTGAGACATTATTCAACGGAAGTTGAATGGGGCCACAGGTTTGCTGGGTGGCTACTTTCCCAGATACTGATCGATCTACTTTGTTGGTCAACCAGTCTTTGCAGGCAACAGCCTCTAGTTGCAAAACTTGTTCAATGTAAAATTGCAGCTTGGTTGGATCGTAAGAGATATCAGAAAAATCAGCTGCTGCTGTCTTGTCAGTAAGGATAGTTTTTGGGGAAGAACCAAACAAATGATTCATCTCCAAGTCCACCGGATTGATCGAATGGTTAGCCCCGGCAAATTTAAATTTATGATCGCCGGTTGCATGGCCCACCACATACATGGGAGCTCGTTCACGATCCGATACCCGCTTCAGTGCATCTACATCTTTTTGGTGAATGGCAACTCCCATCCGTTCTTGCGATTCGTTGCTGATAATTTCTTTCGCGGAAAGAGTTGGATCTCCCACTGGAATTTTGTCGACTTCAATGGTGCCTCCTGTTTCTTCTAGTAGCTCAGAGAAACAATTTAAATGACCACCAGCTCCATGGTCGTGAATGGAGACAATCGGATTATTATCAGACTCCACCATCGCGCGAATCGCATTCATCACACGCTTTTGCATTTCCGGATTGGAACGCTGAATTGCATTTAGTTCGAGTGCGTTTGCGAACTGCCCTGTGGTAACCGATGATACAGCAGCCCCTCCCATGCCGATTCGATAGTTATCACCACCCATCATCACAATTTGATCGCCCGCTTGCAAGTGTTCTTTTTGGCTATCTTTTTCTTTTCCAAAGCCAATACCACCCGCCTGCATGATCACTTTGTCGTAACCAAATTTTTTATTGTTTTCGATATGCTCAAAAGTCAGCAAGCTTCCGCAGATCAGTGGTTGCCCAAATTTGTTGCCGAAGTCACTGGCTCCGTCCGATGCTTTGATCAAAATTTCTGCTGGCGTTTGATACAGCCAATTTCTGGGTGATAAATTCTTTTCCCAACTTCTATTTGCTTCCTTTACCACCTGCAAGCCGATCTCGAATTTCTCCTCCTGATCCGGTTGCTGCTCCGTTGAAGGGTTCTACTGTGGTTGGAAAATTATGAGTCTCGGCTTTTAGAGAAATGACCGAGTCAAAATCGGTAATGGAAAAGTAGTCAGGAACATCTTGTCGGGTAGGAGCGAACTGCTCGATCCTTGGACCTTTGATAAAGGCTACGTTGTCTTTGTAAGCAGATACGATGTAGTTTGGATTTTCTTTCGATGTCTTTTTGATCAGTTGAAAGAGTGTCGATTTTTTCTCCTCACTATCAATAATAAAAGTTCCATTGAATATCTTATGGCGACAGTGTTCGGAGTTGACTTGCGAAAAGCCAAACACTTCACTATCGGTTAATTTTCTACCCAATTTAATGCTGACTTCTTTCAGGTATTCTATTTCTTCTTCGCTTAAGGCTAGTCCTTCTTCTTCGCTGTATTTTTTGATGTCGTTAATTTCGAGAATCGGCTCTGGTGTGTGGTGTATTGTGAAGATATCCTGATCTAGTGTTTCGTAAAAATGTTGCAACATTCGATCATAGGCGGGAGCAGTTGAAGAGGACTCGAAGAATTCTTCGATCCGCACAATCCCAGCAATCCCCATTGTTTGGGTAATTTCAACAGCGTTTGTGCTCCACGGGGTAATCATTTCCTTTCTGGGCCCGATGAATTTTCCGTTTAGTGATTTGTCAATGAGTGGTTTGGCACCACCAAAAAGCCAGGTCAGTTTTTCGAAATCGGACGTTGAAAAGGGAGTTGAATGGCCAACGGAGTAAATGACGTTGGAAGGTGAGCGAAAGAATACAATCATTTGCTTTTTGAAAGCGCAAATTTAGGTGTATAGACGGATTATTCTAGCTATTTTTAAGCTCATTTACAGCGTCAATTATGAGTTTTTTTTCAGGGGATAGGAATAGGAAGTTAACAGGACTGGCCATGGTACTGGCTTTCTTTTTCATAGGCAACTTGGAACTATGTGGTCAAACTACGTTGATAAAACTGGTAGATAGTACTCGTGTAAGTACGGACATCATCAATGTTTCGAGCCGATCGTTGTTCACTGAGGCTGGGAGCTTCAACCTTACGGAAATTTATTCTGTCACGTTTTTAAGTGAAATAGAGTATCAAAAAAAAGTTTCCGTTGCGCGGTTTTTAAACGAGTTTGGGATAGTCATATATATTAAAGACATAAAGCTGCGCCCGGCTCCGAAAGATGTTGTAGCTGCCAACCGAAGTAAGTATGCTGAGGAGGATAAGCTGGTTATAAGTAAACCTACAGGCTTTTCAGAGTCGGAATTTTCTTACTTCCGTTTTGGTGCAGGCCTAGGTATAGACTACGGAGGTTTTGGTGCACGCCTCACCGTTTTACCCAGCAAATACTTGGGGGTGTTTTTGGCCGGTGGGTATGCTATAGCCGGTTTTGGCGTCAATGGAGGCATTACACTGAAAACCGCCCCTGACAGCAGGGTATCTCCCTATGTTAATCTGATCTACGGCTATAATTCTGCAATTGCAATAATTGGCGCATCACAACACAACAAATTGTACAATGGGTTTTCACTGGGCGGAGGCGTTCAGCTTAAGTCGCGAAGAACTCCAACCAACTATTGGCTCTTTGGTTTGGTCGTAGCGTTTCGACCTTCTCAGTTTGATCGGGATTTCACCGCTCTGCAGAATAACCCCACGATCACAGGGTTAACTTAGCAGATATTAAAAAAGTTGATGCTGTGTTCATTTTGAAAGGTGGAAAATAGATTTTGCAATAAGGTCGTTGTGCCCAGCTTCAATAACGTCAAACTGTATTTTTCTGATTTCTTTCACAAAGGCTTTCATATTGTCCGCTTGAATCACCTTGTCGTATTTGCCGATGAGAAGCTTACATGGAGTGGCATGTTGATTGAGTAATGATACGAGGTCGGTCAGATCTGGTTTCAAGTGTCTAAAATAGACCCACGCAAAATAAACGCGTCTCCGTTTTTCTTCTGTATCCATTTGAGACTCAGCAAAACCTGTAAAGGCGATTGGGGTGAAGTATCATGCTTTTAAAAAGAGCTCTCACTGCAATAGGGTAGGTGGCGAGGCTATACCAGAAACTGGTCTTTATTCCATCGGGCGCCAGCAGCGTTAGCTCAGTTACCATAGATGGAAAAGCTTCTACAGTAATCATCGCAAATTTTCCACCCAGACTAAATCCAACTACGCCAAATTTTTTAATGTTTTCTTTTTCTAAAAACAAAAGCATGATTTCTTTCCAATCGTCTTTTTCTATAGGGCTTCGGCTTTTCCAATGGCTGGCTCCGTGAAAAAACAAATCAAACGTATAGAGAGTATGAGAAGTCTTCAGCGTTTCTCCCCACCTATGAAATACATTTCGGTCTTGACCGAAGCCGTGGAAAAGAACTAAAACGGCCTCTCCAGTACCCGTTTTGGTGTACGCAAGCTGCGAATTGGCGTAGAAAATATGCATGACGTTTTCCAAGCTTCAAAAGTAGTCACTTTGCCAATGACTACTTGCGCGTTCTTTTTTACAGTTTTGTAAAATAATACCTAAGGGTTTGCCGTCTATGATAAAAATTGGCGCGGCAGATGGATTTGGCGATGCAACAAATAAAAGAAAACACATTCCTGAATGAGAAAGACAAACTGCTCGGATTCATCCGTAGTAGGGTGTCATCGGTGGAAGAGGCAGAGGATATTCTTCAGGATGTGTTTTTTCAGTTTGTCTCTGGGCTCGAGACCATTGAATCGTTGGATCGCGTTACTTCCTGGCTCTACAGTGTTGCCCGCAATAAAATCATTGATCGTTATCGTAGAGATGCTTCACGTCCGAAGCGCACGGATTTTGAATGGATAACCGGGAAAGAGGATGACGTACCATTGACTTTGCGGGATATCTTACCTGATTTGGACAACACGCCTGAATCGACATTGTTGCGCGAAGCCATTTGGGACGAGATCACAGATGCACTGGCTGAATTGCCGGCTGACCAACGGGAGATTTTTATCCAAAATGAAATGGAGGAAAAGAGTTTTCGTGAGATAGCAGACGAAACGGGTGTGTCAATCAATACACTGCTATCCAGAAAGCGATATGCGATACTCGCACTTCGCAAGAGATTGCAACGGTTTTATGATGATGTGGTGAGCTAATGTTTGAAAGTAAGAATTTGGAAGATAGAATTTAGAATACAGAATACAGACTGATCTTATTGAAACTGAATTCCGAATTCTAAATTCTAAATTCTATAGAATGAAGATGTTAATTAAAAAGTTAAAAAGATAGAGTTATGAAAAAAGTATTGTGGATTGGAGGAATGGTGGTGTTGGGAGTGTTGGCGGTTTCTGCTTTTACACTTGGCACGATGTATTTATGGAATTGTTTGGTGCCGGATTTATTTCATGGGCCGATAATAAATTTCTGGCAAACTCTTGGTTTGCTGGTTTTGAGCAAAATATTGTTTTACTGGAAACAAAAATGGCAAGGGATGACACCCGAGGAGCGTGAACGTTTCAAAGCGAAAATGAAAGACAAATGGTGTTCACCTAAATCTGGAAGTTCTGCCGGCAATGCAGGCGTTTCAATCGATTGATGCAATAAGCTCAAAAAAACTTCAAAAAAAAGTTTGTAAAACTGCAACCCTGAGCTGCAAATGGCGAACTTTTGTAATATCTAAAGTTTCCTTAGTTTCGCACCCGATTATGGAAGAACAAGAGACAAAAAATAGAATTTTAGCCGGAGCGGAAGCGCTTTTTTTGAAGTATGGGATCCGTAGTGTTTCCATGGACGACATAGCAAGGCAATTGGCAGTTTCCAAGAAAACCCTTTACCAGCATTTCGCAGACAAAGATGAGCTTGTGACAGTAATGTCTCAAACCCACATGGCCCGCGAAGAACATGAATACCTTGAAATTACAGCTGCGTCTGAAAATGCTATTGATGAGCTCAATAAGATTTCAGTTCGGTTGCGGTGCGATATGGAAGATATGAACCCATCACTTCTTTTTGATTTGCAGAAATTTCACCCAAAGTCATGGGCGCTCTGGCTTAACCACAAGAATGATTTCATTATGCGCTCCATCGTTAGAAATCTTAAGCAGGGTATTGATGAAGGCTACTTTCGCCCTGAAATCAATCCGGAAGTCATAGCCATCAGCCGATTAGTTCTTATTGAAGCGGCTTTTGACGAACAACATTTCCCAAAAGAAAAATACAACCTTGTTGAAGTACAGTCGCAGTTTTTCGATCACTTCGTTTACGGCCTTTGTACTGACAAAGGAAGAAGGCTTTATCAGAGATACAAATACAATTCAATAACACCCATAACCAACTATAAGAATGAATCAGTTTTATAAACAATTATTAATTGCCATCGCCTTTGTTACGGCCGGTGGTGCACGAGCACAGCAACAAACACCTTCTTCCTTTACATTGGAACAGTGTATTGAGTATGCGTTGATCAATTCGGTGAATGTGCAGAATGCCCAAATTGATCAGCAGATCGCAGCGGCCAAAGTAAAGGAGACGGCAGCTCTTGGGCTACCTCAAGTAGACGGGAGCATCTCAGTCCAACACAACGAGAACCTACGGAGATTTTTTTCAACAAAGCAAAGGGCATTCGGTTTTTCTAATCTGCCTGCCGCAGACTATCCTAATTTTTTGCCCGGGCTTGGCGACAATGACGTGATTGCCTCTCAGAACTTTTTTCAATTGAAAAGTAGCGGTGATGCAGGTATTAATGTAAACCAATTGCTTTTTAGTGGTTCTTATATCGTTGGCCTTCAGGCGTCCAAGGCATATAAGGATTTATCCGTTAAGACCGCGATTCAGACAAAAGAACAAGTAGTTGAACAAGTGACGAAGGCTTACTATTCTGTTTTGATTAATCAGGAGCGAGCTGAATTGTTTGACAACAATATTTCGCGACTCGATTCATTATTGAAAAACACGTTAGCACTGAATAAAAACGGATTCGCAGAAGGAATTGATGTAGACCGAATTCGGGTGGCCTATAATAATCTAAAAACCGAGCGAGATAATTTTTTAAGGATTCGGGATTTGAGTGTTGAACTGCTGAAGTTTCAAATGAACTATGCACTTGACCAACCGCTAGAAGTGGCAGGAAAGATAGCCGATGCAAAAGTAGATTTAGATTTAGTGGGTTATAAAGAAGGTTGGGACTACAAAACCCGTTCTGACTATCGGGTATTAGAAGCGAACCAACGTCTACAAGCACTTAGCTTAAAAAATCAGTATGCGAGTGCACTTCCCACTCTATCTGCTTTTGCCAATTTGGGGTACTTCACTCAGTCAACAGACATTGCTGGAGTCTTTTCTACCACTTCAAATATCTCTGACAATGGTGAGGTTGGACCCGACAAGTGGTATGGTTATTCCCTTTTTGGTGTTTCACTGAACGTTCCGCTCTTTGGCGGTTTTCAGAAACATTTCAAAATTCAGCAAGAAAAACTAACGCTAAAAAAGGTCGAAAATGGCTTCAAAAGCCTCAAGCAAGGAATTGACCTCCAGGTCAGTCAAGCTACTACTAGTTTTCAAAATGCTATGACATCGCTCAGAGCTCAAAATGAAAATATGGATTTAGCCAGCAATGTGGCTCGTGTTACCAAGATAAAATACGAACAAGGCGTTGGCTCAAATCTGGAAGTTGTAGATGCAGAGAACAGCTTACGCCAAGCGCAAACAAATTATTACGCTGCCATGTTCGATGCTATGATTGCCAAAGTAGATTTGGATAAAGCGTTCGGCAAATTAGTTCCTCCATCAAAAAATTAAAAACCCACAAACACACCGATATGAAATCAAAATTGTACACAAAACTATTAGCCCTATTCGTGATAGCTATTGTAGTTGCTGCTTGCAACGGATCTTCAAATGACAAAGAAACACAGTTGAAAGACTTAAAGGCACAACAGGCCGAGTTGGCCACACGGATTAGTGAGTTGGAAAAAGGAGTAGATACAAAAGCCTCGGAAACCGGAACAAGGCGCTCAAAAGAAGTTGGAGTTATTGAATTAACAGCACGTCCCTTTGATCACTACATCACCACGCAAGGAGCTATCGAAGCCGTGGATAATATCTTAGTGAGTGCTAAGACGATGGGTATCATAACACAAGTATTTGTACGTGAAGGAGATGTTGTTTCTAAAGGACAAACGCTTGCACAAATTGACAACTCGCTCACCTTGCGTGGAATGGAAGAGGTAAAATCAGGGTTAGATTTAGCTACCACCATTTACAATCGTCAAAAAAATCTTTGGGATCAGAAAATTGGAACTGAAGTCCAATATCTTCAAGCAAAGAACAACAAGGAAAGTTTGGAGCGTAGATTGGCAACCATTAAGGAACAGTTAGACATGGCTCTTATCAAGTCGCCTATTAGCGGATCGGTTGATGCTGTTGATGTGAAGATTGGGCAAAATGCCGCCCCTGGTGCTCCTGCTTTTCGCGTGGTAAGCAGCGATCGATTGAAATTTATTGCAAATGTTTCCGAAGCGTTTGTGACGAATGTTAAGAAGGGAAATAACGTTCAGATTGCATTTGGCGACTTAAATAAGTCAGTTAGTGGTCAAGTTACCTTCGTTGGAAAGGCCATCAATCAACTTTCTCGCACCTTTCCTGTTGAAATTGCATTGGCGAGCAATAACGATTTTCGCCCCAATATGTCTGGCGAGCTAAAGCTCATTTTTCATTCTGAGGCAGCGGCCATAGTGGTACCAGTGAATGTGGTGCAAGATATCAATGGGCAGAAAACTAGTTGCCAAAAAGAATATCGTTAAGGTAATTGGCGTATATGGAAATCTTGCTCAGGTAAGTACATTGAAATCGGGCGACAAGATTATTACTGTTGGGTACCAAGGGTTAAATGATGGTGAATTGATTAAAATCTAAGAGAGCATAGAAGTCAGAATTTAGAATATAGAATCGTTATGTTCTAAATTCTAAATTCTGATTTCTATCTTCTGACTTCTTTTACTAACGATTTATGTGGCGACTGTGATCATCTGCTTGGCAGGTATGTTCACCTATGTCAGTTTGCCAAAAGAGAATTTTCCGGAAGTGGTTTTCCCTCAAATTTTCGTGGCGACCATATATCCCGGTGCATCTCCCTCCGATATTGAAAACTTGATTTCGAAAGAAATTGAGAAAGAGGTGAAATCAATCTCAGGGGTAAAAAAGATAAAAAGCAATTCTGTACAGAGTTTTTCAAACGTGATAATAGAGTTTGAAACAGATATTGATGTGGCGAAAGCCAAGCAAGAGGTGAGTGATGCGGTAGATCGCGCCAAACCTAACTTGCCCTCTGATTTAAAAGATGATCCGCAAGTGATAGAAATCGATATATCGCAAGCACCAATCATGAACGTCAATCTTTCTGGTGATTATGACCTAACAACGCTAAAAAAGTATGCCGAACAGATGCAAGACGCCATAGAGGCGATACGTGAAATCAGGCGTGTAGATATTGTGGGAGCCCTGACACGCGAAATTCAGGTTAACATTAACATGTTTAAACTCGCCAGTGCTGGTGTAAGTTTAGATGATGTTCAGCAATCTATTGCTAGCGAAAACGTGATTATTCCTGGTGGCCAGCTTTCTGTAGACGGAATGAAACGCTCACTTACGGTAAATGGCGAATTCAAGTCGGCAGAGCAATTGGCAAATGTTGTAGTAGGATCGACAAAAGGTGGTAAAATATATTTGAAGGATATTGCAGAGGTAATTGATTCTCATAAAGAGCAGGAAAGTTATGCAAGGCTAGATGAGAAAAACGTAATTACACTTAATGTCATCAAGCGAAGCGGTGAAAATTTGATTCTCGCTTCTGATCAGATCAACGCAATTGTTGAAAACTTTAGAACTAATATTCTTCCTCCAGGAACCGATATTACCATTACAGCCGATCAGTCCGACAATACCCGAACAACTCTTCATGATCTGATCAATACTATCATTATTGGTTTTGTGTTAGTGGTTATTATCCTAATGTTCTTCATGGGCGCTACGAACGCATTCTTCGTGGCGATGTCTGTTCCAATTTCCAGTTTCATCGCTTTCTTAGTATTCCCAACGCTAGGTTTCACCTTTAACCTGATGACGCTTTTCTCATTTCTTCTTGCATTGGGCATTGTCGTGGATGATGCGATTGTGGTAATTGAGAATACGCACCGTGTTTTTGATAACGGTAAAGTACCAATTCGGAAAGCCGCAAAGATTGCTGCGGGAGAGGTCTTTTTGCCAGTGTTATCAGGAACACTCGTTGTATTGGCTCCGTTTATTCCGTTGGCTTTTTGGCCAGGTGTGATTGGTAAGTTCATGGTCTATTTACCAATCACATTGATGGTCGCATTGCTTGCCTCGCTTTTGGTAGCGTATATAATAAACCCAGTATTTGCTGCGGACTTTATGACTGCTCACAATCACGACCACGAGAACAAAAGTAAGTTTACGCGCGGCTTTAAAATTACGGCTATTGTAATGGGCTCGCTGGCTCTTATGAGTTATTTAGTAGGTTGGTTTGGTATGGGCAATTTCACCGTGTTTATGTTCGGTGTCTACGCGCTGTACCATTTTTATTTGGTTCGTGTGATTTCCCATTTTCAAACAGACTTTTGGCCCGGTGTGCAAGAAGGATACAAGAGAATGGTCTCAAAACTTCTAGTTAGCTATCGCCCAATATGGGTAGTGGTAGGGGTAATTTTCCTATTTGTTTTTTCAATTGTTTTTACCGGAATCCGCAAGCCTCCAGTTGTTTTCTTTCCTACAGGAGATCCAAACTTTATTTTCGCTTATGTGACACTGCCAATTGGAACAGATCAAAAGGTGACTGACTCCGTAACTAACATTGTTGAAGAAAAAGTGGTTAGTGTGGTTGGTAGAAACAATCCAATGGTGGAATCGATCATTACAAATGTGGCAGTAGGCGCATCTGAAGATCAGTTTGCCGGTACCAATGCCCAGCCACATCTAGGTAAAGTAACTGTCGCCTTTGTGAATTTCGCGAAGCGTGAAAGTAAATCAACTAAGGTTTATTTGGATAAAATCCGAGAAGCGGTAAAAGGTGTGAAGGGTGCAGAGATTTCTGTAAACCAAGAAGCCAATGGTCCACCAACAGGCAAGCCCATTAATATTGAAATAGCGGCAGAAGATTTTGGCATATTGGTTTCAACAGCCAACAGTTTACAACGTTATCTCGATTCTCTTCAGGTGCCAGGCGTAGAAGAGTTAAAGTCAGATTTTCAAAGTGATAAGCCTGAGATCATTGTATCGGAATACAGCTATCAACGGTAGGGAAGTTTCTAAGTTCCGAGATGAAAACGATGACTATGAGATCACGCTTAGAGTAGATGAAAAATATCGCAATGATATCAATACCTTGATGAACTTACCTTTAACATATCGAGACATGAGCATGGGTGGCCAGGTACGTCAAGTGCCCATGTCTGCCGTTGCGAAGGTAGATTATTCAAATAGTTTTGCGGGGATCAGGCGGATTAATCAAAAACGAGTGATTACGCTTTCCTCAAACGTTTTGAGCGATTTTAATCCGAACAACGTAGTAGCAGATATCAACAGCAAGCTCTTGGGATTTAGTACACCCGATGGTGTGTCTATTAAGATGACAGGGGAACAGGAGGATCAAGCTGAAACGTCTAACTTTTTAGGGGTTGCATTTTTCATTGCTTTTGGTTTAATCTTCATGATTTTGGTTACACAGTTCAACTCTACCAGTAGACCTGTCATTATAATGGCAGAAATCCTATTTAGTATTATCGGTGTGTTGATTGGATTCTCACTATTCAAAATGGAAATCTCCATTGTCATGTCTGGTGTGGGAGTGATGGCCTTAGCGGGAATTGTTGTTCGCAATGGAATTTTGTTGGTTGAGTTTACCGATTTGTTGCTGTCGCAGGGAATGGAGTTGCGAGAGGCGATTGCGGAGGCGGGAAAGACACGTATGACGCCCGTGATACTGACCGCTATGGCAGCAACTCTTGGATTGATTCCATTGGCTGTAGGTTTTAATATTGACTTCGTTACGTTGTTTACCGAGTTTAATCCTCACATCTATTTTGGTGGCGATAACGTTGCCTTCTGGGGACCACTTTCATGGACAATGATCTTTGGTCTGATCTTCGGTACATTTTTAACCTTGTTTTTAGTTCCGGTTTTGTACTTGTTGATAGCGAAATTGAAAATGAAGGTTTTTAAAAGGAACATGGTGGAAGTCTTACCTGTGGTAGAACCTGTAGAGATAAATTAATTGAAGGTTAACTAAAATACTATAAGGGCATCTTACGACAATGTTGTAAGATGCTTTTTGCTTTATGGGTAAACGATTTATGACAATTTTCATTTTTATCTTCATCTTCTTGACCATCGACTACTACTTCTTTCAAGGAGTATTGGTTGCGAGTAAGGGTTGGAATCCACTGTGGAAGTCTTTGATCCGATATGGTTTTTGGATTCCAACCCTATTGACGATACTTGCTTTATTCTGGTGGACGTTTGATGATCCTTACCGATACAGTTCTAATTTCAGAAACTGGATTATAACGGGTATAGTTGCCACTTACTTCTCAAAGATTGTGGGCATATTGTTTTTGTTTATAGATGATCTTCAAAGAGGGATCCGTTGGGTGTTTTCTTTTTTTCAAAAGAACCCATCATCAAATAGTACCGGAGAAATCATTTCAAGATCAGAGTTTTTATCTAAGACCGCATTGATTGCTGCTTCGGTTCCGTTAGGAGCATTTGCTTATGGAATTATTTCGGGGGCGCACGATTATAGAATTCGCAAAGTGGCAATCAAACTTCCGAATCTCCCTAAAGCCTTTGATGGGATCAAGATTGCACAATTATCTGATATCCATTCCGGTAGTTTTTGGAACAAGACAGCAGTAAGAGGCGGAGTAGAGATGGTGCTGAATGAAAAACCTGATGCAGTATTTTTTACTGGTGACTTGGTAAACAATGAATCGAGTGAGGTTAAAGAATACATGGATGTATTCAATAAGCTACGTGCTCCACTGGGTGTATTTTCTATTACCGGCAATCATGATTACGGTGATTATAAGAGCTGGGCTAGCAAAGAAGCAAAGCAGCAGAACTTTAAAGACTTAGTTACTGCCCATAAAGAATTGGGCTTCGACTTATTACTCAACGAAAATCGATTTTTAGTGCAAGGCGGTGAAAAGCTGGCGATTTTGGGTATTGAAAATTGGGGAACACGGTTTTCAAAACACGGCATATTGGATAAAGCCTATCTCGGGACTGAGGAGGCTTCAGTAAAATTATTACTGTCACATGATCCTACCCATTGGGACGCCCAGGTGCGGCCTACCTATAGGGACATTGATGTGATGTTTGCCGGACATACCCATGGCGCCCAGTTTGGAGTGAACATTGGCGACTTCACCTGGACGCCTGTCCAGCACGTTTACAGGCAATGGGGAGGACTCTATCAAGAAGATAGTCAGTACTTGTATGTCAATCGAGGGTTTGGGTATTTAGGGTACCCAGGCAGAGTAGGGATGCCTCCAGAGATTACCATTTTTGAATTAAAGAGGGGAGCTTGATCGTTCTTTGATCAGCCAACATATCTACAAGCTTTCTATATTTGTCTAAATTAAAACGACAGATATGAGTTTGAATTGGCATGGCGTTTTCCCGGCACTTACCACTAAGTTTACCGCAGATGACAAGCTAGATCTGCCGCTATTTGAAAAGAATCTTAGTGCTCAACTCGAGGCAGGTGTCAACGGCATTATTCTCGGAGGCACACTAGGCGAATCAAGTGTATTGAGTAATGAAGAGAAGTTTGATTTGCTTCGATTTGCAGTCGATAAGGTTGCTGGTAAAGTGCCTGTGATAATTCAACGAGTTTGCCGATTATGATTTACAATAACCCTGTCGATTACAAGATTGAGGTTACGTTAGATATGTTTGCTGAGTTGGTAGAGAATAAAAATATACAAGCTGTTAAAGAATCAACCCGCGATGTGTCCAATGTCACACGAATGATCAATCGATTCGGTGACCGATTTAAAATTTTGTGCGGTGTAGATACCATTGCCATGGAAGAGCTCATGCTGGGTGCCGATGGTTGGGTGGCAGGGCTAGTTTGTGCATTCCCCAAAGAAACGGTGGCGGTCTACAAATTGACAAAGGCAAATAAGATCGCAGAGGCGCTGGAAATTTACCGATGGTTTCTTCCATTGCTTGAATTGGACATCCACCCGAAATTAGTTCAATATATAAAGTTAGCTGAGCAGGAAGCAGGCATTGGTTCAGAGCATGTTCGCAGACCTCGGCTCACCTTAGTTGGGGAAGAAAGGGAAAGAATCTTAAGAGTTATTCGAGAGGGCATCAGTAAGAGACCAAAGTGCTAGAAATTGAATCCCTGCTTGTCGGCAGGCAAGTTGAACTTGAATTTTAAATCGAATATGAACGCAACACAAGGCCAAGTAGATGCTGCTTTGCAAGAAGCACAAATTGCATTTCTTTCCTATAAAAGTATCAACGGAAAGAAAAAGTCACAATTTCTCCGTGCCATTGCAGACGAAATGGAAGCGTTGGGAGAGGAGCTAGTGCGCACTGCTATGCGCGAAACCAATCTGCCCGAAGCACGCATTATTGGCGAGCGTGGCAGAACTGCCGGACAATGTCGCATGTTTGCAGAGCTGGTTGAGCAAGGTTCGTGGGTCGAAGCCAGAGTAGACACCGCTTTGCCTGATCGCACTCCATTGCCCAAGCCCGACATTCGGAAGATGTTAGTACCGATCGGACCGGTGGTCGTTTTTGGGGCGGCCAATTTTCCTTTGGCTTACTCAACAGCCGGTGGTGATACTGCTTCAGCGTTGGCTGCCGGTTGCCCCGTTATCGTAAAAGCTCATCCCGCACATGCAGAGACATCTGAACTTGTCGCAAGTGCTATCAAGAAAGCAATTGATAAAACAGGGATGCCTCAAGGTGTATTTCAACACTTACACAGAAACGGTTTTGAAGTCGGGCAGGCATTGGTGAAACATCCTCTTACCAAGGCAGTAGGTTTTACGGGTTCGTTAGCGGGAGGCAAAGCACTTTTTGATTTAGCTTGTCAACGAACCCAACCAATTCCAGTTTTTGCAGAGATGAGTAGCATCAATCCGGTGATCTTGTTACCAGACACTTTGGGTCTACAGGCTGAGAAAATAGCAACAGCTTTGGTTGCTTCCATTACGCAGGGGGTTGGGCAATTCTGCACCAATCCAGGGTTAATTTTAGCGATTGAAAATGAAGGACTAAATCGATTTATTAAATCTTTGTCAGAGGGAATCAATAATGCATTGCCAGGCATTATGCTTCATCAGGGAATAGCAGATAATTATAATGAGCGCTTAGCTAGTACACTGGAACAGAAAGGAGTTACGGTTGAAGGTCAATCCAGTTCTAATGCTACCGAAAATCAAGGCAAGCCTCTTGTGGCTTCTGTGCATGCTTCCATTTTTTTGAAAAATCCTTTGTTGGCGGAAGAAGTATTCGGTCCTTTTTCATTGATTGTAAAATGCAAGGACATTAATGAGCTTCATGCTATTGTAAATCAAATTAATGGTCAACTAACGACAAGTATTTTTGGCGATGAGGTCGAGATAGCTAAGTATTCTAGTTTAGTTAATACGTTAATTGAGAAAGCGGGTAGATTAATTATCAATGGAGTTCCAACAGGAGTGGAGGTCTGCCCTTCCATGAACCATGGTGGCCCATTTCCTGCAACCACGGATTCCCGTTTTACGGCTGTCGGAATAGATGCCATCAAGCGCTTCGCAAGACCTGTTGCTTTTCAAAGTTTTCCGAACTCACTATTGCCTGAAGAATTGCAAGACGGGAATCCGTTGGGTATCTGGAGATTGTTTAATAATGAATGGAAGAAATAGTTGTTGGTTGTTCGTTAGTCGTTGCTTGCAAGCACGATTAACCAACAACGATCAACGAACAACGATAAGATGAATATTTTCAAATGTATTGATGCTCATACCTGTGGTAACCCTGTTCGATTGGTGGCAGAAGGAGGACCTAAATTGGAAGGTAAAAACATGAGCGAGAAGCGTCAGCACTTTTTAAAAGAGTACGACTGGATAAGAAAGGGCTTGATGTTTGAACCGCGTGGTCATGATATGATGAGTGGCAGTATTTTGTATCCTCCATCTGACCCCAAAAATGACGTTGGCGTTTTGTTTATTGAAACAAGTGGATGTTTGCCTATGTGTGGACATGGCACGATTGGAACAGTTACTATCGCTATTGAAGAAGGCTTGGTGATACCTAAAACGCCAGGAGTTCTGAACCTAGAAGTACCAGCAGGCTTAGTTCGTATTGAATACAAGCAAGAAGGAAAAAAGGTAAAATCAGTGAAGATTAGAAACGTCAAGGCTTATCTGGCAGCAGAGAACATAAAAGCTACTTGCCCTGATTTGGGCGAGCTAAATTTGGATGTGGCCTATGGTGGAAATTTTTATGCGATCGTTGATGTGCAACAAAATTTTAAAGGCATTGAACACTATACCGCAGATCAATTGGTAAGCTGGAGTAGAGAACTACGGAAAGATATTAATAAGAAGCACACCTTTAGCCATCCGGATGATTCAACGATCAACGGATGTAGCCATATCTTATGGACAGGCAAAGTGATTGATCCTAGTTCTACGGCTCGCAACGCAGTTTTCTATGGCGACAAAGCCATTGACCGCTCGCCATGCGGAACAGGTACTTCTGCTCGCCTCGCACAATGGTATACAAAAGGAAAGCTGAAACGGGGTGATGAATTTATTCACGAAAGCATCATCGGCTCAAAGTTTATAGGGCGCATAGAAGAAGAAACTGAATTGCATGGAAAGCCGGCTATTATTCCAAGTGTGGAAGGCTGGGCCAAGATTTATGGTCACAACACAATTTCTATCGATCCCGATGACGATCCGTATGCATACGGGTTTCAAGTTTTATAAAAAAAAGTTAAATTTGAATTATGACAACAACCTATAAACTAAAAGCGAATGAACTTTCGGAGAACATCATTCAATCGATAAAAGATGCATTTCAAAGTAGAGAAATAGAAATTATAGTTTCAGATGCAATGACTGAAACCGACTATCTCTTATCAACCGAAAACAACAAAAATCAATTGTATCAGTCAATGGATGAGTTGGCAAAAGGAGAGGGAGTTCCTTTTACTTTAGCTGAACTTCAGGAGAAGTACTTTAAATGAGAAAGATTCTCTTTAGTCCACTGGCTTTACAACAATTGGATGAGTGGAAAGAGAAAAATCCAAAAATAGCCTCTCGAATAATTATTTTGATTACTGCCATTTCAGAATCCCCTTTTTCAGGTATTGGAAAACCAGAGCCATTGAAACATTCCCTTCAAGGAAAATGGTCAAGAAGAATAACTCAGCAGCACCGGTTGGTTTATGAGGTAACCAACGATTCAATTAAGGGAACCTCTAATAACTCTGTTTTTAAAAATCAATTTGGCGATAAATTTATTTGGTCAAGATATTTCATCCAAAAAAAATTGAGTCGGTGTTTCTTTGATGTTTTTCG
>VYLZ01000330.1_pt1 | contig 23814 bp, 18 predicted proteins | sample 5115361 | NCBI WGS metagenome assembly VYLZ01 (sample SAMN12291805, study PRJNA351875) | freshwater metagenome | isolation source: freshwater lake | place: USA: Michigan, Sixteen Lake | collected 2013-08-07 | reverse complement strand
TCTTCCCTTTGATTTAAAGGAAAACTGAACAGGGTACACCTATTTTTATGGACTCTGTAGGACAACAAAGAAATTAGAACACTTAGAGAGAATAAAAATAGCGGATAAAAAAAAAGAGGCCGAAGCCTCCTTTTTTATTCTAATGAAATCCAATTCAATAACCTGGATTCTGTTTCAAACCTGGATTTGACAATAGCGCACTAGCTGGAATAGGGAACAAATCAGTATGACCATCTCCCGCAGGTTTAAACTGCTTTGCAGCCTTAAACACGCCAAAACGAATCATATCGTTTCTTCTCCAACCTTCTATATATAACTCTCTGCCACGTTCATCCAACATTCTAGTAAGATCAAGTGACGTCAACGCTGGAGTGTTGGCACGAAGCGCTCTCAATTGATTTACATTAGCTAAAGCAGTAGCAGCATCTCCTTTCCTAAGTCTGGCTTCGGCTCTCATCAAATGGGCGTCAGCGAAACGAGCCATTACTATACCTCCCCTAAATGCACCATTTGCCGGAGAATACTTCAACAACCTAATACCAGTTGTCTCATTATTGCCAATCAATCCGGTTTCAGCAAACTCTCTAGTAAATACTAAAGGTTTACCACCCCTTTCTTTTAAAGCTACAGCTGCACCGTTGCTCCAACCATACATTTGTCCAACTTGAAAACCAAAACCGAACCCTTCATTTGTAGCGTTAGTAGAAGCCAATGTTTGAGTGAATCCTCTCCTTTCCTCTTGTCCAGCTCCAAGGGCGTTTGTAGTTGCTGGGCCTTCAAATTTGTCGTAGAATTCGGACAGGGTCGAAAAACCATTCCAACCTCCACCGGTGTTATCTCCTGTATCTGAATCAGGCCCCAATACCAACTTAGATCTCCTAGGTTGATTGTAATGCAAACCATTCCACATTCTATTAGCTACCCCATTTGCAACGTTCCAAATAACGTCTGTGTTAGTAAACGAAGGCCCTTTAAACAAATCAAAATAGTCACCTCCAACTAGCGCGAAGCCTTCTGATTCAATGGCATTTACTAAGGAAATAACATCATCTAAATCACTGGCTGCATATGATCCATTATAGACAATGGAATTTAGTTTTACTTTTGCTAACAAAAATCGAGCCGTAGCTTTGAAAGGTCTGGTTTTAGTAGCAGACGCAGGGGCACCAACCGGCAAATCGGTAATTGCTTCCGTTAAGTCCTTAACTATTAAGTCATAGGCTTCTTTGCGACTTAAAACTGTCGGGATAACATCCGGCCCGTCCTTTGGGTTTCTGAACGGAACTTGGCCCCAGAAATCCATTACTATCCACATATTGTATGCTCTTGCAAATTTCGCCTCAGCAACTTGAGCTGGTGTTCCGTTGCTAAGAGGATCGATAACTTCTGTAGCTCTTAAAACAGCACCATTTTTATCATTCCAAACATTGATGATATGGTTGTGCGTTGGGCGCCAAGTATGTTGATGAACCGTTCTCCAAATTCCGTTATCCCCCCAGTCAGTACCCCTAGTAGGAACTAATAGTTCATCAGTTGACACCTCAGTGAGAGAATAAAGATTCTCCTGTGTTTCTGCCTGACCGCCAATGTTGTTATAAATTGATCCAAGAGATCCTGCCACATTTTCAACACCATTAAAAACTGAGGAAACACCTTTTGTTTTCAACGAATCTGTTTCAGTGATATCTAATGAGCAAGACCCCACGAAAAGACCAGTAAGCACTAGTGGAACTAGTAACCGATACCTCGTATTATTACTATTGTTGTTGTTTGTTTTCATTTTTTTATCGATTAGGCGTTTCAGTTAAAACGAAGCATTTAATCCAATTGTGAACACTCGAGGCCGTGGGTATGCAGCATAGTCAATACCAGCTGTTGGTAACGCATTCAACAAATCATTACCAACCGAGCTTGGGCTACTGCTAACCTCTGGATCTAAACCACTATAGCTGGTGATCAAGAACAAATTTTGACCATTTAGGTAGAACCTCAATTTCTTTATAAACTTTTTTTCTTTCATAGGAAGGTTATATCCGACAGTAAAGTTCTGCATTCTAACAAAGTCGCCAGACTCCAAAAATCGAGTTGACACCGATGCCTCTGCAGAACCAGATTCACCCGAAGTCAAAATGTTTTTGGTTACATTTCTTGCATTGTTTATCGATCCTCCTGTAAAGAACGCATTGGCTGTATTATTATATACATAGGCACCGAATTGACCGGTAAAATAAGAAGCAAAATCAAACGATTTGTATCTAGCATTTATGGAAAATCCCATATTCCATGTAGGCAAAGCACTCTTACCAACAAACCCCTGAACATCAGTCGCTGGTGTTGGTTGGCCCAAGGCATCAAAACCCCTAAATTCACGAAGGTGATAAGAAAACAAAGGCTGACCACCAGCAAGTCTTTGAGCATAAGCGAGAGTCAATCCTTGTCCACGAATAGTTCCGGCATCGAGAACTCCTGAAAAATCCTTTAACATGTTTGTGTTATGTGAGATGTTACCGGAAAAAGTAAGAGAGCCATTAGCATTCTCAATCGCCTCATAATTAAGAGAAAACTCCCATCCTTTATTCTCTACGGTCGCATCGAGGTTTGTGAAAATCTGATTTGCCAATGCTGGCTGGGCAGCGTTGACTCTTAACAACAAATCGGTCGTGTTCTTAACGTAGTAGTCGATAGTTCCGGTTAACTTATCTCCGAGAATACCAAAATCAATACCGGCACTAAACTGCGAGGTTTGTTCCCATTTCAATGAAGGGTTTATAGAACCTTGCGTTCCTACCCCAGGGACGAATATCTGGCGTGCATCATTAACAGATACATCGTTGTATCTCTCTCTTCTGATGAATTCACCGTAACCTAGACCATCTTGGTTTCCAACTATACCATAACCAGTTCTAAATTTAAAGGTACTAAAAAAGTCTGGCATAAAATCTTCATCATGCATTTTCCACGCAAACGCACCCGAAGGGAAAATACCATATTTGTTATCGGCACCAAATCTTGAAGAGCCATCCGCCCTAATTGTAGCCGTGAACAAATACTTTCCGGAAATTGTAAAATTACCTCTGCCGAAATACGACTGCAAAAAATCGGTATTGTCATAGAAGTTAGTTCCAATAGCCGCCACTGTCACACCAGCTGGCCTTGCAAAATAACTCTGCTGCAATGTTCCGTTGTTAATTCCACTAACAAAACCACCTGAGGTTTGAGCTCCCTCCTTTAGGTCGTTTGATACCCCCCAATTGTTTACGATGCCGTACACTCCACTTGCTACACCATTGGCAGCATTGTAAGAATTCCTCAATTCAGTTTGCATTTTGTCGAAGTTCACAAAATCAGTAAAACCCCTTGCACCAGCAGTGAAACCATTATTTCGGAAACTTTGAATCGAATAACCTCCAACCGCATCAATCTCTACATTTCCAACTTTCTTATTATAATTAAGCGTTAACTCAAATAAATTATTGGTGGTTTGGTTTTCTATTAGGAAACCTTGGCCGTTGTTTGCAACACCATTTCCACCATTGATGGCTTTACCTGAGGCAAGAGTGTTGGTTTCGCCTTTCGAGTAATCTAAACCATAAGTACCCTTAATTGATAGAGCATCATTGATTTTGTAACTTGCGGATAAATTAGTCAAAAGTCTATTTGTTGAACCTGTACTTCTATAGTACGCCAGCATATTTGCAGGGCTCCTTTGACCACCTGTATTGAAATCAGGATCCGTTGGCCAAGTCGGGTTTGCAGAATAGGCTGCACCTAACAGATCACCTTGAAATCCAGCACTAGCTCCAATGGCTGGATCCTCCCTTTTCACATTTGAAAAGGTGAGGGATAAGTCAAGTTTCAACTTGTCATCCAAAAAAGTTTTATTACCGTTTAAACGCCCGGTTATTCTAGTCAAAGACGAGTTCTTAACGATACCCTGCTGATCATCATAACCAAATGAAGCTCTTACGGAGCCTTTTTTTATCGCTTTAGAGTAAGATAGATTTTGTGTGTTAGAAATCGATGTTCTTGTTATATAATCTTGCCAGTCGGTCTGCGCACCAAAATTCTGTGCAACCCTATCACCTCCGTATTGTGTTACGCCATCAAGAAACTGTGGAGCAGAAAGCAGGTCATACTTTTTCGCTTGTGAGGAAATACTCACACTAGAACCGAATTCAAGAACCCCCTTTTGACCTTTGCCACCTTTAGTTGTGATCAAGACTACACCATTAGCCCCACGTGAGCCATAAATAGCTGTAGCCGAAGCGTCCTTCAAAATATTCATGCTCTCTATATCGCTTGGATTCAAAAAGTTCAACGGGTTAGAGTCTTGATTCGTTCCGTATCCTACATCACCAGCTCCAGGAGTTACACCACCCGCCAATGGAACGCCATCGACAACGAACAACGGATTGTTATTTGAACGAATAGAGGAGGTTCCTCTAATCCTTAAATTAACTCCTGCACCTGGCGCACCGCTAGTTGAAGTAATTTGTACACCGGCTGTTTTACCTTGAATCAATTGTTCCGGGGAAGAAATTAATCCTCCGTTAAAGTCTGATGCCTTCACAGCGGCTACAGCACCCGTTGCATCGTTGATCTTAACAGATCCATATCCAATTACTACCACCTCAGATAATGAAGTGATATCTGCCGCTAGCGAAACATCTAACGATGTCTGAGATCCTACCGCCACTTCCTGCGTAGCATACCCCACAAACGAAAAAACAAGGGTGGCGTTGGCACCTACGCTGATGGTAAAGCTACCATCTGCATCTGTTAAGGGTTGCGAACATCAGAACCACCGCGAGATACCTGCGAACAAACAGATACAATTTGGTCATAGATTAATTGATTTAAGGTTAAAAGTTATCATAGAACTATTGAATTATTCGTTAATTCATCTCAATGTTACCGTTATATTAATCACGAAGCAAAAAAAATCACAAAAAAAGAGGGCATTTTTTGATGGAAACGATTTCGCAAACGTTTGCGCCAAAGAGTAAGACTAATAGTTTGTTTCTTATTGCACCTTTTTGGAGTCAAATTCTTGTTTCGATCACTATTGCTTACATTTAACATTGGATAAAGATTTACTAAAAACAAACAAAAGGTATTCTAACTAGCAGATGAAGTTCAACCAAATAACCATTAAAGACATTGCCCGCGAGCTTAACATCTCGCCCTCCACCGTTTCGCGCGCATTGAAAGACCATCCCGATATTTCGGTAGATACCAAAAAGGCGGTGAATGCACTAGCTGAGAAACTGAACTATCAGCCCAATATCGTAGCACTCAATCTACGACAGAAAAAGACGAATACGATTGGAGTGATCATACCCGAAGTGGTGCATTTTTTCTTTTCTACCGTCATCAGTGGAATCGAAGATGTTGCCTACCAGGCAGGATACAATGTAATCCTCGCTCAATCGAACGAATCGTATACCCGCGAAGTCGCACATGTAAAAGCACTTTTTAACAGCCGCGTAGATGGCATGTTGCTATCTCTCTCCAGAGAAACGACCAATTTTGACCACGTTGAATCGATCATCTCCAAAGGCGTTCCTATTGTGTTTTATGATCGGATGTACAATAGCCCTACTTCCAGTAAGGTGATTGTTGATGACTACGCAGGCGCGAAGGAAGCAACGAACCATTTAATCTCGCAGGGATGCAAGAACATTGTGCATTTGGTAGGCGCACCCAACCTGATCATTAGCATCGATCGGTTGCGCGGATACAAGGACGCTTTGAAAGAAAATAAAATGGAAGTCAACGAAAAACTCATCCTTGCCTGCAATGAGGGTACCTTTGAAGAAGGGAAATCGGTGATGGAAAAGTTCTTAAAGGGTTCCGTTAAAATAGATGGACTTTTTGCAAATAATGACCCCATGGCCATGGGCGCGATGATGGCCATTAAAGAAAAGGGGCTGAAAATTCCGGAAGATATTGCCGTCATACGAAGCGGTGGAGGAGATAAAAATCCTGAAAACGAGATTGATTATCCGGAACTCTTCTCTGAAGAAACAGCCAAAAAAGAAATAACGCAATCGTTTTCTGATTTTTGATTAGGTGTTTCGTTAGGATTAACGAAACACTTTATTTTTATTTCCAGAAGTTTCTAACAACAGTTTATGCAAGACCGCCCGAATCGATCTGCCAGCAAGGGGCTTGGCCAACTTATCTCTTACAAAAAAAACGAACAAGGAATAGACATAGAAACCTCTTTTGGGAATCTGAGCATTGCGTTCTTTGACGAACGGATTGTTCAAGTTTGGGCGTACATCGGAAAACAACAAGAAGATTTTTCGTATGCCGTGGTAGGCACACCGATCAACATAGAATTTTCCATTTCTGACTTACCGCTCAAAGTAACAATCAGCAAATCACCTGTGAGAGTTCAAATGACCGACTTGCAAGATGTGCTGATCAACGAAGATGATGCCGGCCTGGGCATTCAATGGATTAACGATCAAGTCAACTGCTATAAAAAATTGCAGGAAGGCGAACGTTTTTTAGGGTTAGGAGAAAAAACTGGCCCACTCGATAAACGCGGAAGAGGATACATCAATTGGAATACAGACGCCTATGCCTACGGAACGGATACCGATCCTTTGTATTGAACTTCGGTGCGTCCAATGATCGGTTTGCGAGCTTTTCTGCCGATAGCGGAGAGATGAGGTATTACTTCATCGCGGGTGAGTCAGTAGGTGATATCATAAAATCGTATACTTATTTGACGGGGCGCACTCCCCTTCCTCCGCTTTGGAGTCTTGGGTATCAACAATGTCGTTATAGTTACTATCCCGATCGAGAGGTGTTGCGCGTAGCGGAAAACTTTAGCGAGCGTGACCTGCCGGCAGACACGATTGTCTTAGACATTCACTATATGGATGCCTACAAAATATTCACATGGGACAAGAAAAACTTTCCGGACCCGAAAGGCCTGATTGATCAATTGAAAAAGTTGGGCTTTCATGTCGTTTTGATGTGCGATCCTGGTATCAAAATAGAGCCTGGTTATGAGACATACGACTCAGGGATAAAAGAAGACATTTTTCTAAAATATCCTGACGGTGGGCTTTACAGTGGGCAGGTGTGGCCTGGTTGGTGCCACTTCCCCGATTTTACAAACCCCGTTGCACGCGAGTGGTGGGCCACTCATTTCAAAGAATATGTAGCTCTTGGTGCGGAAGGTTTTTGGAATGATATGAATGAAATTGCCACGTGGGGAAACACACTTCCAGATTTGATTGAGTTTGATTTAGACGGTCGCAAAACAACGATGCGTGAGGGACGAAATCTCTTCGGTCTAATGATGGCGCGAAGTACGTATGAAGGAACAAAAAAACTGATGAATAAGCGCCCCTTCAACCTGACACGTTCGGGGTATGCGGGTATTCAGCGCTATGCGGCTGTGTGGACGGGGGATAACGTAGCGTACGATGCGCACATGCTGGCGGGCGTCAGACTGGTGAACAGCATGGGACTTTCCGGAATGGCTTTTACTGGTTATGATATTGGCGGATTTGTAGGGAATACCGATGAAAAACTTTTTGCGCGATGGATTTCTATCGGGGCATTCTCTCCTTTCTTCCGTGGACATACGATGATCAACACACGAGATTCAGAGCCGTGGTCGTTCGGAGAAAAGGTAGAAGAAATCTCCCGCAACTACATGAAGCTTCGGTATCGACTAATGCCTTATCTCTACTCATTATTTTTTGATGCCGCTAAAACAGGCATGCCCATCAACAGAAGCCTTGCGTTCTACTATCCATTCGATGAAAAAATATACGATCATCAATTTCATAACCAATATCTTTTTGGCCCGGCATTATTAGTCGCTCCTGTAGAAAGCAACAAGGACTTGCTGCGGGTCTATTTACCACAAGGCACCTGGTATGATTTAATGACAGATCAATTGCGTGGGGGAAATCAACAATTCGTGGAAGATTGCCCCATTCACCATCTGCCTGTATATGTGAAAGGTTCATCCATCATTCCTATGAAAGAAAGGGCAGGAAGGAATACGAATGACTTTGGTGACACACTGGAAATCCATATTTATAAAGGTAATACCTACAATGATTTTACACTTTATGAGGATGACGGAATATCTTTTGAACACGAAAAAGGAATATTCTCAAAGCGAAAAATTCAAGAAAAAGAAGGATCCTTTACATCTCCTTACACCAACTTGAAAGTGTACTTACATGGATTTCATTCGATCACCGAAGTACGTGTTGACGGAGTAGCTAAACCAGTTAGTTGGAAAGAGTATCGCTTTGTTGAGTCGATTCGGAATTATGATCCGGTGAATACACAGCCGGAAGGACCTAAAATAAATTTACCCTATGTCACCACTACCAATGAGACTAAAAAGATTGTTATCAACTGGTAATATTGTTTGTGTTTTCTTGGCCATCCTTTTAATTGGTCTAAGCTCTTGTGAAAAAAAGAGTAAGATTCAATTCAATGATACTGGCTTGATTATAGGCAACGCGTCTCCGCTCCTTATTAATCCTGATTCAACCTATGTAAATCTGGAAGACTACGTTCTTGACTTAGCCAAGATTGATTCGATTTCTGTCCCAACAGGGCTTACTCAAAACACAGATGGCAGGAATCTATCATTAACGGGCGAAATGAAATCTACGATCGCGTCATTGCAATTGTGGAGTAGCGGGGTGTCATACGCCATTCCCCTTCAAAAAATAAATAAAAAGCTAGTCACATTTACTTATGCCGGTAAAGCAAAAGAGGTAAAAACGAAAGGCGAGTTCAATGCGTGGAATTCCGCAGCGTCTGAATTTAAAAACGAAGGAGGAGTGTTTAGGCTTTCGCTTCTGCTCAATCCGGGTAACTACCAATATCTTTTTGTGGTTGATGGTAAAGAAATCCGTGACCCCTCCAACAACGACTCGATCGACAACGGAGCAGGAGGATGGAATTCTTTGTTAAAAATCGAACGTCCGGATGCCAAAAAGCTACCTTACCTAACTACCTATAAAACGAGTGGGCAATCAATCACCTTACAACTGTCAAATCCTGCCACAGAAGTGACCGCTTATTGGAAAAACTTTTCGTTGCCCGTTGTTCAGAAAAAAGATCAGTTGATTATACCCATACCCGATCAAGCAAAAAAGGAAGAGAGAAGTCACGTTCGTGTGTGGGCGGCAAATGAAACGGGCATTTCCAATGATGTGCTGATTCCATTGCAAAATGGAGAAGTGGTTTTAGATGCAGCGGCTCTTACTCGGCAAGACAAGGAGGCGCAAATACTTTACTTCATGATGATTGATCGTTTCAAGAATGGCAGAAAAGAAAATGACGAACCTGTCAAAGATCCCAACATATTGCCAAAAGCAAATTATTACGGTGGTGATATTGCCGGTGTAACTCAAAAAATCAAAGACGGGTACTTTAAAAAATTGGGGGTAAATACGATTTGGCTCTCTCCTATTTCACAAAACCCAAAAGGTGCTTATGGAAAGTACATTGACCCACCTACTACTTTTTCTGGCTATCATGGGTATTGGCCGGTTTCACTTCAACAAATCGACTATCGTTTTGGAAGCAAAGCCGAGCTCGAAGAGCTTTTGAATGAAGCCCATGCCCAGAATATGAATGTGATTCTTGATTATGTCGCCCATCACGTGCATCAGGAACACCCACTTGTTAAACTCAAACCGGAATGGTTCACTCCTCTTTACCTACCGGATGGCACGATCAACACGGAACGTTGGGACGACCAGCGTTTAACCACTTGGTTTGATGTCTTTATGCCCACGCTCGATTTGCGCAAGCGAGAGGTAGTAGACCCCATGACCGATACGGCTCTTTTTTGGCTCGAGAAATATGAGCTGGATGGATTTCGCCATGACGCGTCTAAACATATTGACTTACTCTTCTGGCGTGAGTTAACCAAGAAAGTAAAATCAAAAGTGAAGCGCCCCATTTATCAAATCGGAGAAACCTATGGCAGTAGGGAACTCGTCAACAGTTACGTGAACACCGGCATGCTGGATGCACAGTTTGACTTCAATGTGTACGATGATGCAGTAAACGCATTCGCCAGAGACGAAGTGCCGTTCACTCGGTTAAGCAATTCACTGACAGAAAGTATGTCTTGGTTTGGCGATCATAACCTGATGGGAAACATCACCGGCAATCAGGACAGGGCCCGGTTTATTTCTTATGCCGATGGCTCTGTTCGCTTTGATGAAGATGCTAAAATGGCAGGTTGGAAAAGAAAAATAGAAATCAAGGATACTGTCGCTTATTCAAAACTTCAATCACTCACCGCCTTTATGATGACCGTGCCGGGCATACCTGTTATCTACTATGGTGATGAAATTGGAGACCCAGGCGGCAACGACCCAGACAACAGGCGAATGATGCGTTTCGAAAACCTGTCAAACCAGGAAGAGCAAAATCGGGCTACAACAGAAAAGTTGGTTCACATACGCAGAAATTCAATGGCTCTAGTGTTTGGCGATTTCAATTGGTTAACAACCTCGGATAACATCATGTCGTATCGGAGAAGTTATTTTCAAGATCAGGTTTGGGTGGTGTTTAATAAGTCGGCAGAGGTACAAAAAATAGACATTGGCGAGGTGCCTGCTTCAACGAAAACAAATTTTACAGGAAAAATAGAATTTGAAAATAAGAAGGCAAGGCTTACCTTAAACCCGCATTCGTTTGAAATACTAACTTCGTCTACTTCAAATTAACTTACCATGACTTCACCTCCTCTTGGCAAACCGAAACCTCAACTCAGCTTTTGGCAGATTTGGAACATGAGCTTTGGGTTTTTAGGAATCCAATTTGGATTTGCCCTTCAAAACGCCAATACAAGTAGAATTTTCGAAACGCTCGGAGCAGAACCCAGCAGTCTTGCCTTATTTTGGGCAGCCGCGCCCATTACCGGATTAATTGTGCAGCCTATCATTGGTTTCTATAGCGATCGCACCTGGCACCCTACCTGGGGTAGACGGAGGCCATTTTTTGCGGTGGGCGCGGTACTGGCGTCTTTGGCGCTTTGCATGATGCCCAATGCACATGTTTTGTGGATGGCTGTAGGTGTGCTGTGGATCATGGATGCTTCGATCAATATTAGCATGGAGCCATTCCGCGCATTCGTAGGTGACATGCTTCCTCCTTCTCAACGAACCAGCGGTTTTGCTATGCAGAGTTTTTTTATTGGTGTAGGAGCTATTGTAGCCTCCTTTCTGCCTTATATTTTCACAAATTGGTTTGGGATTTCAAATACTGCTGAAAATCCGGGTGAGATACCACCCTCAGTTCGTTACGCCTTTTACACGGGCGCGTTTATGCTTTTTTCAGCCGTTATGTGGACCGTATTTACAACCAAAGAATACCCACCAGAACCACACCATGACAACTTGCGAAATCGCGAAAAGAGAAAAATTGAGGATGAGGAAGGCACCAAAACTAAGTTGCAGAAAGTGGGTGCGTTTCTCCTTATCCTGGGAATGATTCTCACCTGGATCGTTAACTATATGGAGTTGGAAAAAGAGTTGTATGTGCTTGGCGGAGGGTTGAGCATTTTCGGCTTTGTTCACCTCCTCGCAGTTTTATACATCCGTCAGGGAAGATCTTATCTGGGACTGGTGCACATTGTAAAAGACTTCAATACCATGCCCAAAACAATGGTGCAGTTGTCATACGTACAGTTTTTTTCATGGTTTGCTTTATTCTCTATGTGGATCTATACCACTCCGGCTGTCACGAGTTACATTTATAATACGAATGAACCCACCTCTACTGCCTACAATGATGGCGCAGATTGGGTGAGCTTGCTTTTTGGTATCTACAACGGCATTGCAGCCGTGGCGGCCCTTCTTCTTCCCATCATTGCCAAATATACCAGCCGAAGGGTAACCCACTTTATCGCATTGATGTGTGGGGGTATTGGGCTGATATCAATTATTTTTATTACAAACCCGGATATGCTTCTGCTTTCAATGGTAGGAATCGGCATTGCCTGGGCTAGCATTCTTTCCATTCCTTACGCGATGCTTTCCGGGTCGTTGCCTCCAGAAAAAATGGGCTATTACATGGGTGTATTCAATTTCTTCATTGTGATCCCTCAAATCATTCGGTGGCCAGTCTATTTACATTTTAGTTTTTGGAGGCGTCTGCATGATCATTGCATCGTTGCTTTCACTCCGAGTGAGGTCGTCTGAAGAAGTAGTTGTTTAATTGACAGCATGCGAGCCATAGCGGTAGTAGGATTTTTGATTACCTCTCGCCTTTTGGTGAGCGCTCAAGACTATTCTGGTTTTACCAACACTATTCAGTCGCTCAAAGACAGTGTGCGGTTTGAAGTTTTCAAAAAGAAGAACACCATTCCTTTTATTGTCGAAGACTCAGTCGCCTTTATTTTCTACGGCAAAGCAATCAGCGTGTCTTGGATGGGCGACTTTAACGGGTGGGGTTATGACAAAACATTCATCAGCACAGGAGTAAACGTAAAAGGCACCTCAATATGGATCCTAAAGGCAAAGTTTCCGAAAAACGCACGACTAGACTATAAGATTCTAGTAGACGGCAACAATTGGATTCTTGACCCATCCAATCCCCACCAACAATGGAGCGGTGTAGGCGGAGGTAGCGCCAACTCAGAGTTGCGTATGCCTGATTGGAAAGAATCGGTTGAACAGCAAGCCAAACAAGTTGAACATGGCACGATCAAAAGTGATATTCTGATCAATAGCAAAATCCTGAACTATCAAGTGACGTATAGCATTTACTTGCCAGCTGGGTTTCAAAAATTAGGTCAACTCCCCGTGATCTATGTAACGGATGGTTACGAGTATCTCCATCCACAACTTGGAAACATGACAACGGTGCTCGACAATTTGATCGCGGAAAAAAAAATCAAACCTATTGCTGCTGTTTTTGTCGATCACCGAGAACCAATCAATCGTTCTAACAACAGAAGGATGCAGGAGTTGGCAATGAATACACAATACCTTGACTTTTTTACGAATGAGTTGATCCCAGAAATAGAAAGAAATTTTCCCGTCTCTAAACTGGCAAGCGAACGAGGCATCATGGGAACATCGATGGGCGGACTCGCGGCCACTTATTTTGCGTTTACCAGGCCTGGTGTATTTGGGCTGGTGGGCATCCAATCTCCCGCATTTTGGACCAAGCCGCAGATCTATCAGCTTTGCACAAATCAAGTCGCTCCTTCAATCAAAATCTCAATGACTTCTGGCTTGATAAATGATACAAGCAAAGAAAGCCGAAAAATGAAAGAAGTATTGGAAGCCAATAGTTGCATATACCATTATCGGGAAGTGAATGAAGGACACAGTTGGGGTAACTGGAGAAACCTGATCGATGATGTTTTAGTAGATCTGTTTGGCATTTAGTCATTATTCTAACCACCTTTAAAAAAATTGATACCGAGAATGAAATCGAAAACGTTGGTGCTTTTTATAGCTCTTATTTCGCTTTTAGAAGCTTGTTCATCAGGGAAAGCGGCACTTAAGAATGGAAACTATTACGAGGCGGTACTTGAGTCAGTGACCAGACTGCGAGCTAAACCTGATCATAAAAAAGCAAAAGTTGTTTTGCAACAAAGCTATCCGCTTGCCATCGATTTTATTCAGACGCGCATTCAGAATGGAATAACTGCTGACGATCCTCGGAAATGGCGGAATGCGGTGGAAGGTTATAATCAAATAAACAACCTTAACACACAAATAAAAACCTCGCTGGGAGCGATGAAGATTATCACTAACCCGGTAACGAGATTTAAAGAATTGGCGGAAGTAAAAGTGAAGGCCGCAGAAGAAAGCTATAACGATGGCATTCAATACATGCTAAAAAATACACGCGATGATGCGAAGCTGGCCTATTTCAGCTTCAAAGCAGCGAATGAATACGAGTCGGGTTATCGGGAAGTAATTGAATTGATGACGCAAGCTGAATTTAACGCCACGTTACGAGTTGCCTATCAAGAGATTAATGCCTCTCGAATTAATTATGGAAGCCTCCAGCCAATAATCAATTCTTTGCAACGGCAGTTCATCTCGTTTCGACCCATCGAGCAACAAGATACAGTGCCCCCACAACAATATTTAAAAATTATTTTCAATGATTATCGGCAGGATGCGCGCCCGCAATTTTCATCCAGAAACGAAAACCTTGAGAGAGAAGTAAAGGTGGGAGAAAAAAAAGGTGCCGATGGAAAAATGCAAGATGTGAAGGAAAAAGTGACCGGAACTATCACGTACTACACTAAAACCAAGAGAGCCTATAGCAATGCAACTCTTTCCGTGACCGATGCAAAAAGTAATGCCTTTCTGTTGAACAATGCTGTGGAAGGCAATTCACAATGGCAATACACATGGGCAACTTTCAAGGGAGATAACCGGGCGATGAACGCTGACCAGGTTAATCTTACCAAGCGAACAGAGGCTGCTCCAGATGACCAGAGTTTGTATAATCAGGCCATCTCAAACCTAAAAACCAATCTCTCTCAACAGCTGGCTAACTTCTACAGAAGGTATTAATTGAAAATGCTAGAACCTTTCCGTTGAAAATTAGGTTATAGATCGTGACTGGTTTTTTAAATCCAAATCAAAAATTATGAGCGATAACCAATTGGAGTTGGCCACTTTTGGTGCCGGGTGTTTCTGGTGTACCGAAGCCGTATTTCAAAATGTAAAAGGGGTCAGTAAGGTGGTATCAGGTTATGCAGGCGGCAAGGTAAAGAATCCGACTTATCGGGAGATTTGCACTGGGACAACCGGTCATGCAGAAGTGGCTCAAATTACCTTTGACCCTTCAAAAGTATCATTTGAAGAGTTGCTGGAAGTTTTTTGGAACACCCACGACCCCACTACCCTCAACAAACAAGGTGCTGATGAAGGCACACAATATCGTTCTGTTATTTTTTACCACAGCGATGATCAGCGACATGCTGCGGAAGAATACAAAAGTCAGCTAGAATCTTCAAAAGTGTACCAAAATCCCATAGTGACAGAGATCAGCCCTTTGCCGGATTATTATCCCGCTGAAAACTACCACCAAAATTATTTTGAGTTGAACCCCAACCAGAGCTACTGCCAATACGTAGTGCGCCCGAAGGTTGAAAAGTTTAAGAAGCAATTTCAGTCAAAATTGAAATAAACAGCTCTTTTTAGAGTCGCAAAAAAAATTAAACTTTAATCCGCAACCTGTTAAACCGAAGTCCGTTGAATGGGACATATAGAGTAATTCTCACATAGGTTTAGGTTTAGGTAACAAAAAGCCCCATCAGACGGACGGGGCTTTTTGGTTTTTGAAGATAACCTATCATTGCTTCTTCTTATAGGGGGTTATGTCTTGTGCTATCTTCATCAACCGGATCACGTCTCCATCTATGTTGAGAACAGGAGCATAACTAGCTAACATCCAAACCTCCTCACCGTTCTTATTAATACGTTTAAATTCTCCAGACCTTACCCGACCAACTGCTAAATCTTTCCAAAACTGTCGGTAGCCCTCGGTGTTTCTTTCTTCCTTGGGCATAAAAATACGGTGATGCTGGCCCACGACCTCATTTAATGAGTAGCCCATAGTCTTTAGAAAATTAGTATTCGCTTTTAAGATTGTGCCGCCTTTGTCAAACTCGATGGTGGCCAAATTTTTTTCAACCAATGAAAGAATAGAAGATGTTTCTGACTGGCCCCGCTGCATTTGTTCTTGCGTGGCTTGTAGTTCCTCCATGTTTTGCCTCATCTCCTCCTCTTGCGCTCTCATCTCTTCAGTCATCTGCTGAGACTCTGTCAATAACTTTTGCGTTCGTGCATTAATTTTCACTGTAGATACCGTAGAGGAAATGCTCTCAGCCACCTTCTTCACAAACTCAATTTCATGTTCGGCAAATGTCGAGAAAGACGCTAGTTCAATGACACCAAAAATCTGATCATTGACTTTTAATGGCATGATAAGAATGGAGGTAGGATTCGCATCGCCCAATCCAGAGGTAATCCGTATATAGTTTTGCGGTACGTCTGTAATGTAAATGGTATCCATTTCTTGCCAGGCTTGTCCTGCTAATCCTTCTCCCTTGTAAATTTTCTGGTTGACGAATTTCTTTTTGTCCCACGCATAGCAGGACGTCATCGACATTGTTTTTTCTTCTGAGTCATCCGTATCATCAATCAAATAAAGGGCACCTTGGTTGGCATTCATGTACTTCACTATACTACTTATGATTTCGTCACATAGTTTTTGCACATCGCTGTTGTTGCTTCTGAGAAGCTCTCCAAACTTCGCAATGCCTTCCGTTGCCCAATTTCTTTTCTTGTCCTCATCGGCTACCTGTGACAGGTTCGCTCTCATATTCAATAGCGCGTTCCCTAGTACATCGTTTTCACTCAGTGGTGTAAATGCTGAATTATATTTACCACTACCAATATTTTCCGCAAAAATAGTGGTAGCCTTTAGGCCAGAAACCAAATTGTCTGTGGCAATCGCCATTTCCCCAATCTCATCCTTACTAAAATTCCGCTTTTTGCCTTCCACTAGTTCCCCACGGCCTAATTTGACAACCACGTTCTTAACATAGTTAATCGGGCCTGTAATATTTCTAGCTAGAAGTGTAGCGCTTAGTAAACCAATGATGATAATGGCGAGCCCAAGCGCTAACGTGATCGTTCGGAGATTACGCGTTGATTTACTCAGAGCCATGGCCGATTCTTCTGTCAGCATTTCTTGCTTTTCCTTAATCTTTGAAAGAATGTCAATGATATCGTTTGCTTGAGGGATGATTACTTGATCGACATAATCACCAGCCAAGAGTTTAGTGGTTGGGTCTTCATAAGCATCAAATCCGTTAAGTGTGTTGATAATATTTTCACTGGTTCCGCTCAAGAGCGAATCAAATTTGTGAAACGCACGGGTCATCATTGCCCGTTGAGAACTGTCTTTCTTGAATTTGGCCGAGGTACTATCGGAATCCCAGTTTTTCATCAACTTAACAATTCGCTCTTTGTTGGCAGGATACTCAAGGCTAATAATCTGACGGAGTGCAGCCTTGTCGTCATCATTGGTTTGGAGGAAAACCCAGTTTGTAGCTAACATCCTTGAGCGATGAACCATGGTAATTAACTCGTTGATCGCATCCTTCGAAGGGTTGATCGTTTGAGAAGACGACATCACGCTATTGTCTATTTTATTTCCAGTAAGGAAAATGATACTGGCATTGATGGCAAAGAGTGCGATGAGCACCAGAAAACCTCCAAATATTTTATTTCCGATAGACAACCGAATGTTGAATCTTTTTCCGTTAGAATTTTCCATAATACAATTATCAAATAAGAATTGCCAATCTGGTTAGTTCGGTAGACGCCTTCAGCTTATGCTTAGCCAACGCGCTCTGATTTAATTCAAATGCCAATTTACCACCTTTTATCACAAAGTTGACATCAGTGCCCTTGGCACCCAAGCCAGCCTGTTCAGTGATCACCATTGTTGACTTACCGCCTACCTTCGAAAGAACCTCTCCGAGTTGACTCGATAACGTAGAGGGTACAAAAAGCATATGCCCTTTACGAAACTCAGCAATTGAATTTATTTTGGAAACTTTAATAGCTCTATCTCCCACCTTTTTCTTTTCTGCCATCTTCTGCAATTCAGCCGTCAACGGAGACTCGCCTATCACTACTATTTCAAAATCAGTCTTTTTATCGTCCTCAGGCCATAGTACAAACTTCGCAAAGCCATGCATGTAGAGTGTATAGGTCTGATAGTTCTGGGCGGCCAAGTTTAATGTTCCCAAAGTGACGAAAAATAAAGCTGCAAGCGTGTTTCTCATAACTACGGTTTTCAATAATTTATCAAGATCAAAAATAAGAAGCACAACACTTAAAAATACTTCAAAAAAGACACTTTTCCCACGTCAAAAGGTTTTAGCAGGTTTTGTCCTTTTGCTGACAAAGCCAAATAATCGAAAAACCTTTTTAAACATGAAGAGTTTAAATTACATTGAGAATCACTACCTGCTAAAAAGTGACCCCAACAAACTTTAAAACCGCCAAAAGACTCTAAAATGAGAACAAATCTTTTATCTCTATTCCTAATGTTTTGCATTGCCCTGACGGGCGGATGCCAATCCAAGCCTGTGCAGGAAAAAGCAAAAATAATACCTTTGAAAAAGAGCAATGAAGAATGGAAAAAGATACTTTCGCCCGAACAGTATCACGTGCTTCGAGAAGCTGGCACAGAACGGCCTTTTACCGGAAAGGATTGGGATAATCATGAAACGGGTATCTATTATTGTGCCGCTTGTCATCTAGAGCTATTCAGTTCTGAAACCAAGTTTGAGTCAGGGACAGGGTGGCCAAGCTTCTATCAGCCGATTAAGGAGGGTGTGGTAGCAGTGGGAACGGACAACAGCTATGGAATGGTTAGGGATGAAGTAGAATGCGCCAGATGTGGAGGTCACTTGGGGCATGTCTTTAATGATGGGCCTGCTCCCACCGGGTTACGTTACTGCATGAATTCAGTGTCCATGGTTTTTGAAAAAAAAACAAAAAAGTAGCGAGTTCTTTACATGGTGAAAAAGCCGATGGTAAAGACCATCGGCTTTTTTTATTATCTTTTCAAAAATGTAATTTCTATGTGCAGACTAATGGCCTATAAAGGAACCCCGATCGTCATCGATGATCTGTTGTACAAGCCAAAGAACTCACTCATCAACCAAAGCATCAATGCGCGTGAAATTGAAGAACCCCTGAATGGTGACGGTTTTGGCGTTGGTTGGTATGTGCCTGGCCTTAACCTTGAACCCATCAATTTTGTATCGGTCAACCCAGCGTGGAGCAATCGAAACCTACGCAACCTGGCACCCAAAACAATGACGGGTTGTATGTTGGCTCATGTACGTGCCGCCAGTGTAGGCGATGTATCCGAATCTAATTGCCATCCCTTTCAATACAAGAATTTCTTGATGGCACATAACGGAGGAATAGAGGAGTTCGGAAAAATCAAAAGACACATCCGCGAACCTCTCACCGATGAACTTTATAATTGGATCAAAGGCCAAACCGACTCAGAACATATTTTCGCCCTTCTACTCAGTAATCTATTCAAGAACTATGAGGTAGTTACGCCAGAAGCGGTTGCGGATTCGTTCGAACAAACATTTAAGACCGTGAAACAGTTGATCACCAAGCACGGTGTGAGTGAGCCTGCTTATTTAAATATGGCCTTCACAAATGGATCTTTTATTGTGGCAACGCGGTATATAAGTGATTCTTCCGAAGAACCCTTAACCATGTACCATTCCGAAGGTGGTCGATATGTTGTGGAAGACGGCAAGACCAGAATGGAAGCACCGCAAGACGATGACAATGCTGTATTGGTCGTTTCCGAGAAATTGACCGATGACAAAGACTGGACGATGATTCCGGCCAATCATTTGGTGATTGTGGAGGAGTCGCTCAACGTCAGAATAAGAGCGATCAACGCCTGATTCCATTTGACTTCTAACTACTTTCTGAATTTTTAGTCCTATTGATTTAGTTCTATTTTTGGGGAAATAAGATTCTCGTGAAATTTGATGTCATCATTATTGGCGGTGGGATTGTAGGCCTAGCCACAGCTCTCCAAATCAAAAAAACAAATCCAACACTTCGGTTTCTCGTTCTTGAAAAGGAGAATGAACTTGCTAAACACCAAACCGGAAATAATAGCGGAGTCATTCATTCCGGCATTTACTATAAGCCCGGCAGTTTGAAAGCGACCAACTGCTTTCGTGGCTACAGATTGCTTATCGACTTCTGCCGAGAACACGAAGTGCCGTTTGAGTTGTGTGGCAAATTGATTGTTGCCACCGATGAGCACGAACTACCTCTACTGCAAACTCTATTTACACGAGGTGAACAAAATGGTCTCACCCATTTAAAGAAGCTCGCAAAAGAAGAATTGAAAGAATACGAACCACACGTTTCGGGTATTGAAGGGATATTTGTCCCTCAAACCGGAATTGTCGACTACAAGCTAGTGGCGGAAGCTTACGGGAAGGCGCTACAAAAAGAACAAGCTGAAATTCGTTTGAACGAACGAGTTATTTCTCTAAAAAAAGAGACCAATAAAACAATTGTTGTCACGGACAAACAAAGCTATGAGGCAAAGTTGGTTATCAATTGTGCCGGGCTCTACTCCGATAAAGTGGCTGCCATGACAGTCGAGAATCTAAATGTGAAGATCATTCCTTTTCGTGGTGAGTATTATAAGCTAAAAAAAGAAAAGGAATACTTGGTAAAAAATTTGATTTACCCTGTGCCCGATCCCAACTTTCCTTTCTTGGGCGTTCACTTTACACGAATGGCAAAGGGAGGTGTAGAAGCCGGACCTAACGCTGTGCTTGCATTTAAACGGGAAGGCTACAAAAAATCGCAGATCAATGTGGCCGAATTAGCCGAGACATTAGCTTGGCCTGGCTTCCAAAAAGTGGCGGCCAAGTATTGGAAAACCGGACTGGGTGAAATGTATCGTTCATTCTCAAAATCTGCTTTTACAAAGGCACTTCAAAAATTGATTCCCGAAATTCAGGAGTCAGACCTAACCGAGGGTGGCGCTGGCGTACGAGCACAAGCTTGCGATCGTGAAGGAGGTTTGGTGGATGATTTCTTGATTATTGAAGATGCAAACGTGATTCATGTATGCAATGCGCCATCACCAGCTGCCACTTCATCACTGGCTATTGGCGAAACGATTGCACAAAAGGCAGCGGCACGTCTTTAATATTTCTTGTTATTTCTGTATTACTTTTACAGTTAAACAGTTTGCCTTGTTATGAAATCAATTATCCAATTTATCATTCTGGTTTTCGCAATCGCTATAACCGTTGGCTGCAAAAACAATTCAAATACACTTGACGCAACGCCAGAACCAGAGGCGGTCGTATTCGCCAAAGGAGCGGACGTGGGATGGATCACAGAGATGGAGGCCGCAGGTGTTAAATTCTATGATAACAGCGGAATAGAGAAGGAGTGTATGCAACTGCTGAAGGAAAAAGGCATTAACTCAATCAGGTTGCGGGCATGGGTAAATCCTCTCAAGGGATGGAACAATACTAAAGATCTTGTAGTAAAATCAAAACGAGCAAAGAATCTCGGAATGCGGTTGATGATTAACTTTCATTATAGCGATGATTGGGCCGATCCAGGTAAACAAGCAATTCCGGCTGCGTGGGCAAAAATGAATATTGTTGAAATGCAGTCGGCTTTGTTTAACTATACTAAATCCGTAATGGACACACTCAAGTTAAATGGAATTAACCCCGACTGGGTGCAAGTAGGCAATGAGACAAATGATGGCATGCTTTGGGAAGTAGGGTATAATGCAGTTAAGGCAGTAAACCCAAATACACCTGTTATTGTACATTTATCCAACGGATACGATAATGGTCTTTTTCGATGGATGTTTGATGGTCTGAAAGCCAACGGAGCAAAGTGGGATATCATTGGAATGTCGTTGTATCCTACGTGGGCACAGGGCGGCATCGATGCATGGGCTTCAACAAATGCGAAATGCCTGGCCAATATGAATGACATGATTTCTCGTTACAACACACCTGTGATGGTTGTAGAGGTAGGCATGCCCAATGATCAGCCCGAAAAATCAAAAGCGTTTTTGACAGACATCATTACCAAAACGAAAGAGATACCAAATGGAAAAGGCTTGGGTGTTTTTTACTGGGAGCCGCAATGCTATAAAAAATGGAATGGCTACGGCCTAGGTGCTTTTGATGATACAGGCAAACCTACTATTGCTATGGATGCATTCTTAGAGAAATAGTCCAACGCTGATTGGGAGTAGTCGGTCGTTAGTAAATTGTTCAAGCATTTATTTCCCTCTGAATTTTCGTGATATATAAACTGAAACAAAACAAAGCCCCCCAAACAAAGTCCATATTCCGCCCATTATCATAGTGGCTTCGTATTCGGGTAGGTTTAGCCATAACCAACCGAGAATAACAAAAAGACCCGCAATAATAAAACCGTGGCTAATCAGAAACTCCTTTTTGGCGAGTACTTTCAGTGGTCTTAAAAATAAAAACATAGCCAATGTAAGTCCGATGATAAGTGCTACTAAAACAACTATTGGCATTCCAATTTCTTTTAACCGAAATTAAGAAATAGAATCGACCAACCTATCAAAACAACTTTCTTTGTGATACTTTACACTCCAAAATTGCTGCGAATCTTGGTATCTGCCGCGACTAGGCGCGCATCTACACAAAGGATCTAGAAACGATGAAGCCTCATTCGACTTCGGCTTTCCTCTTATTACTCAAAAAAATCATTCCAACCACAAAGCATAGTGCCGCTACGATGATTGGATACCACAATCCGGCAAATGGATCACCAGCAGGATTGCTTTTTGATTTGCTTACCTCGTAAAGAGCGGTTGCAATAAACGGAGTTAATCCACCAAAAATTCCATTGCCGATGTGATACGGCAATGACATAGAAGTATAGCGAATGCGTGTCGGAAATAATTCCACTAAGAAAGCTGCGATAGGCCCATAGACCATCGTCACCAAAACAATTTGTATGAAGATCAATCCTACCATCAGCCAGTAATTAACGCCATTCAATGAAACTTCTCTTTTGATTTCCGGTTTGGATGAATTCTTTTCTCTCTTTATTTCTGACAGCGTAGTCTGGTCGCCATAAATGTGAATCTGCTTTACGGTACGAATCGTATCTCCTACTTGAACTGTCATTGATCTCTCGATGCTTTCCCCTCCTTTTATCTCCGTCTTTAGATTTATATCTGTCAATGAATACATTTGTTGGTAAATCGGCCGGTATAGAAACACAGCCAACAACATACCTGTGAGCATAATAAATTTTCTCCCTACCCTATCCGACCAAGCTCCAAAAAAGATAAAAAGTGGAGTACCTATCAGCAATGAAATCGCCATGATATAGTTAGACTGCACATACTCTAACTGACAGCTTTTTTGCAAAAATGAAAGTGCATAGAATTGTCCCGTATACCATACCACTCCCTGCCCTGCCGTAGCTCCGAAAAGGGCAATCAAAACGAGTTGAAGATTTTCTTTCTTTCCAAAACTCTCTTTAATGGGATTAGTAGAAATTTTTCCCTCTGCTTTTATTTTTGCGAACAACGGTGACTCGCTCATGCGCAGCCTGATGTAAATAGAAATTCCAACTAGCAATGAAGAGAGTATGAACGGAATCCTCCATCCCCAACTGGAAAAAGCTTCGACTCCGACAGATTGCCTGACCACTAAAATCACTCCGAGCGAAACGAATAACCCCAGTGTGGCAGTGATTTGAATGAAGCTTGTATAAAATCCCCTCCTATTTGCCGGAGCATGTTCGGCAACATACGTTGCAGCTCCACCATATTCTCCTCCAAGGGCCAATCCCTGTAACAGGCGTAGCATCAATACGATGAGTGGCGCGAAAATACCGATGGTCTCATAACTAGGAACCAGTCCAATCGCAAAAGTTGACCCGCCCATCAATACAAGCGTGACTAAGAAAGTATATTTTCTTCCTACTTTATCTCCCAGTCTACCGAAGACCAATGCCCCAAAAGGACGTACGACAAACCCTGCCGCAAATGTGGCGAGTGTAGAAAGAAACGCAGCCGTAGGATTTGTCTTTGGGAAAAATTGTTCAGATAAAATAGTCGCGAGGCTTCCGAAAATAAAGAAGTCGTACCATTCGATCAGTGTACCAATAGAAGAAGCTGTGATTACCGACCAGAGGTTTCTTTTATCAGTGGGGGAAACGGCTTGTGTCA
>VYLZ01000329.1_pt1:2500-23932 | contig 23932 bp, 22 predicted proteins | sample 5115361 | NCBI WGS metagenome assembly VYLZ01 (sample SAMN12291805, study PRJNA351875) | freshwater metagenome | isolation source: freshwater lake | place: USA: Michigan, Sixteen Lake | collected 2013-08-07 | reverse complement strand
CAGCTCTTGAAGGGCATCATAGCGCTGTTCCGCTACGGCCAAAAATTCTTCCTTGCTCATAGTCTTTTGTTTTTATTTAAATTTACAAAATCGCGACAATTTGAAATGCACCCATCATCTTTGAATTGGTGATCACCTCTGTATATTGCGCTAGTTGCTGCTCGCGTGTCTCTGGAGCTATGCTCACCAATAGGTGGTACGCTTCAATAAATGCCTTGCTTTTTTCTTCTGCGTGAAGTTTTGCTTGTGGGTCATCCTGTATTTTATCCGGATGCCAGTCTTTCATGAAATTCCGGTAAATGGATTTCAATTCTTTCAGTTCTACCTCCTTCGCAACACCCAACAGTTTTCTTGACTCTATGATTTTCTTCATTGAGGCGCAAAAATATACTTTTTACCTGAAATACAAGAGGTATACAGTAGTTGACTGAAAGGGTAGCAGGTGAAATCCTAAACTTTACGCGGTGGTAATTCGAAGGCTACCGCCTCGTGCACAAATTTTTCTTTGTGGGCGCCATCGCAGAAGGGTTTGTTGGCAGATAGCCCACAACGACAAAGAGAGACGACCGTGCGCCCCTGCAAGCCGTACGCATTCCCATCGGTATCGACAATTTCAAAGTTTCCATCAATTTTTATCGATCCGTTATTGTTGATGATCAGTTTTGTTGTGCTCATAACTTGCATTCTTATGTTAGGTGAAGATTCAAAGGTAGAAAACTATCCCGAAAATCGTCTGCGGAAACTAAATCTGTTTTCGAGGTGAACCTTCATGCAAAATCAACTGTTGTTCCCTCAACCAAAAAAACAAACATGCCATGACAACCATCCAAATCTGTTTGCTGCAATGGGATAGCTACAACCGCAGAATGCTAAAAATGCTGAACACCGTTAGCGAAGAAAATTTTAACACCCCTGTGGTACCCGGTGGCAACTCTCCCTCTTGGTTATTCGGGCATTTAGCAAATACAGATGATGCACTATTGCCGTTACTTGGAATTGGCGAGCGAATTCATCCTGAGTTGGCAACCATTTATCATCACGAACGCGGTTCAAATCAATCCGGACATTTATCAAGGCAAGAACTAATTGCGAAATGGACTGGCATTGTGAAAGCGTTGGATGATCACTTCAAGGCAATGTCAGAAAGTGAATGGTTGCAACGCCACACAGCGGCTTTAGAAGATGATTTTAGGAAGGAGCCGCAGCGCAATAAATTGAATGTGCTGTTAAGCAGAGTGACTCACAAAGCTTCGCATCTTGGTCAAATTACTCTTCAGAAATGATTTGATTTTGTCTTGGTAAGCTCAAATCAGGCTCGTTCCCTATTTGCACCTGTTCGTATTTTTGGTATATTCACCTCACCTAAGCAGGGGCTGTGCGAGATTCACCCGATTCTTTCAACGCAGCACATTTTCGTGTATTGATGTTTCACCTTAATCCGTCTAGTCATGAATTTTAAACCTGAGATGAAATCGAAAGAACAATTGGCAGCTGAGCAACCAACTTATGAACTTGTCACCAAATACATGGTGAGAGCGAGTGACTTGATTACATTCAAGCCGGATCAAAGTATCGAAAGAGGTCATCGTTATTATCATTGCCAAAGGCATATCGGGAGTACCCGTGCTTGACGCAACCCGAAAATTGGTGGACATTATATCTGAAAAAGATTGCCTGCGCATCATTGTGGATAAAGCCTATCATGATCTCCCATCCTCTTCACGAAAGGTATCTGATTACATGACGGCAAAGGTGAAAACAGTTGAGTCAAGCATCGATATTGTGGCAGCAGCGAATGAATTTCTAAACAGTCCAGTCAGGCGTTTGCCAGTTGTTGAAAATGGCGTATTGATCGGCCAGATAAGCCGCAGGGATGTTTTGAGGGCGTCCAAAAATTTGAAGGCGACTACTTGGTAGGTTCACATTTAGAAAACAAAAAAAGCCGCTACATGTTAGCGGCTTTTCATGTTTAAAAGTTTATAAAAAAGAATAATTCGATCCCTAATTAGCTACTATTTTGTTACAGTAACAGTAGTAGGGTGTATGGTAAGAATTCCTGTGAAAATACTAATCAACCCATCAACAAAAGACCGTTGGGTATTAATCGTGTAATCGGTTGCTCCGCCCGCCATTGACTTAGAATCAACATTGTTAAGTGGAACTAATCCAAAAAGGATGTACCATTGTTTAGCTTGTTCAGAATTAGCTCCTTTGGCTCCGGAGCCAACAGTGTGGTTGATTGAGTCGCAAGAAGTTAAACAAATACCGCTTACAAGAAGTACCAATGCAAAGAGTTTTATTTTTTTCATAGATTATTTTTTTTTACTAAAAGTACTAGTTGGGTACAATACTTCCTATAGACGATTCAACTTTTTTGCCGCTTTTTTTATATTCCTTCTGAGTCAAAATAAAATCAAACTCTGTCTTACTACTACTGTTGGTAGCACCGTTAGTTATAAGTTTGATATTGACATAGTTTTCATTAAACAAGATGTATTGAAAAAAAGGAATTCCTCGGTAGATGAATTCTGCCTTATTTATAGACTTCCACTTTTTGGCCTGGTTAAAGACGGAGTCTGGGCTTTTATAAATTTGTTTAAGATCTGCATCACTCCATCTTGATATATCTAAGATTGATAAAGAAGCCTCATTACTTACAGTGTCGTAAAAAACCTCTTTAATTTTAACTTGTTTAGAATAGAAACTTAACGCTGCCTTTAATTTTCTTAAAACAGAATCATCTTTTCTCTGAATCGAAACCCATCGTTTTGGGATTTGTATGGCAATCTGTGTCGAACTATCATTAAAAATTTCTCCCAGAAGATCCTTATCAACCCTAAATTGAATGTCGTCAGATTTGATCTCTCGTTGTCTGCAACTCATTAGGATACAAAGTGCAAGAAGAAGTAGTAATTTGTTGTTGTTCATATAAATAAAAACCTCAGAGACTTCTGAGGTTTTTAGTGGGAGCTGAGGGGTTCGAACCCCCGACCCTCTGCTTGTAAGGCAGATGCTCTGAACCAGCTGAGCTAAGCTCCCTTTTTGTTTTTACTCTTTCTATCCGACTCTAACCAGCTGAGCTAAGCTCCCTTTTTGTTTTTACTCTTTCTATCCGACCCTTCCGCCAGAAGCGGAATGCTCTGAACCAGCTGAGCTAAGCTCCCTTTTTGTTTTTACTCTTTCCATCCGACCGCTTCCGCCAGAAGCGGAATGCTCCGAACCAGCGGAGCTAAGCTCCCTTTTTGTTTTTACTCTTTCTATCCGACCCTTCCGCCAGAAGCGGAATGCTCCGAACCAGCTGAGCTAAGCTCCCTTTTTTAAGGACTGCAAAGGTAAAAGAGATTTCTATCTATGCAAAAAAATTATTTCCAATAGTCATACTGCATATATTGGGCTGCTTCTTGGGCTACTTCTTTGCCCTGCAGTTTGTCAAGCACATGAAACGACATGTCAATTCCTGCCGATACGCCTGCTGAAAGAACGATTTTCCCGTTGTCAACCCACCTTTTTTCGGGCGAGACTTTGGTGGTTGTCGCTATCGCTTTCAGTGCCTCAACGGCCATAAAGTGCGTTGTCGCTTCCAGGTTTTCAAGTAACCCTGCCTTGGCGAGAATCAATGCTCCCGTGCAAACGGATAAAACTAATTCTGCCTTTTCAAAATGGTGATTAATCCATTGAAGCATCACCGGGTTGTTCATCAGGAAGATATCGGGAGGGGGACAGTTTGAAAACGTATAAGTGGGTGTTATAATCAGTTGATTACGGGCCGCGACAGTGGATTTCTCAGCCACCGTGAATACTTCATAAGCTAAGCCCGTGCTTCTTTTTCCGGCAATCGAAAAGACCTCAAAGGGTCCAGCAAAGTCGAGTACTTCTACATCATCGAAAAGAATGATTGCAATTTTTTTCATGGGTTGTTCTGTTAATGTAAACTTTTTTGATTGAATTGTGATTTAACTAGTACTTGGTGTGGAGAACTTTTGAAAAAATGGTAGCACAAAAATGTTTTTGACAAATGTAACCTGAGCACCCATTAAGCAATTTATCTTGCCACGAATTCCACGAAATTCCACGAATTTTTGCTTGAATTTATTTGTGTTTATTTGTGCATTCGTGGCTCAATTTTAGACAGTTCACAGCGCAGATTCAATATTTACTCAAACGATATGAATTACAAGCTTTTCGGGCAATCAGGATTGCGTGTCTCAGAATTGAGTCTTGGAACAATGGGATTTGGAACTGAGTGGAAATGGGGAGCGGACAAAGAGAAAAGCCAGCAAATTTTTGATGCTTACGCCAATGCGGGAGGTAACTTCATTGATACGGCCAACCGGTACACAGAAGGATCTTCAGAAAAATTTGTGGGCGATTTTATCGCCAAAGACCGCGATCATTTTGTGGTATCCACCAAGTATTCACTCCGTGACCGTTCCGGTGATTTAAACTTTGCGGGCAACCATCGAAAGAATATGATGCGTAGCGTGAAGGAAAGCTTGTGGCGTTTGAACACCGATTACATCGATGTGTTGTGGGTGCATATATGGGATAGTTGGACACCCACCGAGGAGATCTTAAAAGGATTAGAGGATTTGATTTCGCGCGGCATGGTACATTACATAGGTATAAGTGACACCCCCGCATGGGTGGTGAGCCAAGCGAACACAATGGCACAGTTGCGTGGTTGGTCGCAATTCATTGGACTCCAGATTGAGTATAACTTATTCCAACGCACCGTGGAGGCTGAACTGATGCCGATGGCAAAGGCCTATGGTATGACCGTAACCCCTTGGGCGCCATTGGCCGGTGGTGCCTTGACTGGCAAATACTTGAAAGGTGAAAAGGGGCGACTGCCTGAATCAAGTGCACGACTAGGTGATCGGTCCACGTTGATTACAAAAAAAGTGGTGGAGATTGCCGATCAATTGGGTGTAACAGCCTCGCAGGTGGCCATCAACTGGACACGCCAAGGAAAGAATCAAAGTGTGATACCCATCGTGGGGGCTACTAAGTCGGCCCAAATGGAAGATGTGCTGGGGTGCCTGAAATTTGAATTGCCCGCAGCTGCGATCCAGGAACTAAATGAAGTTTCCAAAATTGAATTGCCTTTCCCTCACAAGTTTTTTCAGGAAGCAGGTGTTATTGATGTGTTGTATGGCGGTATGAAAGATCAGATGAAAGACAGACGGTTTTAACTAAGCAAGTACTGGTGATGATTATCAGTCTATTCGATCTTTATAGGCGAGCATCATTTCTCCGTATCCCTGTTTTTTTCCGAAGCCTTCCATTGACATGACAATCCGTTTCGCTTTAGTAGCGGCTGTTTTTGCACTCTCAATCCATTTGCAGTAATACTGTTGTTGTGAGGGCGGCAGCGACCTGAAAAATTGTAATGCTGCCGGATCTTCTTTCAAACAACTGATCAAGTCAGGCGATAAAATCAATTTACGTTCGTCCAGTTCTAGGTTGAGGGTGATTTTGTCTCCGTGTTTTTTGCCAATGGCTTTGCGCAGGGTAGCATTGAGAGGCAAAATGAACTCTCCGTTGCCCATGGGGATCAAGGCTGTTTTTTGAATGGTTAATGCATCAATAGTACCCTTTACGCGAAACGACACTTTGCTGTCTTTCAGTTTCCTGGCTTGTGTTGCGCTGATTTCTACGAAATGCCATCCGGTCTTTTCTCCCTTCTTATCAAATCTTTCAATTGAGGTGACAATGTGTAGCATTAACAAATGTGAAAAGGTTGACCACGAATAACACGAAGTTACACGAATTTTCTTGCGAAATTACTTGTGTTTATTTGTGCTCTTTTAGCTCCTGTAAAGACACTAAGCGTAGCATCCATTTCGCCACGAAAAACACTAAGCTATACGAATTTTTCACTTGAGAGTTTATTTGTGGTTATTTGTGTATTCGTGGCAATACTCGAGTCAATGCCAACATACTATCTGCAAAAAGAAAATAAGATTGTTTTCTTTACGTCTCTGGTCTCAATGTATTGGTTGTCAAACTCGTCTCGCTTCACATCTTATTGTTCTTTATGATCTTTATTGCGCGAATAGCATTCGTTGTTGGTGGCATTTTTCTTTTCATGCAAACAGCTGTGTTCGGTGCGCGGCCCTCGGGCAAGCGCTTGCAACAAATAGAGACATTGCTCAATTACAAAAACAAGGCTTTTCAAAATGTGAGCGTTACTCCTGTGCAGTCAGAGAATTTCTCTTTCGCCAAGACACTTTGGAAATATTTTAACTCACCGTCAAGCGCTACTCCATCGAGTCCGTTGCCGTTTGTTCGAACAGATTTGAAGAAGTTGGATTCGGGCGAGCCACAGCTTGTTTGGTTTGGTCATTCTTCCTATTTCATTACGATCAACGGAAAAAATATTTTGGTTGATCCGGTATTTGGTGGCAATGCCGCTCCGGTTTCTTTTTTCACAGCTAACTTCAAGGGTTCAAATGCCTATTCCGCAGATGACTTCCCCGAGTTGGATATAGTACTGATTACCCACGATCATTATGATCATCTTGATTATAAAACCATTCTTGCGTTGAAATCGAAAACGAAATTGTTTTGAACTTCATTGGGGGTGGGTGCTCATCTGGAACGGTGGGGAATCTCGCCTCAACAGATTGTTGAGTTAGATTGGTGGGAAGGTAATGCGGTGGCCGAGGGGATAGAACTAGCGGCTGCCCCTGCTCGACATTTTTCGGGGCGCGATTTTGCGAGGTACAAATCGTTGTGGTCATCATTCATCTTAAAAACATCCGATCATACTCTTTATTTGGGGAGAGATTCCGGCTATGACAATCACTTTAAATTTATAGGTGAGAAATTTTGTTCTTTTGACCTTGCGCTGTTGGAGTGTGGTCAATACAACGAAGATTGGCCGTATATTCACATGATTCCTGAACAAACTGTTCAGGCGAGCATCGATCTGCAAGCCAAAGTCTTGATGCCGATTCATTGGGGGAAATTTAAGTTATCGCTGCACACTTGGAAAGAGCCGATTGAACGTGCAACCATCGCAGCTGAACAAAATCAACTTCGATTAACTACTCCGTTGATGGGCGAACCGATAAAGATTGACGGGCACTATCCCAACATGAAGTGGTGGGAGAAGATCACCTAGCACTCAAAAGTTGTAGCTGCAATAATAGTGGCTACCTTTGTGTTATGTCATTGAAAAAGGTGTAAGCCGTTGAAACAAAAGAATTAGGTCGTATTTTAGATAAACTGACAAGTCGATTTTTTGCGAATGCGTTGACAATTGTAGCTTTACGCGATGCAAGATTTTCTTTCGGCTGCTGCGCAATTCATCAACACCACCGTCAGTCATATTTTTTTGACAGGCAAAGCTGGGACTGGCAAGACTACCTTCTTGAAAAGACTTCAGCAGCTCACACATAAATCATTTATTGTTGTGGCACCTACCGGCATTGCTGCCCTGAATGCTGGAGGTGTGACGATCCATTCGCAGTTTTTGTTGCCCCCCATGACCTTTCTTCCCGATAGATCTTTGTCAGATGACTTCAGCGAAGGCGGAAGAGTCATCAATCAGAATATATTGGCACGAAAGCATCCGCTCAATAGTGCCCGCAAACAAGTGTTGCGGTCGATTGACCTGCTGGTGATCGATGAAGTAAGCATGCTTCGGGCTGATTTGTTAGATGCCATCGACTACCGCATGCGCGCAGCTCGTGGCAATTTCAGAGAAAGTTTTGGCGGAGCACAGGTGCTGTTCATCGGAGATTTGTATCAGTTGCCACCTGTGGTTCGCCAAGAGGAGAGAGAAATGTTGAGTCGATACTACAACAGCTTTTGGTTTTACGAAGCAAAGGCTCTGCAAAACGATCAACTGGTTTATATCGAGTTGGACAAAATTTTTCGGCAGCACGATGACGCGTTCATTGGTATCCTGAACAACCTCAGAAACAACAGAGCCACTGCTGAAGATATTGAACAACTGAATCAACATTATCGAACACCAGAGGAGATCAGCAATTTGCAGGAGGTGATCACACTGACTACACACAACAATAAAGCCGATGAAATCAATCGAAAAGAACTTGAGGCTGTAAAATCTAAAGCTCATTTTTTTGATGCCCACATCGAAGGCGAATTCCCCGAAAGCATGTACCCGGTGCTGCCTACCATTGAATTGAAAGAAGGTGCTCAGATCATGTTCGTTCGCAACGACAACGAGAACAAAATGTATTTCAACGGAAAGTTGGCAACCGTCAAAGAAATAAAAGATGATGATGTTTGGGTGGAAATGGCCGAAAGCCATGTCCGTTATAAATTGAAACGCGTGCGGTGGGAAAATAAAAAATACATCGTGCAGGAGGATAGCAAAGAACTGGAAGAAGATGTGATTGGTGGGTTCGAGCAATTTCCAATTAAACTTGCGTGGGCCATCACCGTGCATAAAAGCCAGGGACTCACCTTTGATAAAGCCATTATAGATGTAGGGCAAGCTTTTGCCGATGGACAGGTGTATGTTGCGCTTTCTCGATTGCGTTCGCTCGAAGGCCTCGTATTTCGCACTCGAATTAATACAACGGTCATAAGCACCGATCAGAAAGTGGTGGCGTTTGTAAAAAGCAATCATCGTCCTGATCAATTAAGCGAGGTCATGAAGTCACGGCAACAACAGTTTATCAGGCAGTTGCTCGATAAAACATTTGATTTCACGACATTGATCAAAGACATTCGTTATATTCAGAAAGAGCAGGGCGAAGAAGGATTTTCAGAAAAATCAATGAAACCTGTGCTTACTCAGATTACCGAGGCACTGGAAGCTGAGCAAATCAGCACCGAGAGATTTAGAAGGCAATTAACAGAGTTGCTCAATGCAAACAATCAGTCCGGACTTGTAGAGCGCATCCGCAAGGGTAGCGACTATTATAAAAATCAACTCTGGCAAAACAGCAAATTACTGTTGCATCATCTGGAAGTGACACGCCAGCAAAAGCGAGTAAAAACCTACCTGACACAACTGACCGACCTCGATCAATCGTTAAGCAAAAAATTGGAAGAGGTTGACAAAGCCGTATTTCTAACGGAAGCTATTTTGAAGGGTGAAGATAAATTTGAGTTTAGCGCACTGAATAAAGAAAGATCCATTCAGAGGAACGCCATCTTGAGCGAGATTAGAAAAGAAGTCGAAAAGGAAATTCCGACTTCAAGTAAAAAGAAGGCGCGCAAAGATCGAAAACCCAAAAAAGATGATGGTCGCACAACTTACGACATCACCTTGGAATTGCTGAACAACGGATTGACCGTAGCGCAAATTGCCAAGGAGCGTGGGATGGTAGTAAGCACTATAGAAACCCATTTAGCAAAGGCCGTGGCGGAAGGAAGAGCCGATATTTTCAAATTCATGCCCGAGGAAACGGTGATGGAAATTATCAATGTCCAACGTCAATTACCGGAAGGTTCAACCTCCAAGGATTTGTTTGATGCGCTGAAAGGGAAATTTGGCTATGGACAGTTGAGAGCGGTGATGGCGTATGTTAGGAAGGTATAATACTTTAAGCATTTGTGTCGTTTTATAATTATTCAGTGGCCTAAGCCAAAGCAATATGAAATCCTTATCTTTGATTAGCTAAATTTAGAAAATTATGGACATCAATGCTGAAAGATCACTGATCGTTGAAGAGTTGCAGCAGATCAACGATATTTCTCTTTTACGGGCATTAAGACACATGATTCATTATGGACTGAAAAATGAGGGGCGGATTAGTATCAACCAATACAACCAAGAGTTGGATGAAGCTGAGACCCGGGTTGCGCAAGGACATTTTTATACCTCAGAGGAAGTAGAAAAGATGGCTAAAGAATGGTAGACCCCAAAAAGCTTGTTGTTGTTTGGGATAAGCCAGCATATTCGTCTCTTCAGACAGCAATCAAATACATCAAGGAAGATTCAGTGGCCAATGCTGAGGGTGTCCAGCAAGGGATACTGAAGATGATCAGGGAGTTGCAAGACCATCCCGAAAAACATCCACGGGATAAGTTCAAGAAAAACAATCCGGGTAATTATCGTGCTTTTGAAAAATATTCCTTTCGAATTGCGTACAAGATCACTGAACGAGAGATTATTATCCTTCGTGTCCGTCACGTGAAGCAAGAGCCATTGGAGTACAAATAAAGTTTTCCATGGTTACCCGTTGGCGTGAGTAACGCACGCCAACCGTTGGGACTCAAAGCAGAATAAACACCGTCAAAACGTCCTGACGAACTCAGCAGCAGAAATTATTGGAATACCTCTAAAGGGATGTAGCTCTAACACAGCTCTATCACCTGAAATAATGCAGTTCGCACTAGAAGCTAATGCCAAATCCAAAAACATATCGTCATTGGGGTCGCGACAGACTTTTACAAATTCTTTGGGTTCGACATACAGCCCCAATGAGATAACCGTTTCAAGGTATAACAACCTATCTGCGAGAGAAACGTGTCTGTCAAATTTTTTGGATGAAAACTTGTCAGCTAATTCTTGAATAACAGCTCTGGATAAAACTAACCGACCAGAGGCCAACGCCTTGTCCACCGCCAGTTTCGGTATTGACTGGGGGAAAAGCATAGCGCTGACAAATACATTTGTGTCAATCACAAAATGTTTTTCATTCATTCCCTTCACCGAAAAGATTGCGCATGGTTTCTTTATCCCATTCCATCAGTTCGCCCAGTAGCTTTGGAGTAAGTCCACTGGCTCTAGCTTGCGTGGCAATCTTATTCGAGATTCCTTCCAGTTGGTGAAGTTGCTTTTTGCGCACCACTTCTCGCAGCAACGTGTTGATCAGGCCATCCATTTGCGTGCGCTCCTCAGCATTGGCACGCGCATACGCTTCGGCCACTCCTTCTTCCACATTTAAAGCAAGTATTCTCATACAAAGAGCACTAGTACCACCAAAGCTAAGAAAACTAGAAATGGCAGACAATACACCGATCGCTTTGTTTGGTTTTGCATAAAGGCCTTTGCGCTAGCTCCACCAACAAACCCTGGCTTTATTGTTGGTGAAGAACTCGTAAAGACGACCAACAAAGGCGAAGTTTGGGGTTAAAAAAGTAGGCCGTTGGCAATAGCCGATAGGCAAAATGTGAGGTTGGTGAGGAACATTCAATTCTATCTTTTCGGTAGCCACAGCACGGCTCTGATTTCATCTTCCTCTACAATCAGCAGGGTCGATTTCTCAATCATTTTCTTAATTATCTACCAATTCTTTTCAAAAAATGTGTGGAGTTGTTGGAGCGTATAAATTCCAAATCGAAAGTGAACGACTTTTGTGGGATTGGTGCTCAACACACATCTTGTGTAAAAATCAGAATCCTTTGTAAGAATGATTAGACCTTGCGAACATGCGTAATCCCAGATTTTTTGGATCACTCATTCTAGTGTCAATATCCGATACAAACTCAAATTCTTGGGAGTTAAAGTATTTAAAATATCTTGGGAGATTTACGTCAACCAAGAATCTTGTTTTCAAGCAGATATCTTGAAGATAGATTTATCCATATCCACCGCTAAAGAAGCATAGTGTATGCACGCATAAATATCTTCCCTCTGAAGGTAAGGATAAGCCGACAATAGATTTTCCACCGTCTCACCGGCAGCTAGAAAATCTAAAATTGGTTTCACCGTAATTCGCATCCTGCGAACAACAGGCTTTCCGTTGCAAATTTGGGGATCAACTGTAATCCTACTGATTAAATCATCCATCCTTCAAGTATACCACTTTGTTGAATTCCAATTAACAGAGGAATTTAGTATTATAAATTTCAATTGCCGGGAACAACCCCAATAAAGGTGGAAGTCGAAGTAACCTTTTTGGTGAAGAACTCCAACAAGGGCGATGATCAATCACCAAAAATAATGCCAAAGCGAGCGCCTATCATTCTCCTAAACTGACAGGATGGGGGTTTAAACGAAGAACACAAACAAAGCTAGTTTACTAAACTGAATTGATAGTTTTTCTTTTCAAAACAAAAAGGCCACCCCGTTTTGCAGGGTGGCCTTGTTTTTTTTTATTAAGAGCAGATTAGAACTTTACCGTCTTAACGTTTCCGTTGCTAGTAGTCACTTCAAAAGTGAATGCCGGTGAAGCCACTTGCTTTAAGTTGTAGATCAACGCATAGTTTCCGTTTACATTTAGTACTTGGTCGTGTATAAGAAGACCTTCTTGAGTGAAGATTCTTACGTCTACATTTTCTGAACCATTGTTATACACATTCAAGCGGTACTTGCCATCCTGATTGGCAACTGGTGAAACACTTACGAAGCTGGTTACGTGGTTTACTGTGTAGCTGATTTTTTCTGATTGTTTGCCATTCTTGTCTTCAAGCACAACAGTATACTCACCTTCAGTCAATTGGCTGAGGTTAAACGGTCTTACAAAGGAAGAAGTATTGAAAAGCACTTCAGAATAAACTGCATTGTTCTTGCTATCGATGATCGAAAGTTTTACAGTTCCTTTTTCTGTTGTTCTGTAGTGGATGTTATAGACATTGATTTTCTCTGCGCTCTTTACAGTAAGAGAAGTTGGGCTGGCAGCAAATGCACGTGAGATGAGTACTAGAGAGATGATGATGGCATTAAGTGATGATTTCATAGTTGTTTTAGTTTGCGTCTGTTTTTTTTGACGATGCAAAGGTGGGGGTAGCCAGTCGTTGAACTTTTCTGAAATCAACCCAACGAAAATGCGTGTAAGAAAACGGTTATAATCTACCAGACAGAATATCGCCACACGATTGGGCTTCGTGGCGGTATTTGTTGAAGGCTGCCAGCACAAGCACCTTATTTTATCGCTTGATGACTTACAAATCGAAATATAATTTTGTTTAGGTGCCTATTTATAGGCCTACGCAATCGGTTTATGAGTTAGATTGAGGATTTACGGAATATAAATAATTTTTCAAAACTCTAAAGTCAGGCAGAGGCACTTTGCGCCTTCGCGTCTTTGCGTGAAAATACAATGGCAACAAACTTTATCCGTTATTCAGATTATTTTCTTTTCTTGTACATCTACTTTTTGAATGAGCTCTATTTCCCTTTCGTCTTTCCTTCGCCTCACTTCTTATTGGTCAAAGCTGGCTGGGGTCCGGTGGCAGTTACTCCTGACATTGGTGGTAATCTGGGGTGCAAGCAGTTGGCTGAAAAATGAATATGGGCAGGATGATTCTAACCTATGGTTGGTAATGAGCCTTTTTGGGCAGATAGTTAAATGGACGTTGGTCGGTCTATTATTGACTAGTCTATTATCCGTATTGCTGACGTGGGCTTACTTTATATATAATATTAAAAGTAAGCAGGTTCTGGTAAGTGCCAGATTGGGGGACGGACAAAAGGCGTCAGCCGGTTGGGTACCGCTTACGATAATGTTAACGGGTCCAATAGTAAGACCATTGTTAGGTTCCATACAGGCTCGTTTGATGTTTTCAGAAATGAGAATGTCAGAGCCCGTGGTGTTGGACGGGAATGTTCCAAAACCGAGGCATTGGTGGAGACAAGGCATCAAAGGCATGGGCCAAGCTTTTTTGCACGATCGGGGCGTGTATGATGTGGAGAAAGTCTTAGTCTCCTTTTATGACATGTTGGGATTGTTTTCGTTGCCCTATACCATTCCATTTACTCAGCAACTTTTTACACTTCCCAAACCCCAGTCAATACAAAAAACGAATGCGAACCCTAATTCTACAGAAGAGCAAAAACAACGCATTGAAATCCCTAAGCGGGTGGAGGGCGAGCATGTTAATTATAAAGAATTTGAAGCAGGCGACAACATCCAGCGAATCGTTTGGAAGATTTATGCAAAGAGCGGCCAACTGGTAGTGCGCATTCCGGAGACAAAAGACCCGTACGCCTCTCACTTATATTTTTATGCAAGTTTTTTTCATGGTTTCGAAAGCCAGAAAGGTGCCTTTGAATTGGAGTTACTCAATGTATATAAGGACAAAGTGAGAAATTTGTACGAAGCACTGCTGCAGAATGGCTATGAAGTGAGAATACCACAAGATCAGGAGGTGCCTAAGTTAGCGGGGCTTAGCGAAAAGAAAAATGAGTTGTTTCAGATCACGGCAGCTTCGTGGCAGTCAGTACAGCCGCCATCGGTTTATGTGAATTATAACAAAGCAGCCTTTGTATGTTTGCCTTCTCTGGCGCCAGCAGCCGAAGTAGAATTGCTTTTGCGCAATTTACCTTTGTCAGTGCCGGTTATTGTTATCAAGCTATCAGACGCTATTCCTTCTCCGTTTCTCTTCAAGGCGAAAGACATATTATTTAAACCGGAAAAGCAACCGACCGATCATCTCCGTCAGCCTTGGATGTTTTCATCTCTTCGGAGGGCGTTGATGAAAAACGAGAAAGAGATTGCGGAGGCACTAAAGCAGCGAGGCAACAGTTGGTTAACAAATGCGTTTGAAATTGAAAAATGACAGTAGGAAATAAATCAGATCGTCTTCAGCAATTGCTTATCCGCCTGGCAGTGGTGGTTCTGCCCACTATTGTTATAGGCTACATTACGCTGCGGTTTCTTAACTTCTCGTATACTTCATTAACTACCGGGCTATTCAACCAAACTATTTATTTCAGTTTTGGCTTGGTAGCAGCTTACGTGCTTTACTACTACGGTGCCCGTTGGGTTGTTACATTTTTCTTGTTGTGGATTGCTTATTGGTTGTTCGATAAGGCGATTAATCGATTGCCAGGTGAGTTTGATGTATTTTATACAACCGCTCGCTTTCAGCTTTACTCCACGCTTTTCATTTTTGGTTGGGTGTTTGGATTGCTTTTGGTGAGAATTAAGTGGGCCTACATTATCTTATTTGCTGTTTTGTCAATAGTGACGCTCGTATCGATATCTGATACGATAGACCTCAGCCTGTCATACATCTTGATTCATATTTTCCCGGTTACAGTCTACGGCCTTTATATGTATTTTCTTTCCCCGTTGGTGGCAGAGCGAATCGAACTGGACAAAAAGAAGTCTGTGAAGTTTCTGGTGCGGGTGGTGCTTTTTGTAATGTTGGTTGCACTTGCTTTTGTGATTGCCGAAAGTTTGCTGAAAGGCAATGTGAAGGCTGTTGAAAAAGAACTAGCCGCGCGGGGCGCAAAGGGTGACAAAGACGGATCCAAAAAAGACAAAGACAATTATGACGAAACAGACGATGGCTATCGGTTGAAAGATACAATGCGTGTGACCTCTAAAATGAGTCAGTCCGACAAGCTCATGTTTTGCAGTAAACTGGATAACTATTTTCCAGATGGTTCTCCAGCACCTATTTACTTTGTGTACCACTACCTCACAAGATATGATCCGATAAAGGAAACATTTACACGAGATATCAACGTCCCATCATTGGATGAGATCACGGTTGATCCAACTGCGTTACCGATGTACTACAGCTATACTGATACAACGATGATTCGGAAATCAATGGCCAGCAAACTGCGCAAGGTGGTAGAGGCCCAGGTATACCTTTCCGAGAATACATGGAAACATTCGGTGTTGGGACCTGCCAGCGTGTTTTCCATTCAAACAATTCCCGTGGAGAAAGATTTTCAGAAGACGTTTATTCAAGGTTATAAGATTGCCTCTTTTACGTCAGAGTTGAACAACGCTTATTTCGTATATAATATTTCGGCCAGTCCCACTTTAGAGCCACTGCAGGAACAACGTCATGACGAGCTTCGTTCAGTAAGGAGTTATGAAAAACTAAATCAAGAATTTTTCGACTATTATACCAAAATGCCAACGGGTGGCATCTACGATTCAATAGCAAAACTTGCGTTTAGTTTAACTCCTAAGGGCAGCAAGCCCGTAGACAAAGTGATTGCTGTGCGCGACTTCTTTTTACGACCCGAACATCCCCAGCTCAAAAATGTTGTACAACTTTCTGTTTAAAACGCACGCGGGGTATTGTACCTACTACGCTGGCGCCTCATTGTTCATGTTGCGTGCATTGGGTGTGCCGACTCGTTTTACAACAGGCTTTGCTACCATCAACCGAAGCGACAAGAACAAAGGCTGGTATTGGTTTTATGCAAGTCAGGCACACGCCTGGACTCAAGTTTATTTCCCAGGCTACGGATGGTTAGATTTTGACATGACCATCGGCAACGAAGATCAACAAAGCGCACCGAAGCCAGATGGCACGCCTCCGTTGCCTCCTCCCGAACCTTGGTTAGTGATCAATGGCAAAGCAGAGAATGTAAACATCAGTTCTAAGAGCCTGACAGTATCATTCGATCAGTTGATCTATTTCAATACACCTCACCAAATGAGCCGCTCCTTTACAAGACCGGTTGATGCTTCACTTTGCCGGGTGCTTTATGACAAGAGAGACACTACGTTCGCAGCCATTCAACCGGGCGACTCGATGATTATTGTTTCCTATAAGGACGAAGCCAAAAAGATTCCAACGCCAAGAGCGGGTGTGTCAATTGAAAATCAGGTGAATGACTTCCCAAGTCCCATCATTGCCGATGAAATTCATATTCGTGTAAAAGAAAAAGACAAAAAGAAAGAAGGAGCAAGCAAAAAGGAAAAGCCGGCAGAAGAGAAAAAAATGACGTGGCAGGAGATCATCTGGCTCGCGGGTAAAGTTTTGATCGGGCTTTTGATTTTTGTCCTTTTACTGCCGGTACTTTATCTGTTGTATTGCTTGTTGCGCATTTCAATGGCTGGCAATAGTACCACCAAAGCGAATCATGTATATCGGGCCGCTCTGTACCGATTCCATATGGCCGGTTTGGAGCGTGAAGATGAAACACCTCTGGAATATGCACAACATAAAGTAGACCCAACGTTGTCAGCAGGCTTTGAAGAGTTCATGCGAATATACCTAAGGCTAAAATATGCAAACGGAAATTTGCGCGATGGCGATGGAGAGGCAATTAACCGTTTTGCAAAGAATATTGGATCATCGATTAGAAAGAAGATGGGTATTCCAAAAATGATACTTAATTATTTTAACGTGTTAAGAGCGAGTCGCTATATTCAACCAACCTCAAAAACAGACTACGAAAATCAATTGTTATGACAACCAACGCCACTGAATTAAAAGCACTTACTGAAAACATTGAAACCATTATCCGAGGCAAACCCCAAGAGGTAAAATATGTAGTCACTGCGCTATTGGCACGTGGCCATATCCTTTTAGAAGATAATCCCGGAGCAGGAAAGACTGTGTTGGCCAAAACGCTGGCTCAATCTATTTCAGAAGGAAGTGTCGAGTTTCAGTCGACTAACGGTGGTGTTGCGTTCAAACGAATTCAGTTCACGCCTGATTTGTTGCCGATGGATTTGATTGGCTCTCATATTTTTGATGAGTCAAAGAGAGATTTTGTTTTCAAAAAGGGACCTTTGTTTACCCACGTATTGCTGGCGGATGAAATTAATCGTGCCTCTCCGAAAGTTCAGAGCGCGCTGCTCGAGTGTATGGCTGAAAATCAGATTTCATCCGGAGATGCAACTTTTCAACTGGACCCGTTCTTTTTTACAATCGCCACTCAAAACCCCATCGAGATGGAAGGCACCTATCCATTGCCTGCCGCCCAACTCGATCGTTTTTATATGAAAATTTCTTTCGGCTATGTATCCGAAGAAGTAGAGTTTGATATTTACACCAACTACCTCACCATTGGCAATGGAAAAAGTACAGTGAAGCAGGTGCTTACCTACAGCGACATTATTCATCTGCAGCAAGAAGCTGAGAACGTGTACGTGCATCCCGAAATAATCAAAGGTGTAGTGCGATTGGTTCAATCGACTCGCCACCATCCGGAAATTGCGTTGGGGTGTTCTACGCGAGGAGGTATTACTTTTATTAAATGTTTAAAGGCGTGGGCATTAGTTAATCAGCGCGATTACGTGATCGAAGACGACATGCGCGCATTGGCGCAGCCTGTTATGCATCACCGTCTCATCTTTCGAAACCGAGAAGCATCTCGAACCGCCTTACAGCAATTGGTAGATCAGGAGGTAAATAAATTGTCGAAGATGGGTATCCAAGGTAAAAAGTAGTCGGTTATGCGCCTTCTCATACTGGTCATTGCAGTTAGTTTGGTTGTCTCAGCGTCAGCCCAAAACTCTATTCGCCAGCAAATCGACAGCCAGCGTGACGGATCATTCTTAGACGATAAAACGTATGAGAAGGCGAGAGGCTTTATTCGAAAAGACAGTACTTATTATGTGGGCCACATGTTGGAGGGTGCATATCTTTTTTTTCGTGCCAATGACGAATTGGGTTTTCGGAAAGCAATTGCTCCGCTGGAAAAAGCATTGAATAAAATCGAGTACGACTTCGATCCGATTTTACGAATCCGCACGAATAACTACGCTGTCTATAGTGCCAACTATCGCTACCAGTTTGACTACGGACTAATCACCTACTTCTTGGGGAGATGTTATCAAAACGTAGAACTGCAGGACAAAGCCATGGAAGTGTTGGAGCACATTCGTGATCGGAATTTTCAGGTAGAAATAAACATGGATTCCTATAACACCATGGCCTGGATCTTTCATCGCAACCGAGTCTATACGTCAAAGCAGTTTCCCTTTTTAAAAAATTCAGTAAAGGAAAACGTAGCTGCAGCCAATCGCTATCTGGATTCGGCTTTGCTAAAAATTCAAAACGACATTAATCGTCAATACTTGAGCACGTATCACTATAAGGCCATGATCCATGATTATTTGTTGGACATTGACTCGGCCAATTATTATTATGATTTGCTCATTCAAAATCAAGCTTACTCCAGCAACAATTATGCAGAGTTTAAATTGGCGATGGGCGAGTTTGAAGAAGCCGAACTCTTTTTTCAAGAGGCCGAGCAACGAGAAAATAGCCCCGAAAAAACAACGAAGGAATACTACTACATGCGGGGTACCTTGGCAACCTACCGCGGGCATCCCGAAAAGGCAGATTCTTTGTTGAATGATGTTTTGCAAAAGCAGGGAAGTACGCCAGGGTTCGGTTGGCATTGCATCGGTTTGGCTCGAGCGCAACACTATGAAGGGCTCACTGCAGAAAGTCAGGAGCGCACAAACAAAGCAGCGCGTTTTCAGGAATTGCACATCGGCACTACATGGGGTCAGGAGCAATACAATCTGGCAGTGGCTTCGTTAAATTATCTCAATCAACTTCAGTTTAAGAAAGAACATTGGTTCGAACACAACGAATGGTACTTTTGGTTGAACCCGCTTAACTGGTACCGCTGGGTGAAATACACCCTAGAGATTCGCCATCATAAAATGCTACTGGCATCTATGGTCGCTGAAAACCCAGAGCGAGAGCAGGTCTTGTATTCTATATTCTCACCCGAAAACTTGATTGCGTTTGATGAAGTGTGGTCTGTCATCGAGGGTTTTGGAAACGAGTACTTTATAAAGATCTATAAGGATAGGCTGGCTACAGATAAACGCCCCAGAGTAAAAAAGTATTTCCGCTATTTCTTGGGTAAACTCTATTTGGCAGAGGGAAAAGAGTCTGAAGCAATTAACTATTTTCAGCAAGTCCTCAATGACCCCGACATGGATGACCCATACCAAACCATGCTGACGGCTCGCGTGTATGAAGGGTTGGCCCTAGCCAGTAATGGCGCTGAACAAACAAGCTATACACAACAATTGTACACACGATATCCGCAACTGATTCCCTTCAGTGATTTAACGATGTCATTTCGATTAAATGTTCAGGGTGAGCCCGATGAAGTAGAGAATACTATTTTGGAGGAGCTAAGAGATAGTCGTATTGAGTTTGTAGAAGATCAAAAAGCCCCTTTGGTATCAATCTCTTTTACAAAAAGAGGTGAGGCACTGGATGTTGATTATTCCGTAGAGGGCCGTCAATCGATCAGTGGCGTATTTCGGATTGAAGCAGCTGAGAGACAAGATGCCGGTAAACTTTTAGCCTACCGCTTATTTAATATTCAAAAAAGTAAAATAGGCGAACGCCCACCCGCCCAAGTGCAACCTATCAAAGAGGCCAACGAAAAACCGGTTTAACACTTGTACCAACTCACACCTTTCCTAAGCAGCAAGTTTAAGTTTTGGGCTTTTGTTTCCATGGTGTTGTTGGTTTTTGTGCATGGATATAATTTGAACCTCCGTTATTTGCAACCATGGACAACGCCCGATGAACCATTGACCGTTACTACGTTCATCGAATACTTATTTGCAAATGGGTTGTTTCGTTTTCGCATCCCCATGCTTTTTATTATTTCGGGGGGTATCTCTACGCGCTTCACGATCAAACACCAAATAAAGAGAGATTGGGCAAGCGAGTTCGAACGCTGTTGTTTCCGTATCTCATCTGGAGTGCCTTAGGAATAGCGTTGGTCTATGTGTTAGAATTGTTTCCATATACCAAACAATTGGTCATCGATTCGCATGTGGTGCAAATAGATAATGAGCGAATGCAGGTACATCAATATCACTGGTATGAAACAATTGCCCGCTGGCTTTTTTTTCCGGTTTCGTATCAGCTTTGGTTTATTCGTGTTCTTCTTTTTTATAACATAGCCTATCCGGCTATTCGATGGTGCGTCATCCATCAGCAATGGCGTTGGGTATTTTTTGGTTTTGTAACATTACTTTGGTTGTCAACAGCAGGGTTTATCATTGCAGAGGGTGAAGGACTGTTATTTTTTTCGTTGGGTGTTTGGATACAGAAAACAGATTTCTCTGTTGAATCACCTGCGCGATGGTTAAAACCTTTTCCTTGGATGGTTATTTTTCTTTCGTTTGCAATGATCAAAACGGTCTTAGCATTTAAAGGTGTTGGTTGGCTAGGCAGTTCGGTCTATCCCATAATTACACTACTTCATAAACTCACCGTGGCAAGTGGGTTGGTCGCGTGTTGGTTTGGCCTTGATAAATGGGTAGCCTGGTCAATGAAACATAATTGGTTTGTCTGGCTTACCTCCTTTTCTTTTATCATTTACGCCATTCACGCACCATTGGTGGCGATCCTTATTAACGGAATGTTTCAATGGCTAAATTTTGTAAACGGATATCGACTTATGGCGTTTGCTCTTTTGCCAACATTGATTGTCATAGGTAGTATTGCAATCGGGGGCGTTCTACGCACTCTTACACCAAAGCTTTATTCCTTGTTGTCGGGCGGCCGTGGGGTTTGAAGTTTCCCCTAAGTAAGATTTCTTTTTAGGGCGTGCCCCTGACCGCTTCGCGTCAGTGTCGGGCTATTCACTACAAGTCCGTCCGCCCACATCCAACACACTTCGGGCTTTTCGTTTCTATCCCTCACGCAAGGCTGTAGATCCTGATTAGTTTTAGGCATCTTTTAGGATAGGATTGAAAGGATGGAAGGGAGGCTAAAAAAACTTTATTAATTAACTCATTGATATTCAGGGTTGGGGGTTTGTTGTATAAAAACATTTGGGGGAAAGGCTTGCAAAAGGGTATTTAGGTATTACCT
>VYLZ01000130.1_pt1 | contig 23964 bp, 15 predicted proteins | sample 5115361 | NCBI WGS metagenome assembly VYLZ01 (sample SAMN12291805, study PRJNA351875) | freshwater metagenome | isolation source: freshwater lake | place: USA: Michigan, Sixteen Lake | collected 2013-08-07 | reverse complement strand
GGCGCTACTACCCCAAACATCACAGTGAGCAAAGCGGGCAGCTACACCGTAAAAGTCATCAATGGCGGCTGCACGGTTACTGCCACTACCCGTGTGCTGGCCCGCCCGCCCAGACTGGATGCTGATGAAAAGCCAACAAATTCTCAGCCAAGCGAACTGACGCAAGGCCCACGTATCACCCAGTGGCTGAAACGCACCTGGCATGACCTCAACCCCGTCTTCGCGCCAGTGCTGCTTATCCAGCCTGCTAGTATGGGGCCCACACAGTACAACGGCCTCTCGCCCGCACTTGCTACCCGCACTACGCAACTCTTGCGCGACGGCGCAGCTTCGCTCCAGCTCCCCGGCAACAACCCCTCGCCGTGGTTTGGCTGGCTACAAGGCTACCACTCCTACCTGGGCTTCAAAATCGAATTCCTAAACAAAAACAGGTAAGCACTTTATAAAATATGAGGTATGAAACAAAAGCTAGCAAAAGCTATTTGGCAGCAATTCACTCTACACTTACCGAGTTTTGGTATAATAGCAACCCTATCTTTAGTAGTCCTAACAGGTATATTCCCAACATCGTGGCTACGTTCACAGCAGATTGTTAATCCATCAACTGTTAGCCCGTATTTTAGTACACAAATACCGCCACCACCGGATGTGGCTGCGCTAGGAAAATTTGGAGATATACCAGTAGGCTTGCATACAGGTGTACCGAATATATCGATACCTATTTATGAACTCAAATCAAGAGATATTACCGTACCTATCAGTATAAACTACCACGCAGGCGGAATTAAGGTAGATGAAATTGCTAGCTCAGTAGGTCTGGGTTGGGCCTTAAATGCGGGTGGGGTGATTTCTGCTCCTAGAAAGGCATTTGAGTTTTTTTATGGGGCAAACCCATTTATTCAAGAAGTGCAAGTAAAACTGGGGCAACTGATTAGGCCTGAAAGTGGTAGAATCGTTGGCAATATTTCTGTTGAGTGGTCCCCAAATTATTATTTCTTTCAACAGGTTCTGAATGGGGACCTGGCCACCGAAATCCCAACTTTCTCATACAGTTACTTGGGGAAGTCAGGAAAGTTTGTGCTCGCGCCAAACGCAGGGTTAAATGTAAACTCCCCTCCATTCCGTTATAAACCAATACCCTTCGAACCAATAGAAATAGTAAGTACAAATGCCAATCCAACCAATGGAATTACAATTTCAGACGAATTTGGTTTTAAGTACTACTTTACCGCTAAAGGTGAAGAGACTTCTCATGTTACAAGTATAAGTGGCTTGACAATCAATGATATTGATTGTATGCTTCAGAACAATGGCAATAATATGCAGAACGACAATGTTACTCTGTATCTGACTAAAATAACTTCTGCAATTGGAGATTCGGTAACCTTTGAATATGAAAGCGTAGGGTACGGATATCAAACTTTTAGCCAGGAGACAAAGTTTGTTGAGTACCCCAATTTAAATTTTGCAAGACCCAATGATGTTCGTTGTTTTAGAGATGTGGGTGTAACGGAGCTTAGAACCAAGAAGATAAGAAGTAGTAGCGGTACAGAAGTAAACTTCGAGTATGATCAAATTGGCAGAGAGGATCTCGGCCTTCAACATATAACGAACGGCCAGGTATCCTCAAGGTTAACTGCTATAAAAATCATCGATGAGGGGAAGGTGATTAAGACATTTGTATTTGCCCATGAATATTTTGTTAGTACTGTTGCCAATCCTCCTGCATGGATTGATGCTTCGTATAAAAAAAGGCTTAAACTGGTTAGTCTTACTGAAGCTGGCAAAGCTCCCTATCAGTTTAGTTATAACTCAAACAATTTGCCTTATCGGTTTTCATTTTCGCAGGATCACTGGGGCTTTAACAATGCAAAGAACAATTCAACATTAATCCCAGCCTTTAGAAATAACGGGCTGATAGTTCCTGGCGCAGATAGAGAAGTTGATACGGTTGCTGCCCAGGCTTTCTTGCTTACCAATATGATTTATCCTACAGGGGGCCAAACAGAATTTAAGTATGAGTCACATGACCAATACACCATTGATTCTACAGTGGTTACCGATGTATTCACTGCATGCTCAGGAGGTAACTGGGGAACATCTACCCCCACTTGTTTTGAAAATAATTCATTCCGCATCGATGCAAATCTAAATAAAGGTGTTGAAGTATTTACAACATTTTATAATGCTCCTGGAGCATATTTCTCGAATCTCTCAGCTAGACTTGAAGGCCCGGCAGAGGAGCCGAATCCATATCTTAGAATCAGTTATGCATTTTACCCTCCTGCCACAAATTCGCATGGCGAACGCGTATACTTTAATCGGTTAAGACCAGGAACCTACTATTTAACAGCCATTTCAGACGGAATAAATGACGGTAGTCAAATGGCTGGTATTACTGTAAATGTAGAAAGAGTTACTTACTTTTCAGCGAATAAGAAAATAGGCGGTGTAAGAATCAAATCAATTACTGACAAGAGTACTGATGGCGGGACGAACAAGGTGCGCGAGTATTCTTACAGAAAACCTGGAACTAACGTTTCGAGTGCTGTTTGTATAAAAGAGCCAGTGTACTTAACTTCCTATAACAAGATGACTCAAATGGGATCGTATCCCGATTTCTTTATACGTAAGGATTCCTGCATTCAGGCAACTGCTACCACGCTTGCGCCGTTGGCCACCACTCAGGGGTCTTTTGTTTCGTATGAGTATGCAACTGAAACTTTTGGGAGTGCATCTGAATCTGGTAAAAGAGATCTCCGATTCTTATGCAAGTGTGACCTTAGCAGTTCGATAAATAGAAAATACTCTACGGACAACAGCTACGAGTGGGCTAGAGGGCATATTGCAAGTGAAGTTTTCTATAGAAAAGAAGGGAATGTTTTTCATTTAGTCAAAAAGACAGAAAACAGTTACGACTTCAATCATGAATTCTACACATTTAATAGGCCACTCAAACCAAATGAGTTTAGAGTTCGGGGCGCATTTGTGAGGCAAAAGACCCCACCCCTTCAGTTAAGCCTTCAGCCTTCTTCTGAAACATTGCTAGGCGAAATCAGTGTAGATTACTACGACATAACCTCTGCCTGGTACTACCTTAAGCAACGCAAGAATTATTTCTATCAGAGTGATGATACAACTAAATACCTGTTGAACACCGAAACATTTTATTATGATAGGCCTGATCACGCACAGTTGACCAAAACTGTCTATGACACGAATTCAGGATCAAGCTTAGAAATTCGTACAAAGTACCCAACTGATTACCTTAATGGAGCTGCTGCCTGGATTGATAACCTTGTTTCAAGCAGGCAGATAGCCGTTCCAATAGAGAGTCAATCTTGGATGAGTAAAGGTGGTACAACGAGCTTTAAAAACGGGGTACTCTTTACATTTAGAAATGAAATAGGTAAAATCGTTAAGGATAAGACATATGTTCTGAATCCTATTAATCCCGTTACTGACTTCATTGAAATTACCCAAAACGGGAAATTCGCCCAGGCCATTCCCGATTCTAGATACAGCTCGGAAGTAAAATTTTTGACCTATGACAATGTAGGCAATGTGACTTCATATGAAGATAAAGTTGGTAAAAAGACATTCATAACCTACGATTACAATAAGCGATATGTTACGTCCGAAGTTAAGGGGTGCATTGGTTTTGGCTATTATGCTTTTTCAAGTTTTGAGTCAAGTAATCTGGGTGGATGGATTTATACTGGCTCTGCTATTGGTACTGACTACAAAACAGGTCGCAAATGTTACAACCTTGCTACAAGTGCCATCACTAAAGCCAGCCTCCCCACTGCCAGGTATGTGTTAAGCTATTGGGCCAAAGGCGCAACCCAGCCCAGTGTGACTGGAGGCACTACTGTGCTTACCACAGTGGCGCAAGGCAGTACCACTTCTGGAACCTGGTACCAGGTCGTAAAAACCATCAATGTAACTAGTGCAAATACTACGCTCACAATCTCAGGCACAGGCCTCATAGATGAACTCCGCCTGCACCCCCTTGAGGCCAAGATGACTACCTATACCTATGACCCTTCGGTAGGCGTAACTACCATTACGGATGAGAAGGGGCAAACGCGATACTTTGAGTACGATGCGTTTGGTAGGCTTAAGGCGGTAAGAGATGAAGCGGGCAACCTGTTATCCACCCAGGAATACAAATACAAAAATTAATCAATGATTAGCGCAGTCGAACTTAGTTTGGACATAGCACCCCGTTTCAGGGCTGAATTGATGTCTATAATACTCCTCATATTTTTAGCTAGTAGAGTACATGCAAATTATGGCATTTCTGGACAAACTCTAGGCTTCTGCATCTATGTAACTTATGTTCACTTGCTCCCACTTTCAAGTGCGTGCTCGGCAAATTACACTCATAATACAGGGGGTATGCTGCTCATCACAACTGAGAAAAGGGCCATTATCGCAAGGAATGTTTCGCCATACAATTTCCTTTTAATGCCTCATCACTCTGCTTGCTGCAAGGCTACCACAGCTACCTCGGTGTCAAAATCGAATTCCTAAACAAAAACAGGTAAAATTGGTCAGATGAAAGCAATCTATCTTGGGGCACTGCTGCCTTTGTATCTGTTAATGTATGCTGAGTTTGTATTCGCCCAAGGTGGAGGCTCCCCCCCGAGTTTTAGTTACAATGAACTTATTAATGTAAAATCAATACCAACAGCGCCCAATGCTTCTTCATTAGGTAAGTTCGGAGATATACCAGTGGACTATTCAAGGGGCATCCCCGAGATCACTATTCCCTTGCATGAAGTAAGAAGCCGTTCGCTTTCGCTTCCCATTTCACTTAGCTACCATGCAGGGGGCATTAAAGTGGATGAGCAGGCATCGTGGGTAGGGGCTGGCTGGGCTTTAGTAGCGGGGGGGGGAATTACTAGGGTTATGAAAGACAGGCCAGATTTGTTTTTACAATCGAATAACTCATTTAAGAAGCAACTTTCTACGGCATGGCAATCTTCTTCTACACAATCCTATTATGATTATGCGGCATTAATTAAACAAAAACAAGAGCTAAATAGCACAGGTTTTGATCTTGAGGCAGATATCTTAATGGTAAACTGTCCTGGCTACAACGGTAAGCTTTTCTGGGATGAGGAAGCAGGGGTATTCATCGCAAGGCCAAGCCTTCCAGTTAAAGTTGAAGCTATCCGTTTAGTTAACCCAGTAACGCAATTGCAAGAGCTTGTCGGATTTAAACTGATAGATGTAAGTGGTATTCAGTATACATTTGGAATATACAATGGGGTAAAGGCAATAGATCAAACAACTGTAGATGGAGATTTTTATATAACAACTTGGCATATGCAGGAAATGCTTGATACCAAAACGGGAGATAAAATTGTGTTTGAATACTACCCTAATGAAAGTATTAGAACTACATCCCCATCTTTTTCAGTGTCAGTTCTAAACCCAGTAGGTTCTATGAACTACAACCCTATAACTGATCGGTTGGAGGGTGTTGAAATGAGCTATCCTATAGTTATTAATTCAGAAGCGAAGTTGAAGAAAATCATTTCCTTTGACGAAACGGTTGAGTTTATAGCACTAACAAACCGAACCGATTTATTACCGGCACCACAACAAGGGATTTTAAAACGGCTTGATAGAATAGAAATTAGAAACCTTAGCAATCCAGTAGATGTTATAAAATCATATGATTTTGCTTTCGACTATTATACAATTCCATTTAATAATAATTATTGCTTTGGCATGCCCTATGGAAGCTTCCCAACTGGGAAACTCAGGCTTCTATCAGTAAAGGAATACAATAAGAACCGAACCGAGAGCAAACCAGCCTATACATTTGAATACAATTCAAGTGAAATGCTGCAACAATTTTCAGCTAACCAAGACCACTGGGGGTTTGCGAAGACCGCAGAGGGTACAGGTTTGATACCTGCAGTTGTAGAAGGAAGTGGCCTTAATCATCTTTTCACATCACCCAATGGTGCGCCATTGCCGATTAGCACAATTGCACCTAACAGAGAAAGCAATTTTGCAGAAGGTGTAAAAGGCTTACTCACCAAAATAATATACCCGACGGGCGGCTCCACAGAACTCGTGTATGAACCCAATGAGTATAGCAGAGTGATAGACGGTTCTGGTTACATCAGCGAAACAAACAAAATATGTGGAGGTATACGGGTAAATGAAATAAAGGATTTCGCAGCAAACCAAAGCACGCCGCACCATACCAGAAGATTTTATTACCGGCTTCCTACAAACCCTACGATATCAAGCGGGGTGCTAGCTAACACTATTATGTACGACACCCAAGTATTGGAGCAACGATGTCAAGGACACGCCTACTTTTTAACCGCTCCTCCTTTTCAGGTAGTAGAATGTGCAGGAGGGGGAGGTCCTTTGGCGTACACTCGACTTAACCGTATTGTGAGAACAAGCTCACCCAAAGGTCCAATCGGATCAACTCCGGGAGGACATATATTGTATGAATTTGTTGAAGTGGTGCATAATAGCAACGGCATTGGGGGCAAAACGCAATATAGATTTAACCTCAACGGTGACAATCCCAACATGCCAACAAACTCTTACACTAGATTTGGCAGATTCGACGGGTTATACACCGGTAAACTCCTCGAGCAGAATGAATTTGATACTCAAGGAACATTAAGGAAAACCACCCTAAACGAATACAGCGGTGTTACAGGTAGCGGGGATGAAATACACAGCAACATTAGCCTCATAAGGTTGTGGGCCCCTACAATGATCGGCATTGACCTACTTAACCACGGTAAGCAAGCAGTTGCGCCTGCAAGTTACAATGTCATTACTTTCTATCCCGTATTGATAAAAACGACTGAAAAAATTTATAGTCAGACTACGCCTAATGAGTTTTTAGTAAATGTTACGGAATACAGCTACGATAACGGAGTACACTGCCAGCCAAGCAAGATACTTACCACGCAGAGCAATGGGGAGCAATCTTCCACCAGAATCAAGTATGTAGGCGACTATCTCCCAACTTCAAATAGCGCAGTGAATACACTACAGCAAAACAACGCGGTAGCACAGTTAGTTGAGAAGCAGTATTTTACGGGCACAGGGCCCAATGACAAATTCTTGCGTGGAGAAGTGTATGAGCCGATGCTGCTTGCTGGAAATTATGTTAACACCGGCAATGTTTTCGTGTGCGACCTGGCTACACCAAAAACCTTAACCAATGTGGCGAGCGTACCACCTGTACCTGACCCAAACATTGTGTATCAGCAGGTTGATGCGCTGAACCGATATACCCAAGTAGTCCCTGATACACGTTTCTATAAGAAATTTGGCGCGTATCTAAGCTACACCAATTATGCAAGGCCTGCTGAGTTTGCCATTCGCGACGTTTCCAGCGAAAAAATCTTATGGGACTACAATGGAAAATGGATCACTTGCCAGGTAAAATCAGGCCTTGCGATTCCTGCTTATGCATATTCAAGTTTTGAAACCACTGAGAGTGGGGGATGGAGTTACGCAGGAAGCACGCAAAACACAGACTATAAAACGGGCCGTAAGTGCTATAGCTTAACCGGAGGCAACATTTCAAAAACCAATCTACCTGTAGGCAAATATGTGTTAAGCTATTGGGCCAAAGGCGCAACCCAGCCCAGTGTGGCTGGAGGCACTACCGTGCTTACCAAAGTGGCGCAAGGCAGTGCTACTTCTGGTACTTGGTACCAGGTTGTAAAAACCATCAACGTAACCAGTGCAAATACTACGCTCACAATCTCAGGCACTGGTCTTGTTGATGAGCTCCGACTGCACCCTTTGGATGCCAAGATGACTACCTATACCTATGAGCCATCTTTAGGTGTAACTACCATTACGGATGAGAAGGGGCAAACGCGATACTTCGAATACGATGCGTTTGGCAGGCTTAAGGCAGTGAGAGATGAAGCAGGGAATTTGCTATCCACCCAAGAATACAAATACAAAAATTAAGAAAATGTACACATTTATCAAGTTGGGTGCGGGCATCTTTGAGCGTTTTAAGGTAGGGGTTTTGTGTATTATGGTGCTTGTGCTGGCACATACTAAGTCATACACACAGTGCGGCATTTCTGGGCAAACTACCGGCTTCTGTACAAATCAGGCTTACGTGTATACCTTCCCGCCCGCAGGGGAGTGTTCTGCAAATAGCATATATGTTGCGGGGGGTACACTGCTTAATTCCACCGAAACCAGCGCTACCATTGTATGGAATGCGGCTGCCCCACAGCGGTACATGGTGCGTTCATGGGAGGTGTATGAGGCCCCAGAGCCAGGCATGGGTATCTTTCCCTGTAGCATTTACCTGGAATCTATATCGTGCACCCTGAATGTAGGTACTGTATCACAGCCCACCATCACCGCTACACCCAGCGCTTCCACCGTATGCACTGGCAGCCCCGTCACCCTCACCGCCACCGGCGCCACCACTTATACCCTCCAGCTCAACGGCACGACGCTGGCTTCGGCCTTCACTTCGCCCTATACGTTTACGCCTGCTGCCAGCGGCACTTACACAGTAACCGCTACCGTAAATGGCTGCACCTCTAACACCGTCAGCATCCCCCTCACGGTCGTAGCCACGCCGCCCACGCCAGCCAGTGCTGGTGCCGCCCGTTACGGCAGCGGCCCCGTTACCCTCAGTGTTACCAGCCCCAACTCCACCCTTTACAATTACAACTGGTACACCGCTGCCGATGCCTTCCTCGCTACAGGCACCAGCTACACGCCTTCAGTGTCTGCTAACACCAGCTACAAGCTACGCGCACTTACCAAAGTCGCGCCCATCTGCACCAGCGCGGCAGCTTCAGTAACGGCTACCGTATGGGACGTCCCTGCTACAGCTGCCTCTGGCCCACTCCTCCTGCACCCCACCACCAACCCCAGCATCACACTCAGCGTAAGCGGCACCCACGCGCAGTACGCCTGGTACCGCGATGGCGTCCAGGTCGCTACCACGCCCACCCTTTCCGTGAGCACCGTAGGCAAGTACCGCGTTATGGTAACGAACCCCGTGCCCGGCAGTTATACCACCCCAGAGGTGGACATCACCGGAAGCCTGGACTACCAGAACCAGAACATGATCACCACGCGCACGGCCCTGGCCCCGGGCCTCACCGAGGCGCAACTCAAGGCCCTGCCGCGCACACAGGTCACTACCAGCGTCGCCTACTTCGATGGCCTGGGCCGCCCCTGGCAGAGCGTGGGCATGCAGGCCTCGCCTGCGGGCTATGATGTGGTGCAGCCCGTGGAGTACGACGCACGCGGCTTGGAGCCCCGCAAATACGCCCCCTATGTAGCGGCCGCCAATTCCGGCTTCTTGCAGAATGGCTGGAAGACCGCCCAGTCCGCCTTCTACGCCACCCCGCCCAGCCCCACCATCGCCGCTACGCCCAACCCCTATGCCGACACCGACTTTGAGGCCAGCCCCCTGGCCCGCGTGCGCGAGCAGGGCGCGGTAGGCAGCCCCTGGCAGATTGTGCGCGATGTCAATGGCAACAGCACCCGCACCGGCCACACGCTGCGCATCACCGAGCGGCCCAACCTGGCAAACGAAGTCCGCCTCTGGCTGTACAGCTACCCTGCGGGTGCCACCCCCGGCACCGCCGCATCCGCCGCCGCATATGCTGCTGGCCAGCTCTGGATGAAGGAAACCCAGGACGAAAACAACAACCTCGTCCGCACCTATACGGACAAGCAGGGCCTCGTCGTCTGCCGCAAGGTGCAGCTGGGTGCCGACCCCAACAACCCCGACCACTGGGCCGAAACCCAGTACATCTACGACGACTTTAACCAGCAGCGCATCGTCATCCAGCCCGAGGGCGTGAAGGCCCTGCGTACGGGTGGCTGGAACCTCACGCAAACCATTCGCGACCAGTTCTGCTTCCAGTACAACACCGATGGGCGCCGCCGCGTCATCGAGAGCTACGTGCCGGGCGGCGGCTGGGTGCACACCGTCTACAACGACGCCGACCTGCCCATCCTCACGCAGGACGCCAACCAGCGCACCCGCAACGAGTGGACGTACATCCGCTACGATGTGGCAGCATGCCACCGATGCCGCCACCTGGGCCAGCACCCACACCCAGCTCGAGAGCCGCGGCGCTACCGCCATCACCGGCCCCTTCCGCACGGGCACGGCCGCCATGCCCTACACCAATGCGCAGAGCTACCCCGCCATCGCCACGCCCGCGCCCAATACGCTAAGCTACTACGACGACTACGACTTTGACGGCGACAACACCCCTGATGCCGCCTATGCCTTCGTGCCCGATGCCGCCTTCCCCGCGCTCGCGCCGCACCCCTGGCCCATCGGCCTACCTACAGGTACCGCCACGCGCGTAAAAACGCCCAGCCAGGCAGACCAACTGTTAAGAAATATTCAGTACTACGACAGCAAGAACCGCGTGGTGTACACCTACGCCGAAGAGTACCCTGCGGGCACCACCCAAACCTGGACGGAGTACAACTTTGTAGGCTGGGTGATGAAGCGCAAAACCAAACAAGTGTTTGCCAGCAGAACGACTACCGTATTGGATAGCAACCAGTACGACCATGCGGGGCGTTTACTCCGTACCTGGCAGAGCGTAAATGCTGCACCCAAAACACAAGTAGTGGAATATGCATACAATGAATTGGGGCAACTCGTAAAAAAGAATGTACACAAGAAACCTGACAATTCCTTTGCGCAGACCATTAACCAACGCTACAACGAACGCGGTTGGTTAACCACCCTTACTGCTACCCTATTCCAGCTTCAGCTTGATTACAACAGTAGCGCTGTACCAGGCACCCAGCCGAACTACAACGGCAACATCACCGCCAGTACCTGGACACATCTGGGTGAAACAGGCAAAGCGTATAGATTTACCTACGACCGCATGAGCCGCCTGTTAGATGCTGAGTCTTTTTCACTAACTGCCCCTAACACCTACACTAACGACAACGCCGTCCGCGAGGGCTTTATAGACTATGACCTGAATGGTAACATCCTGCGCCTCAAGCGCGCACTCAACGGTACCCTACTCGATGAGCTCACCTACCGCTACGCAGGCAACCGCCTCATGGCGGTGCTCGATGCCAGCACCGATGCTACCGAAACCTATTTCAAAGACAACGGGGCGCTTATCACTACCGACGATTACGGCTACGATGCCAGCGGTAACATGACCAGTGATGCGAACAAGAAAATTCTTAGCATCACGTACAACAACGCAAACCTGCCTACACGCGTCAACCTGCAAATCGGCGCCAACACCACCGACAATTATTACCAGTTCATTTACGACGAAGCCAACACTTTACGCCGTCGCATCGTAAGTGAAGGCGGCCTACTGAAAACCACAGACTACGTTGCTGGCTTTCAGTACGAAAACAACACGCTCGACTTCCTCCCCCAACCCGAAGGCTATGTAAAAGCGAATCCTAACAATACCTTTAGTTACAAATACACAATAAAAGATTACTTGGGTAGTACACGCGTAGTCGTAAACGAAGACGGTAGCGTAGACCAAATGAACGATTACTATCCGTTCGGTTTAGAAATCTACCGCACGGGTGCAGTCGCCCAGTGGCAGTTCAAATACAATGGCAAAGAAAACCAAAACCGGCTGGGCCTCGGCTGGATTAATTATGGTGCTAGATACTATGATGCGCAACTAACGAGATGGCTAAGTAGTGATCCACTGGCCTCAAAATATATGCAAGTCTCGTCGTTTGTTTATGTAAAAAATAACCCTATTAATGCACTTGATCCAGATGGGAGACGAATAATATTCGTGAATGGACATTATCAGGATAATTGGATTGGGAGAAACATACTAGGGTCTGATAAGCCTGGGAGAGATTATTGGTCTTATGGATTTGAACAAGCAGCTGCACGATATTTTGGTGATTATTCTAAGAATAATATATTCGTGAATGGATCATCCCTTTTCGGTGGGGATCAAAGTGGCGGCGATAGATATAAAAATGGTTATGAATACGCAAAAGCTCATTATGCTGAATTAACATCGAATCTTGGTAAAGATGAAGCTTTTGAATTTGTCACTCACAGTGAAGGGTCAGCTTACGGCGCTGGCATTGCTGCTTTTCTAATTGAAAAAGGGCACAAGGTTGAGTCTGTACTTCACCTAAACCCAGATGAAGGTGATGAATTTTCAACCCCCGATGAGCCATATACGAAACAGGTAGACACAGCAGGAGATTGGATAACCGGAAATAAAAAAATTGATGGTATTGATTCAAGAGAAACCTTAAGGCCTTTTGGCCCCGGGGACTTGAATAGAGTAACTGGCTCTCATGGTCAAGGTAGAAGTGCTGATGTTTTCTCAAAAATATCTCCCGCAATGAAAGGGAGCGAGATGAAAAAGCTTAATGAGAGCATTAAAAGTGCTTTGAATAATGCACTTATGAATAGAAATTACAAAGTCAAAGAAACCAAAAATGGCACAAAAGTCACCTTCACAGACTAACGTTCCAGATACTGGAATTGAATTTAATATTTACCGCTATGGGAACTTAGGCGGTTTCCTTGTTAGCGTATTTCTCGTATGGCTCTCATCAGTGTTCTCGATTGGGACAGATGATTTTCTTCAGAAGAGGCTTAAAGAAGCCCCCATAGAGTTCATTGCAGCGAGAGTAATATTTTGTTTTGTAGTCGCTTTATTATGTACATTTTTTATTTTATTATTTAATGTTATTTATGTAAAGGTTCTCAAAATATATAAACCTCAAAAATCTATTTATGTAATTTTTTTTACTAACCTAATAGTTTTGTTTATAATAGGTACTATTTTGATAATTATAAAATATTTGATTTAGGGGCTTTGCGACCGTGGCTGGCTCACCTCGCAGCAAAGCCCCTTGTTCAACTTTACCCTTGGCTACATCATTGGCCCACGCCCGCAGTTCAACGGTAACATTGCAGGCATGACGTGGCAATTCGGTGTAGCTACCCCCCGCGAGTACAGTTTTCAGTACGACCGCATGAATAGGTTAAATAATAGTTGGTACAAAGAAGGCGCAGTGAAAGGCGGCTTCGACGAACGCAGCATTGACTACGACCTTAACGGCAACATCAGAACCCTCAGCCGTACCGAGGCTGGCTTTGTAGTAGATTCACTCACGTATAGTTACACTGGCAACCGCCTTGTCAAAATTGTAGACGGCATCACGGCCGCACCTGCATCGCTCAGCGCCACCTTCCCCGGCAATCGGGCAAACCCTGCACTGCCCCAACACTATTTTTATGACGCGCAAGGCAATTTGATAGAAGACAAAACCAAAGCACTTTTAACAACTTATAACAATTTCAACCTGCCCACCAAATATGATTTTGGAAGTGGCAAGAAAATTGAGTTTATTTATAACGAAGCGGGGCATGTACTTCGCAGAATTGTGACAGAGGGCGCTACCATAAATACCACAGACTACGTGAGTGGCTTTCAGTACGAAAATGCCACGCTCGATTTCTTTACACAAGCCGAGGGCATCGTCAAAGCAAACCCTGACAACAGCTTCAGTTACCAGTACACGCTAAAAGACCACCTGGGCAACACCCGCGTACTGATGGACGCCGCAGGCAATGCTTTGCAACTAAACAACTACTACGCCTTTGGTCTCAGCATGGGCACAATAGACTACACCGGTCCGGGCAAGCCCTACCTGTATCAATACAACGGAAAAGAAAAACAAGATTTCTTCAGGCTAGGTTATTACAACTATGGAGCGAGGAGTTATGATCCTCAGATAGGCAGGTTTACCACGATTGATAGATATGCTGAGAAATATCAATCAATGTCCTCTTATCAATATGCCGCTAACAATCCTGCTTTGTTCATAGATGTTAATGGAGATTCTGTCTGGGTTACTAGCTCTATAAAACAAGATAAAGAAGGTAATTCTGTAATTAACCGAACCATACATATTACTGGAAAAGTCCTTAATGAAGCCAATAGTACTGTTTCAGCTTCAGATCTTGCGAAAGGTTTGAATGATAGACTTAATGCTCAAGGTGTTAATGAAACTACTTCCAATGCGGATGGCACAACTACAACCGTTAACACAACATTTGACTCCCAATTCTCAGGTGCGAACTCTATTACTGAAGTTGACAAAAGCGATCACTTACTCGTAATTGTGAATGATGTTCAAGGAAATGCCGACTTAAACTTGGGTGGGGGGCCAGCGAAGGGTATTGCAGAACTAAATGGAAAAATATCATATGTTGAGGCTACCGGAAATCTAGTGGGAATGAAAAACATGGCGTTTCATGAAGTTGGGCATAACTTAGGGCTTCAGCACCCTCAGTCAAATAACTCGAATAACCCAATGTCATATACTGGTCAAGGCAGCGATTTTAGTAGAAACCAAGTTAGTGATATTGTTTATAAAGCTAATAATGGTTCTCTTAATGCAGGGACAAATACTGTCAAAATGCGTACATATTTTCCTTCTATTCAGCAAAATTCATGGTCACCATCTTCGAGCTCAAGACCATTCCTTTTTGCACCGGATCCAAACTCAAGGATTCCCAAACCAATTAAAAATTAATAATCTCATGCTACTAAATGCTGCATTCTTTACTATGGTTATTTTTTTTCTAAATAGTTGTTCACCTTTAGAAAGAAATAAGCTAAGCATTTACGTATCTAACAGAGCGGAGGGAAGGTATGATAGAGCAAAATTTGGACTTGAGATCAACGGGAAGAAGATGTTTACAGATTCACTTGTTAACTCTAGAGTATCAGAAGGAAATTTTAGAACTTACAATGTTTCATTTCCCAAAAATAAAGTTAGATTAAAAGCCAAATTTGGATTCAAGGGTGAGCTATATGAAAAAGATACTCTTGTTAAGGTCGATATAGGCGAGAACATCTTCATTGGCTTTGAGTTTTTGCCAAATCGAAGAAAATTTGAAAACCCAGAAATTTATAAATATATCCTGACTAAAGGACAAAGTGAAGTTAATTTAGACTCTAAACAATTTAAGCGAATAGTTGATAGTCTTTACACTAACCATACTCTTAGTTCTGAATATGTTAGAGATTCTGTTCCTTCTGGGGAGAACATATCAATTTTAATCAAGAAATAGAATCTGAATCAGTTTTGTTTTTTGGTCTTAGTGATCCTGTGCAAGGGTTGTTGTTGTTAGCCTAAAAAGTGAAAGCTAAAATTCTTCTAGTTCTTTCACTTTACTTACTTTTCAGTAAGCCAGTCAGTACCTTTTCCCAGGGCCGCACCACCACCGTGCTGGAGCGCAACGAATACGACCATGCCGGCCGCCTACTCCGCGTGTTCCATTCCATCAATGGCGCCCCCGAAACCCAGATTGCCGAATATCAGTATAACGAACTCGGCCAGCAGGTTGCCAAAAACCTGCACAAGAAACCCGATGCCACCTTTGCACAAACCCTCTCGCAACGCTACAACGAGCGCGGCTGGCTCACCTCACTCACAGCCAACCTCTTCCAGATGCAGCTGGATTATGTGCAGAGCAGCATACCCAGTTATTCCCCACAGTGGAATGGCAACATAAGCGCCATCACCTGGACGCACCTCAGTGAACCTGGTAAAGCGTATCGCTTCAGTTACGACAGGCTTAGCCGCCTTACCAATGCTGAGTCTTTCTCACTACCTACACCCAGCACCTATACGCTAGACAATACCATCCGTGAAGGCAACATAAGTTACGATGCCAATGGCAATATTCTTACTTTATTAAGAAACCAGGCAGGCATCGCTGCTGACAACCTAAGCTACCGCTATGAAGGAAACAGGTTACGTTCCGTAGTAGATGCCAGCACTGACAACACCGAGAATTACTTCAAAGACAACGGCCAGCCCCTCACCAACAACGACTACACCTACGACGAATGCGGCCGCCTCACCACCGATGCAAACAAAGGCATCACCAGCGTAACGTATAACAACAACAGCCTGCCAATTCGCATTGAGAAAAGTGCCGCCCAGTTTTACCAGATGACATACGATGAAGCGGGCACCCTTCGCCGCAAAGTCGTAACAAATGGAGCTGTGGTAAACACTACTGACTACGTAGCAGGCTTCCAGTATGAGAATGGAGTACTTGATTTCATCCCCCAACCCGAAGGCTTCGTTAAATCCAATCCCGATGGCAGCTTCACCTACCGCTACGCCATCCGCGACCACCTCGGCAGCACCCGAGTCGTCGTAAACCAGGACGGCACCCTCTCACAAAAAAACGACTACTACCCATTTGGGCAGGAAATATATAGAGTGACTGGCGGAGCCCAATGGAACTACAAATACAATGGCAAAGAAACCCAAATGGCTTTGGGGTTAGGGTGGGTTAATTATGGCGCTAGATATTATGATCCAGCGCTAGGTAGGTGGTGGGTGGTTGATCCTATGGCGAACAAAATGATGAGTTTTTCATCATACATTTATAGCCTTGATAATCCTATTAGATTCATAGATTTTAACGGACTATATCCAATTGAAATTATAACTAGGAGTTATGCACCATTCGCAACCTTTGGCCCAGGAAACAGCTGGTATGGAAACGATAGAGGACCTACTTTAGACAGAAATGCTTCATATAAATCGAGTGTAACTATCAAACATGATACCGAAACTAGAACTACTAGTGCAATCGGGGGTCAATCTAGGTCTCATACTATAGACGGCTCAAAAGATAAAATATCTAGAACGATTGTTGAGGATGATAACTCAAGGGGAAATAAGATTGATGTTCATTCAGCAGGAAGAAATGAAGCTCAGGTTGGCGCTTTCGATATAGATCAGTTTACTAAATTGACGGTTAATATTGATGGAAATGTAAAGAAGGACCACAACTTGAATATATCAGGCACTATTAGTGGTGACGATTTCCCGAATCAGGAGTCCATGGTTTACGATAGTAAAGGGAATGGAGTTTGGCTAGGTTCCTTCGAAACTTCTGGAGATAGACAGCTGGGGCCAGTTCTAGATTTGCCGTATGAAAATGAAGAAAATGTTAATATTAATATTAATGTTAAAATAAAAGTAAATAAAGATGGAGTTTTTCAAGGCGTAGTACAAACAGGAAAAGATGGTAAAGAAAAATTGATTTCTATTGACGACTGGAACAAACAGTTTAAAACAGATGAAAAAAAGCAGTAATTTTTTTGTTTTGTTGGGAGCCTCCTTTGTAATCTATCTTGCGTCAGATTACTTATTTCCTGATACTATGCTATATTTAACTGGAGGCTTATTCGGTAGTACAATAAGAAATATGACTGGAAATAGCTCAGGTAATCTGTTTATTTGGATTTGGGGGGTTATAGTTATTTTTCTGGCTTCTCTATTATTTCATCTAAAAAATAGGCCCCTTAAATACCTTACTCTTATTGTTATAGCTATTTTGCTTTATGTTGTTGATTTTATTTTAATGGAAATGATAAAAATAGATATTATTGATACAGCAACTAGAAACATAAGTATAGCCATTAGAGTAATGGGTAAAGCATTGATTTTGGCATTAATAATCTATTTGGAAAGGAAGCAAAAGTTAAAACAAGAAACCCTATAAAAATGGCGCGACCAGCATTGAGACGGTAGTTGTACGCTACAATGAGCGTGGCTGGTTCAAAACCCAAAACTCACCCCGCCTCTCCCTAACCTTACTCTACGAAGACCATGTCACGGCATCGCTTAAACGATACAACGGCGACATTTCGGGCATGAACTGGCAGCACAGCGGTGAGGCCCTGCGCAAGTACGATTTTACCTACGACCGTATAAATAGGCTTTTGCATGCCCGCATGCCAGGCGCTGCATTTGAAGAAAGAGGCATTACCTATGACGACAACGGGAATATTCGAATGCTTACCCGCACCGAGAATGGCGTAGTAGTAGATTCTATGCTATATTCGTACATGGGCAATCGGTTGCAAAACGTGCGCGACTATTCCACAACCCCCGGCGTGAATGACTTTCGCGACAATGGTAACATGGGCACGGGCCAGGAATACAGCTACGATGGTAACGGCAACATGAATGCAGACGTAAACAAAGGAATCGTGAGCATTGCGCACAACCTGCTAAACCAGCCTAAGGTGATTGACTTGGGCGGTGGCAAACGGTTAGAATATGTGTACACAGCTTCAGGTGTAAAGCTACGCCGCCGCACATTCAATGGTGCCGCCAAAGACAGCACCGATTACATCAATGGCATGCAGTATGAGGGCGGCATCTTAGACATGTACCCCCATGCCGAAGGCTATGTGAAAGTAAACCCAAACAGTACGTTTCAGTATAACTATACATTGAAAGACCACCTGGGAAATACGCGGGTAGTGCTGGCACAGGACGGTTCTGTATTGCAAAGAAACAATTACTATCCCTTTGGCAAGAGCATAGACGCATGGGACTACAGCGGCCCGGGCTCCGCGTACAAGTACAACTACAATGGAAAAGAGTTACAAAACCAACTAGGCCTCAACTGGCACGACTACGGGTGGCGGATGTATGATGCTTCTTTAGGCAGATGGAATGTAATTGATCAGTTGGCAGTAAAGTACCATACAACTTCCCCTTATGCTTTTGTTGCAAACAATCCCATCTCACGGCAAGAAATCGATGGTAGATATTTTGATGAGAAGAATGAAAAAAAGGCCGCAAAGATTGAGAAGCGTGCTGAAATGCGGGCAGATAAACTTGAGGCAAGGGCTGAGAAAATGGAAGCTAAAGGCAAATCATCAGGTGATTTAAGGCAAAGAACAACCGAGTTGAGAAAATCTGCGGGTGATATTAAAAACATGCGCAGCGACTTGAATACTGAGTACAAGTATGGTAGTTTGAGTAGTAGGGAGGGTAGGTCATTAAAACTTGTGGGCCCTACAACTACTCTTACGGGTCAAAATTCAAAAGGAGATAACGTAGTTACCATGTTCACCCAATCAAGCATGAGTAGCATGTTACACGAGTCACGCCATGGGGGGCAGAATGCAAGAGGAGAGTTTAATGTAAAGACAACTATGGGTTACGGAGTAGCTGACGAAATTAGTGCGTATAAAGCAGAGTATTCTTGGAATGGTCAATTGGAATATCGAGATCAGCCAACCGAATCAGTGATGAAGCAAAGGCTGTCCGCTGGCCAAGATCCAACAAAAGCGACCATTACTAACATCAATGAAATAAATAAAAATGTTGTTAACTCAATGGTTGATCCTGGGTTTAACCCAATATATCCACCGAGAGATAGCCGAGGCAATTTAATCATACCTATAGATGCTTGGGATAGAAATTAATGCCATGAGATACATAACGCATCTGCTAATACTAGTAGGGCTTCTTAGTTGCGTGTCAACTCAAGAGTATAAACTTTATCGAAGGGATAAGACAATCAATTATCCAAGAGAGAAGTTATCTCTTAAACTAGTTAATGATTCAACTGGAATGTTTATAAATGTTGATGAAGGAAGAGAAACATTTAACCAGAAGTTCAGTTTTGAAAAGATAAGTGACAAGTACCTAGTAATAGAAAGCGTTGATTCTATAAGTAGCAATATTATATCGCTAAAGCGAAATGATACAATTGTAGTTCACCGGAAACGATTACACTTTTTTTATAATGGAGATAAAAAATACTTACTCTCGTTTAAGAAAAAATAATATTGATGGGGATACGGGTTTTGTTATTTTCCCCGATCCTAAGTCAACTTTGTTGTCTTCAGCCTAAAAGGTGAAAGCTAAACTCTTATCGTTTCTTTCACTTTTCTTACTTTTTAGTAAGCCACTGCTCACCGACGCCCGCACGCGTGCGCAGCATGCCACCGATGCCGCCACCTGGGGCAGCGCCCACACCCAGCTCGAGAGCCGCGGCGCTACCGCCATCTCCGGCCCCTTCCGCACGGGCACAGCCGCCATGCCTTACACAGGCGCGCAGAGCTACCCCGCCATTGCCACGCCCGCGCCCAATACGTTAACGTATTATGACGATTACGACTTCGATGGTGACAATGCCCCCGATGCTGCCTATGCCTACGTGCCCGATGCCGCCTTCTCTGCGCTCACGCCCCACCCCTGGCCCATCGGCCTGCCTACGGGCACCGCCACGCGCATCAAGACCCCCAGCCAGGCGGACCAACTGTTAAGAAATGCTCAATATTACGACAGCAAAAACCGCGTGGTGTACACCTTCGCCGAAGAGTACCCTGCGGGCACCACACAAACCTGGACGGAGTACAACTTCGTAGGCTGGGTGATGAAGCGCAAAACGGCACAGACCTTTGCAAGCCGCACTACCACGGTACTAGAGCGCAACGAATACGACCATGCTGGCCGCCTGCTCCGCGTCTACCATGCCATCAATGGCGCCCCCGAAACCCAAATCGCGGAGTACACCTACAACGAACTCGGCCAGCAGGTAGCCAAAAACCTGCACAAGAAACCCGATGCCACTTTTGCACAAACCCTCTCGCAACGCTACAATGAGCGCGGCTGGCTCACATCACTCACAGCCAATCTATTCCAAATGCAGTTGGATTATGTGCAGAGCAGCATACCCAGCTACGCCCCGCAGTGGAATGGCAACATAAGCGCCATCACCTGGACGCACCTAAGTGAACCAGGAAAAGCGTATCGCTTCAGTTACGACAGGCTTAGCCGCCTCACCAATGCTGAGTCTTTCTCACTACCTACACCCAGCACCTATACGCTGGACAATGCCATCTGTGAAGGTGCCATCACCTACGACTACAATGGCAATATTCTTACTTTATTACGAAACCAGGCAGGCATCGTTGCCGACAATCTAAGCTACCGCTATGAAGGAAACAGGTTACGTTCTGTCGTAGATGCCAGCACCGACAACACTGAAAACTATTTTAAAGACAATGGCGCACCCATTTCCAATAACGATTACAACTACGACGAATGCGGCCGCTTAACCTCCGACGCAAACAAAGGTATCACCAGCGTAACGTATAACAACAACAGCCTGCCCATCCGCATCGAAAAAAGCGCCACGCAATTCTACCAGATGGTGTACGATGAGGCGGGTACCCTCCGCCGCCGTATCGTAACCGACGGCGCGGTAGTCAACACCACCGACTACGTGGCAGGTTTCCAATATGATAATAGCACGCTCGACTTCCTGCCCCAGCCCGAAGGCTTCGTAAAGTCAAACCCCGATGGCAGCTTCACCTACCGTTATGCCATACGCGACCATCTCGGCAGCACGCGTGTAGTCGTAAACCAAGATGGTACCCTCTCACAAAAGAACGACTACTATCCTTTTGGACAAGAGATATATAGAGTTACGGGGGGCGCACAGTGGAACTACAAGTACAATGGAAAAGAAAGCCAGATTGCCCTTGGCCTGAACTGGAACAACTACGGCGCCCGCTACTACGACGCACAGCTTGGCAGGTGGCATGTGGTAGACCCCATGGCAGACAAGATGCGCCGCTGGTCTACCTACAACTACGCCTTTGACAACCCCATGCGGTTTATAGATCCAGATGGCATGGCGCCGATGGGTGATCCACCCGGCTTAGGTTATATCAAGCGCGAGCTAAACGCAGCGGGTACCAATTTGATGAACGCTTTGGGAAAAGCATACCTAACTGTTATGGGTGCACTTACTGGGGCTGATGATGCTGTAGTGCTTGCCACCACTGCTACAAAAGCAGCAGGCATCACTGAAAATGCATACCACATAAACGGAAATGCAGCAAGTACAACAGATGCCGTAATTGCTGGAGTAGGTGTGGCAGCAAATGTAGCTGGCGTTGTGCATGATGTAGTTGGCGTTACTAAAGCCCTAAAAGAGGGCGCGAAAGGCACAGAAGCTGTTAAAAGCGCAGATAATGTTGTTAATTTAACTATTGATGGAACTAGACACCCTGAATCAGCGAGGCATGCACTAGATGCGCAGGCTGCTGGTATGCCCTCAGAGGGGGTTGTAGACAGGGCTGGTAGTACTGCAAGAAGAAAAGAAAGTTTAAGTGGAACGGAAATTAAAAAAGGTTATGATAGAGATGAATATCCCCCAGCGGTTGTTAAAGGCGATACTCCTGGGGCTAGCGTAAGATACATCACGCCAGGCGATAATCGAGGTTCTGGTAGTCTGCTTGGGAAACAACTACAAGGGGTACCAGATAATACTAAGGTTAAAATAAACATTATACCACCCAATGAACCAAAATAGTAAGGTAGGAGAGCTGTTTAGTTTTGCTGGATTTAAAGAAATCGAGGATCCCAAAGGTGAATACTATGAAAGAAGTATTTTAGATACTACTATTCAAGGCACTAAACTTTTTTTTGATAAAGAATATTTAAAATATGTAAGCTCAAATAATTTTGGTGTATCACTATTTGAGGATTCAATATATATTTATGGCTTATGTAAGAATTTACATTGGATTTCACTATTTTCTGTTAATAAATACTTAGCATCTAAATTTAGCTTTTTGGAAAAGCATTTTACATCTTTTGCGGAAGATGTTTTTGGAAACCAGTTTGTTTTTACAAAAGATGGCATAATGATGTTAGAGATAGAAACAGGTGAACTAAAGTTTCTGGCGAAATCATTTGAAGACTGGGCAGACCTAATTTTAAGCGATTGGAAATATTTTTCGGGTTATAAATTATTAAAGGAATGGGAACATAAAAATAGCAAAGCACTTAAGCCAAATTACAGATTAGCGCCTAAGAACTTATTTGTTTTAGGTGGGGAATACAAAGCAGAAAATTTATACCAAATTGATACATTTAAATTATTTGATTTTATGTCCAGTATAGCAGTACAAATATATTCTTTGCCTGATGGCCAGAAGATTAAGCTAAACATATCTTCGCCAGAAAATATTTAGTCTATTGTAGAAATATAGAGTATTGAATAACTCAAGCAGAAAGAGAAGCAAGCGCAAATGATAGATCTAGAATGAATATACAAACTACCCAAGAATCTACTAAACAAGACGGTGAAACAGCTAATTATTCAAAACAACAAAAGGCCAAATACGAGTTACCATGAACCAAAAGCACAACATAGTCGATCATTTATCCATTGTTTGGAAGAATAAACCAGATTTAAGATTATGGAAGGAAGGTCCTATAAATGAATTACCAAATGATTTTTGTGTTTTAGAATTTGGCCCAACTTTAGAGAGAAATATGTGGACATATGCTAGTTGTGGTATGTCGAATGGGCCTAAAAATATAGAAAATATTGAGCTCTTTATTCTATCTCCTTTTCAAGATTCGAAATTGGTTGAGCTAATCTATGTCATAGCACATTACCACCTCACTGGTGAACATATTGGGTTAAACCATACTATTAATTTTGGTAGACCTTGGAGTGAAGGATCTATATGTGAGTACGGGTTAATTTCTCTTCCCTATTTAGATGGACCATACCTTGAAAACTTAGAACTAGAGCAAGGCTATGTTATAAAGTTTTATTGGATAATACCAATTAGTAAAAATGAGCGAGACCTCGCAATAAGCAGAGGGGTTGAAAAGCTAGAGGATGCTTTTGAAACCAATGATTTTAACTTTTTAAATCCACTAAGGAAAAGCGTAGTATAGATACTGGATGCTGCCCCAACTTTGTTGTTTTGAGCCTAAAAAGTGAAAGCAAAACTACTCTCGTTTCTTTCACTTTTCCTACTTTTCGGTAAGCCAGCCTGTATTTTTTCACAGACCGGCGGCTGGGTGTACACGGTGTACAACGACGCCGACCTGCCCATCCTCACCCAGGATGCCAACCAGCGCACCCGCAATGAGTGGACCTACATCCGCTACGATGTGCAGAAGCGGCCCATCAGCACGGGCACACTGATTGACGCCCGCACACGCGCGCAGCATGCCACCGATGCCGCCACCTGGGCCAGCACCCACACCCAGCTCGAGAGCCGCGGCGCTACCGCCATCACCGGCCCCTTCCGCACGGGCACGGCCGCCATGCCCTAC
>VYLZ01000039.1_pt1 | contig 24243 bp, 20 predicted proteins | sample 5115361 | NCBI WGS metagenome assembly VYLZ01 (sample SAMN12291805, study PRJNA351875) | freshwater metagenome | isolation source: freshwater lake | place: USA: Michigan, Sixteen Lake | collected 2013-08-07 | reverse complement strand
GGGGAGGAGATAATGACAGTGCAGCGACTTGCGGGAATTTTCGCTCTCGCTCTTCTTCTGGCCGCTTGCGGTCAGGCTGGCGGCAAGGCCGGACGTGTGGACGGTGAGCGCCTGGCGGTGGCGACGGGAAATGGCGAATGGCTTGCAGTCGGCAGAACCTATGACGAGCAGCGCTACAGCCCGCTCGACAAGATCAACATCTCTAACGTCAAAGACCTGGGTCTCGCCTGGTATCACGAGTTTGATACCGACCGCGGACAGGAGGCCACGCCGGTCATGGTGGATGGCGTCCTCTACACCACCACCGCCTGGTCCAAGGTCTACGCCTTCGACGCGCGAACCGGCGCCCTTAAGTGGTCGTATGATCCCAAGGTTGACGGTTCCAAGGCCATGGACGCCTGCTGCGACGTTGTGAACCGTGGTCTGGCCGTCTGGGAGGGCCGGGTTTACTTCGGCGCCCTCGACGGGAGGCTCATCGCCCTGGACGCGGAAACTGGGAAGCCCGTCTGGGCCGTGCAGACCACCGACACCTCCAAGCCCTACACCATTACCGGCGCGCCGCGGATCGTGAAGGGCAAGGTGCTGATCGGTAACGGCGGCGCTGAGTACGGCGTTCGTGGATACGTCTCCGCCTATGACGCGGCGACGGGCAAGATGGCGTGGCGGTTCTACACGGTGCCCAACCCGGAGGGTAAGCCGGACGGTGCGGTTTCAGACAAGATCATGGCCGAGAAGGCCTCCGGGACCTGGTTCGGAGAGACCTGGAAGAAGACCGGCGGCGGCGCGACCATCTGGGACTCCATGGCCTATGACCCGGCCCTGGACATTGTCTACCTCGGCGTCGGCAACGGGACGCCCTGGAACCACCAGGAGCGTTCTGGCGGCAAGGGCGACAACCTCTTTGTGTCATCCATCCTGGCCCTGAGGCCCGACACAGGCGAATACGTCTGGCACTATCAGACCACTCCGGGCGAAAGCTGGGACTACACAGCCACCCAGCACATGATCCTTGCCGACCTCACGGTGGGCGGACAGCCCCGCAAGGTCCTCATGCAGGCGCCGAAGAACGGCTTCTTCTATGTCATCGACCGCGCGACCGGTCAGCTGATCTCGGCCACGCCGTACGCGCCCGTCACCTGGGCCAAGGGGGTGGACCTTAAGACTGGACGGCCAATCGAGGTGGAGGGCGCACGGTACGAGAACGCACCCGCTATGGCGCTTCCTGGCCCGCTGGGCGCCCACAACTGGCATCCGATGGCGTTCAATCCGAAGGAAGGACTTGTCTATATTCCAGCCCACACGGCCCCCTTCGCTTATACCCGGGTGAAGGACTTCAAGTATCGCCCTGGCGCCTGGAACCTCGGCACCGACTTCCTGGCCAACGCCCTTCCTGATGACGCCGCGCAGCTGAAGGCGATCAAGGCCCTGTACAAGGGCCAGCTGATCGCTTGGGACCCCGTCGCCGGAAAGGCGCGCTGGACGATCGAACATCCGTTCTTCTGGAATGGCGGCATCCTGTCCACGGCCGGCGGTCTCGTCTTCCAGGGCGCGGGCGAAGGCGACTTCGTCGCCTACGAGGCGGCCACCGGCAAGAAGCTCTGGAGCCTGGACACGGGCAACGGCATCGTCGCGGCCCCGTCCACCTACGAGCTCGACGGCGAGCAGTACGTCGCCCTCATGGTAGGTTACGGCGGCGCCGCCGCGACCTCGGCCTCCATTATGCTGAAGGATCGCCCCCGCCTGCCCGGGCGACTCATGGTCTTCAAGCTGGGCGGGAAGGCGACGGCCAAGCCCTACGTCATCCCCGAGATTCCGGCGCTGGAACTGACCCAGGTCGTCGCGGGCAAGGGCGATGCAAAGAACGGCTTCGCCCTCTATCATGAGAACTGCCAGGTCTGTCATGGCCCCAGCGTTTCAGGGACCTACCTGCCCGACCTGAAGAAGTCGCAGATGCTGCTCACCGCTGACAGCTTCAAGTCCGTGATGCTCGACGGCGCCCTGGCCAGCCGCGGCATGGCGAGCTTCTCGCGCTTCCTGAACGAGAAGGAAGTTGAGGACCTCCGCGCCTACATCCTGACCGAGTCCAAGAAGTCGCAGACCCGGACGGCCACCAGCGCCAACCTGGCGCCGCGCGGCTGACCGGTCGCTGACGACCTGGAGCCCAGGGGCGGTCGCCGATCCGGCGGCCGCCCTTTTCCTTTCCAAGAGGCGGAATCCGACCTAGGGTCCGGACGTCCTCGGGGAGCCGCGCTCAGGCGGCTGAGAGGCGGGCGAGCCCGCGACCCGCAGAACCTGATCCGGGTCATGCCGGCGAAGGGAATGGCGCCTTGAAAACGCTCGCCCGCGCCGTCGGCCCGCTGCACGCGGAGAGCGCCGATGAATGTCCAGAACCCTATCCGGTCCGAAGTCGCCACCGGAGCCATTCCCGGCTCGCGCAAGGTCCACCAGACAGGAACCCTCTGGCCCGACATCCGCGTGCCGTTCCGTGAGGTGGCCGTCCACCCTTCTGCTGGCGAGCCGCCCGTCACCCTCTACGACCCCTCCGGCCCCTACACCGACCCCTCGGTCACCATCGACATCAACCGGGGCCTATCGCGCACCCGGGAGCCCTGGGTTGTCTCCCGTGGGGATGTCGAGATCGTCGCCCAGCCCCGGGAGGTCCGCCCCGAGGACAATGGCGGGGCCTCCGGCGCCCACCTGGCCCCCGCCTTCGAGGCGCCTCGCCGGGTCTACCGCGCCCGCGCCGGCGCCGCCGTCACTCAGCTCGAATACGCCCGCCGGGGGCTGATTACCCCTGAGATGGAATACGTCGCGATCCGCGAGAACCTGCGTCGCCAGGCCTCGGATCCGGCCTTTCGCGACGGCGAGGACTTCGGCGCCTCCATCCCCGACTTCGTGACGCCCGAGTTCGTCCGCGACGAGGTGGCCCGGGGCCGGGCCATCATCCCGGCCAACATCAACCACACCGAGCTGGAGCCGATGGCGATCGGCCGCAACTTCCTGGTCAAGGTGAACGCCAACATTGGCAACTCCGCCGTCCTCTCCACCGTCGCCGACGAGGTGGACAAGATGGTCTGGGCCATCCGCTGGGGCGCGGACACGGTCATGGACCTGTCCACCGGCCGGAACATCCACAACATCCGCGACTGGATCGTGCGCAACAGCCCGGTCCCGATTGGCACCGTGCCCATCTACCAGGCCCTCGAGAAGGTCGGCGGCGTCGCCGAGGATCTCAACTGGGAGGTCTTCCGGGACACCCTGATCGAGCAGGCCGAGCAGGGGGTGGACTACTTCACCATCCATGCCGGCGTGCGGCTGGCCTATATCCCCCTGACGGCCAAGCGGGTCACCGGCATCGTCTCTCGGGGCGGCTCCATCCTGGCCAAGTGGTGCCTGGCCCACCACCGCGAGAACTTCCTCCACGAGCACTTCGAGGACATCTGCGAGATCATGCGGGCCTACGACGTCTCGTTCAGCCTGGGCGACGGCCTGCGGCCGGGCTGTTTGGCCGACGCCAATGACGCGGCGCAGTTCGCCGAACTCGAGACCCTGGGCGAGCTGACCAAGGTGGCCTGGAAGCATGGCGTCCAGACCATGATCGAGGGCCCCGGCCATGTGCCGATGCACAAGATCAAGGCCAATATGGACAAGCAGCTAGCGGCCTGCGGCGAGGCGCCCTTCTACACCCTCGGCCCACTGACCACCGATGTCGCGCCGGGCTATGACCACATCACCTCGGCGATCGGTGCGGCCATGATCGGCTGGTTCGGCACCGCCATGCTCTGCTACGTGACGCCGAAGGAGCATCTCGGCCTGCCGGACCGCAAGGACGTCAAGGACGGGGTCATCGCCTACCGGATCGCCGCCCACGCCGCCGACCTGGCCAAGGGTCATCCCGCCGCCCGCGCTTGGGATGACGCCCTCTCCCGCGCCCGGTTCGAGTTCCGCTGGGAGGACCAGTTCAATCTCGGCATGGATCCCGAGACCGCCCGCGCCTACCACGACGAGACCCTGCCGAAGGAGGCCTTCAAGACCGCCCACTTCTGCTCAATGTGCGGTCCGAAGTTCTGCTCCATGAAGATTAGCCAGGAAATCCGCGACGCCGCAGCGGCTCAGAACGACGTCGCCACCGGTATGGCCGACATGGCCCGCCGCTTCCGCGAGAGCGGAGGAGAAGTGTATATCGCAGAGGGGAGGGTGCCGAAGGCCTAGGGCGCACCCGGAGGACGACGCCGATGTTCAACGCCATCCTGTCCTGGCTCGGTTACTCCGTCGCCCTGATCCTGACAATGGAGATCGGCTACAGGTCCTACCTGCGGTTCCGAAAGTGGCGTCGCCTGCCGGGTGGAGAAGCCTCCGACTTCGTCATGTCCACCGCCCTGACCCTCCTGGCCCTCCTGATCGCTTTCACTTTCAGCATTGCGCACTCTAACTTTGTACTTCGCAGGGATCTGGTCACCGCTGAGGCGACGGCGATCTCCACCACCCACCTGCGACAGCAGCTTCTCGCAAACCCCCAGCGTGATCGGCTGAACGCCCTGATGCAGGAGTATGTTAACGTCCGAATGGAGTTCAGCACCGAGCGGGCGGACCCGGCGGCCCTGGCGGCGGTGCAAAAGCGGACCGCTCAGCTCCAGTCAGCGATCTGGGAGGTCACGGACGAGGCCCTCGACACCCCGGCCGGTCAGCGGATCGCCGTTTCCCTTCTCAATGCGACCAACGAAATGTTCGATGATGCGGAGCGCCGGCTTGCGGCCTACGACGCCCGTATCCCCCAGCGCATCCTACGCAGCGTCCATGCCTTCGCCCTCGGATCCGCCCTCCTCGTGGGCCTGACCCTGGCGGCGATGGGCTCGCGGCACCTTCTCTCCACCAGCGGTCTGTTCTTATTGGTCGGCCTCGCGCTCAGCCTGATCAGCGACATGGACAATGGTGCGACAGGCCTGATCACAACCTCCCAGGCGCCCATGGAGCGGGTCGCTCAGGCGATCGCCATGGAGAGGCCGTCGCCCTGAGCCGGGACTCCGGTTGGCGCACTGGACCGGGCGTGGCAAAGGTGCCCGAGACATCTGATCCGAGGTTCCGTCCATGCCCGTCAATCCTGTCGCCGGTCCCGAGGAATGCCGGGCGTTCATGACCGCCCATCCCGAGGTCCGGTTCGTCGAAGTCGTCTTCACCGGCCTGACCGGCGTGCCGCGCGGCAAACGCCTGCGGATCGATGAGCTCCCCGCAGTCTACGACTATGGGCGCTTCCTCCCGGGCTCCATCCTGGTCGTCGATACCCAGGGCGCCGACTGCGAGGACACTGGCCTGGTCTGGGAGGACGGAGATGCCGACCGTCGCGCCCGGCCTGTGCCAGGGACCCTGACCCTGGCCCCCTGGCTGGGGCCGGACGTCGCCCAGGTCATGCTGTCCATGTACGAGCTGGACGGCGCTCCCAACGACCTCGACCCCCGGCATGTCCTGCGCCGGGTGCTGGACCGCTACGCCGCCGACGGCCTGACTCCCGTGGCCGCATGCGAGCTGGAGTTCTACTTGGTCGACCTGGCCAGGGGCCCGAATGGCGAGGTCCTGCCGGCGCGCTCGGTTCGCACCGGGCGCCGGCCCGAAGGCATCCAGGTCTACGGCCTCCCGGAGCTGGAGGACCATGCGCCCTTCCTGCGTGAGCTCTGGGACACGGCGGACGTCATGGGCCTGCCCCTCGAGGGCGCCATCTCCGAGTTCGCCCCGGCCCAGGTGGAGCTGACCCTGCACCACAAGCCGGACGCCATGGCCGCCGCCGACGACGCTGTGCGATACAAGCGGGCGGTGAAGGGCATCGCGCCGCGCCATGGCTGCGAGGCCACCTTCATGGCCAAGCCCTGGGCTGACCGGGCGGGCAGCGGCTTCCATGTCCATGTCAGCTTTGCCGACGCCTCGGGCGCCAACCTCTGCGCCGATCCTCGGCCCGAGGGTTCTGATCTGCTCCGCTTCGCCATCGGCGGCATGAAGGCCCTGATGGGCGACTGCATGGCGATACTGGCGCCCAACGCCAACAGCTACAGGCGCTTCCGGGCCAATTCCTACGCCCCCGTGGCGCCCACCTGGGGGGTGAACAACCGCACGGTCTCCCTGCGCGTTCCGGCCGGGCCGCCCGTCACCCGGCACGTGGAACACCGGGTGGCCGGCGCCGACGCCCACCCCCACCTGGTCCTCGCCGCCCTGCTGGCGGCGGCTCACCACGGGATCGTAAACCGGCTGGACCCTGGGCCGGCGGTGGAGGGCGACGGCTACGCGGCTGCGGTCCGTGACGGGGTGCGCCTGCCGACCGACTGGGTGGGGGCGGTCGACCTGTTCGAGCGGTCCGATGTGCTGCGGGACTATCTCGGTCCGCGCTTCGTCGACATGTTCACGTCGGTCAAGCGCACGGAGCAGGACCGCTTCGGCGCCGTCGTCACCGCCCTCGACTATGACTGGTATCTGGGCAACGCCTGAATCCGCACAGGCTCCGGCGCTTTCGGGATTGATCCCGACGCATTGGCGCCGTCATCCTCCTGTAAGAAACCAGCCCCTGGAGAGACTTTCCCGATGTCGATGCTTTCCGGACGCGGCGCGTCCCGCCGCAGCCTGCTCACCGCCTTTGGCGTCGCCGCCATTGGGGTCTCGTTCAGCGCCTGCTCCCAGCCCGGCGCCGCACCCGCCGGCGGCGGCGAGGAACCCAAGCTGAACTTTTACAACTGGGACACCTACATCGGCGAGACGACCCTCGCCGACTTCAAGGCCGCCAGCGGCGTCGACGTGAACATGAGCCTCTTCGCCACCAACGATGAGTTGTTCGCCAAGCTCAAGGCGGGCAATCCGGGCTTTGATGTCATCGTCCCCTCCAATGAGTTTGTCAGCCGCATGACCGAGGCCAAGCTGATCCAGCCCCTCGATCATTCGAAGATCCCGAACTTCAAGAACATCGACCCCAGCTTCATGAACCCGGACTACGATCCCAGCCGGAAGATGTCGGCCCCCTACACCTGGCTGGTCCTCGGCATCGGCTACCGCAAGAGCAAGGTGAAGGGGGTTCCTGACAGCTGGAAATGGCTGTTCGACTCCGACGCCTACAAGGGCAAGATCGCCCTCCTGTCGGAGTCCGCGGACCTGATCCGGCTGGCCGCCAAGTACAAGGGTCACTCGGTCAACAACATCCCGCCCGAGATGATCGCTGAGATCGAGAAGATGCTGATTCGCCAGAAGCCCTTCGTGAAGGCCTTCCATGAGGACAATGGCCAGGACATGCTCCTGTCCGGCGAGGTCGACCTGGTCCTAGAGTACAATGGCGACATCGCCCAGATCATGACCGAGGACCCGGATATCGGCTTCGTCGTGCCCAAGGAGGGCAGCCTTATCAACTCCGATAACCTCTGCATCCCGGTGGGGGCGCCGCGCCCGAACAACGCTCATGCCTTCATCAACTACCTGCTCGACGCCGAGGCCGGTAAGGAGATCAGCGAGACCATCCTTTATCCGACGCCGAACGCCGCGGCGAAGGCCCTGATGCCGGAGAGCTACCGCAACAACCCCGCCATCTTCCCGCCTGCCGACGTCATGGCCAAGTGCGAGTACGGCGCCTTCGAGGGGGCGGCGAAGGCCAGCCTCTACGAGGAAGTCGTGACCCGGGTGCGCGCCGCCTGACCTGACGCTGGAGCCCCTGGATGGAACAGCACTGGAAGTCGGCGAAGGGCCTGTTCAGCGCTGTCCTGGGCCCGCCGCTGTTTTGGCTGGTCCTCTTCTTCATGATCCCCATGGGGATTGTCTGGCTCTATTCCTTCGGCGAGAACCGGGGCCTGACCGAGATCGCCCTGACGGGCACCTTCTCGAACTATCTCAGGGCCTTCGACCCGCTCTATCTGAAGATCTTCGTCAAGTCGGTCGGCATCGCCGGGCTGACGACCCTGATCTGTCTGGTCATCGGCTTTCCGGTCGCCCTCGCCATCACCTTCGCCCCGGCCAAGGCCAAGACCTGGTTGCTCCTGGCCGTCATGTTGCCCTTCTGGACCAACCTCCTGATCCGGACCTACGCACTGATCGCCGTCCTCAGGACCGAGGGCTACGTGAACCAATCCCTGGAGTGGCTCTGGAACGGACTGGACGCGGTGGTGGGCGTGCTTGGCGTGGGGGCTCTGGGGCCCTTCCAGCCCCTGGAGCTCCTGCACAACAATTTCGCCGTTGTGCTGGGGCTGGTCTACGTCCACCTGCCCTTCATGGTCCTGCCGCTCTACTCGGCCCTGGACCGGCTGGACACCTCTCTCCTCGAGGCCAGCCTTGACCTGGGCGCCGGGCACCTGAGGACCCTCCTGGTCATCGTCGCGCCCCTGGCCCTTCCGGGGATCGCCTCGGGGGTGGTGATCACCTTTATCCCGGCCCTGGGCTCCTACCTAACGCCAGACCTGCTGGGCGGACCGGACAGCCAGATGATCGCCAACATCATCGAGCGCCAATTCAAGCGGGCCAATGACTGGCCCTTCGGCGCGGCCCTATCCTTCCTGCTCATGTACATGACCTTCATCGCCATCGCCCTGCAGGCGATGCTCTCGCGGCGTCGGCGGGAGCCGGCCTGATGGCGAAGCGTCCGGCCCCCGGTCCCCTGGAATACCTGCGCCGGTGGCCCCTGCAGCTTTGGCTGGTGGGCGTCGGCATCTTCCTCTACGCCCCGCTCGTCGCGCTGATGGTGTTCAGCTTCAACGATAGCCGGCGCAACATCGTCTGGCAGGGCTTCACCCTGAAGTACTACGAGAAGGCCCTGAACAACGCCTCGCTGATCGAGGCCTTCGTCAACAGCCTGACCATCGCAGCGGTCTCCACCTTCCTGAGCCTGATCCTCGGCGCCCTGGCCGCCCTGGCCCTCTGGCGGTTCCGTTTTCCGGGTAAGGCCGGCTTCGACGGCGCCCTGGCCCTGCCCATTGTGGCGCCGGAGATTTGCCTGGGCGTGGCCATGCTGGTCTTCTTCGCCAAGGTCCTGCCCTGGCCTCAGGGCCTGCCCTGGCCGATGAACCTAGGCGCCATCATCATCGCCCACGTCTCCTTCTCCTTCCCCTTCGTGGCGGTGGTGGTCCGGGCGAGAATGGCCAGCTTCAACCGCGAGCTGGAGGAGGCCGCCCGGGACCTCGGCGCCAGCGAGTGGCGCACCCTGAAGGACGTGATCCTGCCGCACATGACGCCCTCCCTGGTCGCTGGCGGCTTCCTGGCCTTCACCCTCAGCCTGGACGACTTCGTCATCACCTTCTTCACGTCTGGCCCGGACACCGTGACCTTCCCGGTCAAGGTCTACTCAATGGTCCGTTTCTCGGTGACGCCGGAGGTCAACGCCGCCTCGACAATTCTTATCGTCCTGACCGTTGTCCTCACCGCCATCGCCCTGAAGGTCCAGGGCGATCCGGCATCCACGGCAGGCGGCCACGCCGCCCTGGACCGCCCCAAAGACCGTCCCTGAGGCGCCATGAGCAAGCCCATCATCACCTTCGAGAATGTCACCAAGCGCTTCGGCCGGATGGTCGCCGTCGACAACGTCTCCCTGACCATCGACGAGGGGGAGTTCTTCTGCCTGCTTGGTCCGTCGGGCTGCGGCAAGACCACCCTCCTGCGCATGCTCGCCGGGTTCGAGACCCCCACCGAGGGCCGCATCCTGATCGACGGGCAGGACATCTCCAACGTGCCGCCCAACCGGCGGCCGGTGAACATGGTCTTCCAGTCCTATGCGGTCTTCCCGCACATGAGCGTGGCCGACAACGTGGCCTATGGATTGAAGATCGACCGCGTCCCGGGGGCGGAGCGCGACCGGCGGGTCGAGGAGGCCCTCGAGCTGGTGCAGCTGGGCGGCCTGGGCGGGCGCAAGCCGGACCAGCTGTCGGGCGGGCAACGCCAGCGCGTCGCCCTGGCTCGGGCCCTGGTCAAGCGCCCGAGGGTCCTCCTGCTGGATGAGCCCCTCTCGGCCCTCGACGCCAAGCTGCGCGATCAGATGCGCACCGAGCTCTGCACCCTGCAGGAGACCGTGGGCATCACCTTCATCATGGTCACCCACGATCAGGACGAGGCCCTGGCCCTGGCCAGCCGATGCGCGGTCATGAATCGCGGCCTCTTGCAGCAGGTGGCGACGCCCAACGACCTCTACGAGTTTCCGGGCAGCCGGTTCGTGGCCGACTTCATCGGTTCGGTGAACCTGTTCGAGGGCGTCCTTGCGGTGGACGAGCAGGACGAGGCGGTGGTCCGTTCACCGGAACTGCCCACGGACATCTACCTCGACCACGGCGTCACGGGCGCCAAGGGGACCACCGTCTGGGCCGCCCTGCGACCAGAGAAGATCGAGCTGCATAAGTACGTTCCCGGGCAGCCCCCGCCGGTCCTGGATGACTCCCCCGCCGGCGCCAACCTGGTGCGGGGCGTCATCCGCTACGAGTCCTACCTGGGAAGCGAGAGCACCTACGAGGTGGAGATCGCTGGCGGCCGCCGGGTTAAGGTGCTCAGGTCCAACCTGACCCGTTGGGATCAGGAGGACTTCATCCTGGGCGAGGAGGTCTGGCTCGGCTGGCACGCCTGTTCGCCCGCCGTCCTCCTGAACTGACATGGTCCGTCCGGTCGCCGGCATCATCTGCTGTACCCGCACCGTCGGGATTGAGCCCGCCCAGGCGGTGATGAACCGCTATGTGGCCTCGGCCATGGCCTTCGCCGACGCCGCGGCCCTCCTGGTCCCCTCCATGCCGCAGTACATGCGGGCCTCGGACGTGGCCGGACGACTGGACGGCCTGCTCCTGACGGGCAGTCCCTCCAACCTGGACCCTTCAGCCTATGGGGAGGCGGCGGACGACGCCCCGGGCCCCTTCGATCCGGCCCGCGACTCCATGACCGGCGACCTGATCCGCGCCATGCTCGACCTGGGCCGCCCGGTCTTCGGCATCTGCCGCGGCTTCCAGGAGCTGAATGTCGCCTTCGGCGGCAGCCTGCGGCGGGATGTCTCCGAGCACCCCGACCTGCTGAAGCATCACGCCCCGGACGAGGTGGGCTTCAACGAGATGTTCGACCACGTCCACGATGTGGCCTTGACGCCCGGAGGGATCCTGGCCGCCGCCCTGGGGGAGGACCGGATCCGGGTCAATTCCGTCCACTACCAGGGGGTTTCCCGGCTGGGCGACGGGCTGAACGTCGAAGCCCGGGCCGATGACGGCGTGGTCGAGGCCTTCTCCGCCCGGGTGAATTCCGCCCCGGTCCTCGCCGTCCAGTGGCACCCCGAATGGCGGACAGGCGAAAATCCACAAAGTCAGGTATTCTTCCACGTCTTCGGGCGGGCCCTCCGGGGCGAACCGCTTGTCCGCTGATCCGCTTCAGGAGTTCCTCGCGTGACTGTTCCGATCCGCAACCACGACATCGCCGAGCTTCGCCGGCTGGACCTGGCGCACCATTTGCCGGCCCAGGCCGACCACCGGCTGATCGCCAGCCTGGGCGGCAGCCGGATCATCACCCGGGCCGAGGGCAGCACCATCTTCGACGGAGAGGGGAACGCCATCCTCGACGGCATGGCGGGGCTCTGGTGCGTGAATGTGGGCTACGGCCGCGAGGAGCTGGCCAAGGCCGCCTACGATCAGATGCTCGAGCTGCCCTACTACAACACCTTCTTCCGGACGGCGACGCCGCCCCCGGTGAAGCTGGCGGCCCGCATCGCCAGCAAGATGGGCGGCCACCTGAGCCATATCTTCTTCAACTCCTCGGGCTCCGAGGCTGTCGACACGGTCTTCCGCCTGGCCCGCCACTACTGGAAGCTGAAGGGCCAGCCCCAGCGCCGCATCTTCATCAGCCGCTGGAACGCCTACCATGGCTCCACCGTGGCGGGGGTGTCTCTGGGCGGCATGAAGGCCATGCACGCCCAGGGCGACCTGCCGGTGCCCGGCGTCGAGCACGTCATGCAGCCCTATCTCTTCGGCGAGGGCTTCGGCGAGGACCCCGACGCCTTCGCCGCCCGCGCCGCCCAGGCCATCGAGGACAAGATCCTCGAGGTCGGCCCCGAGAACGTCGCCGCCTTCATTGGAGAGCCCGTCCAGGGCGCCGGCGGGGTCATTATCCCGCCTGAGGGTTACTGGCCCCGGGTCGAGGCCATCTGCCGCAAGTACGGCATCCTGCTGGTCTGCGACGAGGTCATCTGCGGCTTCGGGCGGCTGGGTCAGTGGTTCGGCCACCACCACTACGGCGTGAAGCCGGACATGATCTCCATGGCCAAGGGCCTGTCCTCAGGCTACCTGCCGATCAGCGCCACCGGCGTGGCCGACCACATCGTGGCCGAGCTGCGCGAGAAGGGCGGCGACTTCGCCCACGGCTACACCTATAGCGGCCATCCGACCGCCGCCGCCGTGGCCCTGGCCAACCTCGACATCATCGAGCGCGAGGGCCTGGTGGAACGCACCCGCGAGGACACCGGCCCCTACCTGGCCCGCGCCCTGGCCAGTCTCAACGACCATCCCCTGGTGGGCGAGACCCGCTCCCTCGGCCTGATCGGGGCGGTGGAGATCGTCCGCGAGCCCGAGACCAACAAGCGGTTCCTGGACAAGGAGGGCGAAGCCGGCCCGGTGGTGCGCGACCTCTGCATCCGCAATGGCCTGATGGTGCGCGGCATCCGCGACTCGATCGTCTGCTGCCCGCCCCTGATAATCACCCACGCCGAGATCGACCGGCTGGTTTCTATCCTCCGCCGGTCTCTCGACGAGGCCGAGCCCATCCTGCGGGCCTTGAAGCCGGAGGCGGCGGGATGAGCTCCCGTAAGAAGCGTCCGCCCCCGGGCTCCCGGGAGAAGCGCGGCGTCGCCTCGCTGGAGGCGGCCGGGCCCTGGCTGGCGCGGCAGTCCATCGACGAAATCGAATGCGTCGTGCCCGACCTGGCCGGCGTGGCGCGGGGCAAGATCATGCCCGTCCGCAAGTTCCTGGGCGCGCCGTCGATGAACCTGCCCCTGGCGGTCTTCTACCAGACCATCACCGGCGATTTTCCCGAGGTGATGGGAACAATCTCGGCGGTGCAGTCGGACACCGACATCTTCCTGAACCCGGACTTCGCCACCCTGGCGGTGGTGCCCTGGGCCCAGGACCCGACCGCCCAGGTCATCCACGACGCCGTCCATCCCGACGGCCGACCGGTCCAGGAGGCGCCCCGGCAGGTTCTGCGGCGGGTGCTGGACCTCTACCGCGACCGGGGTTGGACCCCGGTGGTCGCCCCGGAGCTGGAGTTCTACCTAGTCGACAAGAACACCGACCCGGACTACCCGCTGCGCCCGCCGATCGGCCGGTCGGGACGCCCCGAGACGGGCCGGCAGGGCTATTCCATCTCTGCGGTCAACGAGTTCGATCCCCTTTTCGAGGACATGTACGAGTACTCCGAGGCCCAGGGCCTGGAGATCGACACCCTGATCCACGAGAGCGGGGTGGCCCAGATGGAGATCAACCTGCGGCACGGCGACCCGCTGGAGCTGGCCGACCAGGTCTTCATGTTCAAGCGCACCATCCGCGAGGCGGCGCTGGAGCACGACATCTACGCCACCTTCATGGCCAAGCCGATGGCGGGTGAGCCGGGCAGCGCCATGCACATCCACCAGTCCATCCTGGACGCCGACGGACGGCCCCTGTTCTCGGACCGCAAGACGGGCGAGGCCACGCCCGCCTACCTGTCCTTCATCGCCGGCCAGCAGCGCTACCTGCCGGCCATCATGGCCATCCTGGCGCCCTACGTGAACTCCTACCGTCGCATCGCCCGAGGCACCGGGGCGCCGGTGAACACCCAGTGGGGCCACGATAACCGCACCTGCGGCCTGCGGGCGCCGCCCTCCGATCCGGCCAACCGGCGACTGGAGAACCGCATCCCCTCGTCCGACGCCAATCCCTACCTGGCCATCGCCGCGGTCCTGGCGACGGGATGGCTGGGCATGACCCAGGGCCTGACCCCCACCGCTCCGGTGGACACGGACGCCTCGGCCCTGGGCATCGACCTGCCGCGCAACCTCCTGGAGGCCCTGGTCCTGTTCGAGCAGTGCGATCCCCTGCGGGACGCCCTGGGCGAGGTCTTCTGCGGGGCCTACGCCACAGTGAAGCGGGCCGAGTACGAGACCTTCATGCAGACCATCAGCCCGTGGGAGCGCGAGTTCCTCCTGCTGAACGTTTGACCGCCCGCCATGCGCAATGATGGCCATCCCAAGGGCTCCTGGTACGCCGAGACGGCGGCCATCCGACTGCCGGTCTTGCCTGCGCCGGAGGGCGAGGTCCGCACCGGGGTCTGCATTGTCGGCGCAGGCTTCACCGGCCTGGGGGCCGCCCTGGCCCTGGCCCGGGCCGGGGTCCCCTGCCTGGTGCTGGAGGCCGCCCAGGTCGGCTCCGGCGCTTCTGGGCGCAATGGTGGCCAGGCCCATCCCGGCCACCGGCAGGACCAGGCCTGGCTGGAGGCTCGTGTGGGCGCAGCTGAGGCCCTGCGGCTCTGGAAGCTGGCGGAGGCCGCGCGGTCGCATCTCGCCGTCCTTCTCGCGGATGTCGCACCGGAGGCGGACTACCGGGCCGGCCTGATCGTCGCCCGCCACCGGCCGGGCGGGGAGGGGGCGGACGCGGCACACATCGAGCACATGACCCGGGTCTATGGCTGCGAGGCCCTCAGCCTGGTGTCTCCACAGGACCTTGCCGCGGACCTGGGGACCGATGTCTACCACGGCGGCGTCCTCGACCGGGACGGCGGCCACCTGCACCCCCTCAACCTCGCCCTCGGCATGGCCCGGGCCGTGCTGGCCGCCGGCGGACGGATCTGCGAGCAAACGCCCGCCCTGTCCTGGACCCGGCGGGGCGGGGCGATCGAGGTGACGACCCCTTCGGGCCGTATCGTCTGCGACCGGCTCATCCTGACCGGGGATGGCTACCTGACCGACATCGCCGGGGCGGCCCGGGACCGGGTCATGCCGATCAACAACTTCGTCCTCGTCATCGAGCCCCTGGGCGATCGAGCCGACCAGATCCTGCGCAGCGGAGCCGCCGTCGCTGACACCCGCTTCGTGGTGAACTACTTCCGCAAGACCGCCGACGGACGGCTCCTGTTCGGGGGCGGGGAGACCTACCGCCAGACCTACCCCGCCGACCTCGCCGGCTATGTCCAGCGCAGCCTCGTGAAGATCTATCCGGACCTGGCGGGCATCCGCATCACCCACGCCTGGGGCGGCTCGGTGGGGGTGACCCTGCACCGCACGCCCCTGGTCTCCTCTCCCGCGCCGGGCGTCTCCCTGGCGGCGGGATATTCGGGGCAGGGGGTCCTGCTGGCGCCCTATGTCGGCGACCTTCTGGGGCGCGAGGCGATGGGGGATGAGGCGGCGTCCGAGGCCCTGGAGGCCCTGGGCCGGCTGCCTGCCCCGGCCTTTCCCGGCGGGCGCTGGCTGCGCCGGCCCCTGACCATTGCCGGCCTGACCTGGTACGCCCTGCGCGACCGGCTTTGAACCGCCCTCGCCCCCGGCCGCCGGAGTGTGCTAAGGGCGCGGCGACATGACCACCCCGCTCAGCCGAATCCGCAACTTCTCGATCGTGGCCCACATCGACCACGGCAAGTCGACCCTGTCCGACCGCCTCATCCAGGAGACGGGCGCGCTGACCCAGCGCGAGATGACCGAGCAGGTCCTCGACAACATGGACATCGAGCGCGAGCGGGGCATCACTATCAAGGCCCAGACCGTGCGCCTGGACTACAAGGCCCGGGACGGCGAGACCTATGTCCTGAACCTGATGGATACCCCCGGCCACGTGGACTTCGCCTACGAGGTCAGCCGCAGCCTGGCCGCCTGCGAGGGCTCTATCCTGGTGGTGGACTCCAGCCAGGGGGTCGAGGCCCAGACCCTGGCCAACGTCTACCAGGCCATCGACAACAACCATGAGATCGTCCCGGTCCTGAACAAGATCGACCTGCCCGCCGCCGACCCCGACCGGGTCCGCGAGCAGATCGAGGACGTCATCGGCATCGACGCCTCGGACGCCGTCCTGTGTTCGGCCAAGACCGGCCAGGGCATCGCCGACGTGCTGGAGGCCGTGGTCACCCGCCTGCCGCCCCCCAAGGGGGACCCCGACGCCCCCCTCAAAGCCCTCCTGGTCGACGCCTGGTACGACCCCTACCTGGGTGTGGTGGTGCTGGTGCGGGTCATGGACGGGCGCCTGCGCGCTGGCATGAAGGTGCGGATGATCAACGCCGGCGCCGTCCACCAGGTGGACCGGATCGGCGTCTTCAAACCCAAGCAGACCGAGGTCGACGAACTGGGCCCCGGCGAGATCGGCTACATCACCGCCCAGATCAAGCAGGTGGCCGACGCCGCCGTGGGCGACACCATCACCGAGGAAAAGCGGCAGACCACCACCCCCCTGCCGGGCTTCCGCATCGCCCAGTCGGTGGTCTTCTGCGGCCTCTTCCCGGTGGACGCTGCCGACTTCGAGGACCTGCGCGCCGCCATCGGCCGACTGCGCCTGAACGACGCCAGCTTCACCTACGAGATGGAGACCTCGGCGGCCCTGGGCTTCGGCTTCCGCTGCGGCTTCCTGGGACTCCTGCACCTGGAGATCATCCAGGAGCGGCTGTCGCGCGAGTTCGACCTCGACCTGATCGCCACCGCCCCCAGCGTGGTCTACCGGATCACCCTGACCAACGGCGAGGTCCTGGAGCTCCACAATCCCGCCGACATGCCGGACCCAGTGAAGATCGACACCATCGCCGAGCCCTGGATCAAGGCCACCATCCTGACGCCCGATGAGTATCTCGGCGCGGTGATCAAGCTCTGCCAGGACCGCCGCGGCGTGCAGCGCGAGCTGTCCTATGTGGGCAGCCGGGCCATGGTGATCTACGACCTGCCCTTGAACGAGGTGGTCTTCGACTTCTACGACCGGCTGAAGAGCGTCTCCAAGGGCTACGCCTCCTTCGACTACCAGGTCGAGGACTATCGGGTCGGCGACCTGGTCAAGATGAGCATCCTGGTCAACGCCGAACCCGTCGACGCCCTGTCCATGCTGGTCCACCGCGACCGGGCCGAGGCCCGGGGCCGGGGCATGGTCGAGAAGATGAAGGACCTGATCAACCCGCACATGTTCCAGATCCCGCTGCAGGCGGCGATCGGCGGCCGGATCATCGCCCGCGAGACCATCCGCGCCCTGCGCAAGGACGTCACCGCCAAGTGCTACGGCGGCGACATGAGCCGCAAGCGCAAGCTCCTGGACAAGCAGAAGGCCGGCAAGAAGCGCATGCGCCAATTCGGCAAGGTCGACATCCCCCAGGAAGCCTTCATCGCCGCCCTGAAGATGGACGCGGATTAGGCGCGCAGCGGCGATTCAGCTGACCCCCTCCGCCGCGCTGCGCGCGCCACCTCCCCCTGGGGGGAGGAATTCAACAGCGCCAATTGCTCCCCCAAGGGGGAGCTCCGACCAAAGGTCGGTGAGGGGGTCTGCTGAGATTCCGTTGACCCCCTCCGGCCCGGGGCCTTGCCCCGGTCCACCTCCCCCTGGGGGGAGGAATGAAACGGCGCCAGTTGCTCCCCCAAGGGGGAGCTCCGACCGAAGGTCGGTGAGGGGGTCAACGGCGGTTGGGTCTGATATTAGGGAGTGAACCGCAGGTCCCGCGCCCGTTCCGCGGCCGCCAGGGCGGCGGGCGCGCCGGCGCCGATCTCCAGCAGGGCGAGGCCGTCGACGGCGGCGAGGATGAGACCCGCCGTGGCCCTGCGGCGTTCGGGGTCCTCGATGTCCAGCCGGCTCTCGATCCAGGCCAGGAAACCGGCGGTGACCTGCCCCGCGATGTTGGCATAGGGCGCCTCGCCCCGGGCGGCGGCGGCGATGACCTCCATCCACAGGGCCATGAAGGGCCGCACCTCGGCCCCGGTGACAATCTGCGCCGCCTCGGCCAGCAGGCGCTCCGGCGCCAGACGCTCGCCCGCGGTCACCGAGGCCTCGAGCTGCTGGCCCAGCTGGCCCGTCACCTGGGCCATGGCCTCGCTGAGCGCCTCGGCCTTGTCCTTGAAATAGTAGAGCAGCATGCGGTCCGAGACCCCCGCCGCCGCCGCCAGCTGCCGGACGCTGGTGCGCGACAGCCCGGTGGCCAGCAGATGCCCCGCCAGCCGCTCCGTCACCCTGCGCCTGTGTTCCTCGCGGATGGTCATGGAGCGGGTTGTAGCGGAGGTGGGCTCAGGGCGCCAATTGGATGGGGTGCAGGGCGCCGTCGTCGCCATTGAGGACCACGGTTGCGGTTGTGAGACAGAATCAGGTCATCAGCTTGTGAAGGCCCCGTCAGGGCTGTCAGGACAAGTCCCGGTCGCAAGGCCGTCAGCTTGACCTGCCCCGCCAATCTGCGGGTTGCATGACGGACAGCCTGTTTCTGGAATCGGTCCGATACGCAAACGTGAACCCCTACGACTGTTTCGGGCTTCCGACCACGCCTGAGATTTCCCAAGTCGGTGGCTGCAACACTGTTGACGCGACAGCTATCGTGATAACAACTCGCTCAGATTAGGGTGCTCTGTATGACGGATATGGCTTTGGACGTGCGTGAGTTGACGGCTTAAGAACCGGATTGAATCGGCGGGGGTGACCGAGGAGATGCAACCGTTGGAGGCGCGTTTGCGGGCCCGGCGGGCTTTGTCTCTGGCGCTATTGGAGGTAGTCTCTCGGCATATCCTGTCTACGCGATTTCTCCGGCAGATTAGATCTGATTTTGGGAAATACTATTCATGAAAAAAGATCATTATGACAAAATCATAAGTGCATCAGGATTATTTGCTGTATTATCGTTAGTTGTAAACATCCCGAGTTATCTCGGTTATCCGAAGATGTGGCAGATCATTTTTTTCGGTTCTATTTCGATCATATTCATGACCCTATCTTTAATTCGGTTCAGGAAGATCTGATGAGATTCAGAGCGGGCGGACTTCCAATAGCCATTGGCTCCGGTGGTCTTTCTGGAGCAGTTGCAGGCGAGACTGGCTCTTTGCTAGGAGGGGCGATCAGTGGAGCGGTATGTGTTCTTGCCAGCTTCGGTTCAGACAGGATGGGGTTGACTAACAATTGTCCCACTGGAAACCTTAATGATTAGGGGGCCTGTTTGATGAAAATTTTTCCACTTACTGCTCGTTTTACAAATTCGCAAGATAGATCTTTCGTTGTTATTGAAGCGCTTGTCCTATTGCCATTGATTGGAATTTTGGTTTCATCTGCCTGTAGACGGGTGGGATTAAGCGATCTCGTAAGTAGTTCTTCAGGATTGATTGTGGCCTTATTGCTGATACGGCAATATAGCAACTACATATCGGTCCCAGGCCGCCGGAACTCAGACGGTGTCTCCTCGGCCGCTGGAGACAATGGCGACAGGTATGTTCTCGAGGCGATGTCCGGGCCTGCGGAAACGGGTACAGACGCAGAGCGCGGGACTTCCCCGCGTCAAGATTCGTGAAGCCGACAGGCGCGGGATTCCGCGTGGACTTCCAGCGCCGTAGTGTGGCTCTCGTCGGGCCAAAGGCCCCTCTTTTCAGGGTCTCTCGCAGGCCTAAGGCGGCTGAGGCAAACTGATTACCGCGGGAGGGCCGACCTTCGGTGCGGGCGTTTCCGGAGTGTGGCGCTTGTAGCGACCGCTACAATATGCCACGAATGTAGCGACCGCTACATTCCGGAGTCCGGGCTATGACCCTCTTCCGTCTCTTCCTCATCGCCGCCCTGGGGATCATCACCGCCTATACCGCGGTCGTGCTGGCAAATCACGGGTTCAACCTCTTCTCGGCCTTCTTCGGCGACATGGCCGCCATGGGTTGGGCGGGGCAGTTCAACCTGGACTTCATGTTCATGCTGGTCCTGTCCGCCCTCTGGACCGCCTGGCGCAACGGCTTTTCGGCCGGCGGGCTGGGCCTGGCCGTCGTGGCCTTCTTTGGCGGCATGCCCTTCCTCTGCGTCTACCTGCTCTTCCTGATCGCCCGGACGGGCGGCGACATGCGCCGCGTCCTCCTGGGCGACGCCCGCGCCTGATCCTCCCGACTGCAGTACACGGAGACCTTCCATGACCGCCCCCACCGATCCCGCCGCCGTGGTCGACGCCTTCCTGGCCGCCATGGAGGCTAAGGACTACGCCGCCGCTGCGCCCTTGGTGGCTGAGGACTGCCGGTACGAGAACATGAACGCCCCGGGCACGGTGCATGTGGGCCCGGCCGGGGTGGTGGGCTTCCTGGAGCCCTTCTTCGCCCCGATCTCAAAGAACGAGTTCCACGTCCTGCGCCGGGCCGCCGCCGGGCCGGTAGTCTTCATCGAGCGCCTGGACCGCCACCTGTTCGGGTCGAAGTGGGTGGAGCTGCCGGTCACCGGGGTCTTCGAGGTCAAGGACGGCAAGATCGTTTTCTACCGGGATTACTTCGACGCCCAGGTCCTGACCTCCCAACTGGCGGGGTAGGCGCTGCGAGACGCCGCGCCCCTCTGGCGTTTTGCCCTTCCTGCGCGCATATGGGGCCTATGAGCCAGAGTCCCGACTTCTTCCCCGCCTTCTCCCGCGGCCTTCGAGGCCGCTGCCCCCACTGCGGCGAGGGGCGGATGTTCCAGACCTACCTGAAGGTGAACCCGGCCTGCCCGGCCTGCGGCGTTGACCTGGCGAGGTATCCGGCCGACGACGGCCCGGCCTACTTCACCATCCTGATCGTTGGCCACCTGGTCATCGTGCCCATCCTGTTCATTCCGTGGGTCTGGCAGGGGCCGACCCTGGTCACCGTGCCGGTGACCCTGAGCTTCCTGGCGGTCGTGACCCTGGGCTTGCTCCCGATCGTCAAGGGCGCCTTCATCGGGCATATGGCTTACCTGCGCGCCACCTCCGACCAGGCGGATCGCCATACGGCCGACCAGGCCTGAGCGCGCCGGGCCGGGAGGCGGAGGCATGACCGAGGTGTCGAAGCTTCGAAGGTTGTCCACCCGGGGGTCCGTCTGAACGAAGCTGGGGTCGCAAGACACCCACTTCACCGGAGCACCCCGGATAAACGCCCATGAGAGTATCCCTCTGACGCCTTCGGGTCGAGTGGTATTGGCGGGGTCGGGCTTTGAAGCGGCATCTGCACCCCAGTTCCACTCCCCCGGGGGAGGTGGACCGCCCAGCGGGCCGGAGGGGGTCTGCTGAGGGGCCGTTGACCGCCTCACCGACCTTCGGTCGGAGCTCCCCTTGGGGGAGCAATTGAGTCGGTTTCGAACTTGCCGCAGCCTAGTCCACCGGGCTCCACTTCGCCGAGGCGCCTTCGCGCTTCGGGCCGCGGAACGCGGACTGGTCGATGGGGCGGGTGGAGGCGAGGTCCCCCGGCCTTCCGCCAGACGGCTTGCCGCTCGCGGGCTTGGCCGACGAGGGGCGGTTTCTCTGCTTGCGCAGCCCGCCGGGCAGATCGGAGCGACCCTCGGGGCGGGAGGAGCCGTCGGCCGCCCGGGCGCCGCCGCCGTTGCGGGGGGATCCGCCCTTGCGGTGGCCGCCCTGGCCCTGGCGGCCCTTGGGCGCGGAAGGTTCCTTGGCGCCGTCGGGCAGGTGGGCGCTCATCACAGACAGGCCCGCATCCCGCCGCCGGTCCTCGTTGGGGATGGTCTGGCGGGTGACCTTCTGGATGTCCTTGAGGAGGTTGCGCTCATCGTCGGCGCAGAAGGCCACGGCGGTGCCGTCGGCACCGGCCCGGGCCGTCCGGCCGATCCGGTGCACATAGGACTCCGGCACATTGGGTAGCTCGTACTGCACGACATGGCTGACCGCGTCGATGTCGATCCCCCGGGCGGCGATGTCGGTGGCCACCAGGGCGCGGACCTCGCCGGCCTTAAAGGCCGCCAGGGCGCGCTCGCGCTGGCCCTGGCTCTTGTCGCCGTGGATGGCCGCCGCCTCGACCCCGGACTGCTCGAGGGCCCGGGCCACGCGGTCCGCGCCACGCTTGGTGCGGGTGAAGACGATGACCCTGCGGAAGTCCTTGGCCTCGAACAGCTCGGCCAGCAGGGCGCGCTTGCGGTCCTGTTCGACGAAGATGACCTTCTGCCGGACCTTCTCCACCGTGGTGGCCTGCGGGGTGACCGAGACCTTGACGGGGTTGGGGTTGAGGAGCTCGCCGGCCAGCTGGCCGATCTCGGTGGGCATGGTCGCCGAGAAGAAGAGGTTCTGGCGGGCCTTGGGCAGGTGCTTCACGATCCGGCGGATCGGGACGATGAAGCCCATGTCCAGCATCTGGTCGGCCTCGTCGAGGACGAAGGTCTCGACCCCCTGTAGGGTCACGGTCTTCTCGCCCAGGTGGTCGATCAGACGGCCGGGGGTGGCCACCAGGACGTCGACGCCGGGCGCCATGGCGCGCATCTGGCCGCCATACTTCACGCCGCCGAAGATCACGGTCACAGAGACGCCGAGATGCCGGCCATAGGCCTTGAAGCTCTCGCCGATCTGGGTGGCCAGCTCGCGGGTGGGGGACAGGACCAGGACGCGGCAGCCGCGCCGGGGGGCCGGGCGGCGGTCCGCCACCAGCCGGTGCAGGATGGGCAGGGCGAAGGCGGCGGTCTTGCCGGTGCCGGTCTGGGCGATGCCCAAGAGGTCGCGGCCTTCGAGGACGGGGGGAATGGCCTGGGCCTGGATGGGCGTCGGCGTGGAATAGCCCTCGTCGGAAAGGGCCTTGAGGAGGCCGCGATCGAGGCCGAGGTCGGAAAACTGGCTCAAGTGAAGGTGTCTTTCGGTGCGCGGAATCGAGCGGCCCGTCTCGGGGGCGCCGTTCGGCGTGTCTTGGGGGGATGCCCCCGCGTGGCGGGGCGATCTGCGATGTCGCTTCAAGGCGCTCGACAGGCGAGTTGCCGGAGCAACCCTCACGCGACTGGAACGCCGATGGCGCCCCGGAGAAGCCGAGACGCAGGGGGGAAGTGGCCTTCCGGGCCCCGGAAGTCAAGGCCGGCTTGCCAACCGGGCCCGCCGGGGCGATCAAGGCGGCATGCCTGAAACCCGCCGCCTGCTGCTTGTGGCCGCCGCCGCCCTGATCGATGTCGATGGCCGCGTCCTGATCTGCCAGCGCCCCGAGGGCAAGGCCCTGGCCGGCCTCTGGGAGTTTCCCGGGGGCAAGGTGGAGGCGGGCGAATCTCCGGAAGCCTGCTTGATCCGCGAGCTGTCCGAAGAGCTGGGCATCGAGGTCACCGAGGCCTGCCTCGCCCCCTTTGTCTTCGCCAGCCACGCCTACGACGATTTCCACCTGCTCATGCCGCTCTACCTGGTGCGCCGATGGAGCGGGGTGGTGACGGCGAAGGAGCATGCGGGCCTGGCCTGGGTGAAGCCGAACCAGCTGGGGGACTATCCCATGCCGCCGGCGGACGCGCCCTTGGTGGCCTGGCTCCGAGACCTGGTCTGAGCTGTGGCCGGGCTAGTCGAGGCCCTGGCCGATCTCGTCCTGGCGCGCGCCGACCGGCCAGGTTGGGTGCTGGGCCTCTCGGGCGCGCAAGGCTCGGGCAAGTCGACCCTGGCGGCGGGCCTAGCCTTGGCGCTGGCGCAGGCGGGCCGGTCCTGCGCGGTCCTTTCCCTCGACGATGTCTATCTCGGCCCGGAAGCCAGGGCGGACCTGGCGCGGAGGGTCCATCCCCTGTTCGCCGTGCGCGGCCCGCCGGGGACCCACGATACAGGCCTTGCCCTGAATGTCCTGGAGGCCCTGGCCCGCCCCGCTCCGGTGCGCCTGCCGCGCTTCGACAAGGGGCGCGACGCCCCGGTCCCGGAGGACGAGCAGCCGGTCTTCGAGGGGCCCGCCGACGTCGTGATCCTGGAGGGCTGGTGCCTGGGCGCCCGGCCCGATCCCTCGGCGGCGGCCTCGGCCCCCATCAATGCGCTGGAACGCGAGCACGACCCCGACGGGACCTGGCGCGGGACGGTGGAGGCGGCGCTGGCGGGGCGGTATGCTGACCTCTTCAAGGCCCCGGACCTGACGGTCTTCCTGCGGGCGCCGGACTTTCCCACCGTCCGCCGCTGGCGGGGTGAGCAGGAGGCGGAGCTGGCCCGCACCATCGCGGCGGGACGGCCTGGCCGGGCCATGGGCGAGGCCGAACTGGACGACTTCCTGGCCCGCTACGAGCGGATCACCCGGCGGCTGATCGCCGACCCGCCCGGCGACATCCTGGTCGATCTCGCCCCCGATCGGACGCCGGGCCCGCTTCAGCGCCGCTGAGGCCGGGTCCCGGGGACGCTTTGCTCCTCCCCGCCCAGGGCGTCGGCCAGCCGCATCTTCGCGGACCCCGGCCTGAG
>VYLZ01000075.1_pt1 | contig 24365 bp, 13 predicted proteins | sample 5115361 | NCBI WGS metagenome assembly VYLZ01 (sample SAMN12291805, study PRJNA351875) | freshwater metagenome | isolation source: freshwater lake | place: USA: Michigan, Sixteen Lake | collected 2013-08-07 | reverse complement strand
TAAATGCCGTTGGTATGGGAGAAATTACCTCGAAATAGATAGATGGTTTCCCAGTTCTAAGCGGTGTAGTAATTGCGGGTATATTGCTGAGAAAATGCCGTTAAATATTCGAGAGTGGGACTGTCCAGACTGTGGGACACACCATGACCGAGATATTAACGCCAGTAAAAATATTTTGGCCGCAGGGCTTGCGGTGTCAGTCCGGTTCGCGACCATAAGACCAGAACAGAGTAAAACTGGGGCGGCAGGTGCGGAACCCCGCAAGGGAAAGAAGCAGAAACCCAAATCGTGAGGTTTGGGAATCACCGTCCGTTTACGGCGGTGAGGATGTCAATACGGCGGATTCAGGATTGGTCTGGTACATTCTCCACCTTGAAAAAATGAGCGAACGATGAGTGACGAGTCTGCGTTCTCAGAACTGTAATGTCTTGGAATTCATGACCGGGGAGGTTAGGGCATCTCGTCAGGGAAGTTCTTCACCCTATCTTCTGCCCTAGGAGAGTTCTGCCACTGAGTCAATGCCACTGGCTGCTTGACAACCCCCCCCGAACGGTTACGAATCAGCAACGCCAATAGGCTCTAATTCCTCAAGAAGAATGAGATAATCTTGTCCGATTTTTTGAATGGTCGTAGGAAGATGGAAATTACGAGAATATTCAATTCTTATCTCTAACTGACCATCTATGATTAGGAAAAAGAATTCAATCAATGTGGTACGTTTTTGATCAGGTGGTGATAAACGACAGTCGCGCTCGCCATAAACAAACTCAAACAAGTCAGAGAGAGGAACCGAACGATTTCCCAGATAATTAGCCCGTACTAGGGTTAAATTACTATCAGGATAGAGATATTCAGGTAAAGACTCACCCATCCAATCATAAGTTACGCCATTCATTGGTAAGCTTTCAAACTGCTCATTGATGGTACTGATAGTTTTTTCCCAAGTCGTAGAAGTGGATAAATTAATGCCTATGGGAAAATTTACAGCATAATTGCCCATACTTTCCATAAAAGGCTGACCTTCGCCTAAATCTCGCCCATGACTACGATGACTGATAACCACCTGTTTGCGTTGACTCCAATCACCTAATAAACGGTATAAAGGAGCAAGAAGAATGGGATAAAAGTTAGACTGATAATAAGCCTTGCCTTGGTTTAATAACTGTTTAGTTTGCGCTTTACTTAAGACAAATCGCGCACTTTCGGCAGAAGCTTCAATATTTGCGCCTTTGACATGATCGACGGGGACTTCAAAGCGACTCTCTGCATCAGGAAATTGTTCCTTCCAATAATTCAAGTGTTCGTTCATTGTTCCTTTTTTCTCCTCATCCCTCAAGACTTGCACAAAATCTAAGTAAGACTGAGGATTAGGGTTAGGAAAAGTCGGATCACTTCCTACCAATAATTGATGATAGGCACTCCAAAGTTCCTTAAACAAGAGGGTTGCACTTAACATATCAGCAATGATGTGGTGAGCGACCATCGTAACATCGTAGCAATAGGGACTAACTTTAACGACAAGAGTAGCAGTAAGTGGCCAACGGTCAATCTGGATTTTTTTAGCTAAATCTGACATTTGAGCTTCAATTTTAGCATTACGTTCTGCTTCTGTTAAGTGGCTTCCATCCCAATACTCTGCTAGGATAGGTTGAGGATCATTGATCAAGTATTGCTGCCATTTACCTTGATTTTGTAGGCAAACCGTCCGAAAAGCTTCATGACGTTGCACCAAAAGATTAGCAGCTTGATTGAAAATATCAAGATTCAAAGACTGATGATAGAGAAAACGAGTATAACCCAACCATTGATAGGGAGGTTCAAAATAGTTGACTAACCAACGTTGTGCGGGTCCAAGGGGGATAAGAGAAGGAGTAGGGGGAGCAGAGGGAGCAGTGGGAGAAGGAAGTAATTCGGCGGCTAATGCTTTACGGTCTAACTTTCCGTTATGATTCTTAGCAAGTTGTGGAAACCAAGCGAATCGTTGAGGAATCATGTAATGGGGGAGTTTCTGCTCTAAATGTGCTTTGAGAACTCGGGTTTTGATTTTATCCCCCGATAAACAAGCAATTAATCGTTTTTGTCCTTCACCGTAATCAATAGCTAAAACGGCGGCCTCCCGTACATTGGGATGAGTGGTTAAGATGCTCTCAATTTCCCCTAATTCAATGCGAAAACCCCGAATTTTGACCATATTATCGATACGTCCATGATATTCCAGCGTACCATCAGGTAATTCCTTGACTAGATCACCTGTCCGATAAATATAGTCACCAGAGACATCAGAAAAAGGATTAGAACAGAACGCTTTAGCGGTTTTTTCAGGATCTTTGAGGTATCCTAATGCTAATTGTACGCCACCAAGCCAAAGTTCTCCCATTTCCCCTTGTTTAACAGATTGCATCTGATCATCCAACACTTTGAGATAGACATTATCGATCGCTTTTCCGATGGGAATTTGGCTGCTGGTGCGTTCGTCAGGACGTTCTGTAATAATATGGTAAGTCACATCAATTGAGGCTTCTGTCGGTCCATAAAGATTGGCTAAACCTGTCTTTAATCCATAACAATCAATCCATTTTTGGATAAAAGACATGGGTAAAGCTTCCCCACTAAAGATTAACCAGCGTAAATCAGGAAATGTCCAAGATTCCTTTTCAATCGCACTGATAAATTCCCCAAAGAGGGAGGGAACAAAGTGCATTACATTAATTTTAGTCTTTTTAATCCATGCGGCAAATTCCCAAGGATTTAAGACTACTTCGCGTTTGACGGGACATATTGTTGCACCTTCCATTAACGTCCAGAAAATTTCCCATACGGAAATATCGAAGCAAAAAGAGGTGCGTTGTGCAATGCGATCGCCTGTTTTCAGGCAAAATGTCTTTTGCATCCATTCTAGACGATTCATATAACCGCGATGGTTTAACATTACCCCTTTTGGCCGTCCTGTTGATCCAGACGTATAAAGAATTACCATTAAATCCTCAGGACGATTACAAAGATTTATGGATTCTTTACTGTGTTTTTGCCAGATAGAAGTGGTAATCTGAGTTAAATCATTAATTTTGTTTAATCTTTCTCCTTCATCTAAAAAGAGGACGGTTTGCAAGGGTAAAGGTTCTGTCACACAAGAAATTAACTGTTCACTTACCTGATGTTCGGTAAGTAAAATCTCGATAGTGGCATGATGAAGAATATAACGCAATCTTTCGACGGGATAATCGGGATCTAAGGGTACATAACAGCCACCTGCTTTAAGAATTCCCAAAATACCAACGATCATGCCTGGATTTCGTTCCGTCATAATTCCTACTCTGGTATTGGGGTTAACACCTTGAGTCTGTAAATAAGCAGCAACTTGATTAGAAAGATGGTCTAATTGTTGATAAGTTAGGGGACAAGTCTCATCTAAAACAGCGATCGCATCAGGGGTTAATTGTGCTTGTTTAATAATTTTATAGTAGGGAATTTCGGGGGAAAAAGCCATAAGAATAATCCTCTATTAGATGTTAGGTGGTAGGGGCGCAAGGCTGGCGCCCATTGGTCTTTTAAAAGGTAGCCATTAAGGACTGATAACGAACCTTCGCTGGTTGAGGTATAGCCGGACAAAAAAAGTTCAGGATATCATAAATATTTGTGGATTTCTACCTACGCAGGATCACATATTTTTCTTCTTCCTAACATTAATTTGTCAGACTATATTTTACCAATAGCTGTTGACGATTGAAGGTTGAGATGGGGCTAAAATAGCAGCCATTTCTTGTAAAGTTCGACAATTTAAAAGGTCTTGGCGATATTGTTTGCCATAAATCCCTTCTAGCTTGGTAACAAGGCGAATGCGTTCTAAAGAATCTAGTCCTAAATCTGCCTCCAAATCATCACTCGTTTCTTCTTCTTCAATTGTCCAATGACAAATTTCGGAAGTTATTTTTCGTAGCATTTCTTCAATCTCTGTATTAAGAGAAATAGACGAAGAATGAGAAATAAGAACTTGATCTTGCACGGGTAAATTGGCTAGTTCTTCAATTTGGCTGACATAGGCTGTCATTAATTGCTCTATTAGCAATAAGTCAAAGTGATGGTAATCGTAACTTGCAAATAAATGAAGACGATTATTAAAGATTTCTTGCAAAATATCAATTGTTCCAGTGGCGTTCATTCCTCCTGCTTGATAGTCAGTAATTGATAAAGCATCATACTGAGGTTGCAGGTGAGTTTGTCCCGTATAAGGAAGGTATAAATTAGACTTTAAAGCCTCCTGTATTAAAGAAAGACTATGAGGGGGAATTTTACCCTTTTCTAGGGTAATATTGTCTCGAAAAATTGTTCCCATTTGACGAGTTTGCGCCCGATCTAAACCTGTGCCAATATGTTGTTGTACAGTTTGCTGAATTTGGCTTAAAAAGGTCGGCCAATCTTGCTCAGATTGAGGTTTAGCAAAACTTAATGCAAGATTTTGAGCAAAACTACTAACCACACCTGTTGCATCTACTTCGGGGTAAATTCGTCCACTGGTGGGAATCGAAATTCCGATATTTTCAGCTTTTGAATCTATTTGTGACATAGTTTTTAGAAATGCACCTAATAATAGTGCATTCATCGGGACTCGCCATTGACGGGTTTTGTCGATTAATTTAGAGGTAGTTTCTGCTGAAAGTACATACTTTTGGTTGTAAAAGAGAGGAAATTTTTGAGCATTTTTCTGCTGTTTAGGTTGCCAACGATAGGACATTCCAGACACAGCATTATTGTATTCTGCTAAGGCTCGATCTTCCTCAATATCTTGCCAATCGTTCATTAATTGAACTTGTTTTCGATAATCTTCTACAGTCAATGTAGGGGGAAGATTTGGCGTTTCTTTAGCAACTATGGCCCGGTAAATTTCCAAGAATTCCCGCATCATGACATGGTTACTTAACCCATCGGAAATTAAGTGTTCATTCCCTAAAAATAATTGATGAATTTGCTCAGATAATTTAAGAACAGAAAATCCATGCAGCGGCCATTGCGTTAAAGACCAGTTATAGTTTAACCAATGATAGATTTCTTCTTCAATTTTCTCCCCTTGTTCCTCAGGAGTTAAAGTGGTGAAATCTTTAACAAGAATTTCAGGAGGAATGGGATTTTCTAGCACTTCTAATTGATAGTCTGCAAAGCAGGTTGCATCTTCTGGAATCTGAAATTGCGCCCGTAACATGGGATGTCGATTAATTAACAGTTTCCAGGCTTGTTGAGCAATATTTAAGTCAAATTCTCCTGCAATTTTAACCTTAGTAAATAAACTATTAGAATTGAGACTCCAATAACTCATTAACAAGGGAATTTGACTATGGAGAATAGGAACCAGATTCGAGGGTTGTGGTTGGAGGTTTTTGGTTTGTGGTTTAGGGTTAGAGATTTGAGGTTTGGGGGATGAAGTATGAGATTGAAGAATGGTTAATAATTCCTGAAGATTGGAGACTTGCATTAAATGGCGTAGGGAAAAGGTTTCACTAAATTGACTACGTTGCTCTTCAGGAATTAATGATAGTAACCCGTTCATTAATTGGGTCATCATAATAGAATCTAACCCTAAATCTGCTTCTAAGGAAACATTCAAACTCAATTGCTGAGGATTTAAACCCGTAATTTGACTTATTAAGGCAATTAATTGACTTTCTAAGCTTTCAGCCTTGGTTTCGTTTTGTTTTTGGGTTGGGCGCAAGCCAGGCACCCCTAAAGTTTCTCGTTCTTGACTTTGGTGTAAGTCTTGTTCTTCTACGGTTTCTGTCCCTTGGGTTGGGCGTAAACCAGGCGCCTCTACGGTTAACCAGTAGGGTTGTTTTTGGAAAGCATAAGTAGGTAAAGGAAGACGAAGACGAGCATAATCTTTATCAAAGCCATTCCAATCAATATTAACCCCAGAAACGGCTAATTTCGCCACACTTTGTAATAAAATTTGCCAATCATCCTGTCCTCGTTGTAGGGAAGATAACCACAGATAATCAGGGTTTGCTAAGGTTTTTTGACCCAATCTCGTTAAAATCGGATGAGAGCCGATTTCAATAAATAGATTATAACCTTGGCTGGCTAAGGTTTCTATTGCAGGGGCAAATTGGACGCATTGACGCACTTGTTGACACCAATAGTCGTCTGTTACTGCTTGGCTGATTTCTTCACCTGTTACGGTGGAAATCCAATCTAATTGGGGTGTTTTATAGCTAATTTTAGCAGCGATCGCTTTAAATTCTGCTAATATCGGTTGCATCATCCCGGAATGAAAAGCATGAGATACCTGAAGCAGACGCACTTCAAGGCTTTGTGATTCTAAATCTGCTTTAATCTGATTAATTGCTTCCTGATCACCCGAAATAACGATATTTTCCGAACTATTGATAGTTGCAATCTCAACTTGATCCCCATAAGGAGAAATAACAGATTTTACTGTTTCAATAGGGGCAAATATAGCAGCCATTGCGCCTTTTTGGGGTAAAGACTGCATTAAGCGCCCTCTTTCGGCAATTAACTTGATTCCATCTTCGAGAGAATAAACCCCTGCAACACAAGCGGACACATATTCCCCCACACTATGACCTAAAACCCCATCAGGTTTAATGCCCCAAGACTGCCATAATTTATATAATGCGTATTCAATGGCGAATAAGGCGGGTTGAGTATAAGCAGTTTGGTCTAATAAGCTAGAATCACTGTATAAAACCTCTAATAAGGACTTTTCTAGGTAAGGTTGCAATAAGCGATCGCATTCCTCTAACGCATGACGAAAGGTGGGTTGAGTTTCATACAGTTGTCGTCCCATGTCTGCATACTGAGAACCTTGTCCTGTAAACAAGAAAGCAATCTTATTTTGACGACTTTTTGCAACTGCTTGGCTGAAAACATTCAAACAAGGTTGTTTTTGCGTAAATGCTGTTAAAGAGTCCTTGGCTTCAAGGGTTGATTTTGCCAAAATTGCCAGACGATGGTTAAATTGTCCTCGTCCTGTGTGGGCACTAAAAGCTAAGTCTGCTAGGTTTAATTGAGGATTTTTCTCTAAATAGCTGACCCATTTTTGCGCTAAATCATCTAAGGCATCGTCGCTTTTCGCTGATAGAGTGAGTAAATGAGCAGGACGATCCACTTCAGAAGGATTAAAGCTTAATTGAGGCGGTTCTTCGATGATAATGTGGGCATTTGTGCCACTTAATCCAAATGCACTAATTCCAGCCCTTCTAGGTTCTTCTGTTCGCTGCCAAGGAAGAGAAGATGTAGGAATTTTGAGAGAGGTTGCAGCATCCGCTAAATCAGGATTAAGTTCTTTAAAATGAAGATGGGGGGGAATTTCTTGATTTTTTAGGGATAAAATGACTTTTAATAGGCTGGCCATTCCTGCTGCAATTTCTAGGTGGCCGATATTCGTTTTTACTGAACCTACCATTAAGGGGTTATCAGTGGAACGATCTTTGCATAGGATATTGTTAATCCCCCGTACTTCAATAGGGTCGCCTAAGGCTGTTCCTGTCCCGTGTGCTTCTAAATAGCTAATTTGTTCGGGTTTTACTTTTGCATTCTCCAATGCTTGACGAATAACTGCCATTTGCGCTGATCCATTGGGAACCGTTAAACCACTACTGGGGCCATCTTGATTGACCGCCGAGCCTCTAATTACCCCTAAAATGTTGTCTCCATCGCTTATAGCATCAGAAAAGCGTTTTAAGACCACCATTCCACAGCCTTCCCCTCTCACATAGCCATTTGCATCTTTATCAAAGGTTTTACAACGACCATCAGGGGACAAAGCGCGGGTTTTAGAAAGATATAACGTCACCTCCGGGGATAACATTAAACTAACTCCCCCTGCTAAAGCTAAATTTGACTCTCTATTGCGTAAGCTTTGACAAGCCAGATGTACCGTGACTAAAGAGGTAGAACAGGCGGTATCAATGGCTAAACTGGGTCCTTGTAGCCCTAAAAAATAGGATAAGCGACCCGAAGCGAAACAAAACGCATTTCCTGATCCCGTATAAGCATCAATGGGAATTTGTTGCTTAATTTGCCGTTTTGCGTAATCATCCAAGCCAATGCCCACAAATACGCCTGTTTGCGTCCCTGTCAGCTTCTGAGGTGCAATTCCGGCATTTTCTAACGCTTCCCAACTTACCTCTAATAATAATCGTTGTTGAGGGTCTAGTGCGATCGCCTCACGGGGAGTCATCCCGAAAAATTGGGCATCAAATTGATCTACTGCGTCAATAAACCCGCCATAACGAGCATAAGTTTTGTTAGGAAGATCGGGATTTTCGTCATAATAAGCCTCCGCATCCCATCTTTGGCTAGGAACAGGGACAATTACTTCTTTTCCCCTTGATAATAGCTCCCAAAACGCCTCTGGACTATTTGCACCCCCCGGAAAACGACAGCCCATTCCAATAATAGCGATCGGTTCATTTTTTTGCCGTTCTAAGGCTTCAATCTTGTTACGAGCTTCTTTAAGCGCAATAACTGCTTTTTGTAACGGCGTTAATTCTGTTTTCTGATGATGAGAATCCATGATATTAAAATGCTCCTTAGATATTAGGTGTGAGGTGTTAGGCATTCAGATAACTGGTAACTGATAACTGTTCACTGTTAAAGTAATGCCTCTAATTCCGCCAATTCTCGCTCCATTAGGGCTTCTGTTTCTGCTTCTGACAGCGACTCCAATTCAGCAAGGGCTTGGTTGAGTACTACAGCATCCGTTGACTCTGTTTCCGAAGAAATCTGAGAATTTTCTGAATTATCTTCCCAAGCAAACACTTCTTCAACAAAATACTGTACCACATCACCAATAGTGGGATACTCAAAAGCAAAGGTAGAAGGTAAAGAGACAGAAAAGAGGGATTCTAGACGATGTTTCAGTTCTACCGACATTAAAGAATCCATTCCCATCTCAAAGAACCCTTGATCAGTATCTGGTAAAGTATCTCCGTGAATTCCTAAGACTTGCGCTACTTCTTGCTGTAAACGAGTGGTTAATAGGGTGACTCGTCGGTGAGGAGGGTTTTTTTGGATGGTTTGGGGGAAATTCTCGACCGTTTGCACAAAATTATCCTGATCTTGCTTGAATAACGCTTCTAAGAAAGCCACCCGTCCTTTTGCTGCAACAATCGTTTTAAACTTAGACCAATCAATCTCTGCTACCATTGTTTGAGTAACATTACCATTGATTAGAGTACCTAAAGTATCTAGGGCTAAATTAGGTTGTAATGGACTGATTCCCAGGCGTTTTAAGCCTTCTTCATAGCCTTGCGTGGCCATTCCCCCTTTAGCCCAAGGTCCCCAGTTAATGCTTAACCCTGTGAGTCCAGACTCTCGACGGTAGTGCATTAAACCATCTAAGAAATGGTTGGCAGCAGCATAGTGAATTTGACCTCGTGATCCGATTAAAGCAGACATGGAAGAGAAACAAACAAAGAAATCTAAGGATAAATCTTGAGAAAGTTGGTGTAAATTCCACGCTCCTGCTGCTTTAGGATTAAATACGCTCTCAAAACAATCGAGAGCCATCTTGTCAATGGTGCGATCGCTCAAAACCCCTGCTGCGTGAATAATACCCTGTAAGGGAGGACAATTTTCTTGAATTTGGTTAAAAAGTTGACGGGTTTGTTGATAATCACTAACGTCAGCGGCAATTACTTGAATAATAGCCCCTTTATCCTCTAAAGCTTTGATTTTTACCTGTTTATCCGTTGAATGGTCAGCTAAGGCTCGCCGACTGGTTAAGATTAAATGATTTGCACCTTTTTCAATTAACCAATCTGCTAAACTTAATCCTAAAGAGCCTAAGCCCCCAGTAATGAGATAACTGGCTTCTGTCTTCTTAAAATTGATGTTTGAGCTTTTTATTGCTTTATTAGGTACTAAACGGGCAAGATATCGTTGATGATCCCGAAAAGCGATGCGATCTTCTCCTAGATTTTCTGTTATTTCAGCAATAATTGCTTGAGACGATGGTTGTTTTTCTTCTAAATCAATCAATCCTCCCCATAAATTGGGATATTCAAGGGCAATGACTTGACCCATTCCCCATAAGGACGTTTGCGCTATTTTAAGCGGTTTAACAGCATCATTCACCGGTTGTGCTTGTTGTGTTATGAGCCAAAGTTTAGGGGGTTCTTTAGTTTTAAATTGAGCTAAAGCTTGTGTTAGATACAATAAACTGGCATAAGAACGAGTTTGAGAGGGTTGGGAGTTAATATCGCTGTCTAACCCCCATAAATAGACCACTTTGGTGATTGGTTCAGTTATATCTTGTAACAACCGTTGAAAATCCTTATCATTATTAGGATTAATTTGATAATGACCTGACACCAACTTCTGATAAGTTTGACCAGAAGACACCAAAATATAAGCATCATTTAGCGTTGTTGCTAAGGCTTTACCAACTCCTTGATTATCATTAAAAATTAACCACCGTTCTCCTTGAGAAGGCTTATTTTTTAAGTTTAAAGGACTGAGTTGCCATTCCACTTGATAACAGTTTTTACTAACATCCTGTAGGATAGGCATCTTGCCTGTTATTGTTGCATCTTCCCCAACCAATAACTGTAATAATTGTGGTAAAAACTGCTTGATTTCAGGTGATAATTGATCACTTTGATTTAACTGTTCCGTTAGTTGTTCAGTTTTGCCTTCAACTAATAAATTCAGTAAACTAGAAGCAGAAAAAACAGACTTAAATTGAGGTTTAGCATCATTTACCCAATAAGATTCATGTTGCCAAGGATAAAGCGGTAACTTAACAAACTGACAATTTTCGGGATATAATTTTTCCCAATTAATCGACTGTCCCCAAGTATAGAGCTTTCCTAAAGAATTTAATAGCGTTCCCCGTTCAGAATGTTCTCGTCTTAGAGAGGGTAAAACAAATCCCTCAGTATCTTGTTCTCGTAAGGTACTTTTAATATATCCCAATAAAACCGGATGGGGGCTGATTTCAACAAAGATAGTATGACGAGATTTAATCATTGCTTCAATAGCAGGGTTAAAACGTACTGTCTGACGCATATTTTGTCCCCAATAAGCATCATTAAATAATGTCCCCTCTTGTTGATCACCTGTTACGGTTGAGAAAATTGGTATGGTGCTTTTTTGAGGCTGAAGCTCTCCTAGTTTTTTAACTAAATTATCCGCAAAATTAGTCATTTGTTGACTATGAAAAGCATAATTAACAGGGAGTTCTTTGTAGAAAATATGAGGATGGTTTTGGGACAATTCAGCAATTAATTGATCGATCGATTGAGACTCCCCAGATACAACCGTTGAATAGGGACTATTAATGGCAGCAATTTCTAATTTATTTTCCCAAGCAGCTATTAAATTTTCTACCTCATTAACAGGTAATTCAATCGCAAGCATTTTTCCATTTCCTGTTGCTTGTTGCATCAATTGTCCGCGCTGACAAATCAAATGAATGGCTTCCTCAAGAGTGAGAATTCCCGCAAAATGGGCGGCTGCAACTTCTCCCAAGCTGTGACCAACCACAGATTTAGGATTAATCCCCCAAGATTGCCATACTTTAGCTAATCCAACTTGTAAAGCGAATAAAGCAGGTTGAGAAACTTCTGTTTCTTGTAAACGAGATTGAGCTTCAGACGCATTAAATTCCGCTAATAATGACCAGTTAGCATACTTTTGAATCAAAGTATCACATTGTTTAATAACAGAGCGAAAAACCGGTTCTGTTGCTAATAATTCCCGTCCCATTGCCCACCATTGAGGTCCTTGGCCAGAAAAGACAAAAGCAATGTTTGTTTTACGTTTTGAAGGCTTAGATTGAGTCGATAAATCAATCGTTTCTAACTCTTTTAAACCCTTCAATAATTCTTCAGGAGAATGAACCACAACCGCCTGACGATGAGCATGATGAGTCCGTCTTAAACTAGCACTATAGCAAAGATTCTGGACAAATTCAGGGGTTAAAGCTTGATCTTTCAGGAAATCTTCATAATTTTGAGCTAAATCTCTAACCGCTTCTTGACTATGGGCAGATAAAGGAAGTAAATGAGGGAAAGTTAAGGCCATTGGTTCTTGGTGAGATAAATTAGCTTCTTCCAAGATAAGATGAGCGTTTGTTCCCGAAAATCCAAAAGAACTAATTCCCACCTTGGCGGATGTTTCCTGTTGTGGCCAAGTAATTAAAGATGATTGAAGCTTAAGGGGTAACTTATCAAAGGGAATATAAGGATTCGGCTTGTTAAAATGCAGACTGGGCGGAATTTGCTTGTTTTTCAGGGAGAGTGCCATCTTAATCACACTGGCAATTCCTGCCGCTGCTTCGAGATGTCCTATATTACTTTTTACCGATCCCACCAAACAAGGATTATCCTTGTCTCGTCCTTCTTCTAACACAGATCCCAAGGCTATCGCTTCGATGGGATCGCCTAAAGATGTTCCAGTCCCGTGCAATTCCACATAATTAAGCTCTTTTGGCTCAATTTCTGCATTTTTCAAGGCTGATCGAACCAAGCTTTCTTGTGCTGGTCCATAAGGAACCGTTAACCCCTTACTGCGTCCATCATGATTAATAGCAGTTCCCCTAATCAACGCATAAATGGAATCATTGTCTGCGATCGCTTGAGCCAACGGTTTGAGAATAATACAACCGACTCCCTCACTTCGCACATATCCATTGGCACTTTCATCAAAGGTTTTGCAACGTCCATCAGGAGACAAGGCTTTCAATTTGCTTAACGCAATATTACCAATAGGGGATAAAATCAGGTTAACCCCTGATGCGATCGCCATTGAAGACTCATCATTCCATAAACTTTGACAAGCGAGATGCACTGCGACCAAAGAGGAAGAACAAGCCGTATCTACCGCTAAACTAGGACCTTTTAAGTTAAAAAGATAGGAAAGACGACCGGCTGCGATATTTGTGCAGTTTCCTGTTAAATCATAGCCTTGGGGATGGTGGCTATATCCTGCATGGATGCGACTATAATCGTTTGTGGCAATTCCCACAAATACACCTGTTTTCGATCCTGCCAATTGTTCCCGTGTTATTCCTGCATCTTCAATGGTTTCCCATGCGACTTCTAGGAGTAAGCGTTGCTGAGGGTCCATTAATACGGCTTCTCTGGGGGAAATTCCGAAAAAATTAGCATCAAACCCATCAACTTGCGATAAAAATCCCCCATAACGAGAATTCATTTTCCCCTGTGTTTCAGGATTCTCATCATAATATTCATTAATATTCCAGCGCTCCTTAGGAATTTCGGTGATTCCATCTTTTCCTTGGGATAATAATTGCCAGAATTCATGAGGATTATTGGCTTGAGGAAAACGACAGCCAATCCCAATAATTGCAATAGGTTTCATAGTTTAGAGACTCCGTAATTAATAAACAGCAATTTACTTAAATAGAGAAACAAAATAATTCCCTTAAATGAGTAGGGTGAGCAAAAATCTTGATAAGTGAATCGTTATGATTTAATTTCACCCCCCCAATTCCGTATGTTTAACTACACATTAACAGGAACTTTCTCAGGTGATTTTGCGACGCTTTCCGTTACCCAAGTATTCAGTTGAGGTCGATAACGATAGTTGGTAAATTCTTGGCGAGTCAGTTCAATTTGACTATTATCAGGAAGGTTACGAGTCAAATATTTATAGACCATTTCCGTAATGGCTGATTGAACTGCACCATTCAGATGTCCCAACAGATAGGAAAGATTTTTGCGATTGAGAAAAGCTGAAAAACCAAATCCTTTCCAGAGGAACTTTACATACCAAACTGCCGTATAAAAACTGGTCGCTTTAATTCCAGCAAAAACATTGCACCGTCGTGGTTCCAGTTTGGTATTTTCGATAAAGTCATCAAAGTGTTTAAGGGTATGATAACCCCAGATTAATTGATCAGTACGATGAGCATCCATAAAACCAATATTTTTATTCTGCTCAACTAATTGGTTAAACTGTTCATAGAGATGATGCCAATATCCTTTAATATCCGCTTGAACTTTTGGCACATAACGGGAAATAAAGCCGGAATCTAAATGCCATTTGCCGACATAAAGGGGAATTTGAATCCCAAACCACCACATATATTCGGCATAAATACGCCAACTCATGATACTAGCATGACCTAATTGTTTATCATGGTGTTCAATGAGATGATTATTGAGTCGAGTATAGGTAAGGTTAAAGTCATTGTAAGCAGCCCGTTTTTCTTCTGTATCCGCTTCTCCTGCAAGTTGAGAACGAATAATTTCGGTGATACTTTCAATCGCAAAAGCGATCATACTTGTTCCCAAAGAGTAAAAGGGATCAAAAATACAAGCAGAATCTCCAACTACATACCAATTATCTTGAGAAAACATCGTTTTGCTAGTATGGGAAACTCTAGGAAGATAATGAAAATCGACATTTTCGCCAGAGGTGACTAAGCTATAAAGTAGATTGTGATTGGCTTTTAGGAAAGCATAAAACTTCTCTTGAGTATTAATTTGATCGTTGGCAATAACACTGCGATGTTGAGCAATTCCAATAGAGATTTCTTGGGAGTCTTTTTCAGTGGGAATCATCCATAACCAATGACCATGACCAAACCAATGATTGGTAGCATAATAATGGCTACAAGTTGCTCCATAAGGGTCATAACCATCATGAAAAATGGTGCGATCTACATTTTTAACCCGTACCCAAGCCGATCCCGTATCAACTCCAAATAAATTATCTGCGCCCAAGATAACGTTATCAGTTTTATGGCCAATAATAAACTTACGTCCTGCTGCATCAACAAGGTGTTTTGCTCTCATTTCCTGATAATTTCCGTCCACCATTTTAACTTTAACGGTGTGCATCTCATCAGTAGGAGTAATGTCCACATCAACCACACGGCCTTGATAGAAACTTGCTCCCATTTTCTTATTCATTTTGAGCAAATCCTGTTCAAACTTTGCCCGATTCATTTGAAACGTTCCCAGAGGAAACTGTCGATTCGCCCAAATATGATAATAATCATCAATGGTGTCTGTTTTATCTGCATCTTTAGCCCAATGAAAATTAAGGGCATATTTAGGCGGATGATTTTCGATCATATACTCATATAGTCCCAATTCTTTGCAGACAAATAAGGTGGCAATTTCCACCATTGATTCGCCAATTTTGAGGTCTTTATTAGTTCTTTCTTCGGGACGAGGATCGATCAGTGCAATTTTAATGTTGGGAACATTTAAGAGTAAATGTCTGGCTTGACAGACCCCGGCGAAACCTGCTCCCATAATCACAACATCATAAACTTTTGTGTCAGTCGTAACCATTGGTGAAATTCTCCTAAAATGTGATGAGGAATAGAGTGAATAAGAAAGAATACAAGAAAAAGTTAAAGATATAATTCCCCTAATCGGGTTGCTAATTCAGCAATAGTAGGATAGTTAAAAATGACCACAGGATTTAATTCCTTTCCGAGCCATTTTTCTAAGCGTCCTAATAAAACTAACGCTTTTCGTGAGTCGAGTTCATAATTATCAAAAGGTTCTTCAATATCAATGTCATCAAGGTCAACATCGAGTTGTTGAGCAAACTGATCAACGAGCCAGTTTTGAATGTCTTCAACGGTACAAGGAGATTGAACAGTTGTCATCATGGGTTAAGTTCCTTTAACGTGAAAAAAGTGTTTTAGCAAACTAAGATTGCTTAACTTATATTCCTAGTTTATTCCTCTACCCATTGATCAGCCATGTTTTATTTTTCGCCAAAACTGGATTTTTTTTATTCCTATTTTTTATGGTCAAATTTAGTACGCCTTTACTATATAAATATAATGGAAAAAACTAGCAGACAATACAAAATATTATCCATTAAATTTCAACTCCTTTTTTCTTACAATAAAAGGTAACAAAGTTAAGTAGCTATTTGCTAGGTAAAAATTATGATAGATACTCATGTTCTTGACCCATCTGTTAAAGAGATTCCTTCTACTACTCAACCGATTGAAACCGCTCATAAATCTCCGCAAATGCTCCAAGAATCATTAACTTCAGCCGTTGTACAGCTTGAAACAGAACTGCAAGATAAGCTAAAAAAACTATTGTCTAAACAGGAGTATCAACTGTTGAAAATTGGGGAGAATATTAATAGCTTGACACAGGAATTAGAGCAAGCAGTTTCTGAATTTCTCCAAATTGCCCAACAAGCAAATAAAACCTATAGTTCTCTACAGTTTTTGGGTCAATTTGTTGAACAAAAACCTAATAACTCACCCAATAAAGGAAGCCAAGATACCGTTAGAGTGGTTTATAGTCATGCCGCCAAATTACCGCTTCCTGTGGTAGAAAAATATGGCTTAGGGTTTATCCTAAAATATAAAACGGTTGATTTATCCCAACTAGGTATTACCCTTTCACTCTCTCGTCAATCTCCTTATCTTTCTGCCATCAAACAGTGATAATTTAAGCATTACTAAGGTGGGCATTGCCCACCTCAATGATGATTATGTAAGGTGCAAAGTTTAAATACTTAGAACCTAAAATCTAAAACTCACCCATCATTTAAGCTACTTGAGTTTGATGTTTTTCTCGCCAACGTTTAGGAGATACTTTATATAACTGACTAAAGCGACGGGAAAAATAATAGGGGTCAGTAAAACCAACGGTGGCGGCAATTTGGGTAATTGACTTATGGGTTTTCAGTAACAAGGATCGGGCTTCTAGCATTCTTCGTTCCACAATCCAATGAATAATCGTTTTGCCGGTGCGACGCTTAACTAAATTGGTTAAATAAGCAGGAGAATAACCAGCCGATCCAGCCACATCATTGAGGGTAATAGGTTGACTATAATTTGCCTCAATAAACTCAAAAACGGGTTTTAATTGAGAACTATCAGGGTAGAAACAAGCCAAAGAATCAAAGAAATTCGGTTGAGGGGTAGAAGAACGCTGTATCAACGATTGAGGAGCTTGTTTTGAGTTAACAGAAGGATGAATTCTGCAAGCGTAGCCATCTTTTTCAGATTCTAGAAAATTTAAAGAACGAGCTACTATGCTTATATAATCCTGCTCTCCATATTTGAGAAAGTTAACCGTAATATCGAGGGATTGATGATCCTCATAATAAGGATGTTGTGTGATCAAACGTCCAAAACCTCGACGTTGAATTAATTTCCAGTATCTAGACCAATCTGAGTTTAAAAAATCTTGAGCAGCTTCTTCTATAGTCAAATTAGATAATTGTTCTCTGGAATATCCCAATAAAGCACAAGCAGCATCATTGTAATGCTTAATCCGTCCTTGAGAATCGATCCACAATACAGATTCAGGGATTTGATTGATTAAATATTGAATAACAGATATGGATTCAGCTATTTCTTGCTGAGGGACGGAATTAAGAAAGTTAGTCGTAGAATGAGAGAAGTTAAGGGAGTTAAGAGGGTTAAAGTTTGGAGTTAAAAGCATGAGACTGTTCCTATAATTTCCAAAATAGATGGCGGATAATTTTTTGACCACAAAAGATAGTTTTCACTCCATCACCGACAAAACTGATTCCCGGCGTTGCTGATTTGAGATATGAATCTTCTTTTGTGGGATTTTTAAAACCTAGACCCAAACTAACTTTTGGATGGGTGCAAGGTTGTCATTCATACCTTGATTCAGTAACGCCCTGATTTCCTTTCTTCGATCTACAAGCGGAGATGCGTCTTTCCGCAAATTTTTAAAACCCACATTCCCCACTTCAAATTATAGTAAGTAGTCATGCAAAATTAATTAGCGACCACAGAGGGCTGAAAGCCTTGCTAGACAAGGACCGCTATGGGTAAACAATTTTATCCAGATACTTATGGCCGGTAAGCTGTTCAGCATTTAAATTTCTTGATAAGCTGTTTGAACCGGCCTCTGCCTTAGCTTAGCAGATAAAATAGCAGAAATGTTGAATCCGTACATAAAACTTTACATACAAGCTGACGAGAACAGGCGTTCGCTTGGAGAGATTAAATTTCCCTCTTGCGATAAAATGGGTCTTCGTTACTTAGTATGGTTCGATTCTGGCAAGAGATTTGATTGATTAGTTCGCTCTAGATTGAAAACAATTAACAAAAATCGCCAAATGTCTTTCTTTATAAGGGTTTCATCTCTTATAATCCTGTCCGTTGCATAAGACAAACCGAAGAGCCCTTTTGTCAAGCCTAATTGAGATGCTCTTACCCTGATATTATTATGAGTTATAACCAATTGCCGAGACGGATCGGAAAGTATCCGAATTGCCGAATCGATTTGAATCGGATAATCTAACATCCCTTTCAGAATCTGTTTCTGTTTTACTTGGAGATTGGCGATCATCTCTTCTAAATGTTGAAAGTCTTCATCTTTATCCATCGGAATTATCATTTTTAATAGACCTCTCCCTAGTCTGATAAAATCACAATCATGGGATATTGTCAACAACTAACCGTAGCTTGCCGGTCGTTTATCCGTTGCTGATGCACTTTTTGAAAAATGGTGATAAACTCAACTGTACTGGGTACACTCTCCCTCTCGGAGGGATTTGAGAAAAAATCGGGAGAAAAAGCGATGAAAGAACGGGAAACATCGGACAAAATTGAAGCGGGCGGGGGTTTTCCCGTATTGCAATATTGGGCAGAAAAAACCCTCTCTCCTCAAGGGATTAAACTATGGCAAACCTTAAATCATAAAAGTGCCTGTTTAGCTTGCGCTTGGGGAACGGGGGGACAAAAGGGCGGTTTTGTCAACGAAGCGGGGGAAAGTCTGCAACGTTGTCTCAAAAGTGTCGAAGCGATTACTTCCGAATTAATGCCAGGTATTAAAACCGATTTTTTTCAGACCTATCATCTCGCTCAATTACAGTCCTTAACCTCCTTAGAATGCGATCGCTTGGGTCGTTTCAGTTATCCCGTTCTCTTAAAAGCTGGAGAAAGTCACTATCAACGTATTAGCTGGGAAGAAGTTTATCGATTAGCCGAACAAGCTTTTCGTCAACCGTCCGAGACTCTGGCCTCCTATAGTTCGGGACGTTCTTCTAATGAAGCCGCCTATCTCTTACAATTGTTTTTCCGGGCATTGGGAAGTAATAATTTAGCCGATTGTTCCGATCTCTGTCATGCCGCCTCGACCGTAGGATTAAAACAGGTTTTCGGCTCCGGGACTTCGATGGTCAGTCTGGAAAGTTTAAAACAAGCCGATTGTGTGGTGTTAATCGGCTCTAACGCCCCCGCTAATCATCCTCGCCTGATGAATGAATTAATTCAAATTCGTGATCGCGGCGGTAAAATTATTATTATTAACCCGCAAATTGAAGTCGGATTGGTCAAATTCTCCTCGCCCGCTTTTCCGATTAAATCCCTATTGCGGGGCGGTTCCGATATTTCTACTCTCTACCTACAGCCGATTCCGGGTAGCGATACCGCCCTATTCGTCGGATTACAAAAATCTTTGATCGAACAAAATTTAGTCCGGTGGGATTATCTCGAATCCCATACAGAAAATTGGCAATCTGTTATAGATTATGCCCGACAAATACCCTGGGAAACCATTACTAAAACCTGCGGTTTATCCCGAGAAGAAATTGAAGCAACCGCCGCCCTTTTCGGCAATTTAGAGCGAGTGGTTTTCGCTTGGGCGATGGGGGTTACACAACAGGAAAACGGTGTCGATAATATTATCAGTATTGCTAATACAGCTTTACTTACAGGTAATGCTGGTAAAATAGGTGCAGGAACCATGCCAATCAGAGGTCATTCTAATGTACAGGGCTTCGGTTCTATGGGCGTTACGGTGAAATTACGTCGGGAAATCGCCGAGGCACTTTCTCAACTTTTAGGAAAGCCATTAAATATAACCGGCGGTTATGATACCAGGGCATTAATTGAAGCGGCCGAACGGGGAAAAATCAACACCCTTTTCTGTTTGGGAGGTAATCTTTATGGGGCAAATCCAGATTTAACTCAAGCCAAAAAAGCCTTAGCACAAATTGATACGATTTTTTATGTGGCTACTAAGCCAAATTTAGGACATTTTCACGGATTAGCCCGACAAAATACGGTAATTTTACCCGTCTTCGCTCGTTTTGAAAATCCTCACCCGACAACAACCGAATCGGGCAATAATTTTGTCCGTTTTAACGAGCGGGGAAGCAGTCATCTACAGGGTTCTGATGTCGATATCATCTCGGAAGTAGAACTATTAACAAATATTGCCGTCAAGGTTTTAGGCACAAACCCGATTGATTGGTCGAGATTACACGACACCGCCTATATTCGTCAGTTAATCGCCAAAACGATTCCGGGTTATCAAAAAATCGGGCAATTAGATCAAACCCAAACAGAATTTACCATTAGCGGACGGATTTTTCCCGAACCCCATTTTCCGACATCGACCGGAAAAGCGCAAATGTCCGTCACTCCTTTACCCACTTTAAAAGCACCGGAAAAGCAAGATTTCAACCAACCGGAAAATGCCCCCGGAATTGCCCTGATTCTCGGAACAGGACGCAGTTATGGACAACATAATACCGTCGTTTATCAAGTGGGTGATAAATATCGAGGAATGCCTCACCGTCATTGTTTATTGATGAACGCCGAAGATGCCAAAAAAGCCAGCTTTCAAGAACATCAACGAGTCACCGTTCAAGGAGATGCCGGCAAATTAGAGAATATTGAAATTATTTTCGGTTCGATTCGCGAAGGTGTTGGCTTTATGTTTTATCCCGAAGCCAATGTTTTATTCAAGGCTAAAATCGACCCTCGCTGTGGAACCCCCGCTTATAAACGAGTTCCCGTCTGGGTTTTTTAGTTATCAACTCCTCTGATTTTCTTTTTTGGAAATAATGAAATAGAGTTAAGCAAGCGAATAAATGAACGAAACCGAGTCCAATTCTGGGAAAGCGAAATTAAAGAAGCTCCCTATCGCTTTGATCGCATTTCTGTTATCCTGTTCTTACGATCATAGAATAAATAGCCATGGGTAAGTTTTTACTAACCGTATTAAGCATAGCAAGTTTGTTGGCTGTCGGGATGGCTACCCGTGGCATTGCAAGTCCCACATCTGCAGCGACGAACTTGCAACTAGCTCAACGCCCTAACTGTAACAATCCCCAGACTCAAAGCGAAATGAACATTTGTGCCAGCATAGCTTATCAAAACGCTGATCGCAAGTTAAATCAAGTTTATCGACAACTACTGCCAAAACTGTCAGCTTCTCGCAAACAAAAATTAATTAGCGCCCAACAAGCTTGGATTAAGTTTAGAGACAGCAGTTGCGAATTTGAAAGAAGTGCCTATGAGGGAGGATCGATGGCTCCCATGATTTACGGTTTTTGTTTGGCAGATGTCACCGAGCAGCGTACCAAAGATTTGCAGAGATATTTAGAAGATAGCGATCTCTAAGTCAGAATCGCCGTTGATATTACCGATAATTCCTTAGACGTTTACTGCACAACAGCCTAAGCGGGTGAGGGGAATCGAACCCCTATCATTAGCTTGGAAGGCTAGGGTTTTACCACTAAACTACACCCGCATTTTCTTAGCACTTTCGTTAGTATAACACGAATTGCCGATTTTTGCAAGTAGGGCTTTTCAGCTTGTTAATCGCCTCTAAAATCCCGATCGCTCCTTTATTTCCCCGATGTGGCTAAAAGTTTCTTCCACGCGATCGAGATCTAGTTGGGAGAAATTATCGATCGCCCAGTTGGACACTCTCTGCATAAAATGGAAGGGATAGGTGTGAGCGATTCCCACCACCTGCATTCCCGCTCTTTTTGCCGCTTCGCAACCGACAAAAGTATCTTCAATCACCAGACATTCCTGGGGTTGCAACTGTAGATTAAAATTCCAACGATTAAATCTTTCTACGGCCAGTAAATAACCATCTGGTTGGGGTTTACTGGTGCTAATCTCATCACCAGTGACAATGACACTAAAGTAATCCCCAAGGGCTGCCTGTTGCAAGATTGATTCTACTTCCGAGCGTATTGCTCCCGTCACCAAACCGATTTGTAGATCTCTGGCCTTAACCCGTTCTAAAAAAGAGTATATCTCCTCATAAATAGGAAGTTTCTCTAATTTTCCTAATCTTTCTCGGTATAAACTGGCTTTTTTGTTAATTAACTTAGTCAGATATTCCTCGGTCACTTGACGATTGCGACGGGTGAGAACATTACGCAAACAGACGCGATCGCTTCTCCCCAGACATAACTCCGCAAATTCCGACCCTAGGGGCAGCAGATTTTCCCCGATCAAGATTTCATTAATTAACTCCTGATGGATCGGTTCATCATTGATGATCACCCCATTAAAATCGAACAGAACAGCCTTTAACATCAATCTTAGACAGAAAAGCTAATAAATACTAAATATTCTTGATTATACTAAAGTTTTTCGTCGGGGCCGGGTGTGGGGAAGCTAAGACCCATTTTCCCCCAATCCCCCCCCGAAGTCGGGTAGGGTTGATTCATGAATCAACCCTACTATGAATCAATTCTAGGCTCTAGGGGGCAGGTGGGGAGATTCGGCTAATCTAAGAATAAGCGGTTTAAATGCGTCTTGGCTTACAAGCTAGAAGAACAGCAAGTTTTCCATTTTTGGGCGATAGAAAGGATTAATGCTTTTTCTGCTAGGGGTAAATTGGCAGCCTGTCGGTCGATTATATCGCTTAATTCCCCGATAATCCGATTAAGAGCGAGTTCTCTAGTCTCTTGGGAGTAACTGTAACTTCTCTGGACTGAAGCCATTTCTGCGATAACTCGATTTAAACTGCTGATAGCTTGCCAAGTTTGCGGACGTAATGACGGTTCTGCGGCAATAGGGGCAACCTCCAGGGAAGCGATACTATCGGGAGTTGCTGCCCGACTAAATCGGTGTAAAGTTTGGGCTAGGCTATACATTTCTTCCCCGTAGGCGAGGGAACGTACCGCAGCAAAGGCTTTTTCGGCTTTTTCGGTGTCCCGTTGGTGAAGATACCAAAAACCGGCGGCGGCGGCGCGAGCAGGAGTATCTAGACGGATTTGACTGTCAGGAAGAGAAAACGGTTTCGCCGACGCCGACGCATATTTTAACAATTCCCAATCGGAGGGATTTTCTGCCAGACGGGAGACCCGATAGATAATTTCTGCCTCTGGGAATTGCGATAAAACGCGATTAACGGCGGTAACAACAGGAATAAACTGGCGGCTGTACCGAAGGTATTGATTGAGGTTATTAATAGCTGTTTCCCAGTCTTGCTGTAACCATTGTTGTAGAGTCGAGGTCAACCTTGGCAGCGGTAGAAGGGTAATACGGGGAAAAAGTCGCCCTTGAGGGCCAGCCAAAAGCCCGATTAGCCAATTATCAGGACGGAGAAAGACGAATATAAACGCCACGCCCGACACCACGCCCCACGCCATGCCCAACACCACGCCCCACGCCACGTCCAACACCACGCCGAACACCACGCCGAACACCACGACCGACACCATCACGCCCAACGCCACGCCCCACACCACGCCCCACACCACGCCCGACACCGCGCCCCACACCACGCCCGACACCATCACGCCCCACACCGATACCGATGCCAACACCATGCCCCACACCGATACCACGCCCAACACCGATACCGCGCGCCACACCTCGCCCCATACCACGCCCGACACCACGACCGACACCCATACCACGCCCCACACCGCGCCCCACACCGCGCCCCACACCGCGCCCCACACCGCGCCCCACACCACGCCCCACACCACGCCCAACAGCACCACGACTTTATACAGCACGCCCAACAGATACAGCACGCCCAACAGCACCACGTCGTCCCACACCGCGCCCGACAGCACCACGACGCCCCGATAAACGGAAAGTCCTAAATTTGCTACTATTGCTGCTATGCTACAGATAATTAGAGGGGTAATTACAGTTAAGAGAAGACCCTGAATCCCTAGACGCAATTGTACGGGATGGTTGCGGAGAAATTGCCTTTTATCGCGCCATGTTTTCTGTTCTTTTAATTTATCGCCGCCGCCTCTCGTTTCCACATACCAGCCTATTGCTTGGGGAAAATAAAACACCCAGTACAACAGCAAAAGATAATCAAAGGGATTCCATAAAGATAAATCGCGTCTGAGTTTAGGGGCGAGATTAATGGTGGGGACGGTGCTTTCCTTCATAATTTCAAAATTTTGGGTCTGAAACCCCGTCGTAGAACGACGGCTTTACCGTTAAATATTAGCACATTTACAAAATATATGCCAGAATGTGAAATATGGAAAAAGCCTATTCTTACCGATGATTTTACCCCACACCCGAACAAGAGTCGCTATTGCGGCGCACTTTGGGCTGTGTAAGATTAGTTTACAACAAAGCTCTCCACGAACGAACACAAGCATGGTACGAAAGACAAGAAAGAGTAGGATATGCT
>VYLZ01000036.1_pt1 | contig 24610 bp, 19 predicted proteins | sample 5115361 | NCBI WGS metagenome assembly VYLZ01 (sample SAMN12291805, study PRJNA351875) | freshwater metagenome | isolation source: freshwater lake | place: USA: Michigan, Sixteen Lake | collected 2013-08-07 | reverse complement strand
TGAATTTGACGGCGTTCGAGACCAGATTCACCAGGGTTTGCTCAATACGACCCCGATCGGACCGGACCACTCCCGGGGCAATCCCGATTATCTCAAGTTCCAGATCGATGCAAAGGTCGCGGGCACGGGGCGTCCAGATGGAGACGATGGAGCTCAGCGTTTTAGTGAGATCGAAATCGGCAAGCGTCGGTTTCGTCTCTCCGGCCTCAATTTTGGACATCTCCAGTACAGAGTTGAGCAGACGCAACAGCATCTCGCCCGAATCGAGGATGCCGTCAGTCAATTCGTGCTGGTGGGTCGTCAGGGGCTCCCGCCTGAGTGCTTGGGCGAGGCCGAGGACCGCGTTCAGCGGGGTCCGAACCTCGTGGCTGGTGATAGCCAGAAAGGCCGATTTTGACTTGCTGGCCCGTTCGGCAGCGTCACGCTGGGCGGCCAGCTCATGGTTCCGCTTGAGGCGCAGCGAGGCTAGGTGGCGTTCGACGACCCTGCCCAGCACCGCCGCGATCCGGTCGAGCATTTCGAGAAGGGTGGCGTCCGGCACCGATATGCGGCTCTGGAAGAACTCCAAAACCGCCACGGTTTCCTCGCCGATGAGGGCCGGGAAGGCGAAGCCGGCGCGTAATCCGGTAAGGCGGGCAGCCTCCACGCGCGGGCAGTCCGGCTCCTGCGTCATGTCCTCTGTCCATACGGCGCGACCGGTGGCCAACACCCGTCCGGGCAGGCCTTCCCCGTGGCCAATACGCAAGGTGGCAGTTTGTAGTGCGAAGGCGGTGTCCGGTGGCAAGGCCGTGAACCAGATTCCGGAGGACGTCATCGAGGCGGGCGATGAGGCCTCGTCGACCGTCCATACATGTCCCAAAGTGAAGCCGCTGTGCGCGCAGATGCGCTCAACGGCGAAACGGAACGCTTCGAGCGGATCTTCCATGCTGTTGGCGGCCGTGGCGATCGCCTGGGTTAGCTCGAGACGCCGCTGGTGCTCGAACAGCCTTAACGTGCCGGCTTCCGCGATCGCCTCCGCCTCTAACCGGGCAGCGCGCTCACGGTCCAGTCGTCGCCGCAGGCGACGGATTTCTTCGGACGAGGCGTCCGCGGGTAGATCGCCGATCACGCAGCCACCGATCTTTGCGCCTCGCCGGCCCAAGTCATTGCAAAGGTGCAGTGGTCATGCCCGTGCTGCTTGCATTGCAGGTGCCGGAACTCGACGGGTTGCATGTACCAAGCGGCGACGCCCTCAACGAACCCCTGGGCCAGGGCGCACATTTCGCGGGCCGACAGATAATCCATCACGAGATCGCCTGAAGGGGCGGCATGAAGGCGGAAATGCGGGCATGTTGCGCCCGGATAGAGTTTGCGGACTTCCGCATGGATGATATTGTTAACGCCTTCGACGAAGGTCCGCGCGTCAGCGACCCCTTCGAAGAATGAAGGGTAGAGCTCGGCAAGAACCGGGATCGCTGTGTGTCCGAACCAGCGCAGCACGGCGTCCCTGTCCAGCGACAGGGCCGCGGATGCGGCGGCTACGAGTGCTTCGATTTCCTCATCGGGGTAGTTGCCAAGCGAGGTGTAGGCGCCGGACACGCCGGACGCCTCGATCAGATCATCCCAGACGTTTGGTCCGAAACTCCGTGCTACGCTCTCCTCGAGGAGATTGAAAACGACACCCTTCATAATACTCTCCTGAAAAAACCAGAACAGTATAGAAGGGCCGCATTGCTATTGCGTTAATTGCTCAGGCTCAACAGGGGCCGGTTATTGCCACAAGGCCGCGACAGGGAAGTGGCGGACATGGAGGGATCGATTTCGTTTTTGGCCTTGCCCGCGAAGGGAGAGGGGCTTGAGCTAAGCACGCTCAAAAATCGCGGCAATGCCTTGGCCGCCACCAACGCACATCGTCTCCAAGCCATAGCGGACCTGCCTGCGCTGCATCTCATGAACCAGACTGGTCATAATCCGCATGCCCGTCGCTCCGATGGGATGGCCCAGCGAAATACCTGAGCCATTGACGTTCAAGATAGAACGGTCGTCCCAATCCCAGCCTTTGAGAACCGCCAAAACTTGCGCGGCAAAAGCTTCGTTTAACTCAACAAGGCCCATATCGGCCCACGCTAATCCGGTCTTGGCGAAAAGCTTGTGGGCAGCGGGGACGGGCCCTATCCCCATACGGGAAGGCTCGCACCCTGCCGCTGCCCAGCCGACAAAGAAAGCTGATGGGGTTAGGCAAAGCTCCGCCAAGCGATCTTCAGCCACGACCAGACAGGCGGAGGCCGCATCATTTTGCTGGCTTGAATTACCTGCCGTGCAAACCCCACCCGCTACCATCGGCTTCAGCTTCGCCAGCGAGGCGGCTGTGGTATCGGCGCGAATGCCTTCATCCATGCTAAAAGAGATCGGCTCACCGCCACGCTGAGGAATGGGGACGGCGACAATCTCGTCGTCAAATCGCCCTGCGGCCCAAGCACGTGCCGCGCGGACCTGACTTTCAGCAGCAAATTCATCGCAAGCCTCCCGGCTGATCGCATAATCGGCAGCCAGATTTTCGGCGGTTGTGATCATGCCAGGGATCACGCCAAAGCGCTCTACAGGTTGGGACCGCTCGCGGCCGCGTTCTAGGCGATCGTACAAGGTGACACTGCCGGCGCGCGCGCCGCCGCGCATGGCGGTGGTATAAAATTCCACATTGCTCATGCTTTCCACGCCGCCAGCCAGCACCACATCGGCGGCACCGGTTTGAACCATCATGGCAGCATTGGCCAAAGCCTGCAGACCCCCGCCGCAACGGCGGTCCACTTGAATGCCCGGCACCTCAATCGGCAGACCCGCCGCCAGAGCCGCCCAGCGCCCAACGCAGGGCGTTTCACCACTGGCATAGCTTTGCGCAAACACAACGTCTTCGATCAACATCGGGTCAATCCCACTACGCGATACCACCGCCTTGACCACATGGGCGGCGAGGGTTTCGACCGGAACCGAACTAAGCCCGCCAAGGAACTTGCCGATCGGGGTTCGTACTGGACTAATGATGGCTGCCCGTCTCATGTAAAAGCCTTCCCTGCGTGAATGCGTTGATCGCACCACTCTAGAAGATGCCGCCGCCCTCTGTCACCCATTGTCAGCTTAGGCGCGGGGAGGGCTCTCACAAACAGTTTGTACCGGTCAGGAGTTTGATGTCCCTATCCGATTACGAGGCATTAACCCTGCAGCTGCTATAGCTTTCCAGACTTAGAAAATTAGCGTTGTGGGGTTTTAGGCATGTTGATGCAACTGGTGCGACCAGAGGAAGCGGAGTTGGCTGATGTCGCCACCCCATTGCAGCTTGCCGTCATCATTCCAACGTTCAATGAAGCAGCCAATGTTGTGCCCTTGCTGGATAAACTATCCATCGCATTGGCCGCCTATCATTGGGAAGCGATTTTTGTCGATGATAACTCGCCTGATGGAACCGCAGACCTCGTCCGCGAAATCGGGCAAAAGAACATACGTGTCCGCGTGGTTCATCGCATTGGGAGGAGGGGGCTTTCAAGCGCCGTAATCGAAGGCATGCTGGCCACGTCTGCTCCAATCCTTGCCGTTGTGGACGGTGATCTACAACATGATGAGATGGCTTTGCCTAAAATGGTTGCCGCCATTGAGAGCGATCAGGCAGACATTGCGATAGGCACACGTTATGCCAAAGGGGGTAGCGTCGGGGAGTGGAACAAACTGCGCCACCGTGCGTCGCAAGGTGCGACCTGGCTTGGCCAGCAGCTTTTGCGGGTTCCGCTTTCTGATCCCATGAGCGGGTTCATGGCCATTCGACGCGAGACTTTGATGGCCGCATTACCGCGCTTGTCTGGCGTTGGGTTTAAAATCCTGCTCGACATTGTCGCTTCGCTGCCGACACCGCCGCGAATTACCGAAGTGCCTTATGTCTTCCGCTCGCGGCTGAACGGCGAAAGCAAAGCCGACAGCATGATTGCGCTCGAATATATTTCGTTGCTGCTCGACAAAACAATTGGGCGTTTCATCCCAACACGGCTTGTATCCTTCCTTGCGGTTGGCGGTTTGGGCGTTGCGGTCCATTTGACCGTGCTCGGAACCGCGCTGGCACTGGGTGCGACGTTCCTTAACGGACAATTTGCGGCAGTTGCCACCGCCATTGCGTTCAATTTCTACCTCAACAACCGCTTCACCTATCGCGACAGAAGGCTGAAGGGTTGGAAGATGTTGACTGGTCTGCTCAGCTTCTATCTGGTCTCCGCTGTTGGCGCCGTAGCCAATATCGGGATCGGCAATTGGGTGCATCAGATGGATAGCCAATGGTGGCTCGCGGGGATGGCGGGCGTCGTGGTTGGCGCTGTCTGGAACTTTGCGGCGTCATCCTTTGTGACCTGGCGTAAATAATGGTTGAAGAGTCTCGTTTTGCTACGATTTCGGCCAAGGGCGCAAAATGGGTGCTCGGTCTGCTTTTGGCACTGATCCTGGCGAGCCTTTGGCCTGCAGCCCAACACCCGAAATCCCCATTACAACCCGTGTCTACGGCCAAGTCCGAGCAAAAGACCGCGAAAAGCGGTGACGCCGAAGCGGACCTCGCTTTGTATAAGGCTATTGTAGGGAGGATGCAGGCAGGCGAGAATTATTACGCCGTGGCAGCCGACGAACAACGGACACGTGGCTATCCTCTAAAACCCTTCGTCACCGTACGGCTGCCGACATTAGCGCTGATACTTGCAAGCCTCGGCAAGACTTGGGGCTATGTTTTAGAGCTCGCACTTGGCCTCGCAGTCCTATTTGTGTGGTACCGAAAACTCATCGACCAAAAGGTCGTCGCTTGGCGGCGTGTAACCTTTATCGGACTGCTGGCGGCAGGTCTGTCGCCAATTCTTGTCCGCGAGGCGATGTATTTGCATGAGATTTGGGCGGGCGCGCTGATTGCCTTGTCGATTGGACTATATCGACCCAACAATTGGCTGCCGAGCGTACTCGTAGCCGCCTGCGCGTTGGCCTTAAGAGAATTGGCTTTGCCGTTTGTCTTGCTGATGACGGCTTTTGCGTTGGTTCAACGCCGCTGGGTCGAGACCGCTGCATGGTCGGCCTTAATCCTCACATTCTTTGCAGGCGTGTACCTGCACGCTCAGGCGGTATCCGGCGTGGTTTTGCCGAATGACCCAAAGTCACAGACTTGGCTGCTGCTGGGCGGCCCTGCCGCGGCGCTCAGCTTTATGTGGCAAGCCTTGCCACTGGTAGAGCTTCCTCAGCTTATCGGCTATCCGATTATCATAGTCGGTTTATTTGGGTGGTTGTGCTGGCGGTCAGAGGCAAGCTTGTTCGTCCTCCTGCTGCTGTTAGGCTACATGCTGGCCTTTGCAATTACGGGCCGCCCCAATAATTTTTACTGGGGTTATCTGGTCTCACCACTCCTCATGATGGGCCTAATCTTTGTCGGCCCCGGTCTGCGTGACCTGCAAGCAACGATTAAGGGTGTCGGATCGAGTAGTTCAGCTTAGAAGCAATTTGACGAGCTCTGGACTCTCGTCGCCTCAATCAGGTCATTTTGTCCCATAATACTTATTATGCGAAATACTGGCTGACATCCCCATGTTGGCTTTTTGCTTGGCGGCCTCGCAGGCGTGCATCGGCAAATGCCTAAAGTGCGGGGCGCAGTTAGCCTGCTCAAGCGCGAACTAGCCGCAGCTGCGACTCGGCCTTAGACCGCCTCTAATCAAATCAGTCCGGACCGAGTTTCCGGATTGACGTTGCGGCCCGAGCAAAGGCAAGTTGAACGCTATAACGGCGCGCCAAAAAGGCAGCATCAATTTGGGAGGCTCATCATGTTGGCATCAAACCGCAAGTCCCGGCAGCTTTGGCTTAAGGCAAGTGCGCTCTTCAGCGTTGGCTTGCTTACTTGGTCGCCTGTGGCCCAAGCTCAAGTCCCAGGTGCCGCCACCCCTCAAACCATTGCCGCCAATCGGGCTTTCTCTGCCACCCTGCCTTGGGACAATACCAGCGAGGATGAACTGGCCAAGCGCGGCTTTGTCGCCACGTTAGAGGACCCTCTGATCCGCAATGCCGCGGGCAAAGTCGTTCTGGATCTTTCTGCCTATGATTTCGCCCAAGGCGCTGCGCCCGAAACCGCCAACCCCAGCCTGTGGCGGCACGCGGCGCTTCTGCGCATGCACGGTCTGTTCAAGGTTGCGCCCAAAATCTGGCAAGTGCGCGGGTTTGATATCTCCGTCATGTCGATCATCGAAACCGATACAGGCTATATCATCATCGACCCACTGACGGTGGCAGAGACCGCCAAGGCCGCTATGGGCCTTGTCAAAAAGCATGTTGGCGACAAACCCATCCATGCCGTGATCTATTCTCATAGCCATGCTGACCATTTTGGCGGCGTCAAAGGTATTGTGAGTGAAGCCGACGTCCAATCGGGCAAAGTAAAAATCATCGCGCCATCTGGCTTTATGGAACATGCCGTTAGTGAGAATCTGATTGCTGGCCCCGCGATGAGCCGCCGCGCCGTCTTCCAATTTGGCACGACGCTGAAGCGCGGTCCCGCAGGGCAAGTGGGGGCTGGGATTGGGATGGAAGTTCCGGTTGGTGGCGCATTGGGTCTCATCGCACCGACCGATACGATTGATAAAACCGGTCAGACCATGACCGTCGACGGAATGAAGATTGAGTTCCAAGTAACACCGGGCACAGAAGCACCCTCTGAAATGAACTTCTTCTTCCCGGACCTTGGCGCGTTATGCTTGGCCGAAAATGCCAATGTGACGATGCATAACATCCTCCCTCCTCGTGGGGCCTTGGTTCGGGATTCAAAAGCGTGGGCAGATTATCTGACCGAAAGCATGAATTTGTTTGGCGCGCGCACCGATGTGATGTTTGTCTCGCATGGTTGGCCGCGTTGGGGGCGGCAAGAGGTCGCGACCTATGTCGCCAATCATCGCGACGCCTATAAATATCTGCACGACCAATCGGTGCGGCTGATGAACCAAGGCATGACGGCGACCGAAATCGCCGAAACAATCGCTTTGCCCGAACTCCTCACCAAGCAATGGTATAATCACGGCTATTACGGCACGATGAGCCATAATTCGAAGGCGGTCTATCAGCGCTATTTGGGCTGGTATGATGCCAACCCCGCCAATCTAAATCCGCTGCCGCCTGAGGCGGTAGCCAAGCGTTATGTGGACGCCATCGGCGGGGCCGATAAGGCGCTGGGCCTTGCCAAGACCGCCTATGACGCTGGCGATTATCGCTGGTCAGCGGAGCTTGCGAGCCGCATTGTGTTTGCAGACAGCACCAACAAGCCCGCGCGGGAAGTTTTGGCCCAGTCGTTTGAGCAAATGGGCTATCAGGCCGAGAGCATGTTGTGGCGCAACATGTATCTCAACGGTGCCCAAGAAGCCCGCAAGACGCCCAGCGTACCAAATGCCGGCACGGTTGCGCCCGATATGATCAGCGCGATTTCCTCACCGCAATTGTTTGATCTCTTGGCGATTCGGGTCGATCCGGACAAAGCCAAAGGCAAAAACATTGCCGTCGCCTTTGTCTTCCCAGACCGCAAGGAGCGCTATCGTCTGGTGCTGCGCAATTCGGTGATGGTCAATGAAGGGCCAAGCACAGAACCCGTCGATGCCACTGTGACCATGCCAAGACCCGCTTTCTTGGGCATGTTGTTTTCGGGCACCAGCCCCGCGAGCCTTGTGCTGCGCGGCGTGATGAAAATCGACGGCAAGACTGAGGCATTGCGCAGCTTGATGTCGACCCTCGACACTGCCGACTCCAAACCCCCCTTCCCGATCGTGACGCCGTAAGGCTCAGTTGGGTGGCTTTGCGCCAAGAGTGGAGGCTTGGGGCGGGTTGGCGTTTGGCTCGAAAGCGGGCATTTGGTTATCCCACTTTGGCGATACCTGTTTCGTATGTGAGCGGGCTACAGCAGAAGCATGATTGGCTGAATGGCTGCACGGGGGCGAAGGCCACTCTTGGCGTTCACGACCTCAGAACGTCTGCTTTCGCCTCCCGCGCCCCCCAAAGCAGACCATCCGCAATCGGCCAAGTTCCGCCTAAGCCTGAGCTCCGAGGTGTAACAAAAGTGCTGAGCCCGGCACGTTTCGCGATCAGCCAAAATTGGGTTTCAAGAGAAGAGACATTGGGAACAGGTCAGCCTGTCAACGTGACATCTTGGATAATTCTACCGCCATCCAATCGAAGGATCGTGCTGCCAGCGATGCGGTCGCGATGGCCCGTGGAGTCGATACGGGCCCATTGCCAGAGGAGCGCTAGATTGTTCTCGAAACTGAGTTCGCGTTCAAAAATGATATGGGACTGCGGAAAGGCTAGAAATTGCTCAAGCCACCAGCCTTTGAGTTCCTGTAACCCGCCTTCTAAATTTGGACCGCTCCAGGTTACGGTGCCAGCATAGAGCTCTGCAAAGGTTGACAGTGACCTGCCATTCCAAATTCTGTTCAGGCCTTGGGTCGTTGCACTGAACCCAAGAAGCTCTACCGGCCCCTTTTGCCCATTGCCAGAGTCTAGCTCGCCAAGTGGCTGGTGATGGTGCCGTATTGGCTGTGGGTGAGACGAGCGCGTGATCACTGTATCAGAAGCGACGCGTCCATTTTCCAGCTTAATCCAATAATGCCGACGCACGCTTGCTTGATTAGGCGAGAGCCACTCAACATCCGCAAAGCCCTCCGTGCTTGCGTTGATTTGAAAGCGCCAACCCGAAAATTGGGCGAGGTCAGCAAGTATCTGTTGGCGCAAGGCGTTGCGTCCAAACACCAGCTCCCCGCGGCACCGACGGATTGCGCGATGCAAGTAGAGACGTTCAAAAGCGCTGACATCTTCGTTGACGTAAAGTTCGCTCAACATTTCGGCCAGGGTCATTGCAATCATGCTCCACCACTGATTTGGTGCCAGAGGGCGATCTCGTCAAAGATTGTGGTTTCCTCAACGATAACGCCGCCCAGCGTGCGCCAATGGCTGATCGCTAAAATATAAAGCGGCGCACCTGTTGGCGGGCCATAGAGGCCCGTGCTGTCATGGGTTCCGGCAAAGCTCCAACGTACCGCAATGTCGGTAAATGGACCTTCGGTGACCGAGCCAACATGGTCAACGCGAATGCGCGTACCCTTTGACATCGACAGTAATGTGCCGATCCATCCTGCTATTTCCCCGTGGCCAAACAACAAACGCGCATCTGGCCCAGCCCAATGGGCATGGGGGGCATAGACTTCCCTCACCCGCGATAATCGGCGCAAGTTCCAAATTTGTTGAAACACCAAATGGGCAAATTCTTCAGGATCCTGAGCTGGATCTGGGAATGATGGGGTCGAAAAGTCCAGATCCTCATTGCCAAGGATTTCGTCTATCTGCTTTGCGCGCGAGTCCGCAATGCCTGAATGGGCAGCCGACAAGACCTTGGCTTGGGCCTGCCCCAAGGCCTTTGCGCTCGTCCCCAAGTCACGGGCGATCTTAGCATTATCCCGCACCAGCCATTCTTCGACAATGCGGTTTTCAAGGCACAAGCAATCCGCAATCGTGGTAAAGCAAACGCTGCGTCCGGTTGGTGGCCCAAATTCCCCGTCACCTTGATGGGTCGCGTGGCTCGTGATGCGATGCGATGAGTGATAGCCGACTACTTCATTTCCCGACCAAATAACCGCCTCGCCCACCAAAGTACGGTCTGGAAAACTGTTCAAAGTCTTGAGCGTTCCAGCAATCACGCCTTCAACACCAGCCACATCACCACTCATCAAATGAATGGGACAATCCTGACTATAATGGGTGGCGATGAGACCAATATCCTTTTCCTCCCAAATCCGGTGCGTGCACCGAAGGATATAGTCAATGATATCGACATAGATGTCGTCAAAGCCCTGTAAGGGCTGCCGACGCGCGCCTTGTGGTGCAAGCAGCTCAGCCAGATCTCGACCATAGAGGCCTAAAGCACTCATTGTCGCGCTATACCTTTTTGACGACGTGAACGACGCTGTCTTGGTTGGCAGTAATCATTGGTGCCTCTTCGCGAGGGACAGACATTGTATCACCAATTTGCAAGAGCACGGGGCCATTTTCACACGTAAGCGTCAATGCGCCTTTATGAATGAAGATCACGGCACCAGCTATTTCTTCAAGCCTCTGACCTTCTTTAAGCGAGACCTGAGACAGGCTGAAGCCGTGCTCGCCGCGCAAAATTCCGTCTTTGTGGATGATCGGAAGAGTGCCCGGTCTTGCCTTTGCAACAAAGGATTCCGCCTCCGCCTGTGTGGCAACATGGAGAGAAGCTACTTGCTTTGCAGTTGTTTCGGGCATGATGGCTGCATCAGCTGGCACGGTTTGCCCTGCCACGGTGTCGATTAATTGGCCAGTCTCCAGCAGAACGAGCCCATGCTTTCGTGCCAGTTTAAAAACGTCCGGTGCCCAGAGTACACGGCCGGGATCGTCTTGCCCTAACACCGCCCACAGGAACCCAATGTCGGAGCCAATATTGGTAAATCCACGAAACATGCCCGTCGGTATCGAGATCACATCCCCCGGACCCATTTCGACTTGGGCGTCTTGGCCGGTTTCACCCAGATCGAAGCGCCAGTGCCCTGTATGAACCAGAAATACTTCCGCGGTATCGTGGCTGTGCTGGGAATTCACACATGCTGGAGGTTGCCGAGCACCACCAATGTTAAAGCCGTGCGGTTCTGCAATATGGACATATTGATCGGGATTTTCAGAGACACCGGGGCCAATAATGGTGAAATTCTCTTTTGCTTCCGAACCCGGTGAGCGACAATCGATGAAAGCATTGTAGCACGGGCGAAGATCTACGTAGCGCACCAAGCGCGCCTCCCAATCCTGCACCCTCATGGGGCGCAGACCTTCTTGGGACATAGAGACAAAATCCTGAGCCACCCAAACCATCCAATCATCAGAGCCTGTCAATCCACAGGACCTTTCAACACCCTAAAAGTCACCTGCTTCACAATAAGGGTTTACGACCGTTGCATTCGAAGTCAATATGCTTTGAATGAACGATACAAAAAACCTCAAGCTTGACTATTGGCGCGTGATCGATGCGACGCGTGATCTGAGCCTTAGCACGTCCAGCCTCCTGGACCAGCTTTATGCCCCAAACTGTGTCATGTCGGTCTGTGCACCGTTTGACCGAGCGCACGGTGAGGCTTTGGTTGGTCGGGAAGCCATATATGAAGGACTTTTCGCGCCTTTATTGGCCTCTTTTTCGAACCTAGAGCGCCGGACCGAAATCCTGATGCAGGGCGAGTTTAAAGCTGGCGCTTGGGTTGCGAGTTACGGTTGGCTCATTGGCAAGTTTGACAGCGATTTTTTTGGTATCCAGCCGACTCACCGCCATCACTGGCTACGATACGGCTGGTTTGAGCGCATTGAAGATGGGCGCGTCGTCGAAAGCATCGTCATCCTTGATGTGCCAAGACTGATGATTGAATGTGGCGTGTGGCCAGTTCGCGCACAATTGGGTGAGGATTGGTCGCCGGCCCCGGCTGCGCAGGATGGACTTCACCTCAACTTCTCTGACCCTCAAGACAGCGAAAAAAGTCTTAAGCTGGTTGAGGCGATGATTGCCGGCCTGATGAGTTATGACGGCAAGTCCCTCAAGAGTATGGGCATGACGCGGTTTTGGACCCCCCAATTTCATTGGTATGGGCCCGGTGGCATTGGCAGTGCGCGCGGACATCAAGATTATGAGCAGACACACCAGCAGCCCTTCCTGACAGCGTTTCCAGATCGCATCGGCGGCAATCATCGGTGCCGCATTGGCGATGGTGCTTTTGTGGCGTCTTCAGGCTGGCCCAGCATAAACGCGACGCATTTGGGCGACGGCTGGTTAGGGATTCCGGCTACCAACAAGCGCATTACCATGCGCGTTATGGACTTCTGGCGTCGTGATGGCGACTTCCTCAGTGAAAACTGGGTCTTTATCGACATGATCGATCTGCTCAAGCAGTTCGATATTGATGTCTTTGCAAGCCTTTAGGCTGATGCACGTGTTGGGGGCAAAAAATGAAGTTTCAGGCACTTGATTGGGCAATCGTCATCGCTTTCTTGGTCGGCAATCTGGTGCTTGGCTATTTTTTAAGTCGAAAAGTCACCACTGCCAAAGAATTCAATCTGGGTAGTGGCAATACACCGTGGTGGGCAATCGGCTTATCGGTGATAGCCACCTATATCAGCGCTCTGTCCTTTTTGGGCGCGCCTGCTTGGGCCTATAAGGACGGGCTAGCGGCGCTAGCCATCCATTTGAATTATCCGATTGTGATCATTCTGGTCACAGGGTTTTTCCTGCCATTCTTTTATATGAGTGGCGTTGCGTCGATTTATGAGTACCAAGAACGTCGGTTTGGACAATTAAGTCGGGCCGTCATGTCCATTATTTTCTTGGTCACGCAAGGGCTCTCAACCGGCGCTATCCTCTTTGCGACGGCGCTTGTTTTGAAGTTTATAACCGGGATGTCCATCCCCATGGCTGTGGTCATCGTGACCATTATGGCTTTGATCTACACCACCATGGGCGGCATGCTGGCTGTTATCTGGACAGATGTCTTTCAAGCAGCGGTGCTGTTTGGTGGTGCGATCGTTATTCTCATCGCGCTTTTTGTTTCTATGCCAACACCGGTCGGCGAAGTTCTGGCAAATCTCAAGGAATTGGGGCGGTTGAGCGCCATTGACTTCACGCCCGACCCCACAGTTGCGACGACTATATATTCCGGCCTTTTCGGAATGACCCTGTTTCATATCACCGTATATGGCGCGAACCAGATGATGGTTCAGCGCACTCTGGGAGCCAAGAATATCGGAGACGCGAAGAAGTCCTATCTCTTGATGGGGTATGCCGCTTTCCCGATCTACTTTCTGTTTTTCTTCATCGGCGTGCTCGCCTATGGCTATTATGACGGCAAGCCCTTCGACCAGCCCAATCAAATCATCCTGCAGTTCGCGGCTGAATCTGGCGTGCCTGGTCTTCTCGGCATTCTCGCAGCGGCGGTTTTGGCGGCGTCCATGTCGACATTAAGCTCAGCCTTCAACTCAATGGCGACAGCCAGCGTCGTCGACTTCTACCAGCGCTATTACAAGAAAGATGGTGATGATGCGCATTATCTGCGCGCGACCCGCATAGCCACTGTAATTTGGGCTGTTGTCGTTATTGGCCCAGCGATCCTCTACGATCAATCCAATGGCTCAATTCTCGAAGTCTTGAGCAAGATCGGCAGCTATTTTGTCGGCGCGAAGCTTGGCATGTATGGCTTGGGTTTCTTCTCAAAACATACAACCGAACGCGGGCTGATGGCCGGTGTTGTCGCAGGCTTTGCCATCATTGGGTACGTAGCAAATTACACAGATATTGCTTGGCCTTGGTTTTGTTTGATTGGCGGGGCTGCAACCGTGATTGTCGGATGGACCACAAGCCGCATTCTGGACGGCAAGCAAGCGGAATGGTCGCCCTATTCGGTGCCCGGTCAACAAGCTCGCTTTGCTGCCGAAGGTCGGCCACTCAAAGACGGCAATTGGAACACGATGCCAGGGGCTATTGATAAGCAAAGCCTCTGGTTGGTCGTATATCTCTTTGCCACGTTGATCGCTTTGGTTATGTTTGAATATCTCATCTAATGCACACTCAATCTTGCATGCGCATGCGGACCGGCCAATCCAGACAGGCCAGTCAAAGGCCTGATGCAGGCTATATCTAGGGTATTTCTGCAACACCTGATGATTTCTCGTACAAGCCAGTCGAAATTTATGCCTTGAGGCCCCTTTCGTCTGTCAAATTCTGCTTGCATTCGAAGTCATAATAATATCACATCAACATTCGAAAAATCGAGGGGGTCCTTGCGATGCTGAATAATTTCGCCAATCACGCGACAAAAACAACTCTTTTAGCAACCATTTCCGGGTTGGCCTTTATGGTTGCAACGCCGAGTTTTGCGCAGCAAAACACGGCTGTAGCCACGAGCGAGCCAGAGCGTGGCATTGAAACAGTGGTAGTGACGGCGCAACGTCGCGAAGAAAATCTGCAAAACGTGCCCCTCTCCGTATCCGCCTTTAGTGCCGCACAAATCCAAGCGCGCGGTCTTACAGATATGTCGCGCCTCGAAAACTCTGTTCCAGGCCTAACATTTGGTCGCTCTGGTGTTGATGCTCGGCCAGCCATTCGCGGTGTCCGGACTGAAAACGTCGGCGTCAATGGCGATACCACAATCGGCTTCTTCATCGATGGCGTTTATCAATCCCGTGCAGCGCAAGCCACTTTAGGCTTCGTCGACCTCGATCGCGTTGAAGTTTTACGCGGACCACAAGGCACCTTGTATGGCCGCAATACATTTGGTGGCAATATTTCTATCGCGACCGCCCAGCCCCGCATCGGACAATTCAAAAGCGGACTAGATGTTACAGTCGGCGAGAACAATAAGGTTCGCATTGAGCCATTTATAAACATCCCCATTTCCGAAAACGCTGCTTTGCGCATTAGCGGTGCGTCTGAAGATGATGATGGCTATGTCAAGAACGTCAATCCGAGCGGCAACAATCTGTTTGACGAGAAGACACGCTATATGCGCGCAGCCCTTCTGCTCCAGCCAACCGACAAACTGACAGCGACAATCAAGTTTGATCGTGGAACACGCGGTGGCGCAGGTGGCTCAGCGTTCGGCTACAAGCTAGCCGGGTCTTTCTTCGACATTCCATCAAATCAGCAATTGTTCAACGCAACCCCAATTCGCAATCTGAACACGCGCGGGGGCAACCGTGACGGGGTTGTCGATGCCCCCCTCACCATTGATGCGGGCATTCCCTTGTTTGCCGCCGGCGACCCATACACCATCGATACCGATCAAAAGACAATTCTCGACCTGACTTCGACAGGAGCGAGTGCGAATATTGCTTATGAGTTTGGCTCCTTCACAATCAAGTCCATCACGGGCTTTGCAGACTTTGAAGCTATACGCACCTCGGACACTGACTTTTCGGCCAGCACAATCGGCACGGACTATCAGCTCACTTCAGCTAAAACCTTCAGCCAGGAAGTTCAGCTTCTGTCGCGAGGAGAAGGCCCACTGAGCTATGTTGTGGGTGCCTTTTATTTTGACGACGAATTGCGTGGCGTCTTCATCAACGAGCAAGTCCCACGGACCATTCGCGGGGTTGGCGCTCCAATCTCTCTGCCAGTTGCAGGGGCAGGCTTCTATGACGAGCAACGCGCCGACACCACGTCGATTGCTGCCTATGCACAGGGAAGCTATGCGGTTACCGAAGCCTTGAAGCTGACAGCAGGCCTGCGCTTTACCCGCGACACCAAAGACTTTAAGTTTGCCAATGCGGCAGCTGTCCTGCCGCTTGCTGGAACGCCACCAACCCCTGTTGGAACGGCAATTACGTTGGCGACTGGCGGTATTCCGACAAGTGCCTTTGGTTCTAAGGGTGCTCCTACCAATTGTGTGTTTCCCGCAACCGCTATTCAGCCTCGCCCAGGCTTCGCCTGCTTAGCGGTCAACACGGCTGTACTGACTGGGGCGACCTACGACACTGCAGAGTTTGAGAAGCTGACATGGCGCTTGGCCGCTGATTACCAGCTGACCGAGAACAACCTATTTTACGGGTCTGTCTCAACAGGCTTCCGGTCCGGGGGCTTCAATTCCGGCCAGAACCAAGCTGCTCTGACCCCAACCTTTAAGCCCGAAGAAGTCACAGCTTTTGAAGTCGGCAGCAAGAACCGCTTCTTGGACAACACATTGCAGCTGAACGTTGCCGGCTTCTTCAACCAATATGACAGCCTTCAAGAGCAGCGGCAGATCCCAGCTGGCAACACGACCCTGTCGATCATTGAGAATAGCGGCAAGGCTGAGGCAAAAGGCGCCGAAGTCGAAGGCATCTGGCGGCCGATTGACAATCTGACCTTGAACCTCTCGCTTTCGGTGCTCGATGCAAAATACACCGACTATACCAATGTGCCGCTGCCATTTGGGACTTCCATTGTTGTTGCCGACGCGGCGCAGCTGACCCCGACGGTTGTGAATGGCATCACGATTGCGAATATTGGACAACGCCGCATTTTCGCACCTGGCTATAAGTGTGGCCCGGTACCAGGCACCGGAACTGGGGCCGTTGGCGCGCCAGCCTTGGCATTTGGCTGTGATTTGACCGGAAAGAAGTTGCCTTACGCATCTGACTATTCCGGCAGCTTCTCGGCGCAATATGTCTTTGACCTTGGCGGCCTTGGGCAGGTCACCCCGCTCGCCGTTCTGACATTCAACAGCGGCTTCTATGGCCAGCCAGCTAACTCGATTTTGGATAAGCAAGACGCTTATACAAAAATCGACCTGCGCGTCACATGGGACATTAATGACAATTTGTCTCTCGCCGCTTATGTGAACAATGTGACCGATGAAGCAACGGCGACCCGCTTTGTCTGGGGCGGCGGCGGGGCGATGCAAGCCAGCTATGCACCCCCCAAGCTTTGGGGTATCCGAGCCAATCTGCGCTTCTGATTTAGGGGCAGGACGAACCTAGGAAGGGCTGAAGCTGGCAAAGCTTCAGCCCTTTTTCGTTATTATTGCGCGGTCCATCCGCCATCGACAAGAAGGCTTGTTCCCGTAACCATGCGAGATGCGGGACTTGCTAGATAAAGGACTGCAGCAGCAACATCTTCCGGCTGCCCGATTTTGCCCATCGGGATCAAGCTTTTGACGAAGCCTAGGAAGGCGGGATCATCCAGCATTGGTTTCGTCATGGGTGTTTCGATGAAGGTTGGCGCAACAGAATTTACACGTATTCCTTGGGGCGCGAGCTCCACCGCCATGGCTTTGGTCAGGCCTTCCAGCGCATGTTTGGTCATGCAATAGACCGTACGCCTTGGTGACCCGACATGACCCATTTGACTTGTGATATTGACGATTGAGCCGCCCCGCCCATGCGCCAACATCGACTTTGCGGCAGCCTGGGCCACTAAATATGCGGCTCGAACATTGAGATTAAGCATTTTATCAAGTGTTTCGAGATCGACATCCCCAATCAGGAGTGGACGGTTCATGCCGGCATTATTGACTAGGATGTCGATTTCCTCTTTGCCCACATCCTCGATAAATCGAGGATCAGTCACGTCGCCGACCATGGGCAGGATATTGCTATGTTGGTCGGCCAACGCCTGCAAATCTGCGCGGCTTCGTGCCACGGCATGCACTGTTGCCCCCGCCTCTGCGAGAGCAAGCGCGATAGCCGCACCCAATCCTCGACTCGCCCCTGTTACGACGGCGATGCGCCCGGAAAGCCCCTGCGCCCAGGTTGGAAGCATTATCCTATCGCCCATAACTGTATCCCGTTCTTGTTTACGCAATTTGGTCTTTGCATTCGCAGTCATTTCCGTTAGCGTAGCGCGCAACAGAGGTAAGTTTCAAGCTTTGGGAGGCTGATTTGGCCAAGTATCTTAAATCCGGAATCAGTGAGACTGCGGCTGAAGAAGCAGATGCTGGTGTGCGGGCAACGGTCGAGGCCATCATTCAAGACATCAAAGCCAGAGGCGATGATGCAGTCCGTCATTGGTCGTCAAAGTTCGATAACTGGGCACCAGATGACTTCAGGCTAGGCCAGGATGAGATTGATGCCGCCTACCGCGCGCTCAGCCCCCAGACGATCGAAGATATCCGCTTCGCGCAAGCACAAGTGCGAAATTTTGCCCAGATCCAACGGGACGCACTGAAAGACGTCGAGGTAGAGACATTGCCGGGCGTTGTTTTAGGGCACAAGAATCTGCCGGTGAACAGCGTGGGTTGCTATGTGCCAGGCGGCAAGTATCCTTTGGTTGCTTCAGCGCATATGAGTGTGGTGACCGCAAAAGTTGCGGGCGTTAAGCGGATTGTATCCGTGGCCCCGCCTTATCAAGGGGTGCCAAATCCTGCGATCGTTGTTGCCATGCATATGGCTGGAGCGGACGAAATTTATTGTATCGGTGGCGTACAAGCTGTTGCTGCGATGGCGCTTGGAACCTCCACGATTGCACCGGTGGACATGATAGTCGGTCCAGGTAACGCTTATGTTGCCGAAGCCAAGCGCCAGCTCTTTGGCCACATCGGGATCGACCTCTTGGCCGGGCCGACCGAAACCCTTGTTATTGCCGATGATAGCGTCGATGGCGAATTGTGCGCCGCGGACCTCTTGGGGCAGGCCGAGCATGGTCCCAACTCGCCAGCTGTTTTGCTGACCAATAGTGAAAAGCTTGCCCATGACACAATGGCCGAGATTGAACGGCAGCTCACCATCCTGCCAACTGCCGCGATCGCAGGGAAGGCATGGGCCGATTATGGGCAAGTCATCGTCGCGGATAGTTATGAGGAGATGGTCACGATTGCCGACAAAATCGCGTCGGAGCATGTTCAAGTGATGACACGTGACCCCGATTACTTCCTGAATAATATGACCAATTATGGCGCACTCTTTTTGGGCGCGCGCACCAATGTCAGCTATGGCGACAAAGTCATCGGAACCAATCACACTTTACCAACGCGCGGCAATGCCCGGTTCACGGGTGGCCTTTGGGTCGGCAAGTTCATCAAGACCTGCACCTATCAACGTGTCTTGACCGATGAGGCCAGTGTGATGATTGGTGAGTATTGCTCGCGCCTTTGTGCCATAGAAGGCTTTGCAGGCCATAAAGAGCAAGCAGATATTCGGGTGCGACGTTATGGCAAAAAAGAAGTCGCTTGATCCATCTATGTCAGAGAAAGCCGGGGTAACATCCTATGATGTCGCCCGGCGCGCCGGTGTGTCTCAGTCGGCCGTCAGCCGAGCTTTTAGAAAAGGTGCCTCAGTCGCACCTGCAACACGAGCGCGCATTGTCGAGGCGGCCATGGCACTGGGCTATGAGCCCAATGCTATCGCCCAAGGTCTGATAACCAAACGGTCAAACCTCGTCGCAATCATCATCTCCAACCTGACCAACCTTTACTATCCCGAAGTTCTGGCCGAACTCACCCAACGCCTGTCCCTACATGGTGTACGCGTGCTGTTGTTTAGCCTCGCTGCTGAATCCGACGTGGAGGAGGTTCTCGGCCAAGTTTGGCGATACCGTGTTGATGGCGCGATCGTAGCTGCACGACTGTCGACCGAACAATTGGTTGCCTTTTCCAATCGGGGTGTCCCCTTGGTTCTCTATAACCGGGTTGGTGAAGGCGTCCCGGTCGCAAGTGTCTGTTGTGACTCTGATCTGGGTGAGCGCGCTTTGGTTGATGGCCTCGTGCAGGCTGGCCATTCATGCTTCGGGATTATCGGCGGCCCGGCTGATTCCTACGTAGGCGAAGAGCGCGCTAATGCCGCGATCAATCGTCTTGCCCATCACGGCATCAAAGCAGAGTTTGTCCGCGGACAGTTTGATTATGAGAGCGGTGGCGCTGGCTTGAAAACACTGATGGAGCTTACAGACAACAAGCTAGACGCCCTGATCTGCGTCAATGACTTGATGGCAATTGGCGCGATGGACACAGCGCGGAACATCATCGGCAAGAAAGTACCCAACGACTTGTCCATTACGGGCTTTGACGGCGTTAGTCCGGCAACTTGGGAAGCCTATCAACTCACAACGATACGCCAGCCTGTTCGACGCATGACCCAAGCCGCGGTTGCGATGTTGTTGGAGCGTATTGAGAGCCCTGACATTTCTCCTGAGCAGCGGTTGTTTGCCGGAGAATTGCTTTCTGGGCGGTCGGCACGCTTGTTGTGACTTCGCCCCCGACCCTTGTTTGGATCGCAGGCCATATGTGCGACCATAGGCTTTGGCGGGATGTGGGCTTGATCGACACTTATCCAAATGTCCATGCCGCCATTACCCAGTCCGAGAGCATCGAAGCTTTGGCACAAGATGTTCTGAAGAAGGTTGAAGGACCTATCATCCCTATTGGCTTTTCCATGGGTGCCATTGTGGGGTTGATGATGGCCAAACTGGCACCAGAGCGCTTGGTGGCAATGGTTCTTTCCAGCACCAATTGCACCGCAGATCTGCCTGAAAGAGCTGTCGCCCGCTTAACCCAGCAAGCCCATGTGCGGGAGGGCCAATTAAGTATGATCGTGCGCGATGAGCTCAAGCCCCATTATTTAAGTCCCCTTACACAAGGCAAGAAGCGCGCGGAAATCCTCGACTTAACCATGGAAATGGGCTTGGACCTTGGGCCGGAAGTATTCTTGCACCAAAGCGAGGCCCTACGAACCCGCCCAGCTTTGTGCGACGTGATTAGCGAGTTTGACGGCCCTATGCTTGTCATCGCAGGAGCAGACGATCGCCTGTGTCCACCCGCTTGGCACGCCGCCATGGCGGCACGCAATCGCCGCGCCAATTATGTTGAAATTGAAGATGCAGGCCATTTGGTGCCGCTGGAGCAGCCAGCCGTCTTCACAAGGGCCATTTTCGACTGGCTCCGTATCCTAGAAACAACGCCGAAGCAGGAGATCAACGCATGAGCGAACGCATTTTAACTACCCATGTCGGATCCTTGCCGCGTTCAAAGGCCGTTACCGACTTGATCTTTGCCGCCGAGCGCGGCGATCCTATTGACCAGGCCCAGTTTGATGATGTGATTGGCCGGGCCGTTGATGAGACCGTCGCCAACCAAGTTCGGGTTGGGATCGATCTGGTTTCAGATGGCGAAATGTCGAAGATATCCTATGCGACCTATATCAAGGACCGCATTACTGGCTTTGATGGCGATAGCCCTCGGACCCCGCCCTCCGACCTCGAAGCTTTCCCTAGTTTTCTGAATCGCCAAGCCAGTGGTGGTGGTACACCGACCTATCGCCGCCCAAAATGCGTTGGCCCGGTCGCGGTAAAGTCTATGGAACCTCTAAAAGCCGACCTTGGCTTTATGGCGGCTGCGCTTGCCAATCATAAGCCGGTTGCAGGCTTCATGAATGCGGCGTCACCTGGCGTTATTGCGCTGTTTCAGCCCAATGAGCATTATGCAACGCAGGATGATTATCTCGAAGCGCTCGCTGAAGCCATGCGGCCTGAATATGAAGCAATCGTGGCTGATGGCCTCATCTTGCAGCTTGATAGCCCAGATCTAGGGCTTGGGCGGCATATGATGTATAAGGACCGGAGCGATGCAGACTATCTGAAACTCATCGGCACGCATGTTGATGTCCTAAACCACGCGCTTCGCAATGTGCCTGCAGACCGTGTTCGAATGCACGTATGTTGGGGCAATTATGAGGGGCCACACCATCATGATGTTGAGATGGGGGTGATCTTGCCGACGCTGATGAAAGCAAAGCCAGCAGGCTTGCTGTTTGAGACCTCGAACCCCCGTCATCAACATGACTGGAACTATTTTGTTGAGATGCTGGCTATCATTCCAGACGATAAAATCCTGATTCCAGGCGTGATTGATTCGACTACCAATTTCATTGAACATCCCCGTGTGGTCGCTGAGCGCATTGAGCGCTTTGCTGGAATTATAGGTCGAGAGCGCGTGATTGCAGGCACCGATTGCGGCTTCTCTACGTTTGCGGGGTTTGGTGCCGTTGATCCCGAGATTGTTTGGGCCAAACTTAAGACACTGGCCGATGGGGCCGAATTGGCCAGCACTAAACTCTGGAGCAAAGCAGCGTGAGTGCATTTCGTGACAAGCTACTTGCCGGTGAAGTGATCGCCGCTACATGGGTCAAAACACCCAGCCCGATCATTGTCGAAGTCTTGAGTCTAAGCTCATTGGACTGTTTGGTGCTGGATGCAGAACATGCCCCTTTTGACCGCACGACTTTGGATCTGTGCATCTTGGCTGCAAGGGCTTATGCAAAACCCGTCCTTGTGAGGCCGGCCACTAGCAGCCATGAACACATTCTCAATGCGCTCGATTGCGGTGCAAATGGTGTTGTGCTCCCCCATATCAGAAGTGCAGCGGAAGCCGCCGATGCGGTAAAGGCCTGCCACTATGGTCGCGGCGGTCGCGGATTTGCCGGTTCCAGCCGATCAGCCGGCTACACGACCAAGGGCATGACGAAACACCGCGAGACGGCAAAAGACGTCATCGTCATTGCTCAGATTGAAGATGTTGAAGCGGTCGAAGACATTGATGCCATCGCCCACGTGGACGGAATTGATGCTCTCTTCATTGGCCGCGCGGATCTCACTGTCGCTTATGAGGCGGCAACGCCTGATGATGAGATCGTTGTCGCGGCGGTCGACCGGATTGTGGCAGCAGGAAAAGCGGCAGGAAGGGTGACTGGCATGTTCCTAGGTCGTCCCAGCGATGTACCAATTTGGCGGGACAAGGGAGCTAGCCTCTTTGTCTTGGGCTCTGATCATGATTTCATTCTTCAGGGTGCAGCATCCCTTGCCCAAGCCATTAGAGGATCTTAAAAACTTGAGCTGAATTTTAAGGGGCTGTGTCACAGCCTCTGCGAAGCCGGAACGCACGGAAGGCTCATCAAGGATCATCGCCCAAACCCGCGGCAACCCCAGTCGAATGCTCCTTCTGGGTCCCAAAATCGAGCAGAAAAATCGGCGTTAGTTCGCTTGCCATCTTCGTACATCACATCCAAGTGGCCCGCCATTGCAGAACCAATGAAGGCACCAGTTCGCTTGCCATCTTTGTACGTCACATCCAGTTGGCCCGCCGTCGCAGAACCAATGAGACCACCAATGTCGACCGAGCCCGAAGTTGCTTCCACGCAACTGTCCCAAGAGTACTCCAGCATAAACGGGTAATTCTGATTTGAGGTTTCCCTGTTGCACAGGTGAACAGAAGCGCCACCTGGTCTTGTGCGGGGCGCGATGGGCCTGCTGAACGATTTCGCGCCCAGATTTTCGTTGACTTTAATCACGACCACCTGATTGCCTGACACCGTTGGAATGCGGGCTTCCAAAGAAGAGTCATCGAACGGCGAACACGTGCGCATAACGATACCTTGAGCGAACACGGCGTCTTTACAGTGTGCTGAGCTCGCGACGACACACAAGAGCGCCATGGTACCCAACATCCGGACAGCTTTTTGCTTGGTTGGCATGTTCGAACTCACGCGGCACCGGCCGCGGTTTTCACCGTATCATCGCGGTGCACCTTGGACTTGCCTTTGTGCTTGCGCACCAGACCGTCCATCTTCTCCATCAACGCATTGTTCATCGCGTAAAGATCCTGACTGCTGGTCTTGGCTAACAGGTCGGCCCCTGTGCGGCACATGCGCAGGATCGCGCCACACCTCCAACGTGCTCTGCATTCCAAAAATTGTAAAGGGAGGTGGCAACCGTATCATTTTTTGCAATAGATCTTGGAAGAGGCGACCCCCCAAGTCCTTTAATTCACCCAATTTGTTGTGTGGCTTGGCGCTCAGCCAGCAACTGCTAGGGGTCGGCGTGGCCACCAGTTTGCACTTCAACCTTGGCAAGGGCTTACTCTTAGACGCCTTTAAGGCGTCATCCGAGACCCCATTTATGTAAGAAAGGTCAGCACGTAACCAGCTGCGGCAATCTATCGCAAGCGGTTCCAGCAAAAGGCGTTACATGAATGGCGACGGATGCTTATGCTAATCGCATGGACAGATTATCGAAAGATCAAGAGATTATCGCGGCGGCTATTGCGGTCAATGCGCCGTTTGTAGGTCGTCTGCGATCGCGAACCTTGGTTAGTTCACGCTGGTTTGCTTTGATTGGCCAATTCATCACCGTTTTAGTGGTGCATTTCGGTTTTAAGTTCGAATTGCCCCTGCTGGCTTGCCTTGTGACGATTGCGGCGAACATCACGCTGAATATCATGATTACCGTGGGTCTGCCGCCACAGCGATTGGTGCGGCAATCGGAGGCAGCCGCGCAGCTGACTTTTGACGTGCTACAGCTAGCGCTTTTACTTTATCTGACTGGCGGGATCGCCAATCCATTTTGCCTGCTGCTCATCGCGCCAGCCACCATCGCTGCATCAACACTGCAACCTAAATGGACGCTCAGCATTATTGCCGTGACAATTCTGAGCGTCTGCGTACTGGCGCTTTATTCCTATCCCCTGCCCTGGCTGCCCGCCGGAAGCTTCCAAATGCCGGTGCTGTATCAATTCGCGATGGCGTTTGCGATCATCATCGGTCTGATCTTCACGGCGAGCTACGCTTGGCGCGTGTCTTTGGAAGAGAGCCAGTTGGCGGATGCCCTGATCGCGACCCAAGAAGTACTGGCGCGCGAACAGAGATTGGCGGCCTTAGGTGGCCTTGCGGCTGCAGCAGCGCATGAGCTTGGTACACCCTTGGCGACGATCCAGGTCACAGCGAAGGAAATGTTACGCTCGCTGCCGCCCAATAGCCTCGACATGGAAGACGCCGAACTCATCTTGTCGCAAGCCCAGCGCTGCCGGGAAATATTGCGCAATCTGACCAATCAGAAAGAAATCCCGGAATCAGTAACCGACACCCTGCCCTTTGGTCAATTGCTGGAGGAAGTGGCCGAGCGGCACCCCGAAATGGGCCAGAAGGCCGTCCTGTTTGATATTCAGGGCCCAAAGGGAAAGGGCGAGCTGATGGTTATTCGTAAGCCTGCTATCCTCTATGGGTTGGGTAATATGCTGGAGAATGCCATTCACTATGCACGCCAAGCTGTCACAGTCTCTGCCAAGTGGGATGAGCGCAGCGTGCGTGT
>VYLZ01000034.1_pt1 | contig 24879 bp, 16 predicted proteins | sample 5115361 | NCBI WGS metagenome assembly VYLZ01 (sample SAMN12291805, study PRJNA351875) | freshwater metagenome | isolation source: freshwater lake | place: USA: Michigan, Sixteen Lake | collected 2013-08-07 | reverse complement strand
TTGATCCTGCGCATTTAGAAGCCTCGATTGAAGCCGTGTTGGCAGAAGGTAAATTAAAGCCCAAAGTGATCATTGCGGTGGATCTCTTCGGCCAGCCCGCCAATTACCCAGAGATCTCGGCTATTGCTAAAAAATATGGCCTGAAGCTGATCGCCGATTCCGCCCAAGGTTTTGGCTGTACCCTCAATGGCCAGCACCCCATTTTTTGGGCAGACGTGGCCACCACCAGCTTTTTCCCGGCAAAGCCCTTAGGCTGCTATGGCGACGGCGGTGCCGTACTCACAGACGATTTTGCGCTTTGGGAGGTGATGGATTCCCTGCGCGTGCATGGCAAGGCAACCAAAAGTGATTTGGTGGGCAAAACCTTTGAACATGACCCGAAATATCTCAATATCCGGATCGGCATGAATTCCCGCCTCGACACCGTTCAGGCGGCCATCCTGCTTGAAAAGCTGGCAGTGTTCGCCGAGGAAATCGAAGCCCGTAATAGGATTGCTGCGCGGTACAATCAGCTATTGGGCGACAGCGTGGTGGTCCCTGCGGTCATAGAAGGCGGCGTCTCAACTTGGGCGCAATATACAATCGAAGTCCCAGACCGTGACGGCTTAGCAGCCTATGCCAAGTCCCGCGGCGTACCAACAGCAGCCTATTATCCCATTCCAATCCACAAGCAGGACGTCTATAGCCGCTTCCCTGTCGGTCCAGGTGGACTTCCCGTGACAGAAGCTAAGGCTGATCTTGTGATTTCGCTTCCCATGCATCCAGATTTGGACGAGGAAACACAGGATTATATCGTGGAGACGGTGCGCAATTTTGCCGGGCGTAATGGGACTTAAGTGATACTCGCCTCACACTCTTGTTTTGGCTAACAGACCATCACGGCGGCTATTGGCTGGACACACAGGGCCAAGACAAATTAGTGGTCATGGCCGCGATGATTTGAAGTTAAAGGGTCAAGAGACCATGCGTGTGGCAGGCGTGCAGAGTTTGCGAGAGTTGGAGGCCGAGGCCATCCATATTATGCGCGAAGCAGCCGGGGCTTTTCTGCGTCCATTGCTGATGTTCTCAATCGGTAAGGATTCCATGGTGCTTTTGCACTTGGCCGCAAAGGCGTTTGCGCCAGGTCCCATCCCGTTTCCATTGCTGCATATAGACACCGCTTGGAAGTTCAAGGAAATGATCGCTTTTCGTGATCGTATCACCCGCGATTATGGTGTGGAACTGATCGTCCATACCAATCAAGACGGATTGAATCAGGGTATCAATCCGATCACCAGTGGCGCAAATGTTCACACCCACGTCATGAAGACGATGGCCCTGAAGCAGGTTCTAGACCGACTTAGAACTGACGTTGCAATAGGTGGCGCTCGTCGGGATGAGGAAAAGAGCCGCGCGAAAGAACGGATATTCTCTTTTCGTGGCGTCGGGCATGGATGGGATCCACGTGGCCAGCGACCTGAGTTGTGGGGCCATTACAACACCCGACTGCAAGAAGGAGAATCGATGAGGGCCTTTCCCTTGTCCAATTGGACGGAGCTTGACATCTGGAGCTATATCCAGCTCGAGAATATTGAGGTGGTGCCGCTTTATTTTACCAAAGCCCGTCCTGTCGTGCGCCGCTCAGGCACATGGATTATGGTCGATGATGATCGGTTTCCTCTTGAGCCAAACGAGGTTCCAGAATTGCGCTCGGTTCGCTTTCGTACCCTAGGCTGCTACCCTTTAAGTGGCGCGATTGAGAGCGATGCGAGCAATGTCAGCGAGATTATAGATGAGATGCGAGCATCACGCTTTTCAGAGCGCCAAGGTCGTTTGATTGATGGGGACGGCAGCGCGTCGATGGAAGCCAAGAAGCGGGAGGGCTATTTTTGACCACCCCGCGTACTGGCCAAAAAGATTCGGAGCCACGGCTGCGTATTCTGACTTGCGGCTCAGTTGATGATGGGAAATCGACCCTCATTGGGCGACTTCTCTACGATTGCAACCAAGTCGCAGAAGATATTCTCGCTGCAGCGCGTGACCATTCACCTGCCGATGCGATAGGCCCCGGCGGTCTAGATTTCTCCTATCTACTGGATGGATTGAGTGCTGAGCGTGAACAGGGCATTACGATTGATGTCGCCTATCGGTCCTGTGTGGTACTGGGACGCACCTGCCAGATCGCCGATTGCCCGGGCCACGCCCAATATACGAGGAACATGGCGACGGCGGCCTCTAACTGCGATGTAGCTATCGTGTTGATTGACGCCCGCTTTGGTCTGCTAGAGCAAACCCGTCGCCATGTGCGCATATGTTCCATGATGGGGATTACGCACTTAGCGGTAGCCATAAACAAGATGGACCTTATTGAGTGGTCGCAAACTAAATTTGCGGCGATTGAGGGCGAGTTTAGGGCCTTTGCTGAAGACTTTGGCTTTGACTCTCAATGCTTCATTCCCGTTTCAGCGCCCTATGGTATCAATCTGGTGCATCGCGGGCCCGACCTCGATTGGTATCAAGGATGCACGCTAGCAGAATGGCTTGCCAGAGTTGAAGTCGGACGCAACGAGCGAGCAAAAGTACGGCTTGCCATCCAATGGGTTTCACGCGGTTCAGATGGTACACGTGCTTATGCCGGGCCCCTCTTGAGCGGTCGCCTTCATGTGGGGCAGGAGATCCGCATCGGACCGCAGGCCCACTCAGCCATAATAACAAACCTCTACAGATCTGGACAAGTCGTAGAACAGGTCGAAGCAGGTGATGCAGTGGCACTCAGCCTAGCCGGACAAGTTGATCTTAGTCGGGGTGATTGGATTTATACTAAAGATCATGCGGCAGAATTCTCAAGCCAAATCGCCATCGACATCATTTGGTTCCACGATTCCCCATTGACCGCTGGACGCAGCTTTTGGCTTAAAGGGCAGGGCGCTTGGGTGCAGGGTTCTGTGACACGTATCCGACACAGAATATGTTTGGATACAGGACAGAAAACTGCCACAGATGCTCTCTCCATCAATGATATTGGTTTGTGCAATCTGATTACGACACAGCCAATATTGTGCGACCCCTATCTCGATGGGCATGCCTGTGGTTCATTTTTAATTGTCGATGCGGTTAGTGACGCGACAGTCGGCGTGGGTCTTATCCGCAACGCCCTGCGTCGGGCAGCCAACATTACCCCAGTTTCTGCAGCCATTGATACACAAACCCGCGCTTTACGTTATGGCCAACAGCCGCGTGTGATCTGGCTGACCGGCTTATCTGGAGCTGGCAAATCCACCATCGCAAAACTGACTGAACAAAAATTGTGGGCTCAGGGCCGTGCTACGGCCCTTTTGGACGGCGACAATCTTCGGACTGGGCTTTGCCAAGATTTAGGTTTTACTGAAGCTGACCGGGTCGAGAATGTGCGCCGCACGGCAGAGGCCGCCAAACTCATGGCAGACGCGGGCCTGATCGTCATCTGCGCTTTAATATCGCCCTTTGCGCGAGATCGCAAAATGGCCCGCACAATTGTCGGGACAGATCGCTTTATTGAAGTGTTCATCGATACCCCAGTTGAAGTTTGCGCCGACCGCGATCCCAAGGGGCTTTACGCCAAGGCGAAGCAAGGCCTAATCCCAAACTTCACAGGGGTTAGCGCACCTTATGAGGCACCGGTTACGCCAGATTTACGCATTGAAACTCACGATGCCAGCGCAGAGGCTGGTGCCACTATCATATGTGATTTTGTCTTGGCCGGTTGAAGGCCGGGTAAGCCCCACCTTGAAGGCGCTTAGGGCTCATTTGGGCGTGATTAACCCCAAGCGCTGGCCCTGATAATTCTTCGACCGAATTGGTTCCCACCAGTCGCGGCTATTCAAATACCATTCAACGGTCTGGCGGATGCCGCTCTCAAAATCATAGGTGGCACGCCAGCCAAGTTCGTTCTCAAGCTTTGTAGCATCAATAGCATAACGTTGATCGTGCCCAGGGCGATCCTGCACATATGTGATAAGATTATCGCGCGGCCCTTCGGGGCTTGCTCCTGCCAATTCATCGACAAGTGCACAAATGCGCTTCACGACATGGATGTTCTCCCGCTCATTGCGCCCACCAACACAATAGGTCTCGCCCGGATGTCCCCGCTCCATAACCGTTTGAAGGGCGGCGGCGTGATCATCCACATGTAGCCAATCTCGGATTTGCTTGCCGTCCCCATAAACTGGCAAGGATTTGCCCTCCAGTGCATTTAGAATCATCAAGGGGATCAATTTCTCTGGGAAGTGATAGGGTCCATAATTGTTGGAGCAATTGGTGATAAGACATGGGAGACCAAAGGTATGATGCCAAGCATTGACCAGATGATCCGACGCAGCCTTCGACGCAGAATAGGGCGAGCGTGGATCGTAGGCGGTAACCTCAGAAAAGGCACCCGTGGCCCCCAATGAACCAAAGACCTCGTCGGTCGAGATGTGCAGGAAACGAAACTTCTGTTGCCGTTCGGCGCTCAAGGCGCGCCAATAGGTGAGGGCGACTTCTAGGAGCGTGTGGGTCCCGACTATATTGGTTTGAATGAATTCCGCAGAACCTGTTATCGAGCGGTCAACATGGCTTTCCGCTGCTAAATGAAACACTGCATCTGGCTGGAACGAGTCCATTAAGGCTGTCATAGCAGCCCGATCACAGATATCTTGCTGTGCGAACTGGTAATTGGGGGAAGATGCGATGCTCTCCAACGATGAAAGATTGGCCGCATAGGTCAACTTATCGACGTTGAGAACAGTCCAGCCAGCTTTTTCCACCAAACGACGGCATAAGGCTGACCCAATAAATCCAGCACCGCCGGTTACCATCACCCGCATGACTTCGCTCCAAGATTTGTCAGCATGATCCCGTTTGTCCAGGTAGCCAAACTAAACATAATTTCTGTGAATAAGCATTTGGTCAAAGCTAACAGCCGAGTGATCGCATTACCTAAACTGAGCCGCGATCGCCATAGGCCTGCCACACTTCTTTAACATCGCCGTCTGCGCGTATCTTGCCGGCCTCCATAAAGATCGCCCGGTTGCAGAATGCCTCCAAAGCCCCATAGCCATGGGTTGCCAAAACCAAGATTTTTGCTTGCTCTGTATAGGATTTAATGCGCTCAATGGCCTTGTTCATGAAGAACATGTCGCCCGCACCGATGACTTCATCAATCACCAAAATATCGCGCGGATAAGCGGTCGCCATAGCAAATCCCAAACGCAAGCTCATCCCAGAAGAGTATGTCCGAATAGGCAGCGCCAAAAAGCGGCCTAGCTCGGTGAAGTCCTCAACATCTGCCTTTACCCGTGCCCATTCAGACTTGGGAATTTCTAAAAGGCGAGACATTCGTTCGATGTTCTCAAACCCGGTCAGATCCGCATCCATGCCAGAGCCGAGATGCAGGATATTCGTCGATGTGCCTTTCACCTGAAGCGAACCACGCGATGGTGGCAAAACACCCGCCAGCAGTCGCAGCATGGTCGATTTGCCCGCACCATTCCGCCCGATTAGGCCAACTCGCTCGCCTGCTTTGATCTCCAGAGACACATTCTGAACACCTGCGACATACTCGGTGTTGCCAGCACCTTTCGCAAACCGGCCAGCTGACATCGTATTGGCAAGCCCTGCCAATAAGGACTGCTGAGCCCCGGTCAGAACGATAGGGTAATGGACGGCTGCTCCACGAGCGATAATGCTTGGTTGCGTCATTTTATTATAACCAATAATAGATTTTGCGGCGCATGATTGCGAAGATCAGGGAACCAGCGATAAGACTGAAAGCGGCAATTCCGATAGAGGCAATCCAATGCTCTAAAGGTGCAAACTGACCTAAAAGGGGCTGTCGGCCGATCTCCAGCAAATGGAAAAACGGATTAAGATCTGTAATCCAATGCTGTTCTGGCTTCAGTGAAACCTTTTGCCAAAAAACGGGCGTCAACAGGAAGGCCATTGTCATGATTGTCGTCAAGGCTGGACCGAGGTCACGAAATCTCGCCCCAAGCACGCTAAAGGCCAGAGAGACCCCTATTGCTGCGACAACATAAATGGCGGCTGCCGGGATAAACATCACCGCTGTTTGGATCGTGACAGGCACTTTTAAGTAGATGGCCAGGCCGACATAAACCAATAAAAAGTGCCCCATGAGCATGGATTTATCTGCAACAGACCGAAAGATCTGCGTGCTCAACGGTAACGGGTAAGCTTGGACGATGCCACCGGCGCGGATCAAGACCATAGGGCTATCTTGGACGATGCTGTTCATAAAGTTCCAGCATGCCATACTTGCGGCCAAGTACGGCAAGAAAACCTCGAGAGGCTGGCCAAATAACGCACCAAATGTAATGCCGAGTGCTAAAACGAAAACGACTGTCGAGAGCACATTCCACCAAGGACCAAGGGCAGTTCGAGAGTAGCGCGCACGCATATCTTCCGACGCCAGCCAAATGGCCACATTAAGTTTCTTTAAGCCGGTTGAAATATCGGCCAAATCTTCAAGAAGGTTGGTTTTCATAAAACTTTGTTTGACCTTTCATTCGGCTCACGTTGCCAAAAAAGACCCGACGCGGGTGCACTCTGACCTGACACAATCACACATTTGGATCATTCGAATCGCGTTTCAGCGCTGCGTACCCAACTATTCGTGGCTATAGGGGGCAGGCAGAATCAAGTCAATTGGAGAAGGTTGCTGGAAGTTCTCAGAGTCAAAGTCTTAAGGCTCTAGGCTAGCCCTTGTCTTGTTTTCCTTTAGTAAAGACAGGGCTTTTTCCTTGAAAACCCCGAACTGATTCTCCGGCTGTAAGGTCTTCGCAAGGTTTGCTCCGGCGCGTCCAATCTTGAGTGCCAGCTGTGGATCTGCTCGCAAGACCGCAAGCCCATGATCCAAACTGGCATCAAGATCGTCGATCAGCCAAATATTCTCGCCATGTTGTAATTTGTCGTAATACCACTGGCGGTACTCGCTCTTCAGTTTGATAACAGGCGAGCCAGTTAGAAGCTTTGTGAACAATCCAGGCCACGAATTCGTGTTGCCGTCGATATCAATCAAATACTTATAGCTTACGTTATTTGTCTCTGGCTCTCGTTTGCCGATCAAATTGCGCTCGAGACACATATCTTCTAGCTGCGGAAGGAGCGGGCCAAACTGACTTAGGTCTGTGATTTTGGCGTCAATGTCTGGTCGAGTTTTAGATTTCTCTGCCAGTAGGATCCGCGGTAGTGCGAAAATTTCATCAAAGGTGTCAGCCTGCCCTGTAAGGCTGCCGCGCCAATAAAGGTTGTCATTGCGCTGGGCCCAGGGCAAAGCGGAACGCCTCACAGCATAGTGGTAGTCAGCGTAGCCATTAGATGCCAAAAACATGCCATCAGGGATCAAGAAGTGATTGTCATTGGTTCCGCTAAAGCAAAGTTGGCCAGTGTCGCCGTCTGGCATATCGCCTAGTGTAAGTTGAAGCGTTCCCTTTGGGCGGCACTCAACAACCAGTCTCTCAATATAAGGCATTAATGCCAACATTCGGTCTAGCAGAAATGGCCAGCCAAGAAACAAAGGACCCCAGATGATCTTGTAGCCTTCGCCATCGAATTGAAGGTGAACGGAGTAGCGACCTGGCCCGTTCTCGGAAAAGCCCATGCCAACGCAGGATTTCCCGAGTAAGTTATGACTATAGTTGACGGCCTCTTCGCCTAGGCCCGCGCGGAACAAGTAGAAAAAGAGGGCGCGTTCGGCATCATGTTGCGCACTTGTCGGGATATCGCCCAAAGTCGCGATCTGTTCGAGTGCTTTCTCAGATGACTCAAGCTCCAGTAATTTATCGACATAGGCAGACCAATGAGGCCCGTGACCCGGTTCTAGGTCAAGTGCTTCGCGAAAATGTGCCAAGCCTTCAAGTGGACGCGAAGCAGCAGTCAGAGCCCGACCAAACCGATAATGGGCACCTCCTGAGTTTGGCCGCTGGCGCAGAACAGCTTCATGCAGCAAGAGCGCGGTATGAAGGTCAGTTTGATCGAGTGAGCTAGCTAGATCACTGACGGCCTCCCAGCTTGGTGCCGCGCCTGGGATCCCGACTGCATTCCCGAGGAGCAGTCGCCGCACATGACGAAGTAGCGCACGATAGGCTCTCTGACTGGTGTCTATGAGGCGGGACATCCAAAATCCAATTGAAGCGAAGAAGCGGGCCCTCGTGACGACCTGCTAAAACTGAAACGGCGACGTAAAATCTGCAAAAGCTGGCCATTGCTTGTCGCGCTCGGAGAGCAGCGCTTCATGGTCGCCTATTGGCCAATCTATGCCCAAGCCAACATCGCTCCATATCAGACCGCCTTCCGCCTCAGGCGCGTAGCGGGCCGTGACTTTGTAGATGACTTCAGTCTCTTCCGACAACGTACAAAACCCGTGTGCGAAGCCCACTGGAATCAGAAGCTGGTGCCAGTTTTCCGCTGACAACTCAACGGCGACATGCTGGCCATAAGTAGGTGATCCGACCCGAATATCCACTGCAACATCTAAGATGCTACCGCGTGTAACACGCAAAAGTTTCGCCTGACCAAAGGGTTCAGCTTGGAAATGCAGCCCACGAACCACGCCTCTTTGCGAGGAGAAGGAATGATTGTCTTGAACCCAATTCAGATCTATTCCAGCTTCAACCAAGGCTTTCTGCTTAAAGGTTTCAGAAAAGAAACCCCGGGCATCACCATGCCGTTTTGGTTGAATGATGTAGACGTCCTTGATGGCAGTTTCGATGATATCCAAAATACAGCCCTCTGTTCGCGGATTGTCACATCCACTCTTTAACTTTGTTCATTCTAACTTGGGAGTCTTCAGGTTGCAAAGCTCGAGCCAGAAGTTGATACCCTTAAAGTGTTCCATCCGAACAGAGCAATATGACTAACCAACAACCCAGCATTTTGGGCCGCCTTAGATCCTATGTCAGACAGTTCGCTATGATCAGGTGGCAAACACAAAACCAAGTCCGAGCCATGACTACACAAAGTCGCTGCCTCGACTGGAATATTATGGATACAAAGCGCAAAGATGCCGGCGGAAGCCGCTGGCCAATTTGAGCCCCAAACATCTTTCACCCAAACCAAATGACCCTGCTCAAGGTCATGCGCGATCTGATGTGCGATATCACCTTCTTCGGCCGTTTCCCGCGAGTAGCGCTTAACACCAGATTCAGGACGGATTTTCGCTACGGCATCGGCTAGAATATCTGCTAACGCATCACCCAAATCCTTCGTGCAGGTTGGGTCGGCCTTGGCGGCCGGAAAACTGCCATTAGGTGTTTCAAGTGCGATCCCTTGCCCAGTCATGTTTTGAGCTTGATTAAAGGCCTCCTGAAAAGCGCTAAACTCTGTCTCAACTGTCATCGATAGGGCCAGTTCACGGGCCGCTTTTCCCATGGCCTCCGCCTGGGCTGGATGTGCCAACAACCAGTTGATGGAATTGGGGAGAGACGACTCCAAATCAGAAATCGGCAGAAAATGAACGCCCTTGGTAAGGCGCTTATAGTACCACTGCCTGAATTGGCTCATTAATTTGATAGTGGGTGAGCCGCAAAGGAGCTTTAAAAAAAAGCCAGACCAGGCGTTTGAATTGCCATCCACATCGATCAGAATCTGATTCTGAATGTTCGTAATTTCTGGCTCTCGTGGTCCTAACAGCCCTTGGCTTTCTAACTTCGTCGCCAGCTCTGGCCAAATCCAAGAAAATTGCTGGAGGTCGGTGATGCGCGCATCAAGGTTTGGCGTAGATTGAGCGAGCTTTGCTAGTTTGACCCTGGGTAGTTCGAAAACGCCCTGTTCGTCCCAAGCAACGCCCGTCAAAGCGCCGCGCCAATAAGCTTGCTTGGTCCGCTCAGCCCAAGGTACCCACTGATTTTCAATAGACTCGCGAAGGTGACGGTAACCATCACTTTCCAAGAACAGGGCGTCTGGTATCAACAGATGGTTATCCTTGAAGCCAGAGAAGCACAAAACTGGCTCATCGCCTTCTGGCGGCAGGTCATCAATAGCAATCAGAACACTTTCTTTACCGGGCTGCTCTTTTGCTAAGCGATCAAAATAAGGCACCATTGCAAACAGGCGTGTGACAAGGATGCGGCGCTGTAGGACACTCGGGCAAACCAATAAATCAAAGCCTTGCGAACCGTAAACAATCCTCAAGGTCCCGTCCGCAAGCTCCTCGGCGTCGCTTACCTTTATGGCAGTGCAGTGCTCCCCGAATGGGTTCTCTAGGTACTGCAGCACGAGCGCAGGATCACATCCAGCTATCAAGGTTTCCAGTGCTAAATGCGTGTAAATGTCTTGTCCTACGAATGGATGGCTTTGGCGCAAGTCATGGTAGGTCGCCAAGGCGGATTGAAAGCCCCGCTGGCTGATCAGAAGGCGGATATATGAATGATGGAAGACTCCAAACTGAGGGTGGAGATCTATGGCCCGACGGAAATCTTTTAGGGCGGCCTCCCATTGACCTAAGCTTTCAGCAGCAGAACCGCGGCGAAACACGAACCGATCCACATCCGGAAAGGCAGTGACAATCTCATCTAACGCGACAAGAGCTTCAGAGGCGTGGCCGTCTGCCAGCCAAGAGAGCGCCAATTCAGCGCGGTTGTTTGCTTCCGTAAAATCCATTTTGCCTCAGACTTCAATTCCGGCAAGTTGACGCCAACTCTTCATAAACGCGCTTTCTGAAAAGGATTGTGCCTTATGGATAGCCTGATTACGAGCCTTTAGGTCGCGTGCCGACTCTGCGGCTGCCTCTAGCGCAGTTACGAGATCTGTTATGCGAGAGAAGCGATGGCCTACGCCAAGGTGGTCGATGATATCAGCGGGGCCACCAAGTTCATAGACAACAGGAATGCAGCCAGCTGAAGCTGCCTCAACTACCGTAATGCCAAAATGTTCACACTTTGCGAAATCCTTGACGGCGGTAACCCCAGTCCCCGTTGCAGAGACATAGATTTTTGCCCGCAGCATCCACTGCTCCAATTGGGAGCGTGAAGGCGACAACACAACTTCAATTGGAAGCCCTTCTATGTCGCGTAGAATAGACTCATAGAAAGCAATCGAAGCTTTATCATTTGGCACCATGCCACACAGGACTGCCCGCCAGCCCGGAAGTGCTTTTGTTCGCGCCGCCAAGCGCATGGCGTCTACCAAAATGTCCTGCCGCTTCGCATGTCCATTGGGTGAGAAGCGGCCAATCATCAAAATGATGTTCTCTTTTTCGGGTGCGTTTGGACCAGCGGCAACCATTTGCACCGGTGGGGCGATGATATCGATCGGAAAATCGCCAACACCAAGCTCTGAAAGCCCAAGGCGATAGGCGGTGCGGGTGAATTCTGAATTGACGACCACGCGCTCATAATGGGCAAGGTTCCGCAACCCTGCTTCAATTGCTGAACGCTCTAAGTTGGCTGGGAATGGGAATTGGCAATGATAGATGCGTCTCGCACCATAGCCCGCGCGTGTTGGAAGCAGCTCGTTGCCCATCAGGACAAATTGCTCAACTTTGCGATCAAGAATCTGGCGTTCGATTTCAGGGAACAATTTCCCTGTTGGGTAACCCAAGTCCCGCATTAATGTATTCAGCCGCAGAGCGCTGTATTCATCCGGCGTCACAAAGGCTGTCGGCAAATCTTGACTGAGCGCAAGTCCCGTGCCGAGCAGATAGCGTTCGCCACCGCCATGAGCCAGTGGGAAGGGCGAGTAAACAGCGTGAATAGCTTTAGCTTTTTTGCCGACCACAATTGCCCGCTCAATCATCGCAACGTCTAACGGCTCGACCTTTGGCAAGCGTTCGGGCTGTCTGGCTTGTAGCCAATCGGACCACCGACTTAGGAAGATTTGACGATGCCGCTCAACAATGTCAGTCGCTAAGCCCTTATTGGCGGGGTCAGATGTTGTTGCATTCTCAATATGGCGCACCACAGCATCGCGCACGAGCGCCGTCTCCTTCCCAAGCGCCAGCAGCCTCAGGCAAAGGTCAGAGTCTTCATAATAGGCTGGGTCATAGCGCAGATCGAAACCGCCCAGCGCCATAAAATCTTCCCGCCGCAGCATCACACAGGCTGCAGAAATATAGTCGACCGCTTCGACGGGTGGTAAGGCAGATAGATCGAAATCCGGAACACGTTTTCCACGTTGATAAGCGGTGCCATCCTTGTTCAAGAACGCACCGACTTCTTGCAATGTGCCATCTGGATAGCAGAATACAGGGCCTACTGCGCCAATGGTCGGACGTGACTCGAGGGCATTCAGCAACAGGTCGAGCGTGTTGTCACCCACAAAGGCATCGTTGTTTAAGAATAGCAGCGTGCGGCCCCGCGCATGTTCTGCCGCGATATTATTGCCTTCGCCGAAGAAGCGGTTTGCGAACAGCCTGATCAGGCGGACCGGCAGCTTCATGTCCGCTAAATGCCGGGCAGCTTCGCTCGAGCTTCCGTTATCCAGCACGATAATCTCAAACGTAGCATCGGCTTTGGACCGCAACAGGGCGAGGACCGCGGCCAAGGTGATTCCAGGCTTATTGTAGTTCAGGATGATTACCGAGATGTCAGGGGTGGCTTCAGCAGCCAGCGATTGGTTCTGCGCCGCCCCGGCCCATGGGGCCTCGGCTAAGGCAGTCGCTTCAATGTCTAAAGTCGCATGCCCAGCCTTATCCAAAATAAGCTCACCAACCAGATTGCCATTGACTTCAACATCGGCGGTAACACTGGCAAATGCATCTTGATAAACCCCGGCGACTATGTCGAGGGTCAAGGGGCTGGCTTGATCTTTGCCCACCCAAAGCAACAACGTGCTCTCGCGCCCCTGCGTCCAGCTGCCCCAGTCTTCAATATCGCTAAAGCCATAGCAGACATGCGCCAGCGAATTGCCTCCGCGGGCAAAGTCCACCTCGGCCAGAACTTTTCCGCCAGCATTCTTGAGCTGTAGATTACGAAAGCTCGCTGCAAGTGCGCGCGAATCGGTCGAGTTGCCAATATCACAAGGCCGCGCGGTAGCGTGCCATTTGAAGGTGAGGAACACGAATTGCGCCTCACCAATTTGAAGTGGCAGCGCTTGCGCCTTCACACTCCCTCGGCCGCGATTGGCAAAGCCAGGCTCGGGAATTCCACGATGGGCACTGCCCATTAGGCCTCGGCGGAGCCGCGTAAACGGGGCCAGCATCAGGCGGAACGGGGCCGTGATGCGCCAAAAGGTCGAGCGCTCAATCGCCTGACGCAAGCGAACCTCTTGCTCCAACTCACTTTCGAGTTGCGCAATCCGCCAGCGCAATTCCTGCGGGCTTGCCCGTTCTAAATCCATACTGGATAATCCCGTCAATACAGCCAAAAACAAGCGCCGATGGCTTCAAAAGCCCAGCCAGAGCCGCAATAACTCAGTCTGCCCTAACTTGTCGTGGGGGTTAGGCAGTCGCGCGAACTTTTAGTGAAGTTAATCCATTCTTCCTGCGAGCTGTAGTGGGCGACTCCGATGAAATGAAGGCCCGATCGGGCAATTGAGACTTGAAATTGAATCGATGGAATTGCATCAGGAGCTTTGCAGCATTCATAAATACTAAAAGAGGCTAACAAGCGATTTCTCGCTCCACAGATAACCAAGGACAGAAACACCATCAGTATCGGAAAGTTTAATTTCCTCAAAAAAGGAATTAAACTCTCTGACTAAATTAACTTCATCAATTGATAGTTGCCTATGACGACGGTCCAACACAAATTTTTCGCCTTTGAGTAATCGAGGAGCTAGCTGCTTTATTAGGTCTAAATTTAATTCTGATTCAATTGTGGTGGTGCTTGAGTACTCTGAAGGAGTTCGGGCGCGCAGTTGTTTCAAATAGTTCCGACGAGAAACATTTGTCTTCCAGAACTGTCCCATCATTGCTGAGCTGGTTACCGAATTAGAGTGTATTCGATGGCGGTAAAGCGGCTCTTGGATATGATGGAAGCGGGATGAGTGAAGAAGTTTAAGTGCTAAGTCCCAATCTTGAACGCCAGTGAGTGCGGAACTGCTGCCCCCCGCTGCAAGGTATGAAGACTTTCTTATTACTTTCCAGTGCGAAGCAACCATACCTAAAAATAAGTCTAATTGAATATTTGAAGATGGGGCAATCCAGTCATAACCTCCGTATTTTATCTGCTGAACTAAAGCACCTTTTTCGTCGATATTATAACGGTCGGTGAAAAAATAGTCCGAGTTATTTTCCTTTATTGCAGAACACAAGGCTAAACTAGCATTTACTTGTAAAGCATCATCACAGTCTAGAAAGCCTACATACTCAGAAGTTGCCAAAGCAACGCCCTGATTTTGGCTTTCTGCGATACCATTATTAGAGTCATTGAATATGAGTTTAATACGGTCATCAAACTCAGCCCACTCAATGAGCTTTTCTCTTACTAATTCTTCGGTCGAACAATCGTCGATTATTATGATCTCAGAGATTCCAGCTTGAGAAACAGCGGACGCGATGCATTGATCTAAGTAGTTTGAGTGATTAAAGACCGGAATGACTAACGATATCAGGCCTAAAAATTCTTTTGAAACCGAAACTTTTAGTTTTGGAAGCACCTCCTTTTTTCTATTCTCTTGGTAAATGGGCAATACAGGTGCTGATGATTGGGCTTGTGCGTGTTCCAAGTCCCACTCTTCATCAGCTATTCTGGGCAGGTAACAACTATCGTACCATTCCCGACTAGCGTCGAGAAATCCGGGATATGATGAGCCTATGAAACTTTGGATCGTTTTTGCCGCTGTAATATAGCTGGACGCCATTCTGCGAGATGAGCGGGTCATACTTTCTTCATGACCTCGGTACGCAGCACCCAGAAACGGCAAGTAACCTAGCCGTTTGGTCGTTTTGCTTAAGAGTTGACACCAGAAAATCCAGTCCTCTTTGCCTTCGACAGATGTATTGAACCTTAGTTCGTTGAAAACACTAGCTTCAAATAAAGCTGAGTGAATAGGGACAGAAAAACCACGCTCCCAAAGCATTAGAAAGCTCCCAAGATTCAGTGGGAAGCGAGCGATTGAGTCATAGCCGACGTCAAACTTTACCATCCAAGGATCGGTGAATGCATATCCGCAAATAGAGCCCATAAGCGTACTATCTGAGGTCAAATGCGCAATCTGACGGTTTATTTTACCAGGAAAAAGCATGTCATCTGAGTCAAGAAATTGAATGTACTCACCACGGGCTGCGTCAAGGCCTAGGTTTCTCGCTGAAGACAAGCCGCCATTCTCTTTTTTCAAAACAACTACAGAATCAGAAAGCATTTTCGCAGAGTTGAGGTAGGTTTCCGCAAGTTTCTCTTTGCTTCCATCGTTTACAATTATTATCTCCATTGAGCCGCTATATGAAGCCAGAGCCGATTGGACAGTCGCATTGAGATAGCGGCCATGATTGTAATACGGTATAATCACCGAAAGCTTCGGGTTGGAGAGGGTCATTAATTTTCGCCCGTTAAGAGAAGTGCAGTTGCTAGAGCAGACCTAAAGCCAGCCTCAGAGTGCCGATAGTGCACGAGTTCCAGTAAGTTTCTTGTTCGTCTGAGTGCTTCCTCCGGGTCTACTTGGATTTCTAGAAGTGCTCGTTTGTAATCTTCGGCAGAGGCATTCTGGGGCAGAAGCCAACCAGTATCTTTACTTATTATATCTCGAATTCCACCAACGTCTGAACTGACAATTGGAAGTCCTAACCAACTTGCTTCAATCAGAGCATTAGGCATCCCTTCCCAAACCGAAGTAAACATAAAGACGTGGGCAGGATCACTAATTTCGTCCCACTCTAAGGGGCTGGAGAAACCGCCGTTGAGATTCATGTTCGAGATAGCTCTGAGATTTTGTTCCCAGTCAGACTTCTCCACGACCGTTCGGCCAAATACTTCAAAATGAGCTAGATGCCTCATGTCTCGGGCAATATCCGCCAATAGATCAATCCGCTTTTCGGGGTCTAATCGGCCCGCCCATAATACTTTTAGCGGCCTCCCAAGCCTCAAACTATTTATTCGATCCTCCAGTCTCGACTGTGCTTCGTCTTTGCTAACTTCGATCCGAAGCCGGCAAGAGTTCGGAACCACGAAAAAATTCAGTAGTTCATCAGGTAAGCCAAGAGCGTTTGCACATTCGTCCGCAAACCGGCGGTTGTCTGTTACAATTCCGTCTAGCTTTTGAAAACAGCTCGGCAGAAAATTCGCGGCATAACCTACTGGACTCCAAGTGCTGACATCATATTGCATTGCATACAATGTACCCAAAATTCTAGACGCTGGGATTGAGGCGCGATGATGACGACTTAACAGGTTCCAAGCAGCAACAGAATTGATTATCTGAAATACTTTTGGTTCGGTAAGCCTCAAAATTAAGAAAAGCAGGGACTCTCGTTGACGCTCTGTCAACTCTATACCCAACTCTTGAAAGTCAATTAGTAATACGTTCTTAGGTAGATCGGGAAAATCAGCTCTTGGGCCCCAATCAGTTAGTAGAATAATGACTGTTCCCCCCGCCTCGGCACTAAATTTTGCGTATTCAAATGCGCAGCGTTCCGCGCCTCCACCAGCAGCGAAATTCAAGGAAATTAGATGATTTGTAGGTCCAAAATTGGCTACTTTACTGACAATCTCGCGCGATATGGCGTCAATCGCTAATCGCTGGTCAAACCTCTGCAGGAGATACTCGACATCAGCGACCGTTGAAGTCGGGTGCAGTGCTTCAACTGCCCTAGGGAAAACTGGGTCATGGTTTCCAACTTCTAGTGAGCTTGGGCGGAGTTCACTGGCTCCAGTTTCTTCATAGCCCAATCGCTTTCCAAATCTAATAAAATGCTCCCAAGCACTAATACCCAATAAACTAGCCTCAGGATATCTTTGAAAGTAATGATCGCCGTCAAAGTTATCGCTGTCCATTTTATGCCCTAGTGGTGTCAAGTTAGAAATATAGTTTGGCTATTAACTGCGATTCCGCCCCTCAGCAAACCCTGCCGTCAGATAATGGACTTCCGGATCGATAGCTGCAGCCGCGACATCAGGGTTCGCTCTTAAATAAGCTTCCCCGTCAAGCAATTTGGTGGTGCGGAGGAGGGTGGCTTTGCGGCGGAGGTTCGCACCTTTGGTTTGGAAGTAGCGGTGCGGCTCATGGATCAGGCCTTGCATCAAGCCGTCTGCCTGTGAGGCCAGGCGACCCTCCAATTCCTTGGCTTGGCCTTGCATGTCTCTGACTTGGCTTTCCAAGCGGTCTTTCTCTGTTCTCAGGGCTTGGATTTCGCCCATTTTCCCGGCCAAATCGACTTCGCGCGTGTCCACATCTTCCATCAAAAGCTTCACATGCGCTTTTAGGCCGTCCACGACCTTGTCGATCCGTGTCCGCTCATGGCGTTCGACATGAAGCAGATCCATCACACGCTTCAGCTCTCCATTGACATCGTCGAGTTCGGCTCCGCGTTGGCGCATGGCGCTTTCAAGTTGGGCCAGATTGGATGTCAATTGATCTACTTCTGCCTCTTTGGCGGCACGGGCGGCGAGGGCCACATTCAATTCTTCGGTTGTTGCCAGCAGATTGGATTGGGCGGCAACCAGTTCTATCGATTTGACTTGAATAGCAGCCTCGCCCGCTTGCTTTGCTGAATCAATGTCTTGCAAAAGCAGCGCAACGTGATCGGTCAAGCCTTTGACAATGGCTTGCTCTTTTTTGAGCGCTGCCTCTAAACCGGCCCGCGAAGCATCATGCTCTTCGGATTTGGCAAGCAGACTGGCTTCAGCCTCGACTTTGGCGGCTTCAATGCCCTCCATGAGCAGGGCCACGTGATCGGTCAAACCTTTGACAACGGCTTGCTCGTTCTCAAGTGCCGCCTCTAAACCGGCCCGCGTAGCGTCATGTTCTTCGGATTTGGCGGACAGTCGGGCTTCAGCGTCCTCCTTGGCGGTCTCTATTTCTTGCAGGAGCAGGGCGACTTGATCGGTCAAGCCTCTGACAATGGCTTGTTCTTGGCTGAGGCCAGCTTCCAAGCCAACCACATGCTCTTGATGGCTTGCCACAGCGGAGGCCAGTTGTGCTTGGAGACCCGAAATTTCGGCATGCGCCGCGCCTTGCTTGGCGTCTGACTCTGCTTGATCGGCTTGGCGTGCAGCTTGAACGGCATTTACATGATCAAGGGTTGCTGACAGTTCCGTCTGGGTCTGTTGCAGGCGCTCCTCAATGGCATGTAGTGCGCGTTCTGACGTTGCACGTTCTGCATCGGCATGGGCGCGTAGCGCTTCCAATTCATGCCGTAAATGTGCCTCCGTCGCAGCAGAGCTTTCCGTTAGGCTGGCCAGTGCGGCATTGGTGGCATGGAGCTGCGCTTCCATATCTGCACTTCGAGCATGCTCACCACTAATTTGATTTTGCAGCGCGCCAATCTCGTGTTCTCGCTGGTTGGCTATGTTGGAGATATGCTCAAAATCGCCGCGCAAGTTGGCTGTCTGCTGGTCGCGCTCTGCTAGCAGATGGCGCAATCCATTGACTTCTTCAACAGCCTTTTTGCCGCGATAAATGAGACGGGAAAATGTGCCGGCAGAGCGATCTAACTCAGACCGAACAGAATCAAGTTGTGCGTAGTCTTTGGGGTCCTCACCCGATTCTGACCACTTCAACATGATAGCATAGGTCGACTTGAGTAGGTCTGACGCTGCAACATCGCCCAAAACGGCCTTGGGGTTGAGGCGTTGGTGGCGATGACGGTCAGCCAGATAAGCATCAACTTCTTCACTGGTGCGGGCGGAACGTCTTGGGAACTTAAATCCGAGCTTACTTTCGGCAGAAGAAATCAAGGAAGTCCAGCTATCGAGTAATTGGTCGTAAGTCGAAAAATGACGCGCCACGCCCCGTGATCCGGCCTCTGCGTCCAGTACATGGCGCAGCCACAAAAGCTGGTTGTAGAATGGATCGCTGCCATCGCGGACATGCAGTGACTGCGCCACTTCCAACGGGTTGCGAATGGGGATCATCACCACAGGGTCTACGCCTGAAGCCCGCAAAGACTCCAACCAGAACGGTAAAAGACGCGCCAAACGTGGGTCCTTCATCACCGTTAAGCGCTGGGTGCCGTGCTCCTCTGCAAAGATGCGCGCAGCCCGCTCTTTGAACTCCCCTGCGATCGGCGAAGTAAACCAATCTGGTGAGCATGCGGTCCAATCGTCCCAAGCAGAGCCGGCTGATTCCAGAAGCTCATCGTTGAGTTTCATGATCTCTAACGGCTCCCAATGGCCGGTCTCATTGGTTGGGTTCGCGCCCAGCAATTCTTTTGCAAGCCCGCAGCCCAATAGGTTCAAAACACGCGCCAATGCACTGGTACCCGAGCGATGCATCCCAGCAATCACCACACATGTCCGCTTTGCTTGCGCCATTTTTAACTCCGCTGATGGGCTATTGATCAGCCCGATTTTTCTGCTTTAAGACGCTGGTTGGGCCAAAATTGCAATCCAAATTGGCGCTTACTGAAGACTCCATTTAGGGGATTTGGAATAGCCAAGCTAGCCCTGTTTCAGCTAGGCTTCATTTGTAGGCAGTTTTAGAACCCAAGAATTCTCGCCAGATTTCAGACATCAAGGAACTACACGATGTATCATGCTAATAAGCGCGTTTTGGTCACCGGCGGGGCTGGTTTCCTAGGCTCGCACTTATGCGAGCGCCTGTTGGAGGCGGGGGCCGAGGTTATCTGCGTGGATAATTTCTTTACCGGCACCCGTCGGAACGTAGAGCATCTGATCGGCCATAAGCGCTTTGAATTAATGCGCCATGATGTGTGCTTCCCGTTGTTTGTGGAAGTCGATGAGATCTACAATCTCGCCTGCCCGGCTTCACCCATCCACTACCAGCATGATCCGGTCCAGACGACCAAAACCAGCGTGCATGGTGCAATCAACATGCTGGGCTTGGCCAAGCGGGTCCGCGCGAAGATCTTCCAAGCCTCTACGTCAGAAGTTTATGGCGACCCCAGCGTCCATCCTCAGCCCGAAGAATATTGGGGCAATGTGAACCCAATCGGGCCACGTTCGTGCTATGACGAGGGCAAGCGTTGTGCCGAGACCTTATTCTTCGACTACAACCGCCAGCATAAAGTGCGCATCAAGGTCGCGCGTATTTTCAACACTTATGGACCCCGTATGCATCCCAATGATGGCCGGGTGGTATCAAACTTCATCGTCCAAGCCCTGCAAAACCAAGATATCTCGGTTTATGGCGCTGGCGAACAGACCCGTTCCTTCTGCTATGTCGATGATTTGGTCTCGGGCTTTATGAAACTCATGGCGACAGGCGATGACGTCATTGGTCCGATCAATCTGGGCAATCCCGGTGAGTTCACCATCCGTCAATTGGCAGAATTGGTGATTGAGCTGACTGGCTCCAAATCGCGCATCGTGGAATTCCCCTTGCCGCAGGATGATCCAAAGCAGCGCCGTCCGGTTATCGAGAAGGCAAAGGCCCAACTCGGGTGGGAACCAAACGTGCAGTTGCGCGAAGGCTTGGGTAAAACCATCGCCTATTTCGACCAATTGCTGAAGGAAAATGACCCCGGCGTAGCCGCGGCCGCGTCCTGAAGTCGGTGCGTCGGGGGCCGAGGCCCGACCGCTTTGACAAATCATGTCGGCGGTTGCAGCCTCTCATGGTGACTTAGGCTGGGAGACGCTAACTGCGCCTGACCTATAATTAAGCGCACCGCATCAGGCGAGTCGAGCTTGGGTCAATTGACATCCAAAGCTCGCCTTTGCCATTAGGCCTTGCGACAGTTAGGCCAACACACTATCCCCTATTTCGACAATATTGGAGGCAGTTTTGAGAAAAGGCATTATCCTAGCCGGCGGCAGCGGTACCCGCTTGGCACCCACCACCTTGGCCGTTTCAAAGCAATTGATCCCTGTTTATGACAAGCCAATGATTTACTACCCGCTCAGCGTGCTGATGCTGTCGGGCATCAAGCAGATCCTTGTCATTACCACCCCCGATGACGCGACCGCCTTTAAGCGTTTGCTAGGTGATGGGTCGCAATGGGGGATTGAAATTACCTATGCTCAGCAACCTAAGCCAGATGGCTTGGCGCAAGCGTTTATCATTGGCGAGGAATTCTTGGCCGGTGAGCCATCGGCCATGGTGTTGGGTGACAATATTTTCTACGGACACGGCCTTGTTGATGCTTTGGAGCGCGCAAACGCTCAAACCCATGGGGCCAGTGTCTTTGGCTATCGTGTCAACGACCCTGAGCGCTATGGTGTGGTCGCGTTTGATGAAAACCAGCGCGCGATCAGTATTGAAGAGAAACCCGCAGAACCCAAGTCTAACTTCGCTGTGACAGGCCTCTACTTCTACGATGGCCGCGCCTCGAAATTGGCCCATACCATTAAACCCTCCCATAGAGGGGAGCTGGAAATCACCAGCTTGAACCAGATTTATCTCGAGCTCGGCGAGCTGAATGTGGAGCTTTTGGGTCGCGGCTATGCTTGGTTCGATACCGGCACCTTTGACAGCATGTTGGAGGCTTCTGAATTTGTGCGCACAGTTCAGCACAGGCAAGGCCTAAGTATCTGCTCGCCAGAGGAAATTGCCTTTACTCAAGGCTACATTTCCGGCGAACAATTGTGGGACCAAACCAAGGACAAGCTCAAGAACCCCTATTATGCGGGCTTGGCGGCCTTGGCCAAAGCGGCAACGCCAGGGTTAAAGTAATGTGGGTTGTCGTGGGCCAATCTGGCCAATTGGCGCAGTCCTTAGCTGCCCGCCCAGACATGGCCGGCGCGCAATTCATGGGCCGAGCGCAGCTGGATTTGGCAAACCCAGAACAGGCTGCGGCTCAGCTTCGTGAGCTTGAGCCGAGTATCGTTATTAATGCGGCGGCTTGGACGGCTGTGGATCAAGCCGAAAAGGACCTGGACCAGGCGCGTGTCCTCAATGCGCATGCGCCGGCCGCCTTGGCACGCGTCTGTAGCGACTTGGACATTCCGCTTGTGCACGTCTCCACCGACTATGTGTTTTCCGGCGACCAAGGGCCCGCTTGGAGAGAAGATGATCCCATCGCGCCGGTTAATGCCTATGGCCAAACCAAAGCAGAAGGTGAAGCCGCCGTGATGTCTGTAGGGGGGCGTGTCGCCATCCTGCGTACCAGCTGGGTCTTTAGTCCGTTCGGCAATAATTTTGTAAAGACTATGGCCCGCTTGGGCAAAGAACGTGATGAAGTCAGGGTTGTCGCGGATCAAGTCGGTCGGCCAACCTTTGCACCAGATCTCGCGGAAGCTTGCGTACGAATGGCGATTCTTCTTCAGAAAAGCCCCGAATTTGCAGGCATTTATCATTACGCCAATTCTGGGCACGTCAGTTGGGCCGACGTTGCCCAAGCGACGTTTGATGAATTGACGCGTCGGGGCATGAAGTCAGCCCGCATGATCCCGATACCGACATCTGACTACCCAACCCCTGCCAAGCGGCCGGCGTGGTCGACTTTGGATACCTCCAAGATTGAAGCGTTAGGTATTGAAACACCGGATTGGCGAGGGCGAATTGGGGCGTGTGTTTAGTGCTAGCCCCAGATTCGCTGCTGTAGCATGTGCGCATACTGATTGGCGTTTGCGGGTGACCTCGGCTCTGATTCCAGATAAGTTTTCTCCGCTAGTCCACTAATCATGACCAGCCCGTGGCGCTCCCAGAACTGATCGTCAAATAGGAATAAGTTTTCAAAGTTCCAAGCTTTGCCTGCACCCAATTGTAGATGGGAATAGTGTTGATGCCATCCAAGTTCTTGTGTTTCAAACTTTGAAAAGCGATCGGCTCTTTCAATTTTGATTTTGCGTTCTGCATGCTCCAAGGAGCGCAAAGGATAGTGCTTCAGTAAGAACCTGTAAGGAAAGTCTCTCTGTTCAGACAGGACGGCATCGTGACCACCGCTGGAGCTGAGCTCAACTCTTTCTTCGCCTTGGTACCAAGCTTTGGCTTGATAGAAGTGGCCAGGTCGATCGCCAAATTCAAAGTAAGACATTTGTGCCAGCGTGCCTTGGACCGAGTCGCTGATCTGCGACTCAACCGGACGGAAATTGATGAGGTTGAATGATACTCGGTTTGCACCGTAGGCTTGCGCAACCATGAATGCTTCAGCCAAACTTAGGTCCTGAAACATGGAACGTCTTACTTCATCGGCATCGGTATGGATGATCCAACGATCGGGATTTTGTGCTGCGATTGCCTCTTTGCGCTTCAAGATCTCCTTCCATTCGCCTTGTCCAAGATTGCTTTCGGGAAAGCGCTCTATTCTGACCGCATCGGGGAATACTGAACTCAAATGCTGCATGATTTCATAGGTTTGATCGCTCGACCAATTGTCGATCAGATGGACGTTGCAACCTTGGGCGACCCAATCTCGAACGACCTCTTCGAGAACATCTTCTTCGTTATAAGCGGCAATGATTGCCAATGGCTTTTGAAAATTCGCACTCATTCCAGGCAGTTTTTGACGTGCCTGTTCTATCATCCCGTCATGTAGACTAAGGATGGTCCGCAACTTTCGATCAACAGAGTTGTTGAGTGTGTAGCCAATATAGTGGCATGGTAATCCAGCATTCTCCAAAAAGGCCTTGTACTCGACTAGGGCCCACTCTCGAACATGCGCCAAATTGGGTGGTGGCCCAAGGTGAGTTGGCCCTCGAACTAGGATGCGATCAGGGGTGCTGGTTACAATGGTCGCACCAGCGGCAAATGCCATTCTTAAGACATTGAGAAGTGCAGTTGGATCGACGAGGTGCTCAATAACATCGGAACAAACGATTAAGCAGTCCGGACCAAAGAACTTTGATAGGATGCCTGTTTGAATTTGCTCAAAGTCTTCCTCAAGCCAGATTCCGCGATCTCCATATTTTAACTTGCACGCCGCAATATTGGCACCATAATCTACTCCCACTATGCGGTCCGCGTGGATCGCCATTAGCTTTCCTGCATTGCCACAACCAATATCAACGACTGTTCGTGCCCCTTTGCTTTTTACCAAGTCGGCAACAAAGTCATAGACTTCAGGCTGGTAAACCATCCCTGAATTGGCGGCCGGATCGTCGTGGTAATACTCTGGCTGATTATTGCTAAGATAGTTTTCGGGTAGGAAAAATTCCATTGTCGTTCCAATACTCACAAGTCCGCTAGGCGAGTCACGTTGCACCTATACCGCAAGGTTTATCCTTGTTGTTGCGGAAACTGTGAGTTTTTACAATTGGAGTGTTTGCAAGTACCTCAGCAATGTATGCCCTAAACCCAAATCCCCACAAGCCGGATCAATCTCGTCGCGGCAATGGCGGTTGCTGGGGCGACAAGGGATTCGCGCACGAACAAGAGGTTGGAGTTGGAGATCGGCGAAAGGACATTGGTAAAGATGTCGGCGAACCCACCTTGGCGTGAACCATCGCTGTTTGACGAACTGCCCAAGGCGGTGCCGATTGCCCCGTTGCCGGAACAATCTAAGCCAACTCTCCCACCCACGCCTACAGCGGCAATTGATAGCTTCAAACCACGCTGCGGGAACACAACGCCATAATTGTTGAACAGATAGTCGCCGATATCCAAGGCGATCATGCCAAGGGTGTTCGTGTCAGTTGGATTGGGGTCGCCTAGGCGCAGTGTCTCGCCAGCTGCCCAGTTTGCAATATCTGAAGCTTGGTGGACGTTGAAGATATTTGCGGCGCTATTCCAATTGACCCAAGCGGGCTGTGCCGGCGTCTTGGAGATGTTCCAGATTCGTACTTTTGACACGCCGCGAAGCGATTGGCTAAAAATCTGCTCAACTTCATTGGTTGTGAGGGTAACTGCATTGCCCGTTACACTTGCAATGACATAGGTTCGTGGTGTGGCCGGGGAATCCATATCGGACCGCCAAATGTCCCTTACGATGGCCGG
>VYLZ01000149.1_pt1 | contig 26418 bp, 30 predicted proteins | sample 5115361 | NCBI WGS metagenome assembly VYLZ01 (sample SAMN12291805, study PRJNA351875) | freshwater metagenome | isolation source: freshwater lake | place: USA: Michigan, Sixteen Lake | collected 2013-08-07 | reverse complement strand
TGACGTCAATCCCTTCGAGTGGCTCAAGAACACACTCGAAACTATACCTCAACATCCTGTCAACAAATTATACGAGTTGATACCGCGCAAGGTGTAGTTTACCGTGGGCTTACAATGCAATTGTTATTGGAGGAATGGGCAGAGAAAGAAATTTGGTTTACGACCACAGAATTACAGACTTCACTCCTACAACTCACATAAAAGGAACTGTAAACAGAGAAGGAATTCGTAAAATGACACCAAGAGAATGGGCAAGACTACAAGGCTTCCCTGACAAATATGTAATTCCTGTTGCTGACGCATCAGCTTACAAGCAATTCGGCAACTCCGTTGCCGTGCCTGCAATTCAGGCGACAGCAAATAAAATTTTAGAACTAATAGGAATTACGAATGCCAGTAAAAAATAAAAAAGAAGAATTATCAGGTAACAAAGGTGAATGGAGTGAGTTTTATACATTCCTAAAGCTATTGGCTGATGGAAAAATTTATTCAGCAGACAAAGATTTAAATAAAAACGAGAACCTATTTTATCTAATTCTAAAAATCATTCGTGGTGAAGTTGAAGATTTGCAATACATCAGGAATGAGAAAATAATAATTCAAAATGCAGACGGTAAAACTCTTTCAGAAATACCAGTCAATGATGTAAAAAAATTTGCAGAGGAATTTTACAAAGGAATTGTTACGGGCGAAACAGGGAAAAGAGCATTTGAATTAAACTTTGCAAAAACAGTTCTTCAAATTTTTAACACCAATTCACTATCTGACGAAAGAAAAGAAACAGCAGATATTCGTATTGTCATTCATGACCCTATTACACAGCACGAGCCATTACTTGGTTTTAGCATCAAATCATATCTTGGAGGCAAACCAACATTGTTCAACGCAGGGAAGCCGTCAAATTTGATTTACAAAATCAAGCCAGAAATAGATGACAAAAAAAGAATTGAATTAAATAATCATGACACCTACGGAGCAAGAATAAAGTGGTTAGTTGAAAATGGCTATAAATTCACTTTTGAAAAAATGAATAGTGAAATTTTTAGAACTAATCTTGAACTAATAGACAGCAGACTGCCTGAAATTCTCTCTCATTTACTTTTACATAGATATTTAGGCGGACCAAATAAACTTTCAGGACTCACTGAATTTTTGAACGAAACCAATCCTTGTAACTTTAACATAAAACTCAATCCCAATTTTTACACATACAAAATCAAACGACTTTTAGTTGATGCGGCTTTAGGTATGAAGGCAGGTTCACTTTGGACTGGAGCATTTAGTGCAACTGGTGGTTACATAGCAGTTAAAAGAGATGGAGAACTTTTGTGCTATCATATTTACAATTGGAATGACTTCCAAGATTATTTATTGAACCACACAAAAATTGACTATCCTGACAGTAGTCCACATCGTTGTGACTTCGGTAGAGTTTTGACAGCAGAAGAAGCTGGAGAAAATAAAGGTTCTTTTATAAAACTCAATTTTCAAATTCGGTTCACCTAACGCCAACGCTTTTGGTGGCACATTTGCTTTTTTGCAAACACACTAAGCCAACCAAAAAAAAGCAAAAGAGCCCCCAAGCAAACGCACAAAGACGTCAGTTAAATGGACAGACACATCGACAACGAACGAAGAAGCACTACTGGTAACAAAATGTTTCTTCAATGGTGCGGTGACGTGTAGCCCAAAGTTTATATCTTCGTTCAACGTTTGGTGTCGGGGACAGGACGCGGCTTCGGAAGCGCACCACTGAAGAAACACAAACGTTGGCAGTAATTTTTACATCGACATATGAGACAACTTATAATAATCATGGGACTACTTAGCTTTTTTACTGGGTGTAAGGACAAACCGAAAAAAGAAACAGTTAATGTTGACGGACAATCAATTAATACAACAACTGGGACAGAGGATAATTACAAGTACGGACTTGACAACTTGACAGCGGAACAGACCGACTTTGTAAATCAGAACTTGAAAATTGCAAAAACCATTATTTCAAAGTATGCAGGCGACAAAGGAGACAAACCTTTTGACTCAAAAACGTTGGACATAGTTTTAGAGAAATGGAGTTCATCAACATCGGACAAGGAAAAACCTGAGGAAATAGTTGACGCCATTGGAGCAGCATTTGGACAAGGTATAGTTGACGAACTAAATTGTGAATGGAAAGTAATTACTGACCAATACGGGACTGACATTACGGTCATTCACAAAAAATATGTTGTTAATGGTTTCCCATTCTCCTCTGTTCAAAAAGTTGTGACAGAGTACAACCCGAGGTCGCTGAACGACATAAAATTAATTTTAAAAAGTCAAATTGAGACTGCGGAGAAGACCGGAAAAGTAGATTTTAGGAAGTAAAAACTACTGCCAACACTGTATTTGCGTCAAGCGGGGTTGACGCGTAATCCAACGTTTTCGTATCTTTAAGGCGTTCGTTGTCGGGGGCAAGGCGTGACTTCGGAAGCCCCGCTCGAACGCAAATACTCACGTTGGGGGTAATGCCGCTGGACAAATTTCACCCACGAGTAAACCGAGAGAAAATAGTTAAATTTAGGCATGAAGAAACCCGACAAAGAGAAGTACAAAATTGAATTTAAGACTGCGCTAAAGAAGTTCACTGAAAACCTACGAAACTATGTTTCAACCGAGAACGGTGACGGGACGGTAAAAGGCTTCATCGACATCTACAAGAACATCTATACCATTTCGTCTGATACAAAAATTGTTTCCAAAATCCTTGAAATCCACATCTTTCCGCAAATTCTACAGTTTGCCGAGAAGATTGGCTACCATATCGTATTGGCTGAGAAGCAAAACTGGTATCCGGACTTAAGCTTCGTTCACAAGGACAATGATGCCATTAAATTCGCTGTTGACTTAAAAACGACCTACAGAGACCCTGGATTTCCAGGACACATAAATGGATTTACACTTGGTAGCCATGGAACCTATTTCAAAGACAGAAATAGCAGCAAAAATATTCAGTTTCCATACTCAGAATACTCAGCGCATTTTTGCTTAGGCATCATTTACACCCGTACAGACTTTTCCGACTATAAAGAGACTGAAATATTTCAGGTTAAAGACCTTGAAGAGGAATACGACACAAAGCATAAAAAGGTAGGAGAAAGAGAAGTTACCACCGTTCAACACCTTAAGTCAATAACTTCAGTAATTAAGGACTTTGACTTTTTCATAGCTGAGAAATGGGAGATTGCGAGCGAAACTGAAGGTTCAAAAAATACCGCTAACATTGGTTCAATCACAAACATTGAGGATTTGAAAAATGGCAGCGGTATATTTGCTAAATTAGGCGAAGAATGGTTTGATAAATACTGGATAAATCACGGTTCGGCAACCATGATTAAGGACGGTAAAACTGTGAAAATTACCAAACTAAAGGACTTTTTGGAGTTTAAAGGAAGAAAAGACCTACTCGAAAAACTGGTAATCAAAAACACAAAGAAGAAGGGGAAGAAATGAAGACAATAGTTCCACCAATCAAAAGTCAGGGTATTAAGACCAAGTTGATACCTTGGATAACGGAACTAATACCGACAGTAAATGGCAAATGGATTGAACCATTTCTTGGAACTGGTGTGGTAGCTTTCAACACAGGGTTCAAAAAAGCAATTCTTAATGATACGAACCCACACATAATTAACTTTTACAAGGGGATTCAAAAAGGTGCTTTTACCGCACCTTTGATGAAGCAATATTTAGAACAAGAGGGAGAACTTTTAAGTAAAGCTGGCGACAATGGTTACGACCATTACCGAAAAGTAAGGGAGCGGTTTAATAGAGAGTTTTCTCCATATGACTTCATTTTTCTTTCAAGAGCAGGGTTCAATGGAATGATGAGGTTTGGAAGAAAGGGAAATTGGAACATTCCATTTTGTAAGAAACCTGACCGTTTTGCACAAGCTTACGTGACAAAGATTGTCAATCAAGTTAAAAATGTCTCCCAGATTATTAAGCCTGAACCTGAATGGACTTTTTTCAATAAATCATTTTCTGAAATTATTCCATTGGCTACGCAGGACGATATTATCTATTGTGACCCCCCATATTACGGCCGCTACGTGGACTACTTTAACGGCTGGACAGAGAATGATGAAGAGCTTCTATTCAATTTACTGAGCGAAACAAAAGCAAAGTTTGTTCTTTCAACATGGCATCATAACGACTGGAGAGAGAATGAAATGATTAAGAAATTTTGGGACAAATTTAACATCGTGACAAAAGACCATTTCTATCATTCGGGAGGAAGCATCGAAAACCGGAGAACTGTTGTTGAAGCACTCGTTTGCAACTTTGACATTGACAACATACAGACTCACAATCATGGACAAGTCGACAAAATAAAAGCAGAGCAGTTAGCCCTTCAATTATAGAGTGGACTAAGCGGCACTACCCCCAACAATGTATTTGCGTCAAGCGGGGTTGACGCGTAATCCAACATTTTCGTATCTTTAATGCGTTCGGTGTCGGGGACACCGCGCGGCTTCGGAAGCCCCGCTCGAACGCAAATACTCACGTTGGCAGTAATTGCATAAATGACAAGAGAACAATTTAAATCACTGTGGACAAGAAGGTATTCAAAGACAATACCGATTTCACATTCATTTCGACATGACTACACCGACAGGTGGTTTAGGGTTCACAGTTTACCCGAATCAAAACGTTATCCCGACAATGATGAGGAATGGAGAATATTACTAAATCGGCAAAATTCTATTATTACCGACATCCTTGGAGACAATTCAAATATTTTAATGGTGACAGGAGAATATCATGTAGAAGGATTTACAGAGCTTCATCCAATTGATGGTGTTAGTTCAATTAAACAATTTTCATTTATCCACTTGGACAATATCGACTTACATAAATTAAATCCTGATGAGTACGAACAAGGACAAGTTTATAAACTTATGTTTTGTAAGGCAATTTGGTCAAAAGACAATTTTGATGACATCTTAAGGGACATCGCACAAGACAACGTTAGAGTATTTTTTATGTCCGTTGACAATGACACGGTTGTTGCGCCTTATGACGGAGGAGTTGACTTCTTACTAAAAGACACTACGACAAAGGACAATTACAAAAACAAATACCGAGACTGGCTTTCCGACAGAGATGACGGACTTTAAAAAAAGATTGAGTGATGCAACTACTGCCAACAACAGCTTGTGGCAAGCGGGCGGGACTGTGCGTCATTGAAGTGTGTAGTTCTTTACTTATCTTTATCACGTGGGACAGGACGGAGGTTTTTATTTGCCCGCCTGCCACAAGCCAAACGTTAGCGCGCATACCTGTGACGAGTAAGAAATGAGGCACATTGCAATACTAATTTTCACACTTTGGACAAGGATTTGTTTAGCCACTGGACAAAGTGGTGAATTGGTTATTTACAAAGGAGACACCTTGACAATGTTATCTGAACCACTTGAGATTTATTTGCGAAATAATGAACCAAGACAAAGATTTCATCCTTTTTTAGAGAACGGTTGTTCAACGGCTTTGTGGAGAGGTTACGTTGGACTTTGGAGAATTCAAAATGGAAAACTACTACTTGTTGATGTTTACGTTTGCGGTGACAGGACTCAAAGTATTAAAAGAATGATCTTCAAAAATCAGAATGGGGAAATACCTGCTGACTGGTTTACCGGAGACCTTTTTATAGAGAGAGGGAAGATGATTAAATACAATCATTCTGGATATGACAGGTATTTTGAAACCGAGGTCGTGGCAAATGTTAATGAGGGAAATATTGAGACAGAGAAAGAATACAAAAACGGAGTTAGGCCTGACGACCAACGATTTACGAGCGACATAAAAAAAATAGTAGAAGAAATACATAGAAGAATAAACTGGGACAGAATTCCAAAACTATCTAACGACAAAAGAGTATTTGCAAATTTGATACTTGATAATGGTAAGCTTGTGACCGTTGACTCGACAATTGAAAAGCAAAATATTGAAAGCGTTTACAAAATGGAAGTTAAACGTATCATTGCAGACTTTCCAGCCGTACAAGTTTTTTACTCACGCGGACAACCACTAAGGGAAGGCTATTACGGAGCAATAATATTTAGTAGACAGAATAAGAAAAGGTACGCGCGCTAACAAAAGCTTGTGGCAAGCGGGCGGGACTTTGCGTCATTGAAGTGTGTAGTTCTTTATTTATCTTTATCACGTTGGACAGAGCGAAGGTTTTTATTTGCCCGCCTTCCACAAGCCAACCGTTGGCGGTCATGCTTCACGGGACATTACAACGACTAGCACGACTAGCAAGTCTGGCAGACAGATGAAATGAAGAATAAGAAAATCAACTTGATAATTTTTGACTGCGATGGTGTCTTAGTTGACAGCGAAGAAATTAGTAACAAAATCCTGCTTGAAATGACAAAAGAATTCGGACTTGTTATGTCAATGCAAGAAGCAATAAGGAATTTTAGCGGTAGGAGTTTTAAAGACATTCTCCAACAAATCGAAAGTAAAATTGATGGGAAATTGACTTCGGACTTTGAAAAGGAATATCGAATTCGAACTTATTCTGCCTTTAACACGGAATTAAAACCAATTAAAGGTGTAAAAAAATTCATTGAGGATTTATCAATTCCGTATTGCGTGGCGTCAAGTGGACCAGTAGAAAAAATTAAAAATAATTTAACCGTAACTGGACTTTATAAAAGGTTCGGTGACAATGTCTTTAGTTCTTATCAAATCAATAGTTGGAAGCCTGAACCCGATATATTTCTTTATGCGGCTAGAGAAATGGGATTTTCGCCAGCCGAATGTATTGTAATTGAGGACAGTAAAGCGGGAGTCGTTGCAGCAAAGCAAGGTGGTTTTAACGTTTTTGGTTTTGCCAACCAAAACAATTCAATATTATGGCGGACGAAGGAGCGATAGTCTTTTACGACGTTGAAGAGCTACCAAAAATATTAAACGCGAGACACTTTAGCTTTAATGCCACGTCAAACTTTGGCTGACGTAAAAGCAAATGCGCCAGACAGAGTGGAAAAAGCACGAACCTCCAACAATGTATTTGCGTCAAGCGGGGTTGACGCGTAATCCAACGTTTTCGTATCTTTATTGCGTTCGGTATCGGGGACACCACGCGGCTTCGGAAGCCCCGCTCGAACGCAAATACTCACGTTGGTAGCAATAGGGCCCGGACAAATTTGTGTTTCAAAAAAGACAACTGTAGACATTCAACTAACAAAGATTTTCCACGGTGACAAGTAAACGGCTTCGGGACAACTTGGACTTAGAAAAAATTAAAAAAAGTGGGACAGATAAGAAATAATACAAGCCGACCCTTCGCATTTTTAAAAAGATTGTGCTTCGACCTGCCCCGCCCATTTGGCACATGCCATAGCCGCACAAACCCACCGCGACACCAAAGCTATGGCAAGAGCCAAATTTCCGCCCGCCAAATGAGAAAACTAAATTTGATTTCATACCATTTGAGTTTAAATTGCAACGATGTTCAAACGACTGCTTGTTTACCTTATTCTTACCAGCATGATACTCCATTGTGCTGGCAGGCTAGGTCTTTTGGACAGTCTTTATCAACAAAGGCATAGAATAGCCTACAATTTGGGCTTAATTGCTGAAATACCCATTGCCATTTGTAGCGGTGACTACGACTTTGATGATAAACTTAAATTTCAATCAGGTGACGCGGATGAAACTGAAATACCTATTAGCTATCAGTTGAGAGACATAACACTTTTTCTCGTCAATGATGATTTAAATTTGAATTGTGAGCCATACATTCTTAGTACCGCGATTAATGTACTGCATAAAGTAAATCCATACCTGAGCCCAACCCGGGCTATTTTCCAACCGCCCAAAATATAGTTGTAGCATCTTCTAGGTTCCGCGTAGCGGACGAGTTTTTCTATTTACAACTATAATCTTACTAAAATCATGAAATCACTTTCATGGGCAGCAATCTGCCTGTTATTTCCATTTTTCACGTATTCTCAAAGCATTATTAAAGGTCGGGTAACCGATAAATCAACCAATGAACCGGTTGCATACGCCAATGCTACGGTTTTAAATTCTTCCAATGGCACAAACGCGGATGGCGAGGGCAACTTTACACTCAGCATCCAGAAAGGAACCTACCAGATTTTGTTCAGTGCGGTGGGCTTCGCTTCCATTGTACAATCTGTAACAATATTTGACACCCAAACAGAGATAAACATTGCGCTGGAAGATGCCACTCAAACGCTGAATGAGGTAATCGTTACTGCCAATAAGCGAGAGGAAGATATCGTAAAAGTCTCCACTTCAATTACTTCACTATCCGCTAAGAAGATTGAAGACACCCGAACTTGGGGGCTTGGCGGACTGACCGCTTTAGTACCCAACTACACCTACCAGGAATTAGGCGTTCCTTTTCAACAAGTACAGTCTATTCGTGGTATACAGGTATTTAGCGAAAATCCCGCAGTATCAACCTACATAGACGATGTGAACAACATTGACATTTTAGCCAACGGGTTTGCATTTACCGACATTGAAAGAATAGAAGTTTTGCGTGGCCCTCAGGGTACTTTGTTTGGACGCAATGCGATGGGTGGGGTTATAAACATCATCACTAAAAAGCCTACGAACCGAACAACCGGATTTGCAGAAGTGGGCGTAGGTAATTTGGGTTTGCAACGCCATAGTCTGGGTTTCAAAACACCAATTATCAAGGATAAATTATTCTTTGGCGTGAACGGGCTTTTCCAAACCCAAGACGGCTATTGGAAAAATGACACAACAGGCACTGGCGCAACGGATGGAAGGGCAAACGGTAAACTCGTGGGCGGAGAAAAAAATCTGTATGGTAATATGTTCTTACGATGGCTACCAAATTCACGTCTCAGTTTCACTTTAAATCTAAAAGGCCAACGCGATTGGAGTAACAATACCGGCTTTTTTGTTTCGCAACCGGACAGAGACTTGGCGCTTGCCAATCCTGATAAAATAAGTTTGAAACGAGTGGGCGAACATGAACGCAATATTTTAAACACATCCTTGGTAACTAAGTACTATGCTAGCAAGTTCACACTTACTTCTATTTCCGCGTACCAAACAATTGATTTGTCGTTTAAAGATATAGACTTTCCCGGCTTTTATCATTCATTCTACCAAAGCGCCATTGGAGAAAAATTACCACCTCAAGAAGTATTTAGTCAAGAGCTGCGGATCAACTCAAACTCCGAGAGTAAACTTCAGTATACGGCTGGTTTCTATGGCTTCTCCCAAGTGGGTTATGAGCCATCTACTAACTTAGCTTTTGAGTTGGCTCCCAATGCGTATTCCATTTTCCGAAACAGGAGCAATAACTTTGGGCTAGCAGGCTTCGGTGAATTGAGTTATAAAGTTACAGAACAGTTGAAAGCCACCGCAGGTTTACGCTACGACTATGAAAAGCGTGAAGCCACTTTTAACGGATTTGGCGATGCTTCTTTTGTTGGCGGTGTGTTTACACAACTTAAACCAGACACTACAGTAAGTGGCAATTACTCTGCTATCTCACCAAAGATTGCATTAAACTATGCGCTGAATGATCGCTCTAACATCTACATTACTTACTCCAGAGGTTTTCGTGCAGGTGGTGTAAATGCGCAAAAAGTTCCAGCGAATGTTCGTCAAACTTTTAATCCTGAATACTCCAACAACTATGAAATCGGTTACAAAACATTTATAGCCAATAACAAATTAAGCATTGGAACGTCTGCCTTTTTGATTCAATGGAATGATCTTCAATTCTTTAATTTGGTTGCTCCGTTCACGTATGCAAGAGAAAATGTAGGCGATGCCCTTTCCACAGGTTTTGAATTGGAAGTTTCGGCAATACCATTCAGAGGTTTGCAGTTAGATGGAAGTTTTGGTCTTAATCAAACCAAATACGAAAATTTTAATTTGAAACGTGTAAACTTTGGGACAGGAGTAGAAACTACCACTGCGATAGGTGGAAACAGACTTTCCAACGCCCCAAGTCATACTATTTTCTTCGGTGCTCAATATGAATATGCAATTTCTAAAAAGTTGAAAGCAATTGTTCGTGGCGAAGTTCGCAATATCGGTAGCTATTATACCGACATTCAAAACAAAATCGAGCAGCCTAGCTATACGCTCATCAATTCAAGAATTGGTTTAGCCTTTGGCAATTACAGCCTTTTCTTTTGGGGACAAAACCTCAACAATGAAAGATATTTAGCATTTGGTAATCCCGACAGCAGTTTTGGCAGAAGTGTTAGAACGGCAGCACCAAGAACGTATGGTGTTACCCTGAGCGTAAAATTTTAATCCTTTCCCATGAGGAGTGTAAGTAACACTCCTCATTTAACATTATATATTATGAAAAGCCTACTAATCGCCTGTGCCTGTCTACTGATGGCAGGGTGTAACCAAGAGCATCAACACTCCGCGCCCGTTGCCATTGAAAAGTATTCAAAAGCCGATTCTTTAATGAAAGAGCAACTGCCGGATACCATTACAAAGGAAAATCACTCGGCCATCATGGATTTTATTCTTGGTAAACCAAAACACACCATTAAAACCATTGGTATATTAGTATATGATGGGGTGAATGATCTGGATATGATGGGGCCTCGCTATGTATTGGGTCAGGCCGGAGCCAAAGTGCAATTGATTGCACTCCATCCCGGAAACATTAAGACTGTGATGGGCGTGCGAGTTGTACCCGACAATGTAATTGATTCTGTAAACCAATTAGATATTTTGGTAATTCCCGGAGGTTTTACGGGCACGATTCAAGCCGTGTATGACGAAAGGCTGCACGACTGGATTCGAAAAATCGATAAAGGCACAACCTATACCGCTGGCGTTTGCTCCGGGGTTTGGGTACTCGGTGCAACCGGCTTATTAGAAGGTAAACGAGCTTCCACCAACTGGTATCGTGAAGAAGAATTTTTGAAAAAGTTCAAAGCCATTCCTGCCAATGAGCGATACACACACGATGGAAAATATTGGACATCGGCCGGAGTTACTGCCGGTATGGACATGTCGTTGGCAATACTAAACGACAACTGGGGCGAGAAGTATACACAAGGTGTAATGCTCGACATGGAGTATGATCCTGCGCCACCGATTTCGGGAGGTACTCCTGAGAAGACCGGCTTCCTAGTAGAGTGGATGATGAAGGCCATGTATGATGCTGGAGTGGATCCGCTGATGGATAGCTTAGAACGAAAAAAGAAAATTACGCCATGACGAAAGCTTCTTTTCAGCGATACGTTCGCAAAGCCCACCGCTACCTTGGTGTATCACTCGGCATTCAATTTCTATTCTGGACTTTAGGCGGACTGTATTTCAGTTGGACAAATATTGACGAAATACGAGGCGATAATCTGCGCAGAAAAGAAACTAACATTGACCCCAAACAAGTAAAAGCTTCACTTGCAGATGTGTTGGCAGGCGTTCAAGCCGATTCGGTAGTAAAATTGAGTATGGTCACTATTTTAGGAAAGGCACATTATCAGATCGTGATTTCAACAAACAAAAAGAATAGAATTGTTCTGGCGAATGCACAATCAGGTTCCGTTCGCGGGCCACTGTCAGAATCAGAAGCCATTTTGGTTGCGAAAGAATCGCTTCTGATCCCGTCTAAGGTTGTCAAGACAGTGTTTATAGCAGCAACCGATGGTCACCACGAGTATCGGGAAAAGCCGCTTCCAGCCTATGCGATAACATTTGATCAACCTGCAAATACGACCGTTTACGTTTCTGCCGAGTTGGGAAATGTACAGTCGTTCCGAAACAATCAATGGCGCATATTCGATTTTCTTTGGATGTTGCATGTGATGGATTTTGAAAACCGCGACAACATCAACAATTGGTTGCTCAGAGCATTTTCAGTCTTTGGATTAATTACTTTGCTTTCAGGTTTTACCCTTTTCTTTATTACTTCGAAAAAAATAATAACTACAAAATGAAAAAGATCACATCTATTCTCCTACTGTCGTTTTGGTGTTTCTCAAGCTGTCAGCAAAAAGAAAATGCCCGCCCACAAACTCACAACGATTTGATGGATGCATTGGGCAAGCCAACCAAAGAAATTAAAACCGTAGGCATCTTATTGTATGATGGGTACACCACATTAGATGCCATGGGACCCTATCAAGTACTGAGTGAAATGATGGGTACTCAGGTATTTTTTGTTGCTAAACATGCCGGACTGGTTTCGAACATGAATGGCATGAAAGTAGAAGTGACTCGATCATTTGCCGACACGGATAGTTTAGATGTGTTGGTGATTCCGGGTGGTTTAAGAGAAACCTATCAGGCGGCTCAAGATACAGCCATCTTAAGTTGGATAAGAAAGATTGATGCCACAACTACCTACACAGCCAGTGTGTGTACGGGGGCTTGGATATTGGAAGCTACCGGCTTGCTAAAAGATAAGCAAGTAACTACGCACTGGTGGGGCAAAACATATTTAAGAGAAAAGGGAGTAAATGTGCAAGACAAGCGGTGGGTGCGTGACGGCAAATACTGGACCAGTGCAGGGGTAACCGCAGGTATGGATATGTCGCTGGCAATGATAGCCGACATACGCGGAGAAAAATATGCCAAGACTGCCATGCTCGACTTAGAATATGATCCACAGCCACCTTTTGCCGGAGGCAGCGAGCACAACACGGATAAAGAAATTGTGGACATCATGCGCCAGATGTATGACATCGGTATGGAGAGCGCAGTTAATTCTCCTGCTCAATCCGTTATCACATTAGCGTCCACAATTGACCCAGTCTGCAATATGTCGGTAGCAACTGGACATTCAGATACAACCCTTTACAAAAACAATGTATATGGCTTTTGTTCGCACATGTGTAAAGAGTCGTTTGTAAAAGAACCTGAGAGATATTTGAGTAAAAAGTAGTTTGGTTAGCAAAGTTTCAACCATTTCGCACACACATTGCCTGGCCACACATGCAACCCACAACCAAAGCTCAATGAAAAATGCCCCACCGCACGCCTGACTAGAAAAGATTGGTGTTACGAGCGTGGGACAAAAGACAAGGCTACGAATGAAGTGCGGAGAAGGGCCCTACAGCTACCAACAAAATGTCGCTATGGCCGGGTGAAGTGTAAGTTACAAGTGTTATCTTCGTTCAATGTTTGGTTTCGAGGACAGCGCGCGGCTTCGGAAGCCGGCCACATCGCAAACACAAACGTTGGCTGCAAGCACACAATGACATTTAAGACAATGATTCAACGACTTTTATTTGGACTGACAATTGTACTGATGACAAATTGTTCAGAGAGACCTAAAGCAAACTTGACCGACAATTTGGAACAAGAAAATGAAGTAGCAACTTTCCCAAGTATTCACGACACTTCAGATGTTGAAGAAACTAACTCTATGTTTTTTACAAGTCCATACGACACTTTGCGACAGGTCGAGTTTCCGTGGGACACATCTACTGACGGAGGATGGTTAGAGACTGCATCAATTCATGTTGACAACTTCGGAATAGTTAATGATGAGGACTTTTTAAAACATCCCTACCGAAAAGTTTATGATACCAAATACTATAAAGCAGTAATTTTTATATCCAGTGGACAAACTGGACCGCCAGCATTAGTGACAATAGGAAAAGACCAGAAGCCAATAGACACGTTGGTCTTACTCGGAAAATGGGGAGATGATAATTACGAGAAGTACGAGTTGGTAACTATTAACTCAAATAAAACTATTACTCTTTTGGACAGCCTATCAACTCGTACCACAACGGACGACATAGACGTTAAAAAACTTTTTGCTCAATTGAGCAGATTCAAGCTTTTAGACAATGGAAGTTTCAAGAAGATAGAGTGTTGTGTGCCAGCAGCCAACAAAATGTTTCTTCAATGGTGCGGTGACGTGTAGTCCAAAGTTTATATCTTCGTTCAACGTTTTGTGTCGGGGACAAGGCGTGGCTTCGGAAGCCCCGCTCGAACGCAAATACTCACGTTGGCGGCAATATTTACCGGACAGAGAAAATGATTGACACACTATCGACACCTTGGGACTTTCATAACAATGACAAGAAAGTTTTTTCTCCAGACGGACAACAAAAACTAGTGTACTACGACTTAAATGAGATTGGGATGGGCGCTCCGATAGGTGGAGAATGTAGACTTGAGACGACCGACAAAAAAACAATAAAAATACATGACTGGTGTGGTGGACCACCTGTTTGGGAGACGAGTGGTTCTTTGGTTGCAATTCCAATATGGACAAGGGACTTTGGAACTGTTCAAAAGTTGGGAGTAATTGACACTAAGAAAAAAGAGCTGAAAATATTCTCACGGACATTTAGAGTACTTGACTTACGGACATTTGACAGAAATGTAGTTTCAGGTTATGACAGCCCAGCTCATAAAACAACGACACTAACGTTTGACATTGAGAAAGAACACATAGAAAAAACAATAAGACTCGACAAGTAAATACAGCCGCCAACAATATATTTGCGCCAGGCGGGGTTGACGTGTGATTCAAAGTTTTGTTATCTTTATTCCGTTTGGTGTTGGGGACAGGACGTAGTTTCAAATTCCCGCCCGATCGGAAATATTGCCGTTGTGAGACATATTCAATTGTTACAACAAGCGACTTGATAGCAGATCAAGTCAATCCTGTTGTTGACAGCAGAGCATGAAAAGCTTGCTTTAGAAATGCGGTTGCTGCAACAGGATAAGGTTGCGATTAAGCAACGTAACAATTGAGAATTTTAAAAAACTTATTTTTTGACAAGTTTTTTTTTTGAGAGCGCCAAAAAGAGCGAAAAAAACGGTGAATGGTCAGGTGGTGCGTACGATCTCACAACATTGTATATAAGCCATAGCGCTGAGGGATTGTTAATTTTTTATTTTTGTCTCAGCGCTACGGCTTATATACTTTCGTTGCAAGCAATATTTCTGAACAAACGTAAGCTTCAAAAAAAATATGACAAGGACAATTCAACTAACGTGCATTTTGACAATTCTGTGGACAGGTCAGATAATAGCTCAATCGACTAATGAATACCCACATTGTAACTGTGTTGAGAAAATTAATGAACAATATCAGTTGACTTGTAACGGTAGCAAAATTGTAACTGGACAATATACCAACGGACTGAAATCGGGGAAATGGACAACAAAGACGGCAAAAGGAACTGTAATAAAGAATGCTGAATACCTTGACGGAAAATTGAATGGAAAATATGAGTTATTTCATTTTGACGGCAAACCAAAACTTATTGCCAGCTTTGTTAACGGACAACAAGACGGAACTTGGCAGTATTTGAACGAGAAGGGAAAGATAATTAAAACGGGAAGGTATCAATCTGGTAGTCCCGTAGGCTCGTGGACAATTTTTGACAAAGGCGGAAAGAAGGCTATTGCAAATTATGACTTTGATAATAAAAATTCTCCAAATCCCAACGTTCCGCCTTATTTCAAAAAAGGCGGCATAGAAAGAGATGATCAAAGTGGAGAATGGTACATTATTTATTACCCAGAAAGAACTCCCCAATCTGAAGTTGAACCATTTGGAGGCTACCTTTTAGCTTGTGACTTTTTCCTTAAACACATGAACATTCCAACGACAATGATGGACACGTACACAAATTTTAATTTTGGTATGACTCTCAAGGTTGAGAGTAATTCTCTAAAAAGTATTAGTTCAGAGTATGTTGACAGAATTAGTTATGACCCGACCGTACCGACACTTCCATTCATTGTTTCAACAAACCCTCCTGGCAAACTTAAGAGAATAGACCACAACAAACAGAGTATTGAATCACTCAGAGAGAGCATTGAAGAAACGACAATGTTAATGGGGCCATGGATTGGTAATTCAACAGTCGACATTTATGTTCCTTTTGTACTTAACGACATAAAGAGATACTAAGAAATACTGCTTGCAACAATGTATTTGCGTCAAGCGGTGTTGACGCGTAATCCAACGTTTTCGTATCTTTAGTGCGTTCGGTGTCGGGGACAAGGCGAGGCTTCGGAAGCCCCGCTCGAACGCAAATACTCACGTTACCGCCAATGCCCATCGTTCCGCAGACAGTGGACGGATTAAATAGTAAGGATTTGCACCCGTAGACAATAAAGAATTAACGAATTAGACTTTCTAACGAAAATTCGACTACTGATAGAAAACTAACGAGTGATTTCCAACTAACAACTTTAAAGGTTGATAAAAAGGTTACAACATGCTGACAACTCCGCGAAAAAATTAAAATGAGAAAGACAATTTTCGTGCTTCTCTTAACGCTACTATCGAGTTACTGTTATTGTCAGTTTCTAATGACAATTGAAAACAATTCCGACTACAAGAGAAAGAAATATTTACTAATCACTTTCTCAGCTAATGAACAGAAAGAAAGCCAGATTCATAATTTTGATGTTTTCAACTCTAATATATTTAACTACATTTTTTGCTGTAATTACGGCACGTTGTCTTTTCCAAAGACTGACTCAATAGAAACAGTTGACTCCATCAAATTAAGTGCTTCGAAAGAAGAGCTGGTTAGAAATTTTTATGAAAATCATTACAATATCGTTCAAACTCTAAACAATGATAAGGGACGAAATTTGCTAAAACTTGAAAGACGTTATAAAAACGAACTGTTAAAAATATCAGTCGGCTCATTACAAAATCCCTCGTTCTGTAAATGCAAGGAAATTGAAGATGAGACTTTTACATACACGCTACGTTCAAATGTTACATTTAAACCATTGACTAAAGACGAGAAGTCTTTTTTTAGACGGAAGGTACTCTCCCTGATAAAAAGTGCCCCCATTGCTAATCCAATCTTATGGAATTAGACGAAAGACAAAATTATCGACATGTTCCTGACGGGGCGAAGGGCACTGGCGGTAACACTGTATTTGCGTCAAGCGGGGTTGACGCGTAATCCAACGTTTTCGTATCTTTAATGCGTTCGGTTTCGGGGACACCACGCGGCTTCGGAAGCCCCGCTCGAACGCAAATACTCACGTTATGCAACATTTTGGGACACGCAATACTAATCAAATGAATGCAAGACATTTTATACTTTTCGGACTAATCGCAGTCGCGACTTTTTCATGTTCGAGTAAAGAGCATGAGATAAAGGACATTATTAATAAAATCGAATTTCAAGATTTGAATAAAGCAATTAATGCTGAGGATAGCTTAAAGAATGTTGCATTATTGCCAGACACTTCCTTTATTGTTATCAATGGCATTGTAATAAACTTTATTAAAAGGACTTATGGACAAGAGCCTGACTTGGGTTTTTATAATAAATATTATAAGGACGGTTCTAAAAACAAGTACATGAAAATCAACAAGATTTTGGACTTAACTAACTCTCATTTGGACAGTGCGCATGTCTTTGACATAATTCATAAAATGAAGAGTTTAGGAATCAATGATATCGTTCGGAGCGAACGTGATACATTACTTATAAATTATCGTTGGGACGTCTCGGCAATGCATGGAGAAACCGGTTTGATCTATAGTACAAAGAATATTTTCAACTTAAGAAATCAGTTTGGAGAACTAGAAAAGATAAAAGAAAACTGGTATTATTTTTCAAAATGAGAAAACGTTGCATAACAATATATTTGCGTCAGGCGGGGCTGACGTGTAGTTGAAAGTTTTGTTATCTTTATTCCGCTTCGTGTGTGGGACAGGACGCAGGTTCAAATTCCCGCCCGATCGCAAATATTAACGTTATGCACAATTGCCCGACCGATTAAAAAGACCCGAAAAATTGATAAATTTGGGGTATGACAAACCAGCAAAATATACTTGACCGAATAAAGGGGATAGTCTTGGGCACGGATCCATCTGCAAAAGTGTATCTGTACGGTTCAAGGGCACGTGGGACAACAAAGCCAGATTCAGACTGGGATCTCCTTATATTATTGAATAAGGACAAAATAACGACTGAAGTTGAGCGAAACGTAACCTCTCCATTGTATGACCTTGAATTTGAGATTGGTGAAGTCATTAGCCCAATGATATATTCTGAAAAAGAGTGGAACTCAAAGCATAGCGTTACCCCTTTTTATTCAAACGTTATGAGAGAAGGGAAATTATTATGACTGATTATAAACCTGACGACTATATAAGATACAGGTTACAAAGAGCTAACGAGACAATATCCGAGACCAAGATTTTGATCGAAAACAAACTTTGGAACACAGCGATAAACAGAATGTACTATGCTTGTTTTTATGCTGTTGGAGCGCTGCTAGTAAAAAATGGTGTTCAGACCTCAAGTCATTCCGGTAGCCGACAAAAATTCGGACAACTATTCATTCACACCGGATTGATAAGTAAAGAACTAGGAAAACATTATTCAGAGCTATTTGAGAAAAGACAAAAGGGAGACTATAATGACTTCTTTGACTTTGACGAAGAAACAGTTGTAAAGTTATACCAACCATCACTTGATTTTATTAAAGAGATTGATTGCGTCAAGCGGGGTTGACGCGTAATCCAACGTTTTCGTATCTTTATTGCGTTCGGTGTCGGGGACAAGGCGTGGCTTCGGAAGCCCCGCTCGAACGCAAATACTCACGTTATAGCCAATGCGCTAAAAAAGTATAGACTCCGAAAAAAGGATATGAATTGACGACTATGAGTTTCTTAGAAACAGTTTTTAGAAGAATACTAATTCGTAATGCGGACAAAGCTATAACAGGGACAGCAAAAGCGGTATTTAATTCTGTCGGGAATCAATCATATTCTGCAAAAGCAAAATTGCCGACAGTGGGCAATTTAGTTTGGAATGTAATTTCATTTGCCTTAATAGTATTCTTGTTTGCCTCAATTCTGTTGGCTTTTGGGACAAAGTTCGCTTATGTCGCTCCATTCTTACTTATCTGGCGCATCGTACGACCACTTGCTTACAATTATACATATGATTACAAATCTGTTTCGATAACAAAGGCAGACAGAAGGTATAAAACAGGAAGCAGGACGGTTGGTTATCGTTACGTTAAGGACAAGGAGGTTAGGATCGACTATAACGAATCTCAAATAAGGATTTCCAAAATTGAAGGCTTTATAAAATTAGCAATTCTAATTGCATGTTTGGTATACATCTATAAGACAACATCGACACTAAAATTTGAGTTAGAAAATATGTCTTATTCCGAAAAGATTAATTTGCTAACTCCGGGTGACACTTTATTCACGAACTCACCAGAGATCTATTACTATGCTAAATACAAGGATGAATTTAGAGGTACTCGAATTGAGCATAGTGGAAATGACTCAGTTAGCATTGCTGGAATTTATATAAGAACCGACAGTGCAACTGACAAGTATGCCAAAAAATATACTAAGTACTTTGAAGTTACTCCTTTGAAAGAACCAAAATATTATGATCCAATTTTATTTCATGAGAAGGACAGAGTGACCAAAAATTGGTTTGTTGAACCGAGTGATGTTAATATTGGAGAATTCAAAGGTAAAAAATATGTCGGACAGAAATGATTCGGAAAATAAGCTTGGTCTCTTAAATTTATTAGTTCTTATTTTATCTGTATATGTTCTATTAGCATTACTAGTAGACACGTTTTTAACAGTTCCCGCAGAAATCGGGAAAATCCTTAGCCTTGTAGATAATGCAATATGTATCTTCTTTCTCTTCGAGTTTGGAGTACGTTTCTACAAAGCGGAGAATAAATTGAAATTCATGAAGTGGGGCTGGATTGATTTAATATCTAGCATCCCGAACGTAGACTTCTTGCGTGCAGGTAGAACTCTAAGACTCATTAGACTCCTAAGAATATTGAGAGCTTTTCGATCGACAAAGCATCTTGTAAATCACGTTTTTCAGAATAAAGCCCAAGGAGCATTCACTACAGTAACCGTGTTAGCGTTAATTTAGTTATATTTTCTTCTATTTCAGTTCTGCAATTTGAAACAGACCCTAACAGTAATATTAAGACTGCCGAGGACGCATTGTGGTGGTCCTACGTGACAATTACTACTGTTGGCTACGGGGACAAATTTCCTGTGACAACTGGTGGACGCGTTATTGGAATGCTATTGATGACTGGCGGTGTTGGACTCTTTGGAACGTTTACGGCTTTTATTTCATCTTGGTTTTTTGCGGACAGGAAAAAAGACGAAAAAGAAGACAATCAACAGAAATAGATTTGTGCATGCGCACTGGCTATAACAATGTATTTGCGTCAAGCGGGTTTGACGCGTAATCCAACGTTTTCGTATCTTTAATGCGTTCGTTGTCGGGGACAAGGCGTGGCTTCGGAAGCCCCGCTCGAACGCAAATACTCACGTTAGCGCGCATTTTGTGGTGACAGTTGACAAATAGACCTACGATAAATGACAAGAGAAGAACATTTAGAGTTTTGTAGACGATGCTTGAATCGAAAATTCGATTTGGACAGAGGTATTATATGTGGTTTGACAGGACAGATTGCAAATTTTGAAAAAGAATGTGAAAACTTCAATGTTGACAATTCAGTAGTAATAACGGTAGACGACCAAACCGCGCTTGACTCGAAAGAAATTAAAGCGAAATTACCAGTCGAAATTCTTAACCAATTAAGACAGCAACAAAACTTGACCAAAGCAATTGTTGCTGGTGTGCTTGCCGCGCTACTGTGTTCAATTCTTTGGGCAACGTTTACAGTTTATACGACAATTCAGTTTCGGGGAATGGCATTGTTACTTGGAGCCGGTGTCGGTTTTGCAATGAGACGAACAGGAAAAGGTATTGACGTCATCTTTGGAGTAGCAGGGGCAATTATCTCTCTAATTGGTTGTGTTCTAGGAAACTTTCTTAGTGTAATTGGCTTTCTTGCTCTTGAAAACAACTTAGGCTATTTTGACACGCTGTTAAGATTTGACTATTCATATTTTGGCGAGGTAATGGTGGCGACATTTGACATACGACACATTTTCTTTTACATCTTCGCGATCGGAGTTAGTTTTGCCTTATCAAAAAAGACAATAACGGACAAGGACGTAAAAGCGTCAAGCGGGGTTGACGCGTAATCCAACGTTTTCGTATCTTTAATGCGTTCGGTGTCGGGGACACCACGCGGCTTCGGAAGCCCCGCTCGAACGCAAATACTCACGTTAGCGGTCAGGCTGTAACGACACTCACGACAACAGTAAAAAATGAAAAGATTATACTGGATAGGATTAATTTTACTTACAATAATTTCAATATCAATGGGACTGTTTAGTTTTTTTAAAAAATCACCGACAACTATTGCTCCATATAAGGACTCTTCTACAAATTTCATTTACAACCTACTTTTTTGCGACAATATTGAGTTGTTCAAACAAAACAGTAAACCACCTTATACTTATCCGTATGACATTTTGTTTTCTGAGACAAGTACTTTTGCTGACTTTCAGAAAATAATAAATGACACAACTTTAGAATCACGGTTAAAGATACTTGCGTACAACCGACAACTTTCAAAAGGACATAAACCCGACAAAAAAGAATTGCTCGCGGTGATAATTGAAGTTGGACTTGACGATGGACTTGATGTTTTAGCATCATTCAAGGACGGGACGGCTCGCTACATTAATCAAACAGGGAAGATGATAATTTGGGAGACAACGAACGAGACATCAAACAGATTAACTCAGGACCTATTTCAAAAGAGTCAAGAAATTGTAAAACAGATTGGTGTTTGGGACAAACCAAGACGACCACATCCAGCAAAAGGGACAGCGAGAATTACTTTCTTGGTCTCGGACGGACTTTATTTTGGAGAGGGGCCCGAGAACATTATTTTCAATGACCCATTAGCAAGCGCTGCGTTGACAAGTGGAGCTGTTTGCGTCAAGCGGGGTTGACGCGTAATCCAACGTTTTCGTATCTTTAGTGCGTTCGGTGTCGGGGACACCACGCGGCTTCGGAAGCCCCGCTCGAACGCAAATACTCACGTTAGCGGTCATGCTTCAGGACAGATTAAGACTATGAGACATTGGATATACATCATCATTTTGATTGCTAGCTGTTCCAAGACAACAAGTGAAGATTCAAAGGAATTAACAGCGGACAACTTTTTTCCTTTCAACAAAGAGTCGTTTGACTGGACAAAGGTTGAAGCACCTATAGACAACAAAGAAAAATTAAAATTTGGAGAAGAGAGACCTTGGTTGACGTCCATGCATGGAGATACATATTTGTCCGACACTCATGCAATAGATATAAATGATGACGGACGATTGGATTTGATATATAGCGGACCTGGACCAGTTACTTATTATACAATTGTTTCTCTCGGAAATGGTGGTGACGATTTCTCCTTTGAAGGTTATATCGTTGACTTGCAAATCAAGAATAAGAAAGTCACCAAACTGTACTTCCTGTCGAATGTTGCATCTGGAGCACCTCCTGTTGATAGGCAGACTATAGTTGAGATATCGTATAAAGACAAGCAGCCTATTTTTAAAACAATTTTTAAAAATGAGACAATTGGAGGCATTCAATTTCCAAACCAAAGAACATCTTACGAAATTGAAACATTCGCGGACACCTTGATAGCAAGAGATGCTCCGCTGGAATTGGACACACCTTATGACTATATTATCGAAATCGAAGGGAACAGACTCGGCTTACTGACCAAAGGGACAAAAGCAAGAGTGATCGGAGAGCAAAAGGACTCATTAAAACATTTGTGGTTATGTGCCTTGATTTATCCGAAGCATAAAATAATTAAATACCCCTACATGAACAATCAGTTCGACTCGACAGACGGGACAACGAGGATGGTATGGATACGGGATAAAGGATTAAAGAAGACCGATTGAAGCACGACCGCTAACACTGTATTTGCGTCAAGCGGGGTTGACGCGGAATCCAACGTTTTCGTATCTTTATTCCGTTCGTGTCGGGGACAGGACGCAGCTTCGAAAGCCCCGCTCGAACGCAAATACTCACGTTAGCGCCAATGCCCTTCAAGCTCCGCGGACAGTGACGACCAAGACGACAAAGACTCTTTTCCGCAGACAATAAAAAATTAACTGGTGACACTTTACAAACTCAAATTCTCCACGGGGACAAGAGAACGTTTCTTTACGCAAAGTGGGACATAAAACAAAAATTAAAACTTGGAACACGGCTACGAATTAAGATTCGTGTCATATCCACCCACCGCACTGCAACCGTGGAGAGATTCTCGCCTTCGCTTTTGGCACATGTCATAGCCGCACAAACCTCCCCGACTCCCAAGCTATGGCAAGAGCCAAACCACCCCGTTACCGTCCTAACGATTGGGTTTTAAGTAAGCCGATGCTACTAACAAAATACTGCATTATTATTTTCCCTTTCTGTGCTTTGCAATTTTCGAATGCTCGACTTGGAATTCCTTCATGAGTTCAAGTCCATAATCTCGAATTGTATTAATGACTAATACTGCTCTTTCACCTCTTTTCGTAATTGAGTATTCAACCTTAGGCGGCACAACAGGATAAACTTCCCGACTAATAAATCCTTCCCCCTCCAATTCTCGTAGTTGACTGGTGAGCATTTTATGGGTGATGTGAGGGATATCCTTTTTCAACTCTCCATATCGCATAATCTTATCTTTTAATCTCCAAAGAATAGGCATTTTCCATGTCCCTCCTATTCTGTCCATGGCAAACTCAACAGGGTTGTAGTAGAGTTTTTTGTTAAATAAAAATTCAGGCATACTGTATCTGGCTATTAATCAGGATACTTTCTAAAAAGTGTGTATCACTATTCGGGGTAAGTATATTGGCAAAGGTAGCACATGTGGTCATCTTTGAAACATAAAATATATTATAAATGAAAAAGATAATTCTAATCACAAGTGTAATGACTTTGGCTCTTGCCAATGTTTTTGCACAAAACTCTCAATCAAAAAACAACAACAAAATGGACAAAACAAAAGAAAGACTGAGTTACGTTCACCCGCATGGTGCACCCTCAAAAGGAAAAATTTTAATGGTGGCGAGTTCACCATCAACCTCAAAGCAGACAGGATGGCCCATTGGATTTTGGGCTGCTGAATTAACTCATCCAATGAGAGTATTTCAAGAGGCAGGTTACGAAATTGAATTAGTTTCAACAGAAGGCGGTAAGCTTATGATGGACGGCTACTCTAATCCAACAGATGCAAGTGGATATTCTGCGCATGACATCATTTCTTTGGGCTACATGCAAAAGCCAGAGTTCAACAAAATGTTAGAAAACACAAAGAAGTTGACCGAAGTAAAACACAACGACTACGCTGCAATTTTCTTAGTGGGCGGACAAGGACCAATGTATACGTTCAAAGGGAACTCTGATTTGCAAAAATTGTTCGTGTCGTTTCACGAGGCAGGAAAACCCGCATCAGCCGTTTGCCATTCAACAACTCTTCTATTAGAAGCGAAAAAATCTAACGGTGAACTTTTAGTAAAAGGCAAAACCTGGACTGGCTTTGCTAATGCAGAAGAAGATTTTGCAGATAATGCAGTTGGTCAAAAAATTCAACCGTACAGAATTGAAGATGAAGCAAAAAAGCTATCAGGCACAACTTTTAAAGTAGCTGCTCCATTTTCTTCTTATGCTATTCAAGACGGAAATTTGGTAACGGGTCAACAACAAAATTCAGGTGCTGCGGCTGCTGAGTTAGTCGTAGAATTACTTACAAAGTAAAAATCGAAATCAGGTGGGGCTTCGCCCCACCTGATTTTATTTAAATGAACCATGAGAAAAGGAATTTTTATAATCTTGATTGGAATTTGCACGACAGCAAAAGCACAAATTCCAGTTGAACTTTTCGGAGGACATGAACGCACTACAGTGGACGTAATGTTCTTTAAATATTTCAAAAACAAGCAGGGAGAAAATTCACGCTGGCTTTTCTTTAATAGAAACAGAGCTAGTGTAGATTATCGCATGACAAAAACAACGTATTTACCACAATTCGGATTTACCGAGGCAATTTCATATAATCATGAAAAATTAAAAGGATTTGCACCCGTATTGGTTGGACAGGTGTTGAGTTGGGGTGTTTATCCCAAAGCAGGTATTCAATATGCACACATCAGTAAAAATATGACTGTTTTTACTTGGCTTGTGTGTGAAACCCTTGAAAAGCCAGACTTAGACTATTTCTTGTTATTTCGTTTCACTCCTAAGCTTTCAGAAAAATTAAATCTATTTACACAAATAGAAAGTGTAAATGCTTTTCCTACAGAAAGCGCTGACAATTTCAACTTTACACAAAGAATTAGATTGGGGCTACAATTAAAAACATACCAGTTTGGTGCAGGTGCAGATTTCAACCAAACAGGCAACAATACTTTCACCAATATTTACAATGTTGGAGGTTTCATCAGACACGAATTCTGACCTATGATAATAAAAAGAATTTTCAATCCAATTAAAGTAATTCTGTATGTAAAATCTGAATTGGTATTTGCAGTTGCAATTGCTGTAACCGCTTTTTTGTTGCATGAACAAAATGTAACGACCATTACATTTCCATTTTCAATATCTGCAATTTTAGGAAGTGCTTTAGCCATATTTATTGCCTTTAGAAATAATAGCTCTTACAGTCGTTGGTGGGAAGCAAGGACGCTTTGGGGTGGCATTATTAATTCAAGTCGAGTATTAGCAAGGTTAATAATCACTTTTACCGACAGCCATGCACACCAACAGAATTATGAGAAAGCTCGTAGTGAACAATTCAAAAAAGAAATGATCTACAAAGTCATTGCCTGGGCTCATGTTTTGCGTTTGCATTTGAGAAACCAAGACTATTGGCAAGGATTAAAAGCATTTTTAAACGAACAAGAATTTGAAAATTTAATTAAATCTCAAAACAAGCCTAACTTCATCCATCTAATCTCCGGAAAAAAGATTTATGAAGCTATGGCAAACGGAACGCTTGGTGGATTCGATAGCTTTCAAATGGAAGGCCAACTCTTGGCTTTAGCGAATTATCAAGGCGGTTGTGAACGCATTAAAAACACACCACTGCTTCGACAATACGATTTTTTTACCAGAGTATTTCTATACGCGTTCATGCTGTTACTCCCTTTTTCATTAATTGGTGATTTCACAAAAATGAATATTGCATATATGATGATTCCTGTTTCAATTATCATATCGTTTGTGTTTGCCATAATTGGAAAAGTGGGCGAAGTGAACGAAGACCCGTTTGAAAACAGAATCACCGATGTTCCATTAACCGACATGTGCAATACAATTGAAAGGGATTTGAGAGAAATGTTAGGAGAAACTGATTTGCCAATAAAATTAGAAGCCGAGAACGGATTTTTATATTAAGGGAACCTCTAATAACTCTGTTTTTAAAAATCAATTTGGCGATAAATTTATTTGGTCAAGATATTTCATCCAAAAAAAATTGAGTCGGTGTTTCTTTGATGTTTTTCGG
>VYLZ01000066.1_pt1 | contig 26526 bp, 24 predicted proteins | sample 5115361 | NCBI WGS metagenome assembly VYLZ01 (sample SAMN12291805, study PRJNA351875) | freshwater metagenome | isolation source: freshwater lake | place: USA: Michigan, Sixteen Lake | collected 2013-08-07 | reverse complement strand
ACCGTGATAAATCCGAACACAAAAGCGAGAGCCAAAAAATTCCAACCTCCACCGGCATAGAAGCCGATCATCACCAATGCCGGAAGAACAAAAGCCGTAAAGAATCCAATTTTTCGTAGTGTTTTCATGCTTATTTCAAAATACTAAAATACAAAAAAAACCGAATGGGGTAGGGGCATTGATGGTTTTAGCCCTGTACCAAAAGACTAAAATCTTCCTTTTCGTTTCTATTAATTAGTTATCCGATAAATAGTTAAGTAATTGTGTGTTCGCTGGATGAGGAAGAAATGTATCAAACTCAAACACGTAGCCTTCCGGATCGTATCCGAAAAAGGTATGAAAACGCGGATCAGTAGTAACTACCGTGCTGTCAGACCCGAAGTTGAAGCTTTGATTCTTTTTAACATAGGTAGACCAGCCTTCGAGATCGTTCATAACGAACGCCACATTAACGGCTTTTTTTTCTGTGAAATGGTGCATGCCTCTTCGCTCGTCTACTAATCCGATGTAGCCACTTTTTGAGCTTTGATATACTTTCGCCCAGCCTTGATCTAAGACTCGCGTAAGGCCTAGCGTCTCTTGGTAAAACCGTTCCATAGCCACCATGTCTTTGTAATACAACCACGTAATGGTTGCTTTAAACCCTAAACCTTGCGATGGTGTTGTTGCAGAGATCGTCTTCAATAAATTTAATTGAGGTAAAAAATCTTCATTCTCAACATCTGGGTTAAAACGTTCGAATTCTAACAAATACCCTTCGGGATCAATGACCACAAAGCCATCGTGGGGCCGATTGGGTTTTAGGTTGTACTCATATTTGAATGGAGTGTTTGTTGTTTTTAAGTAGGTGTACCATTCATCTAATTGATCGGTCAACAGTGCCAACGCAACCGTTTTTGGTTCCTCGGCTTTGTGCATACTGCTCGCTGCATCAGATAGTACCAGATACGAATCAGCAGTCATGCGAAAGACCTTTGAAGTTTTGTAGTCAGCTACCATTTCCATGCCCAGCGTTTTTGCATAAAATTCCGTGGCCGTTGGAAGATCGTTGTAGTACAAATAGAGATTGGATGCCCTTATTCCAAATTCTGGAAGAGCGCGAAAAGAAGTATTGCTAGCCAACAACTGGTTAATTCTTTGAGTGGGATAGCTCAGCAACCTTCCCATTCGCCTCGCTATTTCCTCGCGTGCTTTTCCTTTGTATAGCCCTTTGGCTTCCAGTTTTTTCTGATCGTTTTTTAGCTGAAGATACTCGTCTTTGGTTGTACCGCGATAAATGATCAACACTTCTTTCCCTTTCGTTTTTTCGATTGGGAATAAATCTGTTTCTACAAATTGCGGCTCTCGGTAGGCTTGTACACCATAGCCCGAGGCTATTTGCTCTGCTTTGGCAAAAATGGAATTCATTTCCTCTGAAGTCAGAGGAGCGCTAAGTCCTATTTTTTTTACTCCCGCTTCAACCATTTCACTGATCGCGGCAATCTCGCCAAGCGTACGTGCATTCTTTTCTGTTGAAGAAGTTGTACAACCGTTGATAAAAATCAATGCACTAACAATTTGTAAAAATTGCCAGGTTGATTTATTTGAAATGCGAATCATAATTTAAAAACCAAAAAACTGACTAATTGGACGGAATGTACTTAGGCGCTTTTCGATGCTTTGTACTTTGCTCATAGGAGTAAGCAATTTCCAACAAAAGCGATTCGGTCCATGCAGTGCTAAAAAAGGAGATACCCACTGGCAACTCGTCAATGAAACCCATAGGAACCGTGATCGAGGGGTAGCCCGAAATGGCAGCCATAGAAGAACTTCCCCCAATAAAATGATCGCCATCGATCAAGTCCGTTTTCCAGGCGGGCGATCCCGTTGGTGCAATTAACGCATCTAAAGAATTTTCCTTTAGTAGTTTGTCTATGCCGTTTTCACGAGTGGCTTTCCACATGAGTGCCAGGGCATCGACATATTCTTTGGTGCTTAGGTCACCTTTGGCAGCTGCCATCTCTAAAAGTTTCTGATCGAAGTAGCGAAGTTCAATAGAGTCCTTCTTATTAAACGCAATGAGTTCCTTCAGATTTTTCACGGGTGTCTTTTCACCAAGGCTCGCAAAGTATTTAGTGAGTCCATCGTTGAATTCATAAAGCAACACTTGGAAAGAAGAGCCATTGGCTGCGCGATCCATGCTAAAGTCAAGTTCTACAATTTCTGCGCCCTGACTTTTCAACTGTGCAACAGCTTGCTTCATTAGGGTATCTACTTTTGCATGATAGCCCAGGCTGCTTTTCAACAATCCCAGTCGCTTTCCTTTTAATCCGTCTTTTTTCAATGACTTTGTATAGTCGGTAAGATATTTTCCAGCAGACACAACTGTTTTACTATCCGATGAATCTACGCCCACCAACGCGCCAAGGCTGATAGCAACATCTTCCACTGAGCGTGCCATTGGCCCGGGAGTATCTTGTGTGGATGAAATTGGAATAATACCGCTTCGGCTTAACAAACCCACTGTTGGCTTTAAGCCTACGAGGCCATTGTTATTGGATGGGCAAACAATAGATCCATTTGTTTCTGTGCCAATTGCAAACGCAGCCAGGCTAGCAGCAATGGAGGCACCCGATCCGGCACTGGAGCCACAAGGATTGCGATCAAGCACATAGGGGTTCTTCGTCTGACCTCCCACACCGCTCCATCCACTCGATGACATATCTCCCCTGAAATTGGCCCACTCGCTAAGGTTTGCTTTGGCGATAATAATGGCACCTGCGTTTTTTAGTTGTGTAGTAATATAGCTGTCTTTTGGAGGGTAGGAGTTTCGTAATACGGTGGCACCAGCTGTGGTGGGCATGTCTTGCGTATCAATATTATCTTTAAGAATCACCGGGATTCCATGGAGTGGCCCACGTAATTTTCCTTCTTTCCTTTCTTTGTCTAATTCCTTTGCCAGCTCAATGGCTTTAGGATTAACAAACAAAATTGAATTGATGCCCGGTCCTTTTTTATCAATCGCTTCGATCCTGGCCAGGTAGTCTTTCACCACTTGCTCCGCTGTAAAGGTTCCTTTGGTGTAACCGTCTTGCAGTTCTACGACAGTGATTTCTTCCAGGTAGTCAGCGGTGGCTTTGGTTTCTTCTCTTTTTTGCTCGCATGAAGCGATCACAATAAAAAGAAGGAACAATAGAAGGGGCTTAGTTATTTTTTGCATGTCTGAGACTTTTGTATTTAGCGAAAGATAACGAAAATGCATAGCTGCGCGCAGGGAATTTGATATTTGGAAAGGTATTTAGCCTTCATTTAAATTATCCTTTTAACTCTGGAAAATAAAATACCCTTGTTGATTTCCCGTCAACAAGGGTGGAGTATTAACTTTCTTAAGAGTCTATAGCGGTTTGCCTGACTCCAGTGTTTTGATCGCCTGCTCAATCAATCTTTTACTCTCTGGGTTGGGCGCTTGAGCCAGTGCAAGTTTGGCATGTTCCAACGCTTTCTTAAGGTCTCCCATGGCAGAATAGCCGCGCATCATACCACCATTGGTCGGCCATATCCCTTTATTCTTTTTGTAGTTCTTTTCAAAAATGGCCATCGCTTCTTTTACTTTTTTTTCAGTGAGCAATTGACGACCGTAAACATGCATCTCCATGGCATTGGCATTGAGCAATGCTTCTTGCATCATTTGCTCTGCTGCTTCTTTCTTGTTTAATTTTCCGAGCAAGCCGGCCTTTGTTGAAAGTGCGTTGAACGTTTTGACACCACCCATGCTTGGATCTACCGCCACATTGATCCATGCTAACGCTTCTTCGTAGTTAACGTTGTTTCGTAAGCACCACGCGGCAGCCGCCTCCAGGCTTGGTGGATCAAAACCTAATGCACCACTCATTTGAGAACGGATAGATGCTAAGGTGTTTTTTGTTAAATCAGTTTCTACCTTAAAGGGGATTCTCCAACGTTCCCACTCAAGGGCAACCTCTACCGCGCGGTCTGTTTGATTAGAGAAAACAAAGTCCAGTCGTTCTTTGCTTTCCTTCATCTCCTTTTGCTGACGAGTACCAATTCGTGCGACATCCATTTCACAATTGTAAAAATAACTTCCCCAGCCAACCGTGTTCTTGTTAAAAATGAGAGTACTTGAGTCTGCATACAGCGCGATGAAGAACCCATATTTGCCGGCAGCCAATGGCTTGCCATTAATCGTAACGTCAGTAGAGAACGAGATGGTTGTGCTTTCATTGGCTCCTGCTCTCCAGGGAGAGGCAACAGATGACCCAAAACCCAGTATGGTAAAGCCATAGGGCGCTATACCCGTTCCCCAGATCGCTCCTTCGCGCCCGCGTACGGCCGGAGCACTCCAGTTAATTTCGATATCTGTCACACCCACTCGGGTTCCTGTTTTTCGCTTTAAGTTTACTCCGTCATCAGGCAGTTGTAATTGTTGCCCAAATGAGTTGAAATGAATCAATCCTACTAGGCCAACGAGCAATAAACAATTGGTAACTTTCATTTTCATAATCATATGATTTTTGGATGGATAAATTTCTGTATGAGCGGGGTATACGTTTGTAGTGAAAAAACGGACATATAAAATAAATCAAATTGATGGACGGTTTTTTTTATTTGTGGTAGCCGAAACATCCATTAACAGTCAACAATTTGGAACCGGGCCATTTATGGAGGGTTTTGTAGAAAAAAACCGTGATTGAACGCGTCAATCACGGTTAACCAGACAGGCGGTGCTCAAAGGGTAAAGAATAGAACTACTCTTTTTTTTCTACATCGTTTTATACCCGCTTGAAGTTGATCAATTTCATACTCTGCAGTAGAAACGATCATCGCTTCGCGATATGCCTTGATGGCTTCGCTAAACTTACCCAGCATTTCATAGGCATGTGCCATGTTTTGCAGTATCGCTAATTTATTTGCATTCACTTTGGTAAGGCCTATTTTTAGATATCCGATTGCTTCGCTGTATCGAGCTAATCGAATATATAGACAACCCAGGTGTAAATAAGCATGTGCAAATTCGTCATCAAACGTGATAGCCAATTTTAAGTGCCTTTCAGATTTGGCTGTATTGCGGGTATGGTACAGGTGAGCCCAACCGATGTGGTTGTGCAAACTTCCATAGCCGGGCTCTTCGTACAATAGCTTGTCTAACACGTTTAATCCGTTCTCTAATTCACCTTCATAGATCATCCGTTCGGCATCTGCTAAGTATTTTTCGATCCATTCAATTCTTTCCATTTTGCATTTTTTATAGTTCATTTTAGTCGCATCGATTCGCTCAACGAATAACTTGCCACTAGTCTTCGACTGGTGAATCATCTCCACACATTCGCACAATCTTCGGAACAAATGTTCCGAGCACATCCACAATGTCATCCTGATAGTGCATAACTTTCAGAATGTCTTTGTAGGCCATGGGTGCTTCATCTATTCCACCACCCATCAGTTCTACGTCATGCTTTTGCAACTCTTGCCTCACCATTTTTTTGGTGATGCTTTGTTTGGCAACTGTTCGTGACATTAGCCTACCGGCACCATGCGAAGCAGAATTTACCGATTCACTATTGCCTTTTCCTTTCACGATGAAGCCTGGAGCCGTCATCGAGCCAGGAATCACTCCGAGAACATTCTTGCCGGCAGGTGTTGCTCCTTTCCGATGAACAATTGCTTCCGTGCCATCCGTCAGCGTTTCCTTCCACGCAAAGTTGTGGTGGTTTTCTACACACAGCAGTGCACGTTCACCGAGCGCTTGGCCAACACGGTCATGTATCTGCTGATGATTCGCAGACGCATAATCTCCAGCAAGGTTCATTGCCAACCAATACTCTTGGCCAGCATCTGTACTCAAATCAAGCCAGGCCAAGGCAGCAGCTTCGCCTGGCAACATGCACACTTGCTTTGCGACTCGTGTATAGTGCCTCGCAATTTCCGCACCCAGTCCTCGCGAACCGGAGTGAGATAACAACGCCAGGTATTTTCCCTCCTTCAGTTGCCATTCGTTATCCGAGGTTACTTCCATGAGACCGAATTCAACAAAGTGATTTCCACTTCCTGAAGAACCAATCTGTCTGGCCGCTTTGCCCTGCAGACTTTTAAGCATCGCAATTTCTTTGAACAATTTGCTTTCCAGTATGCTATGTTCTTTTGGGCGTTTGATCAATTCGTTTCCAAACGCGGTCTCGTCAAGCAATATCTGCTTTAAGTTGCTACGATGGCGATGTAAAAATTGTTCATCGAGCGGATATGCAGTTAAGCACATCCGACAGCCAATATCAACACCCACTGCGTAAGGAATCACTTCGTTTCGTGTGGCGAGCACACCACCGATTGATAATCCGTACCCCTTATGCGCATCGGGCATTAGCGCGCCAGCCACTGTAACCGGTAGCCTCATTGCTATTTCCATCTGATGCCTTGCACCTTCCTCAATTTCAGAACTACCAAATATCCGATAGTCCATACGCGCTTTGTTTAGCTCATGTGCCATCTGTTTCTTTTCTCTTGGTACCAATTCAATGGCCACTTTACCCCAGATTGAATCGTTGATGAATTCTTTTGGTGAAGCAAGTACATTTCGCAGTAGCGCGAAGATTTCTTCTTTTTCACTTCTGCGAAAATACCTCAATACTGTATTGATAGCTATGCCTACGGCTCGTCCTTCCGGATACCCCAACTTCATCACGTCTTTTCCACTTAACATTTTCCTTTTCATACTTTTTTGTTTACTAGTTACTTTTTGCAGTCGGCAAAACACTTCTATTCTTGTTTAGACATACCTATCCTGTTCGACAAGACTGTCTGATTTTTTTAACGTATTATTTCGTGTTAAATAAAAAACCCGGACATGGCCCGGGTTTTCAGTAGGTAATCAGATAAGGATCAACTGAATATCCGAGACATCAACCGAATATCGCTACTCGGTTGATGATTGAATCGATATGTTTTACTTTTTAGCATGGTGCAAAGGTAAGTCAACAGTTTTCTGAATTCAAAGTGATCAGTGAAAATAATTAAATTATTTTTTTCTGTAAGTAGTAGATGGTTGCGCCATCTCAATCAACTCGTTAGCTTAGAGGCATGGATGAATTGATTGATTACCTTCAACGTTCGATTGCAGACGAAGTCTTTTCGAAAGATGAAAAGAGAACACTCAAATCGATGGTACACGAAAGACTTTTGGATGCTAATCAATTGAATTTTCTGCGCGGAAAAGTATTTGAGTTGGCCAATGCAAAGATCACTCCCACCAACTATCCGTTTGTTATGGCTTGGATAAAAGCAGCAACCAGTGCATTGGTGCCATCAACGACTTCAACAACCGATGTTTTTTTTAGCCCGGGCGATGCATGTCGCAATACGATCATCCAGCGCATTGATAGTTCGATCAAACTATTGCAAATTTGTGTATTTACCATTAGTGACGATAGCATCACGAAGAGTCTCTTAGGAGCCCATCGAAGATCAATTGGCACGAGCGGGTATTGCTGTTAAAATGGATATCACGTCAAATCACATGCATCATAAATTCATGATTGCGGATATGCATACGTTGATTACAGGTAGTTACAACTGGACACTGAGCGCAGCCAGATATAATCATGAAAATATTTTGTTGACGCGCGAGTCAAATGTAATAAAATCATTTTCCAGCGAATTTGATAAGTTGTGGAATGAAATGAAAAAGATCGACTAATCGGAACTGATTAATGTATTTTACCCAAAAAGGTCCAATTGCCTTTTGCTTGCGACCGCTTGCTTTTGTTTTTGCTTAGCCTCAGGCGTTTCGATTGTTTTTCCATTTTCAGAATAGCTGCCAACACCTAGAATGTTGTAATTCATAATCCTTTCCACGCCAACACCGTTTATCTTCTTTTCTATTTGCAATGTGCAGGCGATGGTGGAGCCGCTCTTGAACTCCACTTTTCCTGATTGCACAAGCGTCATAAAATCATCTGACTTCATCACAAAAGAAATCGGCTCACCTTTGTACATGCCTCTCCATTTGTGTTTGCCTTTCATCAATACAGGCGAAATGATTTCTATCTCTGCGTTCTCTACGACTTGCGGTGCTACCGTATTTGAACTAATAATAAACGCTTTAAACTCTTCCCTGGCTACCAATTGTTCTTCTGTAATGGGTTTCTTTGTTTCATCGGTCAATGCTACAGAGATGCTTTTCACTTTTTGATAGTTGCGTAGCAAATCATAAAAGGTAGATCTGCGTTTCTTTACCACGCTGCTTTGATCAAGTAACGGCAACAGATTGGCGAACTCGTTCTTCAATGCATGGATTTCTTTTTGAAGCTGTTCCTTGCTGGCTTCTTCGGAAGCGTTACCTGCAAGTGAATCCAACAGGGCTTTGCCCATCTCACCCATTGACGTTTGGCCAGTCGCAGCAACACACGCGGCCACCACCGTATTGACCAATGCGATTTTAGCTGGGGCTGTTTTTTTGGGAGATTTCACGGTTATAGTCAGCCAACTTTTTAACCCGCCCTTGCCCGAAGGTTCGGTCTCCATTTTTACGTTCACCCCACAGATTTTTGCAATTGCTTTGGTCAACTCAAGTAGTTCACGCTCGCACTTATTGTGGATCAGGGCGTCCATCGTATGTGATTTATCGCTAAACCAGTAATGAAATTGTAGTTTGAAGGTCATTCTATGCGAATCTCCGGCATTGGCCATTATTTCAACAGTTCGTTAAAAAGGGCTGCCAAAGTATTGAATTCCTGTCTTAATTAAAATAGAAGGGGCGTGAGTGAAGATTGGAGGAGAGAGTTACTTGCCCCACGCCCGCCTTGCATGTCTTTTTGAAGTATGATTACTCGGTTATTTGGAAGCTGCTAGCTTGAAAGAGCTTACAAAGTCACTTTTTAAAAATATTACTTTCGATCGCCATTTTTTTATACTCCGGCAGTATTCTCTCGTAAAGTGCTTCGTCTACTTTCTTCAGCGAATTCATGAGTCCACCAATGCCCGAGTCTTTTAGGCTCACGCGCTGTTTTCTAATCTCCTCCATTTTATTCCGGATGGTGGCTTCCAGCTTTATGAGTTCTCGTTCGGTCATCAGATAATATTATGAGGGTAAAGTTAATGATGATTATCTACATCCCGCATCCAAACAAATTCTCATTTTCGCTGTTTCCAACGTTATGAAGATTTACAACCTCCAACGAAAACAGCTATTGCCGATATCATTGAAAGAAGCGTGGGATTTTTTTTCGACTCCCAAAAATCTTTCGAAGATTACTCCCGAGCATATGGGGTTTGAAATTTTATACATTTCAGGAGGTGAAAAAGCTTATGCGGGGCAGATTATCAGGTACAATGTGAGTGTATTGCCGGGTATTAAACTTCATTGGGTTACTGAGATTACCCAAGTAAAAGAGCCCCTTCATTTTATTGACGAGCAGCGCTTCGGGCCTTACGCACTTTGGCACCATCAGCACCATTTCAAAGAGGTAGACGGAGGAGTAGAAATGACAGACGAAGTGAACTATGCCATAGGCCACGGTTTTATTGGTAGACTGGCTCACTGGCTTTTTGTTGGCAAAGAGGTAAATCGTATTTTTGACCATCGCTACCAAGTGTTGGAGCGGTACTTTAAGCGGTAATGAACGGTCTCTCAATTCTTTTTTGTGCGATAATCATCATCGGCACATTCCTAGCGATGGAGGGTGTGGCTTGGTTTTCCCATAAATATATCATGCACGGATTTTTGTGGACATGGCACCGATCGCACCACCGCGTACACACACACACGTTTGAAAGGAATGATTTGTTTGCGGTCGTGTTTAGTATTCCTGCTATGACGCTGATGGTTATGTCTACCACGCTGTTTCACAGTGTTTATGTTTTCTCCATAGGCATTGGTATTATTTGCTATGGCATTTTTTATTTTGTTTTTCATGATGTAATTGTTCACCAGCGCATTAAATGGCTGCCCAAAAAGAGAGGAAGTTACCTTCAGCGGATGATTCACGCCCATTACATCCACCACAGCAAGCACACCAAAGAGAATTGTGAAGCGTTCGGGTTTTTGTATGCGCCCAAAAAATTTGAGCCCAAGAAATTTGTTTTAAAAAAGGAGCGTGCTGAAACGCAGTAAACCATAGGCTTTAAGCCGCAAGCTACAGGCTGCTAGCTTGTGGCGCGTAGCCTGAGGCGTATAGCCATTTAAAGAAATGATCCCAGACATATACCTCTACGCTATCGTTGATTTTCTAACGATCATTTTTCCACTTTTTCTAAGTTTTTTACCGATCAATCCCGTCTACAAAAAATGGAGAGCGATAGTACCAGCCATTCTAATTCCGGGTATCCTTTTTTTGTTTTGGGATAATTTGTTTGCCTCTTGGGGTATTTGGGGATTCAATCCGAAATACATCGTTGGCATATATTTCTTTCATCTACCTTTAGAGGAGGTGCTTTGGTTTATATGTATTCCGTATGCCTGTATTTTTTCCTACGAGGCTGTTAACTATTATTTCAGAGAGGATATACTAAACAAGAAGTCAGTTTTTTTTTCAGTCGTGATTATTTTTTTTCTGGCAGTCGTTAGCTCGTTAAATTATGGTAGACTATATACGTCTGTTACTTTCTTTGCGCTTTCGATTTTTCTCTTTTTTGTCCAATGGATTTGGAAACCAATTTTCCTAGGACGGTTCTACTTAGCGTTCTCTTTTATTTTAATTCCTTTTTTTATTGTGAACGGTGTCTTGACAGGGACAGGTATTGAAGAACCAATCATTTGGTATAACAATGATGAGAACCTGGGCATTCGAATCGGCACCATTCCAATTGAGGATATTTTCTATGGCATGCTGCTGGTACTGCTGAATATTAGCCTATTCGAGTTCTTTCAAAAAAAAAGCGTCAAGACTAATTCCTGACGCGTTCTAAGTTATTTGGGTGCTTCTCAGATTAGGCAGCTACCGCTCCTTTGGTTGATTTTTTAGACTCCACGTTCTTTTTCATTTTGTTGGTTTTCTTCGAGTCCTTTTTTATTTGCTTGCCTACGACAGCCGCAATTTTCTTCGCGCTGCGCTCGACTAATTTGTCAGTCTTTTTAGTGGCTTTAGAAACTCCAAGTGTTTGAATGGTTTGGTGTAAAGAGTCAACCAATAAATTTTTTACTTCTTTTTTTCCTTTTAAAATGAGTTTTTCCATAATGTTTTTGGCTTGTGTGAACACGAAAGTATAATGTTACTCATATATTACCAAAAAGTTAATAAAATTTAACATTGGATTACTTTTTCTGCTCAATCCGCTTGATTTCAGGGTTTTTTCGGATTAATTCAAATTGACTTTGCACCTCTTCTAGTCTTTTTACAGTAAGTTCGTAAACCTCTCCCTGCTGGTCGGTCGGTGGGGCGTCTGCACTAAATACCTGGCTTTCTTTCCCAAGTGCAAGCAATCGTTCCAATACCTGTGCACCACTTCTAAAAATATCCCATCTCGCACCGGTTTGATTAATGTCAAACAACACAGCTTCGAGCTGATAGATTTTTTCTTCCAATGCTGCTGCTTTGCGGTCGCCCTTTTTTGCCAGCAAAACACTTCGCATTTTTTCCATTTCGTCAATCAGCTGCAGAGCTGTCTTGGTGGCGGTATAGAGTTTTACTCCAAGTGCATACTGCTTGGCCATATGCTCGTCAGTAGATGGCGTGTTGGGATCTTTTAGAAGAGGCAGCACTTGTTTATACTCTTTTCCATTTGCTTTTAATACAATGGTATAGTTACCTGCCGGAGCCATAGGAGGTGTTAATCCAGGGCCAATATCTAAATCAGGTATAAACAAATTGCGTTCTCCTTTCTCATCTAATGCTACCCAGTCTTTACCCCGTGGTCTTGTGCGCAACTTGGGCATAGTGTGTTCTTGCAGTCTCAGGTTCCACCACACCCGTTGGATGCCGGGTTGATTCTTAGCCTTCAATTTTTGAACAAGTTCACCACTCGAATGGTACACCAAAAGTTCTACACTGTCTTTCGACTTTTCTTTCAAGTAATAAGAAATAGCTGCACCATCAGGTGGATTTTGTCCATTGACAAAACTGCGATCTGTTTTTATTCCGTTTACATCTTGAAAGCGGTAGGTGGGCCTGAGTGAAAATAAATGAGCCTCTCCATTTTTTACTTGCTCACTAAACTCGCGAATAGGCGTGATGTCGTCCAATATGTAAATTCCTCTTCCATAAGTACCGATCACCAGATCTCTAAAATTCTTTTGGATTTCAATTCCGTAAATCGGAACAGGTGGCAAATTGTTTTTCAGATGAATCCAGTTTTTTCCATCATCGGGCGAAAAATACAACGACTTATCGGTGCCCATCCACAAGAGCCCAGCCTGTGTGGGATCTTCTTTGATCTGATTCACGAAATTTGAATTGGAAGCAGGAAGATCAATTTTCAGTCGCGTCCACGATTTTCCAAAATCGGTCGTTTTAAAAACATAAGAGCCAAAATCATTGACGTGATGCGCGTCTACCGACAAGTAGCAAGTGCCTGCATCAAAATTAGAGGCATCGATATTTCGAATAGTGCCCCATCTGGGCAAACCTGAAATATTGGCGGAAACATTTGTCCACGTTTTACCACCGTCTTGTGTCACGTTCACTTGACCATCATTGCTGCCCGTCCAAAACACTCCTTCCTTCACAGGAGATTCTACCATCGAGTAAAGTGTACATCCATCCCATGTCATTAAATTATCATTGGCAATTCCTCCCGAGTTTTGTTGATGCGTTTTATCGTTGGTGGTTAAGTCGGGACTTATCACTTGCCAGTTTTGTCCTACGTTGTTGGTTTCGTGCACAAACTGACTGCCAACCCACACACGGCCTTTTACGTGTTTGCTTAACACCATTGGAAAATTCCAATGCCAACGATACTTAGCATCTGCCGGCTTTGAACCAATTTGCGTTTGTGGCCACACGCGCACATCGCGTGGGTGCATCGTTTTTAAATCAAACACATCCAGGCCTCCATCGTAACAGCCACTCCATACAATCGAATTGTCCAACGGATCGGGTTGTGCAAATCCACTTTCACAACCGCCTACTCCATGCCATGCGCCCAATGGAATGTTGTTGCCGCCCAAATATCTACTCGGCCCTCGATAGCTCCATCCGTCTTGTCGATTGGAATATACATTGTAGGGAATCTGATTGTCAACGGCCACGTGATACATCTGAGCTATGGGCAGGTTAATATTGCTCCAGGTTTTACCTTCATTGAAGGTCATGTTGAGACAACCATCATGCGCACATAGAATACGTTTGCCATTCTTGGGATCAAACCACATGTCATGATTATCGCCACCAGGCGCCCACTGATTGAATTTCTTATCGAATGTTTTACCCCCGTCTGTAGTTTTCATGATGCCTACTGAAATGGTGTAGACGGTGTTTTCATCAGCGGTCGAAACGCGCAATCGCGTATAATAGCCAGCGCGTTGCCCCATGCCGTGGTGTTGATGCATTAACTTCCAACTGTCTCCGCCATCTTCCGACCGATACAGCCTTGGTTCTTTATCTTCCACCAATGCGTACACCACTTTTGGATTGGAGTAGGCTACGTCCACGGATGTTTTTCCAACCGGATGGGTAGGGCCACTCTCTATTCCATTTCGCAGTGGTTGCCATGTCTTACCACCATCTTTGGTGCGATAGATGCCGCTGCCTGCGCCACCACTATTTAACTTCCATGTTTTTATTTCCACCTCCCACATCGCTGCATACAACACATCTGGGTTTTGAGGATCAATAGACAAATCTGAGCAGCCCGTATTTTCATTCACGAAGAAAACACGCTCCCAATTTTTTCCACCATCTACTGTTTTGTAAACACCACGTTCTTGCTGGGGGCCATGTGTATGACCCAGTGATGCGACATAAACGGTGTTCGTATCGGTCGGATGTACAATGACGCGGCTGATGCGAAATGTTTTTTCTAGGCCAAGATTTTTCCACGTCTTCCCCGCATCAGAAGATTTATACACGCCATTACCAACGGCATGAGCGGGGCGGATCAAAAATGTTTCACCTGTGCCCGCCCAAACTTGCTTATGATTGGAGGGAGCGATAGCCACCGCCCCAATGGAAGAATCCTCGGTATCATCAAAAATCGACTTCCAAGTGGTGCCCATGTCCTCGGTTTTCCAAATGCCACCGCTAGCCGCGCCAGCGTACGACACCATGGGGTTTCCCGGTTCGCCAACTGTTGATATCATGCGATTGCCGTCAGGCCCAATGAAACGGAATTTGAGATTAGAAAATGTTTTAGGGTCGAAGGACTGGCAGAATAGTGTTGTGGTTGTAAACCAACACAGTACGACTAGTAAGTATCTCATGTATTTTATCGGTTGTTTGAGCAAAAGATAGAAAAGAGATTCGACTTTTATCTGGACATTTTTAGAGAGCGAATCAGTTTTATTTTAACGGCAAACGCCTGCTATTTACTCGCATAGGATGCCAAACACTGAAACTCGGGATGGTTAACAATCAACTTAAACCAATACGTGTATTGATCAGGATTTGCTGCCATTTCATTTACCAAATCGGCAATGGAGATAAATTTCCAATCTTCCACTTCCTCAGCGTTAACACTGGGTACGCCATCATAAATACCCTTGAAGACATAGTCGACTTCGTGCTCAATCAGGTTCTGATCGAGATTTGTTTGGTACACGAATTTGTAGATAAATTGAGGAGAAAGTTCGATGCCCATTTCATAACGAAGTCGCTTTTTGACCGTCAATTCAATTTCTTCACTTGGTGTGGGATGGCTGCAGCAGGCGTTTGTCCATAAGCCTCCGCTATGATATTTTTTCGCTGCCCTTTTCTGAATGAGCATTTCGCCTTGCGAATTAAAAACGACTACCGAAAAGGCTCTGTGCAATTGCCCTTTTTCGTGCGCCTCCATTTTTTCCATGATACCGATGGCGTTGTCTTCCTTATCCACAAGTATCACCGAGTCCATCAAATGAGATTTAGCTGATGTTTGACGTAGGAATAGGCCAGAATCGATAGCTTCCTTCTATTTCTTACCCTGATTCGTTTTGTCAACACCGTGCTGCTAGATGTATTTTTAATTTTTTCAAATAGTGCTAGGTAATAGACATAGGCAACATAAACGCCAAACCGAGCTGACTTTGGAAGCTGTTTAATGCCTTCATACCCTTCTTTGAAATCAGCCGCAACATCTTGTTCGATTTGCTTTTTAGTTGATTCATCGAAGCGGGACAAGTCAACACCAGGGAAATAGGTGCGACCCATTTGATTGTAATCTGCATTCAAATCGCGTAGAAAATTGATTTTTTGGAAAGCCGAACCTAACTTCATTGCGGAAGGCTTCAAGCGCTCATACATTTCCCTATCATTTTTGCAAAATACGCGCAATGACATCAGACCTACCACTTCTGCGGAACCTAAGATATATTCATTAATACCTTGTTCATCGTACGAGGTATTCTTCAAATCCATTTCCATACTTTTCAGGAACTGGTTATAAAGGGCTGGCTCTATTCCGTAAAAATTAACTGTTTTTTGAAAGCTATTTAGAATTGGATTGAGACTAATTTTCTCTTCGATGGCTTGGTATGTTTCTGTTTTGAAACGAGAGAGTAGCAATTCTTTATTGTAATCATGGAACGTATCCACTATTTCATCAGCAAAACGAACAAATCCATAAATCGCATAAATTGGTTCACGAAATTCTTTCTCTAAACATTTAATGCCTAGTGAGAAGGAGGTGCTGTAAGCGCGAGTTGTTACACGGCTACACTGTGCTGATACCTTATCAAATAATTCCTTACTCATGGTCTTCGGTTTTTACGGAGACGTAAACAGCAAAATTAACCATTTTGCTTTGCTAGTTGATCGTCCGCTTTCATCAATTCGCTGGCTACAACCTGCCCCGAAATCAACGAAGGCGGAACACCAGGACCTGGCACAGTCAATTGTCCCGTGTAAAACAGGTTTTTAACCTTTTTGTTTATCATGGAGGGCTTGAGGTTGGCCGTTTGAAGAATGGTGTTCGCCAAACCGTAGGCATTTCCTTTAAATGCGTGGTAGTCAGACACAAAATCTGAATGAGCATAGCTTCTTTTAAAGACAATGTGCTGTCGCCAGCTGTCGCCTGTTAGCTTTTCAATTCGATCCATCATGACGTTGAAATATTTTTCTCGAGTTGTTTCATCGTCTTGCAGACCGGGTGCAACTGGCATCAACAAGAAAATATTTTCATGCCCTTCCGGGGCAACAGAAGGGTCGGTTTTGGAAGGTACCGATACATAAAATAAGGGATCGGTTGGCCATTGTGGACTAGTATATATTTCCTTGGCGTGCTTACCAAAATCGCGGTCAAAAAATAAATTATGATGTAACAGATTTTTGACTTTCTTAGAAACGCCCAGATAGTAAATCAAGCTGGAAGGCGCCATCACTCTATTTTGCCAGTAGCTTTCAGTGTACCTGCGATGTGTTGCTGGCAACAAATTCTGTTCAATATGGTGGTAGTCTCCACCGGCCACCACATAATCAAACTCGTGTTGAATGCCATTCACAACAATGCTTTGGGCCTTGGTTCCACTTACATTTATCTTTTCTACTTCACTGTTGAACGCAAATTTCACCCCCAAATCCTCTGCTACCTTTACCATTCCTTCGACAATTTTATGCATACCATCCATCGGGTACCAAGTGCCTAATGCCATGTCTGCATAGTTCATTAAGGTGTAGAGTGCCGGAGTTTTATCCGCAGGTGCGCCCAAAAACAAAACCGGAAATTCCAATAATTGAATAAGCCGAGGATCTTTGAAGTACTTTTTTACGTAGGCTGTAACAGATTCAAAAACATGTAGCTTAAATGCACCCTTTAGTAATTCAAGATCAGCAAGTTCCAAAATGGACAATCCAGGTTTGTAAACCAGCTTATTGACTCCAATTTCATATTTGTATTTTCCTTCCTTCAAAAATTGAGTTAGGTGAACGCTGCTTCCTTTCTCAATACTTTCAAAAAAATCTAATAATGCTTTTTCTCCAGCAGGAATGTCTTTGTGATCGGTCTCGGAAAAAAATACGCGGTAGGAGGGATCAAGCCGTTTCAGCACATAGTAATCAGCAGGCGTTTTCCCGAACAAGGCGAAGTACTTTTCAAATACATCCGGCATCCAGTACCAACTAGGTCCCATGTCAAAAACAAAGCCATCGGTTTCAAACTTACGTGCTCGGCCACCAGCCGATGCATTTTTTTCAAAGACGGTTACATCAAATTTATTTTTGGCAAGGCACGATGCAGCTGCCAAACCTGCGAATCCTGAACCAATGACTGCTACTTTTTTCATCGTCAATAATACCCCTTAAAACACAAAAATCCTTTCAGTGTTGAAAGGATTTTAAAAATGAGAACAGATTTTATCCTATTCGTAGCCCGTTAATTTTTTTTGAATCTCTTTGCGGGCATGAAAAATTCTGTTTTTTACAGTTCCAATCGGAAGTTTCAAATGCTCTGCAATTTCATGGTACTTATAACCTGTCGTGTGCATTTTAAAAGGAATCAACAACTCGTCCTTCACCGAATTGACATTTCTCCACACTTCCTTGAACTCAATGCTACCTTCCGGACGGTTGAAGGTATGAATGTCTTCCACATTCAGGTGGTATAGTTCTTTGGTACTGTCAGTGGAAGTTCTTTCTCTCTTTGACTTGCGATAATTATTGATGTATGTATTTCGCATGATCGTGAAGAGCCAACCTTTTAGGTTAGTGTCTTCTCGAAACTTTTTACGGTAGGTTAATGCTTTCAGGATGGTGTCTTGTACTAAATCCAGCGACTCCTCTCTATCACGAGTGAAGCGGTGCGTGAAACTTCTAAGTGTCGGCCTCATGCTGGCAAGCTGCTGATCGAAGTCAATTGCTGTCATTTTGTTCATTTATTTATGTGAAAAGATGAACAAAATTACTTATTTAAATGACTCAGGCAACATTTTGTTTAATTAATTATACAAAAGAATAAACACCTAATTTTTGCCAAGTAAATCTTTAAGAACCAGCACGTTAGAAAAGATTGATATGTTTTTTGGCGGGCTAACATCCGCTTTTTTCAATGCATAACCCGTAATTAAGATCCTGGAATTTGGGAAATCGGCCGAAAGTTGGTCGAGGTACTTTTGCATTTCAGACGGTTTTGGTCCAGCCGTTAGAGCTGTTATTATCAAGTCGGGTTGATGCTCTCCACAAGCCGATATTAGTGATTTGTGTGGTACTGTTTGCCCCAAATAGTAAGTGCGTATTCCCATCTTTTTGATCATGTAATGATAGAAAAGCAGACCTAACTCGTGAATTTCAGTCTCTCGCAAAAACAACACTGCTTTCCTTTCGGTTTTTGGCGCTAGGGGCAGCGCATCAATGGCTACGATTATTTTTTGACGGATCAAGTGTGAGATAAAGTGCTCCTGAGCCGGTGTAATATTGTCGGTCAACCAAAGAACACCTATCTTTTCCATAAAGGGATAGACAATCTCTAACATGGTTTTTTCGAAACCGTATTTAAGTGTTAGCGACCCCAACAGCTTCTCAAACACCTCTTCTTCCATGTCGATCATCGCCACGATCAGCTGCTCAATAAAGATGTCGATATCATTTTTAGACTCGCTCAGATCTACCACTTGCTGATTTATTTCGGCAAGGCTCAACTGCACTATTTTAGAAATTTTTACTCCGTTATTATTAAGTACAGCTACGTTGATAATTTTCTTAAGGTCATCATCTGAGTAGGACCGGATGTTGGTGGTGGACCGCTTGGGTTCGATAAGTCGATGCCGTTTTTCCCAGATACGAATGGTGTGAGCTTTAATCCCAGAAAGCTGTTCTAACTCTTTTATTGAATATTTGCCCATATTTTCCTGCCAAACTTTAAACAGAAACACCCAAAAATATAAATTGTTACTTTGAAGTGATTAATAATTGAATGGATCCTACTACTTGGGAAAAAGGGGAGAGTTGGTTTAAGATGCAGGGATGGAGTTCATTCGAATTTCAACGAGAGGCATGGAAAGCCTACTCGGACGGTTATAGTGGGCTATTGAACGCCCCAACCGGCAGCGGGAAAACATACTCGCTTCTTATTCCTATTTTATTGGAGCCTAGCGCAAACAGCAAGTCAAAAGGCCCTCGTGCAATTTGGATAACGCCCATTCGTGCACTGGCGAAAGAAATTGAACTCTCAGCTAACAAGGCGACTAAGGGGCTGGGTACCAAATGGCGAGTGGGAGTTCGCTCAGGCGATACATCTACAAAGGAAAGAGCCAAGCAGAAGGAAAACCCTCCAGAGTTTCTCATCACAACGCCTGAGAGTTTACACCTACTCCTTTCGCAAAAAGGAGGCACTGCTTATTTCGAAAACTTACGCGCCATTGTGGTTGATGAATGGCACGAACTCATTGGCTCTAAGCGTGGCGTATTGATGGAGTTGGCACTCTCTCGATTGAAAGGAATTTGCCCTTCACTCAAAGTATGGGGTATTTCAGCCACCATCGGCAACATGGATCAATCGTTGCAGGTATTATTTGGAAATTTTTACGAGGCAAATCAGTTCAAGGTCATTAAAGCGCAAATTGAAAAAAAGGTAGAGATCGTTTCCATTTTTCCAGATGAGCTCGAACGCATGCCTTGGTCGGGCCACTTAGGCATCCAACTGCTCGACAAAATTATTCCAATCATTGCTGGCAGTAAGAGTACACTCATTTTTACGAACACGCGATCATTTGCAGAAATCTGGTATCAAAAGTTATTGGCAAAAGCACCCGAGCTTTCAGGCATACTGGCCATGCATCATGGATCCATCAGCGCGGTGACCCGAAATTGGGTGGAAGATCAACTGCATGAAGGAAAACTAAAAGCAGTAGTTTGTACTTCTAGTTTAGATTTGGGCGTTGACTTTCGTCCCGTAGAAACAATCATACAAGTAGGTAGCCCAAAAGGTGTTGCCCGGTTTTTGCAACGAGCAGGTAGAAGTGGGCATCAGCCGGGCGCTACAAGCAGAATTTATTTTCTACCGACCAACTCGTTAGAATTGACGGAAGCAGCAGCTTTACGCGAAGCGATCCATCAAAAAATTGTAGAAGATCGCTTACCGTATATTCGGTCGTTTGATGTGTTGGTGCAATACCTCGTGACGCTTGCGGTGGGCGATGGATTCAGGCCTGAAGAAATTTTGAGTGAAGTAAGAGGAACGGTTAGTTATTCATCGATAACAGATGAAGAATGGATATGGTGTTTGAATTTCATCACTTCGGGTGGTGAGGCGCTCACCGCCTATGACGAATACCGAAAAGTGATGGTGCACGATGGGGTGTATAAAGTAGAGAGCAAACAGATTGCCCATAAGCATCGTCTAAGCATCGGAACTATTGTGGGAGATACACTGATGCACGTAAAATATGCCACGGGAAAATACCTGGGCACTATCGAAGAATATTTTATTTCCAGTTTGCACATTGGTGATGTGTTTTGGTTTGCGGGGCAGTGTTTAGAATTGGTTCGCATCAAAGAAATGGAAGCGCATGTGCGAAAATCAAAACGCAAGTCAGGCAAGGTTCCTTCGTGGCAAGGAGGGAGGATGCCGCTTTCATCTCAGCTGAGCGAAATGATCCGATTGAAAATAGATGAGTCTGCCAGAAATAACGAATCGGATGATGAGATGCGTTTTTTAAAACCTCTGATGGAGTTGCAACGTAGTCGGTCACACCTGCCCACAAAAAATGAATTTCTCATTGAATATTTTCAAAGCAGCGAAGGGTACCATGTATTGATGTATCCTTTCGAAGGGCGAAATGTACACGAAGGACTGGGCGCGTTGGTAGCGTACCGCATAGCTAAAATTCTTCCCATCACCTTTTCGATTGCGATGAATGACTATGGTTTTGAGTTGCTGTCAGATCAACCCATTCCGATCTTTGAAGCCGTTGAAACCAATGTATTAGGCATGGAAAATTTGTCTACCGACATCTATGCAAGTATCAACTCCACAGAAATGGCAAAAAGGAAATTCCGAGATATCGCAGCAATTTCCGGCTTAATATTTAAAGGAATGCCCGGCAAACGAATGAAAGACAAACATCTGCAATCTTCTTCGCAACTTTTTTTCAACGTGTTTCATGAATATGAGTCAGATAATCTATTGTTACTTCAGTCCTTGGAGGAGGTCATGGATTTTCAATTAGAAGAAGCACGATTGCGGCAAGCTTTGGAAAGAATAGGTACGCAAAAGATAATCATCACACAACCGGAAAAGCCAACTCCTTTCGCGTTTCCGATCATGGTGGATAGAACAAGAGAGAAGCTGACTTCTGAAAAGCTAGAAGACAGAATCAAAAAAATGAAATTGGAGTATGGGGATTGAAATAGCCAAGGAGCTAACTCCATGCTGGCTTCATGTTAAGATAGCATTACGAAGCTCTAGGCTCAAGATTTAATTCTTTTAAGCACAATCCCTATGAAACGCGAATTTGAATGATTGCCTGCAATGATGTAGGATTGTGATTGGAACGTTACTAAAAACCGTTGTACCCCAAAACCTATGTTGATTTTTAGATACACAAGACCATCTTTAAATTCGAAGTTGGTTGGTTTGATTTCAAAATCAAAAAACTGAAGAATGGACGAATTTTTCGGTTTTCGATTATCAATACCCAAAATCGACTTATCGGACAAACGATACTTTCCTCCGATGACATTTTTAAACAGACCAGCGGTGTCTAGTTGCATGGTGCGATAGACCACGCCAGTCAGTTGTGTTCGGGTTGAGCGAAAAACAAAAATATTACCTTCAACGGATTGATTGCTAATTAAAACCTTATCCCCGCCTAACATGGCCGCGGCATACTTCAGTTTTCGAAAGGCTCTGTTTTGAGTATTGGTAACACTTGATACCGAAAGGAACCCTGTTGCTTTTACCGAAACCATATCAACCAAAGTCAAGCCCCTTATTTTTTCTTCAAGGGTAGTTAACTCTACGTTCTCCCAATCTTTTGAAGTTCGTATCTGAATTAAGTCTTTTTTTTCATTGAAAACTTCTTTGCGCCCCGAAGAAAAAGTAATGCTTAGGAGCGAGTGCTTGTAAACATGATACACCACATCTTCATTTGGCAGTGTATAGAGTACTTCTTGCCGGCCTACCTCTTTAACGTTTCCAACAATTGGTTTGGTAAACGTAAAAATTGTATCCACTTTTTCTTGAGCGTTGGAGAATTCAATCGTTAGAATCAACCAGAACACAACTGCAAACAAAAATCTCATTTTATAAATTATTTTATCACCACCAACCTTTTCGTCTCTTTGCCCTTGCTGGTCTCAAGTGTGTAAATGTAAATACCCGCTGGCAAGTTGCTGGCATCATACGCAAGCTCATAAGGCCCGGCTTCTTGGTAAGCATCTATGGGCGTGGCTACTACTGTGCCAGTGGTACTAATCAAATTTAGCCGTACTTGGCTGGGCTCTTCTATGTAGTAACTGAAAGAGACTTTGCCTGTGGTGGGGTTGGGGAAGGCAGCTGTAGTTTTTAAGTTCATTTTGCTGATATCGTTTTCAATCCTCGGAAGTTCAGATGAACTGGCAACTCTCACATTTCTAGCTGGTGCATTATAAGATGAACTCAAGCAAAATTCTTGAATTCGAGTAGCATTTGCTTGGGGATAAAACGTAGAGTAACTAGCAAAACTTCCTGAAGTCAACTTTAAGGTGGAATTCGCAGCTATCACTCCACCTGGCACTACGACAATGCTATTCCAAGCTTCGCGTAAGCCAGAAGAGGGAGAATTAATAATCAAAGTTTGAGGGCCCAATGTTGAGGCGTAAAAGATGTTGGGCGAATATGAATTAATATTGTTGTTGTAAATGATTTGTGTGGGGTACTTAAGCGCCAACAAAACATTTTGTGTAGTTGACGTTGCATCTGTTCTTTGCAAATTTATCAGAAGTTCCAAAGTTACTTGATTAATTATAGTGGATGGGGGAACCTGATTTGCTGTAAACTCAGTCCTAAAATCAAGCAATGAGCTAATCGGTAAGTATCCGGTTTCAGTAATATACTGACCAGTTAATGTCTTAAATCTTAAGTTTCCTAGTATTTCTATGTTGTCAGCTCTAAAAAGCGCGCTTGGATTAAGTACGTATTCAAATGAGGTTAGCTGGAAAACATCATTGTAATTATTATTAACAGGGTTAGCACCTAGCATGATTTTAGGAGTGGTTAGTAAATTAAATATGCCTAGAACTTCATTGAAGTAGGGGTACAGCTTTTCATCTTTTGTTTGTACATCTTTTGATCCCGGAGTAAAAAAAAAGATATCTTTATATAACGATGCATTGGTTATAGTTCCTTTCAAATTTATAGTTGCATTAATTGCCATTGGTCTAATTTTTACTTCTTGCGCCCCATCGCCAGATCTGCCCCCGCCTATGAAAAAATCCACTAAGTCAACTGCTGCGGCTAGGTAAGGAATCGCTTTCAGGCCGCCTCTTAGAAAACCACTGTTTTTCAGCTCTTCTTGAAATTGATTCAACGAATTCCTTTTAAAGAGTTGCTCTAACGTAAGCTCAGCATTCGTTTTGCCTTCAATTTTCAGAGCCTTTTCTTGGTCTGAAACAAAGCTGGCCACGCTATTGTAAGACCTTTGCGCTTTTTGGCCAGTAGCAATCACATCCTTAATTGAAAATCCATTGTTCTCTACGGATCCAGTATTATTATTAATAGTTGCAATTGTTCCAGTAAACGCGCCATCGATTTTGACGTCAGCTGTTGAAAGTAAAAAAACCTTGATTAATATCTTTGATTCATAAAAACAAGTACATGGATCATATGTCATTTGAAAATCGGCATAGAACCATTTTCCTAGCCCATTCAAATAGGGTGAAACGGCTACAATCTTTGGATTTGATTCAAATTGATCTAGCCCAAAAAGTTTAGATGCATTGCTCAAAAGAGAAGTGTATTTTTTTGTGTCCGGAGACCCTGAAAACAATATCTGGATTTGAGTTCCATTGAAAGACTCTGGCCTATCTCCAGCTAGGAAGACCCTTAACACGCCCGAATATTTATTATATAGTATTAGATGAACATAGTCTGTTCGGGGATTTTTCGGTGTACCATTCTCGTTGAATCCCATATCATAACCAATAAGTTCCCAACCATCTTGTGGCTTCATGTCTTTGTTCGTATACAAATTCTCGACATTGCTATTTTGGTAACCTTGAAAAAAAGGCGATTCAAGTTGACTAGCTGCAATGTTAACAGAGTTCACTTGGTAGTATTGAGTTCGCCAGTCGAAAAAGGTGTTTCGTTTAGATGGTCTTTCATTGTTAATAGGAGAGTCTGGATTTGTGGTAATTCCTTTTGTATCACACTGAGCCAAAGAATAGAAGTTCTCTATCAAAAGAAAAGCGAGCATAAAAATATTTCTCATGATTCTCTGTTTAAATTATCATTTAAGTCTTTTTCCTATAAACTTGTGTTTGTATCGAGTTTTTGTATTCGGGTAAATAGCGGTTGTATAGCTAATAATTACATCATTTATCGAATTGCCAAAGTAAAGCCATCCCTTGGGGTCATTGCAGTTTAAGTTTGGATATGATGTTGCCGCATTAAAAAAATTGAATGAATTAGGTCCACCAATTCTTAAGGCTCTATATGTTAAAGTGAAATCGTTAATATAAGGATAAGGGTCGGAAGTATAGAGTTTGTTATTACACCCCTTATCAATATTGTTTGTGCATATAAAGCTTTTGGTGATTGGATTACAATATTGAACTGATACAACGAATCTGCTTGATGGATTTTCTTCTAGGTAACCTTCGTAATTACCAAAGACAACGCTAGTCCCGCTGGACACTATGACAAATCTCTTTAGTAGCGAATCCATCCCATTAGTAGATGGAAAACAACGCCTTATAAATGAATCTTGGACTTTTAATTTTACTTCTATGGTTTGGCTTGGAAGATCAGATTGAAAGAATAATGAGACCTTTTTAGTATTAAAAACCCTTGTTTCACCGCCTATTTTCCACTCGTACTTTTCGTAATCTATTTTGGACTTAGATTCAAAAACAATTTGACTTCCAGCCAGAATTGTGTCCGCAACAATGACGGTGTCTTCGCCAAGAACTTTACTGCCAATACTGAAATCAGCAGAGATAGGTTCTTTTCCCTTGCAAGGGTCTTCTACTTTATCCCCACACCCCTCAAGCGAGAACACAAAAGCCCCCAACAAAGCCAACAGAACAAGAAAGGTCAGTCGTTTTTTCATTTATCTTTTTGATTTCTCTTCAACTCCTCAATCTCCTTCTTCATTTCAATCAAGTGCAGCGTCAGTTCCTCTACCTTCTTCAATAAAATCACGTTCATTCCATTCAAACTCATGCCCTCTTTTTCTATTTCGGCCGCGCTGGGCACTTCGGGCAGGTGGTGGTTTTCCTTTACATATTTTTCGGTCTCTTCTAAGGTAGGCAGTTTGTAAGAGGGGTCAAATACGTAATCGGGGAAGGCACTGCCGTTGGTGAACACCCTTACCTCGCCCCATGCGCCAATTGAACCTGCCACGGCAAGTTTGTAAGAGCCAGGGGTGCTGGTACCTATGCCTACTCTTCCACCCAACGTAAAAGTCATAATCATTGAGTTGGCATTTTGATCGCCTGATGCTGAATAACCTGTGCCAATCCCTAAGCTATATTCACCGCCAATGCTTGTGTTTGAAAACTGACCTACAAACGCATTGTGTTGAATGGAGCCACTGCCTATCCATCGAGTAAACCTCAAGGAAGGAAGGTTTCGTCCATCGACTCTAAGATTGATGTTATCATAATTGACATCGCTTGTCATTAATTGTCCATCGCGGACGTGCAGTTTCTCCACTGGTGAGTTGGTTCCAATACCTACACGCCCAATCGAGCTGATCATCATTGCTTCCGTTAGCGCACCTGCATTCCATGTCCTGATCTGCAAATGAGTAGATCCTGTATTGTTTGCCCTCCTTGCTTGCAAATAAGTAACATCGCTTCCGCTGATGTAAGGAGAGAGGTAGATATGCCCGGGTAAATAAATACTTTGTCCAATGCCTGAATTGGGATTATTGGATAGGTAAATGTCTCCAGTGCCAGCTACATCAAAAAGTCCCCTGGGAGAGGTTGTCCCTATCCCCACATTGCCAGAAGCGGGAAAAGTATTTTGTGCGTTTGCATAATTGATAAGCCCTAAAAATAATAAAGCGGTAAATAGATTTTTCATAAGGGTCGGTTTTGGTAAACAAATTTAACAATGCTTCAACCAGATTATTTTTGGATTCGGGTGCATTTCAAATTGACGCGGTTAAGCTGCGGCTTTAAATTCAGTTTGTACGAGTTTAACTACTTTGTCCCATTGGCTATTCATGTGCGTTACGCGTAAGTTGAGCATGTTCTGTGCTCCTCTCTTGGTCCAGCGCTGTCCGGAGAGTTTAAGTCGCTTTTGCACCACGGTTCGATGAGCGGATTCAATGGC
>VYLZ01000082.1_pt1 | contig 26581 bp, 39 predicted proteins | sample 5115361 | NCBI WGS metagenome assembly VYLZ01 (sample SAMN12291805, study PRJNA351875) | freshwater metagenome | isolation source: freshwater lake | place: USA: Michigan, Sixteen Lake | collected 2013-08-07 | reverse complement strand
CAAAACCATAGACGAAGTACTCAATTCGTTTTTGGAAATCGAACTTGAAAATGGCACAACCGGAATTGGCGCAGCCAATCCGAGCGAATATGTTACGGGAGAAAGCTTCGAGCAGTGCGAATCAGCCTTGCAGGAAAAAAATATTCAGTTTTTGGTGGGCCGCGATATTAGAGAGTTGAATCAACTTACTTTTGAGGTCTGGCAAAAATTCCCGGCTAACCCTGCTGCGCGAGCGGCTCTCGACATCGCATTGTATGATGCGTTCACCAAATTCTTGGGTGTTCCACTAGTGAAGTACCTGGGTCAGAAGATACACTCGTTGCCCACTTCCAATACAATAGGGATAAAAAATGTGGAAGACACGCTAAAAGAGGCACAAGAGTATTACGAACGCGGATTTAAAATTTTAAAAGTTAAACTTGGTAAAGATCTAAGTGAAGACATTGAGCGAATTGTAAAACTGCGCGAAAAATTCGGAAAGAAGTTCGTCATCCGTATCGATGCAAACCAGGGTTACGATCAGGCTAAAACAATTGAGTTCTACAACAAGACAAAACATCTTGATGTGGAGTTGATTGAGCAACCTCTTCCCGCGAAAGCGGTTGACGAAATGCGCAAATTGCCGGACGAAATCAGGAAGGTAATTGCTGCAGATGAATCTTTGCTAACGCCTGCAAGTGCAATGGGACTAGTGAAACCGCCAAGCGCTGCTGGTATCTTTAATATTAAGTTGATGAAGTGTGGAGGCATTAGTCAAGGATTGAAAATTGCCGATATCGGACTCCATGAAAACATAGATCTTTTCTGGGGCTGTAATGACGAAAGTATAGTGAGTATCACAGCTGCTTTACACTTGGCATTTGCTTGTTCTAATACAAAATACATTGATCTTGATGGAAGTCTTGATCTCGCTCGTGATGTGGTAAAAGGCGGGTTTATTTTGAAAGATGGAATCATGACCTGTTCGGACAAGCCAGGTCTAGGTGTGGAGAGAGTTTAAAATTTCTCTTCCGGATGAAAAACGCAACCTCGATTGTTTTAGCTCTGCTTACTTTTTTATTGGTGCATTGCGCCAGCCCCACAAAAATTAACAGAGGCGATGTACAATCAGCCGAGAAATTACTGGGAATAGAGTTTTCCAACCGAGAGATTGATACCATGCTAACCTATCTATCGGGTAACCGAAAGGGATATGACAGCATGCGGATGGTTAAACTAAAGTTCACTACCTCACCAGCTCTTTATTTTGATCCAAGACCCGATCATTTTATACCTAAGACCCGCGCTGTTCAATCTGATTGGAAGTTAGTCAAAGAGGTTTCGCTGCCAGAGACAGATACTCAAATAGCTTTCCTATCAGTAACAGAACTTAGTGCGTTGATCAAGTCGGGGAAAATCACTTCCACTCGGCTCACACAAATCTATTTAGATCGGCTGAAAAAATATAAAGACACTCTTTTGGCGGTCGTGACCATCACAGAAGAGTTGGCGTTGAAGCAAGCGGCAAAAGCAGATTCTGAAATCAAGCAGGGCATTGATCGAGGTGTGCTACATGGTATTCCTTACGGGATTAAAGATTTGTTTTCTACTCCGGGCTATAAAACCACCTGGGGTGCTGAGCCGTACCAAAATCAAGTAATCGATGAGACTGCGGCCGTGATTAAAAGATTGGAAGAGGCCGGAGCTATACTTGTGGCCAAACTTACTTCGGGTGCACTCGCAAGAGGCGATGTTTGGTTTGGTGGCAAAACAAAAAATCCATGGGATCTGAAGCAAGGTGCAAGTGGTTCATCTGCCGGATCAGCTTCAGCTACTTCGGCTGGGTTGGTTGCCTTCGCCATTGGCACTGAAACGTTGGGGTCTATCATTGCTCCTTCCGCTCGTTGCGGAGTAACCGGTTTGAGACCCACCTTTGGGGCAGTGAGTCGAGAAGGATGTATGACACTTTCTTGGTCAATGGACAAGGCCGGGCCAATCGCCCGATCAGCACAGGATTGTGCGATCATATTCAACGTTATCAAAGGAAAAAATAATAGTGAGCAGGATCGTTCGGTCGTGGACTATCCATTTTCATTTAATCCCCCGCTTACGCTCAAAGGATACAAGATTGGATATTTTAAAAAGCTTTTCAGTAAAAAGGACTCCACTAAAGAGCAGAAGCGGGTGCTTCGTTTGATGAGCTGGTTCGTGAACATAGAGATCGCTTGCTATCGGAGCAAACCAAAGAATCAAGGGCCAACTCATTGCGTCAGTCACGGTTTATTTCTGCCGTTGAATATCTGCAAGCCAATCGACATCGAACAGTTCTTGTCGAGAAATTTAATGCGATGATCAAAAGGTATGATTTCATTATCTCCCCTACAAATGGCGAACACGTTTCGTTAGCCACTAACCTCACGGGTCATCCTGCTATTACTATTCCTAATGGATTTGATAAAAATAACCGGCCTACCTCGATTTCTTTGATTGGAAATCTATATGATGAGGGACCCCTGCTTGAAGCAGCCTATCTTTTTCAACAAGCGACTGGCTTCGAAGCGAAACACCCAGCTCGTTTTGCAAAATCAAAATGAAATCTCATTCGATAGATATTGCTGCTAGTAAAGTGGCGAGGCTTTCAAACTGCGATCCATTGAGCTTCCACAACGTTCAACTACCCTGTAGCCAGATCGCTCCAATGCATTCTTTGTCCAAAGAAAAGAATAGCCAGTACCCAATAGTTGGATTTCTTTTTTGCGATGAGCCTCGTGCTCAATTTTCCCCGTTTTAAGGTCGAATCCTTTAAATTGAAAAACCTCATCGAAAGCTCCGTCAAGCACCAAGTCTTCTGGAATTCCTGTTTTAATTTTTTTGTCGCCAGTTGCCAACCAGATAAGGTCAGCTGTTTGTAGCGCCAGGTCTAGTTCATGCGTGGTCACCAAAATGGATTTACCCATCTTTCTAGAAAGCGATCGGAGCAGGTTCATCACTTCAACGCGATTATTTAAATCGAGGTGAGCAGTTGGCTCGTCCAATAATATTACTGGGGTTTGCTGTGCCAGCGCTTTGGCGATCATAACTAACTGCAATTGGCCATCACTCAATTCACTTAGTTTTCGGTTTCGCAAAGACTCTAAATGAACTTGACGAATGGCATCTTCTATGATTTCCATGTTAGAAGGTGACAGGGAAATTCTCCAATCTAGGTAGGGATATTGTCCAAAGGAAACAAGGTCATAGACCGTCATGTTGGTGACGGTGATCTTATCAGTCAGCACCAGCGCCACATTTTTATTTAGCGCGTTTACTTTGCCAGTAAGCGGAGGCAAAAGCCCGGCAAGCGTCTTTAGTAAAGTGGACTTACCAACTCCATTTGAACCCATAAAACAAACCAACTCACCGGGAGTTAAATGCAGATCAAGGTTTTCAAACAGCACGTGTTTTTTTCTTCGGGCGCGAAAACCGACAGAAAGTTGCTGTGCGGAAATCATACGCTCACTTTTTTGTTTCGAATAATCATCCAAATGACAAGTGGTGCGCCAATCAGTGAAGTGATCACATTGATTGGGAGCACTTGAGTTCGATTGGGAAGGTGCGCTAACAGATCACACAGTAACAACATGCTTCCCCCACCCATTGCAGCCAGTGGCAACAGAATTTTGTGATTGGCTGTTGGTACGGCCAGCCGAACTAAATGAGGCACAGCAAGTCCAACGAATGCGATAGGCCCGCAAAAGGCCGTAACACTCCCCGCCAGCAAGCTTGTTGATACCACAATCCACAAACGAGAAGAAGCGATGTTTATTCCGAGGCTTCTGGCATAGCTTTCTCCAAGCAAAAGCGCGTTTAGCGACTTTATTTGAGATACCGCAATGCCAGTACCTATCAGTACCCCAAGCGCAAGAATTTTTACTTCTTGCCAATTGGTGCTGCCTACGGAACCCATCGACCAAATAATGAAGGTTTGAAGATCTTCAGCTCGGCTGACAAACTGAAGCATGGCCACCACAGAAGATGTTCCTGCACTGATCATCAGACCGATAATTAATAAAGACGTATTGTCCTGTACAAAACGGGCAATCGCAATTATTAATACAAACACGAGCACCCCTCCCAAACTAGCTGCAATAACCTGGCTCCACGGGTTACTAGAAACTGCTGCTAGAAAACCTACAGAAGTTTGGCCGAGCATAAGCACAAAAGCAACCATCAAACTGGCACCGGAACTAAGACCCAGCACATCCGGCCCCGCCAGTGCATTTCTGAAAAGGGTTTGCATTAACAATCCTCCGGCCGCCAGCGCAGCGCCAGCAAGTAGGCACGTGGCAGCTTTGGGTAAGCGGAAATTCCAAATTATTACTCCAGCAGTGGAGTTTGAGTTGCCCATTTTTTAACAAGCCGAAAAGTACTCGCTTTTGATGATTTGCCAAGCTTGTTCGATGCGCATAATCTTCTTGTTTTTAGATCCTGATATACCCTATTGCACGGTAAGCTTTCTAGTGGATGTGATAAATGCAGCCTAAATAAAATTAGGTTAAGTTATTGTATATCAAATAGATGAACTACGTTTTATAACAAATTCTAAAAACCTTATCTTTTTTTGAATTGCTCACTTGGTAACTAACCTTAGTTTCCTATCTTTGCAGTCCTTTTTGCGGTAGGAAACCCTCAAATTGGTTTAAAAACAAGTAAAACAGTTTCAATCATGCCTGGAATATTAGGACGAAAAGTAGGAATGACCAGTGTATTTGGTGCTGATGGCACAAGTATATCGGTAACGGTCATTGAGGCAGGCCCTTGCGTAGTTACGCAAGTAAGGAGCCAAGAAGTAGATGGTTATAAAGCCGTTCAACTTGCGTTTGGTGAGAAAAAAGAGAAGAACACCTCAATGGCAATGCAAGGTCATTTTAAGAAAGCGAATACAACGCCAAAGAAGAATTTGGTGGAGTTTCGTGATTTTACTGCTGAATTTGATGCTATTGCAGAGTTAGGCAAAGAAATAAAGGTAGGTGACATTTTTGCAGAAGGTGATTTCATCGATGCAGTTGGCACTTCAAAAGGTAAAGGCTTTCAAGGTGTTGTAAAGCGTTACGGCTTTGCTGGTGTGGGTGGTCAAACTCACGGACAGCACAATCGTCTTCGTGCGCCTGGTTCAATGGGTAACGCTTCGTTTGCGGCCCGTGTAATCAAGGGCAAGAGACTTCCCGGTAGAATGGGAGGCGAGCGCGTAAAAACAATGAACCTAAAAGTGGTTAAGATCATGCCAGAGCAGAATCTTATTTTGATAAGTGGATCAGTTCCGGGTGCAAAGAATTCAACGATAATCCTGCAAAAGTAATGGACATAGCAGTTGTAAAGTACAGTGGCGAGAGCACGGGCCGCAAAGTAAACCTCGAAACAGAGGTTTTCGGCATCGAACCAAATGATCACGCGATCTATTTGGACGTAAAGAGCTATTTGGCCAATCAGCGTCAAGGAACTCACAAGTCTAAGCAGCGTAACGAGATCTCCGGTTCCTCTAAAAAAATCAAGAAGCAAAAGGGCACAGGTGGCGCTCGTGCAGGAAATATCAAGAACCCTCAATTTAAAGGTGGAGGTCGTATTTTCGGACCAACACCCCGCGACTATTCTTTTAAGCTGAATAAGAAAGTAAAAGAGTTGGCTAGAAAGTCTGCCCTTACTTATAAAGCGAAAGATAATTCTATCGCTATTTTGGAAGACTTTAATTTTGAAGCGCCTAAGACTAAACAGTATTTGGCAATGTTGAAGTCGCTTTCTTTGGGCGATAAGAAGACCTTGTTTATCCTTCCTGAAGTTAATAAAAACGTGGTTCTGTCAAGCAGAAACGTTCGTAATACAAAAGTTATCACGGCAGCTCAACTTAATACGTATGACGTGATGAATGCAGACAACTTGGTGTTTGCCGAAAGTTCAATCAATTCAATCAATAGTCTATTAAAATAAACAGTAAGCCAAATGAGCATTTTAATTAGTCCCCTGGTTACTGAGAAGATATCAAGCCTCAACGAGAAAGGCAAGTATGGTTTTATAGTAGAATCATCTGCTAACAAAGTAGAGATTGCTAAAGCCGTTGAGAAAATGTATTCAGTGAATGTAGCTAAAGTGAATATCATAAGTGTGTTGGGTAAAAGCAAGTCACGTTTTACGAAGGGTGGCACGGTGTCTGGCAAGAAGCCTGATTACAAGAAGGCAATCGTCACATTGGCTGCTGGAGAAGTAATTGATTTTTATAGTAACGTTTAATAAAGAGCTGACATGGCACTTAGAAAACTGAAACCCGTAACTGCAGGAACTCGCCATCGCTTGGCTCCTGTATTTGATGACATTACGGAAACTACGCCCGAAAAGTCATTGTTAGTGACTTTGAAGAAAACCGGTGGACGTAATACGAATGGTAGAATGACCATGCGTTACATAGGTGGCGGACACAAACAGAAATTGCGTTTGATTGATTTTAAGAGGAGCAAAGCTGGTGTTCCTGCTGTTGTAAAATCGATTGAATATGATCCATCTCGTACTGCACGGATTGCAAAACTTTATTATGCGGATGGTACAAAGACATACATCATTGCGCCTCAAGGAATAAAAGTAGGACAGACGTTGTATTCAGGAGATAATATTGCACCTGAGGTTGGTAATGCACTGCCATTATCAAAAATTCCGGTAGGTACAATCGTACATAATGTAGAAGTGAAGCCCGGTCAAGGTGCGTCAATTGCACGTAGCGCGGGTTCTTTTGTTCAATTAGTTGCACGCGAAGATGTGTATGCTACATTGAAGATGCCTTCTGGCGAGATGCGCAATGTGTTGGTAAACTGCATGGCAACCGTAGGAGCCGTTTCAAATGCAGAACACATGAATGAAAGTGTCGGTAAAGCTGGCCGCGGCCGTTGGAGAGGAGTTCGCCCTCGCACACGTGCGGTAGCCATGAACCCTGTTGATCACCCGATGGGTGGTGGTGAAGGTCGTGCTTCTGGAGGTCATCCAAGATCAAGAAATGGATTGTTGTCTAAAGGAAAGAAGACCCGTCATCCTAAGAAGTATTCAGATGGTTTAATCATAGCTAGGAAAAAGAAATAATATGGGAAGGTCAATAAAAAAAGGTCCTTATTTAGATGCTCGCCTTGCTAAGAAAGTGCAGGTAATGGAGCAATCTGGAAAGAAATCAGTAATCAAAACCTGGTCTCGCAGATCAACCATTACTCCAGATTGTATCGGACATACGTTCGCAGTGCACAATGGGAATAAGTTTATCCCTGTTTATGTTACTGAAAACATGGTAGGTCACAAGCTAGGTGAATTTGCACCTACTCGTACCTTCAAAGGTCATAGTGGTAATAATAAGTCAGAAGGCCCTGGCGCTAAAAAATAATTCCTCAGATGGAAACAGAAAAGAAAGTAAAAGGATCAGTAGCAAAAAGAGCTAAAATCCAAGCTGTAAAGGAGGCCGCAAAGGTGGGGCCCTCTACCGTATACTTACACAACGCCCCGACATCTCCTCGCAAGATGAGATTGATTGCAGATTTGATCCGTGGTGAGCGTGTTAACAAAGCGTTGAACATATTGAAGTATGATGCGATGCACCCTTCTGCGAAAATGGAGAAGTTACTTCTTTCTGCCATTAGCGCTTGGGAGGCTAAGCACACAGACGTGAAGTTAGAAGAGGCGGATTTGTTTGTGAAAGAGATCTACGTAGGCGGTGGACGTATATTAAAGCGCTTGCGCCCTGCACCACAAGGTCGGGCACATCGGGTGAGAAAAAGATCTAACCACGTTACGTTAGTAGTTGATAGAATGCCAGCTGAATTGGCGGCAGGAAAGAAAAAGAAACCAGTAGCAACAGAAACGGCAAAATAATGGGACAAAAGATTAATCCTGTAGGTTTTAGATTAGGCGTGGTACGCGGCTGGGATTCAGCTTGGTACGGAGGCAAAGATTTCTCTGACAAATTGGTCGAAGACCACATGATCAGAAAATATGTCGATGCCCGTATTCAAAAAGGTGGTATTGCCAAAGTTGTTATCGAGCGCAGTAGCTCAAAGAGAATTACGATTACTATCCATACAGCTCGGCCGGGAGTTGTAATTGGAAAAGGAGGAACGGAAGTTGACAAGATTAAGGAAGAGTTAAAAAACCTTACTAAGAAGGATGTACAGATTAACATCTTCGAAATTAAGCGCCCGGAAATGGATGCTAGATTGGTAGGTGAATCTATCGCACAACAATTAGAGGCCAGGATTTCTTACCGCAGAGCGATGAAACAAGCAATTGCTTCTACGATGCGTGTTGGCGCAGAAGGTATCAAAGTGAAATTATCAGGTCGTTTGGCAGGTGCTGATATGGCCAGAACGGAGCAATACAAGGAAGGTAGAATTCCTCTTCACACACTTCGTGCAGATATTGATTACGCAATATCCGAAGCCCAAACTGTGTATGGCAAAATTGGCATCAAAGTTTGGATATTTAAAGGCGAAGTGTACGGCAAGCGTGACCTTTCTCCGAATGTCGGAATGGTAAGCAATGCTACCGGGGAAAATAAAGGAGGAGCACCAGCTGGTGGACCAGATAGAAGAAGAGGCGGCAACGATCGCGGAGCAAGAAACGAAAGAGGTGGTGATCGCAACGAAAGAAGTGGTGGACCTCGTGGTGGTGGTGGCGATAGAAGAACAGGTGGAAAAAGATAATTGAGAGTTTAAAAAAGTAGCGAATCATGTTACAACCAAAACGTACGAAGTTCAGGAAGATGCAAAAAGGAAAGTCCAAGGGATTGGCCACACGTGGTCATCAAATCGCTTTTGGTTCTTTTGCATTGAAAGCCATGGAGCCATGTTGGCTAACCGCTCGTCAACTAGAGGCAGCTCGTGTGGCGGTTACACGCGAAATGAAGCGCGAAGGTCAAGTATGGATTCGAGTATTTCCTGATAAACCAATTACTCGCAAACCTGCTGAGGTGCGTATGGGTAAAGGTAAGGGAGCACCGGAATATTGGGTAGCGGTTATTAAACCTGGTACCATCATATTTGAAGCGGGTGGAGTAACGATGGCAACGGCTAAAAAAGCATTGGCACTGGCGGATGGCAAGTTGCCGTTGAAAACGCGCTTTACCGTTCGCAGAGATTATGTTGAACAAGTAGAGAAGAAATAAAATGAAAAATACCGAGATCAAAGGGCTTACGGTAGCTGAGCTAAAAGAAAAAATTGGAAGTGAAACGGAAAACTTGCGCAAAATAAAATTTGCCCACCAGATTTCATCTATTGAAAATCCAATGAAGATTAAAGAGGCTCGCAAGTTGGTGGCGAGATTGAAAACAGAATTGACAGCAAAGGAATCAAAATAATAATTTCATGGAAGCGGAGCGTAACCTCAGAAAAGAAAAGGTAGGCAGAGTGACGAGTAATAAAATGACTAAGTCAATCACGGTTGCCATTGATAGAAAGGTGAAACATCCGATCTATGGAAAGTTCATGAATAAGACAACCAAGTTCATGGCGCATGACGAAAAAAATGAGGCCGGTATTGGAGATACTGTTCGCATCATGGAGACACGCCCATTGAGCAAGAGCAAGAGATGGAGATTGGTTGAAATAGTTGAAAAAGCGAAGTAATCATGATACAGACAGAATCTAGGCTCACAGTAGCCGATAACAGTGGCGCAAAAGAAGTATTGTGTTTGCATGTGCTGGGAGGAACGCGCAGACGTTCAGCTAGCGTGGGCGACAAAATTGTGGTGACCGTAAAATCGGCCATCCCTACGAGCCAAATCAAAAAAGGCACAGTTTCAAAAGCTGTGATCGTTCGTACTAAAAAGGAAATCAGAAGAAAAGACGGATCTTATATTCGATTTGAAGACAACGCGGCTGTTCTTTTGAATCCTCAAGATGAGCCAAGAGGCACACGTATTTTTGGCCCGGTAGCTCGTGAACTTCGTGAAAAGCAATTCATGAAAATTATTTCTTTGGCTCCAGAAGTATTATAATCATATGGAAAGAAAATCAAACAAGCAGCAGAAACTGCACATCCGGAAAGGAGACACCGTGAAGGTGTTGACAGGCAATGACCGAACCAAGACTGGAAAAGTATTGGAAATCATTGCGGATAAGAGCCGCGCTATTGTGGAGGGAATTAATATCGTTACCAAGCATCAGAAGCCAACTGCCGGCAAGCCGGAAGGCGGCATCAAAAAAATGGAAGGAACGATTCACATCAGCAATCTGATGTTGGTTGAGCCGGGAACAGGTAAAGCTGTTCGTACCGGTCGGAAATTGAATGACAAAGGAAAGCTTCAAAGATTTTCTAAGAAAACAGGTGAATTTATAAAGTAATGGCAACACCAAGATTAAAAGCAAAGTACCTCAAGGAAATCGTTCCTGGCCTGAAACAGAAGTTTCAGTACAAGTCAGTAATGCAGGTACCCAAGATCGAAAAGATTTGTATCAACAAAGGTATTGGCGCAGCTGTAGCTGATAAGAAATTGATTGAAGTAGGCGTTGAAGAGCTTACAACTATTTCTGGTCAAAAAGCTGTCTCAACCAAGTCGAAGAAAGATATTTCTAACTTTAAGTTACGTGGTAACCAAGCGATTGGCGCTAAGGTAACTTTGCGTGGAGATAGAATGTATGAATTCATGGATCGTTTGATGAATATCGCTCTTCCTCGCGTGAGGGATTTTAAAGGAGTGAATGACAAAGGATTTGATGGACGTGGAAATTATACACTGGGCGTGAAGGAGCAGATCATTTTTCCAGAGATTTCTATTGATAAGGTTCAGAAAATTAATGGAATGGATATCACCTTCGTAACTACCGCACCTACGGATGAGGAGAGCTACGAATTATTGAAAGCATTTGGTATGCCTTTCGTCACTAAAAACTAATAGCATGGCAAAGTTAGCAGTCATCGCAAGAGACAAAAAGAAGTTAAGATTGGTTGAGCGCTACGCCAAAAAGCGTGCAGCGCTTAAGGAAGCTCAAGACTGGGTTGGATTGGATAAACTTCCAAGAAGCTCGTCAAAAGTAAGGCTACATAGCAGATGCAAGCTTACCGGACGCCCTAGAGGCTATATGGCTAAGTTTGGCATTTGTCGTAATCAGTTTCGCCAATTGGCGAGTGAGGGAAAAATCCCTGGCATAACTAAGTCAAGCTGGTAAGCTTGTTTTAGCCTGCCAAAGGCATAAAATTTATTGGTTGCTGAGTACCGAGGTCAACTCCCAGAATATCGAAGTTGAAACCGGGTAACAGTTTGGATAACAAAAATTGTTATTTATCTTTGCAGCCCCGTTCGAAAAATGGGGCTTGCTTTTTAAAGAAAAGTGAAATGAAGACTACTGATCCAATTGCAGATTATTTAACCCGGTTGCGCAACGCCATCAAGGCTCGCCACCGTGTAGTGGAAGTGCCTGCTTCTAACCTAAAGAAAGAAGTAACAAAGGTTCTTTTTGACAAGGGCTACATCCTAAACTACAAGTTCGAGGAAACGGACAATAAACAAGGCAACATCAAGATTGCTTTGAAGTATAACCCTGAGACAAAAGAGTCCGCTATTACCAAGCTGGATCGTGTCAGTTCACCTGGTTTGCGCCAGTACAAAGGAGCTGATCGCCTTCCAAAGGTATTGAACGGTTTAGGCATTGCCATTCTGTCAACTTCTAAAGGTGTGATCACCGACAAAGAAGCAAAGGCATTGAATGTAGGTGGAGAGGTTTTATGTTATATCTATTAATTATACAACGTCATGTCACGAATAGGTAGACTTCCGATAGAACTTCCCAAAGGTGTAACATTCACGTTTGCTGAGGCAGACCATAAAGTTACAGTGAAAGGACCCAAAGGTGAGTTAAAACAACTCATTGATGCTGATTTTAAAATAACCTTGGAAGAAGGAAACATTGTGGTTCATCGCCCTACTGAGCAGAAGAGACACAAGGCTATGCACGGATTGTATCGCTCTCTCATTGCCAATATGGTAGAGGGTGTTAGCACAGGTTATAAAAGACAATTAGAAGTAATTGGAGTAGGTTTCAAGGCTACGGCACAAGGCAACTTGTTAGACTTAAGCTTGGGCTATTCACACAGCGTGATCCTGGCTGTTCCTTCTGAGCTAAAGGTGGTAGCCACTCAAGAGAAAGGACAAAATCCCATTATCACGTTGGAAGGAACCGACAAGCAATTGATCGGTCAGGTAGCTGCCAAGATAAAATCGTTGCGCAGCGTTGAACCTTACAAAGGAAAGGGTATTCGTTATGTTGGTGAGTTTGTTCGTAGAAAAGCTGGTAAAGCAGCAGCTAAATAATAGAAGGTATGCCAAATATTAAAGTTAGAAGGCTTCGGATAAAAAAAGGGATCCGCAAAAAACTGGAAGGAACTTCGGCTCGTCCGAGACTTTCTGTTTTCAAAAGCAATAAAGCAATCTATGCCCAAGTGATTGATGATGCGAAAGGACATACGCTTCTTGCTACTTCTTCAAAAGATCTTGACAAGAAAGGCGGAGTAACACTTTCGATTTCAAAAACAGTAGGTCAGAAGTTAGCTGAAAAAGCATTGGCAAGCGGAATCAAGGACATCGTATTTGACCGCAACGGTTATTTATATCACGGTAACATTAAAGCTTTGGCCGAAGGTGCCAGAGAGGGAGGCTTAAATTTTTAATAGCATGACACAAAGTAACGTCAGCACAGTAAAAGCCAGTGAAATCGACCTTAAAGAAAAGGTGGTCGCAATCCAGCGTGTAGCCAAAGTGGTGAAAGGTGGTAGAAGATTTAGTTTCGCTGCCATTGTGGTGGTAGGCGATGGAAATGGAGTAGTAGGTTACGGATTAGGTAAAGCTAATGAGGTAACTGACGCCATTACAAAAGGAATAGATGACGCAAAAAAGCACTTGGTAAAAGTACCGATCATTAAAGGCACAGTTCCCCATGAGTCACTTGGCAAATTTGGTGGTGGTTTTGTGCTTTTGAAGCCAGCCTCACCAGGTACAGGTGTAATTGCAGGTGGTGCGATGCGTGCAGTTTTGGAAAGCGCGGGAGTGCATAATGTGTTGGCAAAATCGAAAGGTTCATCCAACCCACACAACGTGGTGAAGGCAACTTTTAAGGCGTTGACAACGATGCGCGATCCTCAAACCATCGCGAGAAATCGTGGTGTTTCTTTATCAAAAGTTTTTAACGGTTAATACCCATGGCAAAAGTTAAAATCACCCAGACCCGTAGCATGATCAAGAGACCTGATACGCAACAGCGCACTATCCAGTCGTTGGGTCTAGGCAGGATCAATAAGTCTGTAGAGGTCGAGTACACTCCGCAGATACAGGGGATGGTAAAAAAAGTTAGTCATTTAGTGAGCGTAACAGAATTATAAGATGAAATGGTCGCATACAAGTTTCGTTCAAAGCGCAACATCGTTTAGACCATTCCATGTGACCATTAAAAATATTTAGAAACACATGAAACTGCACACACTTAAGCCGGCCGAAGGATCGGTAAGAACAAATAAGAGATTGGGTCGCGGACAAGGTTCTGGCGGTAGCACCGCAGGTCGTGGTCACAAAGGAGCGCAGTCTCGTTCTGGTAATAGTAAGAAAAGTGGTTTCGAAGGTGGACAGATGCCACTACAGAGACGCGTACCAAAATTTGGTTTTAAGAATAACAACAAAATCACCTTCAAAGCAATCAATTTGGATGCCTTAGAAGAATTGGCAAAAAAGACAAGTGCCTCTTCATTGAGCATTCAGTTGATGATTGACAATGGAATTGTTGGCAAGAAAGACAGAGTAAAAGTATTGGGTCGTGGCGAGTTAAAGGCGAAAGTAAATGTGGAAGCACATTCATTTTCTGAAACAGCAACGAAAGCCATTGAAACAGCAGGCGGCAGCGCCACAACCAAGAAATAGATGAAGCGTTTCTTTACAACTATAAAGAACATTTTTGCTATCGAAGATCTACGTGTTAGAATTCTTAACACGATGGGCTTCCTTATTATTTTCCGATTAGGATCTTATATCGTTTTACCGGGTATTGATCCAAATTTATTAACGGGCAATCAAGGTGGCATTTTTGATTTCTTGAACACCTTTTTAGGTGGCTCATTCAGCCGAGCTTCGATCTTCGCATTGGGCATTATGCCTTACATTTCTGCTTCTATCGTTGTTCAATTATTGACCATAGCAGTTCCTCATTTTGCCAAAATGCAAAAAGAAGGAGATAGTGGAAGAAAAAAATTAAATCAGTTTACTCGAGTGCTGACAATCGCTATCACCGCTGCACAGTCATACGGTTACCTACGCGCAACAGTAAATGACGAGGCGATTATAAATCCTGGATTGTTTTTTACGATTTCATCAATGATAATTATAGTAGCCGGAACCATGTTCTGTATGTGGCTCGGTGAGCGCATCACAGATAAAGGTATTGGCAACGGGATCAGCATGCTTATTATGATTGGAATCGTTTCTCGTTTTCCTGCTGCGATCTATCAAGAGGCCGAAACAAAAGGCCTTAGCGGTGGATTGTTGTTGATCATTGAAGCACTTGCTTTATTCTTTGTGGTAGTTGGAGTAATCGCGATGACGCAAGCAGTTCGCAGAATACCTGTTCAATATGCGAAGCAAGTCGTAGGTAACAAACTGTATGGAGGTAAGCGTGATTTTATTCCTTTGAAATTGAATTCTGCAGGTGTAATGCCCATCATCTTCGCACAAGCATTGATGTTCATTCCACCATTGGTTGCACAAATTTGGCGAGACAGCGATGTAAGTGCCTATGTGGGTACTACCTTTGCAGATTTTACATCATGGCAATACAACTTGCTGTTTGCTTCATTGATTATCGTTTTTACATTCTTTTATACAGCCATCACAGTGCCGTCTAATGACATTGCTGAGAACTTGAAAAGAAATGGTGGGTTTGTGCCGGGTATAAAGCCCGGTAAACAAACGGCTGAGTTTATCGATAGTATATTATCAAAGATTACTTTACCAGGTGCATTGTTGTTAGCAGCTGTTGCCGTTCTTCCTGCTTTTGCAGTGAAGGCGGGCATCACGCAGAACTTTGCTTACTTCTATGGTGGTACTTCACTCCTCATTTTGGTGGGTGTAGTATTGGATACGCTTCAACAAATAGAAAGTTATTTGTTAATGCGTCACTACGAGGGAATGATGAAATCAGGAAGAGTAAAAGGACGTTCTCAGTTTGCTGCGGCTTAAAGTTGAATGGTTCACTATAAGACGGAAAGTGATATTCAGATTATCAAAGAAAGCGCCCAAGTTTTAGGAAAGGCGCATGCGGAAGTAGCGAAGGCCATAAAGCCCGGTGTGAAAACGAAGAAACTGGATTCCATTGCCGAGGAGTTTATACGTGACAACAATGGAGTGCCTTCTTTTTTGAACTATAATGGTTCTTTTCCGGCTTCCCTCTGCATCTCTGTTAATGATACAGTAGTGCATGGTTTTCCGGGTGCATATGAGTTGAAAGAGAAAGACATCGTCTCGATTGACTGTGGTGTATTGTATAAGGGTTTTCACAGTGACTCTGCTTATACTTACCCTTTGGAAGGTGTTAGTCAAGATGCGCTGAGGTTGTTGGATAGAACTTACGAATCTTTGTATTTGGGTATAGCTCAAGCAAAGGTTGGTAATAGAATAGGTGATATTGGACATGCTGTTCAGACATATGTAGAGCAGTTTGGTTATGGAGTGGTGAGGGAGTTAGTTGGTCACGGGGTAGGTAGAAGTTTGCACGAGGATCCTGAAGTGCCAAACTATGGGAAGAGAGGAAAAGGACCCAAGATTATGGCGGGAATGGTTTTTGCCATTGAGCCGATGATCAACATGGGTACTAAGAAAGTAGTGCAGGAGAAGGACGGATGGACGATCCGAACACAAGACAGGAAACCTTCAGCTCACTTTGAGCATATGGTAGCCATCTTCCCTGATCGGACGGAAATTTTGACGACACACGAGTATATAGAAGAGAGTTATAGTTTTAAATGGCGAAACAAAAGTCGATAGAGCAAGACGGAACAATACAAGAGGCGTTATCTAATGCGATGTTTAAAGTACAGTTAGAAAATGGTCACGAAGTATTAGCACACATTTCCGGAAAGATGAGGATGCATTACATCCGCATTCTTCCTGGAGACAAAGTGCGGTTGGAGATGTCGCCCTATGATTTAACAAAAGGCAGGATAACGTTTAGATACAAATAGGTTATGAAAGTAAGAGCATCCATAAAAAAACGGAGTGCCGATTGTAAAATCATCAGGCGCAAAGGGAAATTATTTGTGATCAATAAGAAGAATCCACGGTATAAACAAAGACAAGGATAATTATGGCACGTATTGCTGGTGTTGACATTCCGGATAACAAACGAGGCGAGATTAGCCTCACGTACATTTTTGGTATTGGCCGTAGGTCAGCCCAGAAAATACTTACTCAAGCTAAAGTTAGCTGGGATAAGAAAGTGAAGGAATGGAACGATGAGGAGTCGAACGCCATTCGCGCTGTCATTGCAGAACAATTCAGAATTGAGGGATCCCTTAAATCTGAGGTACAGTTAAGCATCAAGCGTTTGATGGACATTGGTTGTTACAGAGGTCTTCGTCACCGCAAAGGATTACCAGTGCGTGGACAAAAGACAAAGAACAACTCACGCACTCGTAAGGGTAAGCGTAAGACAGTAGCGAACAAGAAGAAGGCAGTTAAAGGTTAATAAATAAAATAATATACTTTTCGTATGGCAGCACCTGCAGTTGAAAAGAAGAAGGACAAGAGCAAAAAACGCGTAGTCAATGTGGAGGCCATAGGTCAGGCACATATACGCGCCACCTTCAATAACATCATCATTTCCATCACCAATACTACAGGACAAGTTGTGTCTTGGGCATCGGCTGGAAAGATGGGTTTCAAAGGCTCAAAGAAAAACACTCCGTATGCTGCACAGGTTGCTGCGCAAGAGGCAGCCACTAAAGCATTCGAACTAGGTGTTCGAAAAGTAGAGGTTTTTGTAAAAGGACCTGGCGCTGGGCGCGAGTCTGCTATCCGTAGCATCCAAGCATCTGGTGTTGAAGTGACCATCATTAGAGATTTTACGCCAATGCCACACAATGGCTGCCGCCCTCCAAAGAAAAGAAGAGTTTAATTTCAGTAATAAGAAAGTATAAATCATGGCAAGGTACACCGGACCCAAAACAAGGATTTCCAGAAGGTATAACGAACCTATCTTTGGCGACAGCAAAACGTTGGCGAAGAAGAATTATCCCGCTGGCCAGCATGGCAAGGGCAAGAAACGCAAGCAGTCTGAATATGCTGTGCAGTTAGCTGAAAAGCAAAAAGCGAAATTCATTTATGGCATTTTAGAGCGCCAATTCGAAAATACGTTCCACAAGGCTTCGGCTAAGAAAGGCGTAACTGGTGAGGTTCTTTTACAGATGCTAGAGTCGCGCTTGGACAACACAGTTTATAGATTAGGTGTTGCACCTACTCGTAGAGCTGCTCGTCAATTGGTAGTACATAAGCACATTACCGTAAACGGAGATGTGTTGAACATACCTTCAGCATTCTTACGTCCAGGTGATGTAATTGCGGTGCGCGAGAAATCAAAATCATTGGAGGCAATCAACAATTCGTTATCCATTCAGGGTGCAAAGAAGTATAACTGGTTGGAGTGGGATGTGAAAGAAATGGAAGGAAAATTGATCAATCTTCCTCCCCGTCAAGATATTCCTGAGAATATCAACGAGCAGTTGATCGTCGAGTTGTACTCTAAGTAAGTCAAACCTTTAATTAAAATCACGTATGTCAATATTAGCATTTCAAATGCCGGAGAAAGTGGTGATGGAGAAGTCAGACGACTTTCACGGCTTCTTTACCTTCAAGCCTTTGGAAAAAGGATATGGAGTGACCATAGGCAATGCGTTAAGAAGAATTTTGTTATCTTCCTTAGAGGGTTATGCGATCACAGGTATCAAAATACCAGGTGTGTTGCACGAGTTCTCCACAATTGAAGGTGTGGTGGAAGATGTTGCTGAAATCATCTTGAATTTGAAACAAGTTCGTTTCCGCAAAGTGGGCGAATCTAACGACACGAAAGTGGTCGTTAATATTAAGAAACAGAAGCAGTTGAAGGCAGGTGATATCGCCAAGTTTACAGCAGGCTACGAGGTTCTCAATCCAGAGCATGTAATCTGTAACTTAGATGAATCTGCTCATTTTGAAATCGAATTATTAGTTGAGAAAGGCAGAGGTTACTTGCCAGCAGAAGAAAGCAAGCCAAATGAGCAGGTTTTCGGTTTTATTCCGATTGACGCCATTTTCACACCGGTAAAGAATGTGAAATACAGTGTAGAGAACACACGTGTGGAGCAAAAGACCGATTATGAGAAATTATTGATTGATATCGAAACGGATGGTTCGATTCACCCTGAGAAAGCATTAGAAGGAGCTGCCTTTATTTTGATTCAGCATTTCCGTTTATTCTCAGATAAGTCAATTGAATTAGAGACAACGAAGGATAGCGAAGTAGAACAAGTAGACGAAGAGATGTTGCATATGCGCAAGCTGTTGAAAACACAACTTCATGACTTAGATCTTTCAGTACGTGCTTATAACTGCTTAAAGGCAGCTGAGGTGAAGTCATTGGGGGACTTAGTAAGATTGGACATTTCTGATATGATGAAATTCCGCAACTTCGGTAAGAAGTCGTTGGCTGAGCTTGAGCAATTGGTGGCCGATAAGAATCTTACATTCGGAATGGATCTTGCGAAATATAAATTGGAAGAAGACTAATGAGACACGGTAAAAAAATCAACCATCTTGGTAGAAAGTCAGCGCATCGTCATGCGTTGTTATCCAACATGGCCTCTTCGCTCATCATGCATAAGCGAATTACGACAACAGTAGCAAAGGCAAAAGCCTTGAAGAGATATGTGGAACCTTTGCTTACAAAGTCAAAGGACGACACTACCCACTCACGCAGAACGGTTTTTGCTTATTTGCAAAACAAGGAGTCGATTAAGACTTTGTTTGGCGAAGTAGCTGGACGTATTGCCAACCGTGCTGGTGGATATACACGTATCATTAAACTTGGAGATGCTCGTCTCGGTGATGCCGCAGACATGTGTTTGATGGAATTGGTCGATTTCAATGATATCTACAAAAAAGATGGTGCTGAGAAAAAGGCTAAGACACGCAGAGGCCGTAAGGCAAAGAAAGATGAAGGCGGTGTGGAAGATGCTCAAGTAGTATCGGAAGCAACTGAGGCAAAGCCCAAAAAAGCAGCCAACCTGCCTGCCGGCAAGGCAGGAAAGTCTAAAAAGGACGAATAGTGATTTCAAAAAACATAGAAAAAGGGATTGGACATCGTTCGATCCCTTTTTTATTGCCCTTTTTCGAACGAATGCGGAAAGAATTAACCTCGACCTTGATCACTGATTCAATAACAAAAGTATTTTTGTCAACCATTTAACTCTATTCTCTTGAACGGAAAAGCATATTTACTCTTAGCAGACGGCCTCCTTGTGGAAGGGAAGGCCATCGGTAAAAAAGGAACCAGTGGCGGGGAAATCTGTTTCAACACGGGCATGACTGGCTATCAAGAAATTTATACTGACCCCTCTTACCACGGCCAGATTGTTGTCAATACTTCGGCACACATTGGCAACTACGGTACAGTGGTCGAAGACAATGAATCGGGTTCACCCAAAATTCAAGGCATCGTAATTAATGAATTTTCAAAGGAATTCAGCCGAAAGACAGCCAAAGAGAGCTTACAGACTTACCTGGAAAAACATGGTGTGGTTGGAATTGCAGATATTGATACGCGCAAGTTGGTGCGGCACATAAGAAGTAAGGGAGCGATGAATGCAATCATCTCTTCTGAGCTTACGCCCGAACAATTGAAAGAAGAGTTGAAAAAGGTACCATCAATGGATGGGCTCGAGTTGTCTTCTGTGGTGAGTACCAAGCAACCCTACTTTGCAGGCGATCCAAATGCACCGATTAAGATTGCGGCACTGGATGTGGGCATTAAAAATAATATTGTGAAGTGTCTGGCAGAAAGAGGTTGCTACGTTCAAGTGTTTCCGGCAAAAACGACTTACCAGGAAATGGAAGTGTGGAAGCCAGACGGTTATTTTATTTCCAACGGCCCAGGCGACCCATCGGTCATGGATTATGCTATCAAGACAGTAAAAGATATTTTAGATGCTGACAGACCTACGTTTGGCATTTGTCTGGGGCATCAATTGTTGGCATTGGCTGCCGGCCTCACAACCTTTAAAATGCACCACGGTCATCGTGGATTGAATCATCCAGTGAAAAATTTAATTTCAGGTTTGGGCGAGATGACATCTCAAAATCACGGCTTTGCTGTAAGTGACAAAGATTTAGATAAGCATCCAAATGTAGAAGTTACGCACATTCATTTGAACGATAAAACAATCATGGGCATTCGGCTGAAAAACAAGAAAGCGTTCTCGGTGCAATATCATCCAGAAGCATCGCCAGGACCGCATGATTCGAGGTATTTGTTTGATCAGTTTTTGAAGATGATCGCCAACTAAAATTGATGGAACAAAAATGGGTACATCGCCTTACATCAAAACGCTGTTTACCATCAATGAGTTGGCTTGGAATCTGTATAATTCCAATTCACGTAATGTTCCTAAAAAAAATATGAACCCTATTGAAATAGGTAAATTGCTTAAGAACCTGAAACAAGGAAACGTTGAGTTCATTTTAATAGGAGGGTTTGCTATGGCTTTTCACGGGTTTCCGCGCGCCACTGGTGATATTGATCTATGGATTAAAAACACGCCAGAAAACATGCTACGACTCAAAGACGCATTGATTAGCACAGGTTTTCCAGAAGCAAAGGCCTTGAGATCGACTACTCAGTTAGTGCCAGGCATGAGCATCTTCAATTTATTGGAGTCTGATTTCAAGATCGACCTGCTTCACAATTTAAAACTGTTTAAAGAAAAGGACTTTGACAACTGTTATGACAAAGCCGATGAGGGTGAATACAACGGGATTACTATCAAAGTGCTGAACGCGGTAGATTTATTGAAAGAGAAGACAAGTGCAAATAGAGGCAAGGATGGGCAGGACATCTCTTACTTGAAAAAGATGCTAAGAAAGATCAATAGATGAAAAAATACATCCTTGGACTTATTCTAGCGGTTTGTTTTTTTGCTTCCCAAGCACAAGTTTCTTTTGGTGTTAAAGCTGGGTACAACAGTAACATTTATGTCACTAAGGTTGATTACTTTGTTGGACCCTCTACAAACGAATCTTCTAATGGAAATGGTTATTTTCTCGGTGCTTTTGTTAAGCTGCCTTTATTGAAGAAATTTTCTATCACACCGGAACTACAATTTTCAAAAAGAGGCGGAGCGTATTTTTCTGACAACTATTTAGAGCTGCCAGTATTTGCTACATTTTCCCCTTTCAAAGTAGTTGATTTTGATTTGGGTGTAACGACTGGGTTCTTTCTATCCTCAGACATCAGATTTAAGGTCAATAACAGTTTTGATTTTGGTTTGTCAAGTGGATTTAGAATTAATCTATCAAAGCAATTCTCCCTCATTGGTAGATACTACCTTGGAATCACTCCTGCTAGAAGCATTACTGATTTTAATTTAACTTTTAATGGCATCACTCTAGATCCGATGACAAAGTCGTGGGATGAGTATAACAGAACAATACAATTTGGCATTGGCTACAAAATAAAATGAAAGTTAACCTAGTGTCTTCGTGCCTTAGTGGTAAAAATAAATCGTAAATCTAAAATCGTAAATCAAAATGAGTTTAATCGAAAGCATCCACGCCCGTCAAATTCTTGATAGCCGTGGCAATCCAACAGTAGAAGTAGACGTGTTCACCGAGTCAGGTGCGTTTGGTCGCGCGGCAGTGCCCTCAGGTGCTTCCACTGGTTCGCATGAAGCAGTAGAACTCCGCGATGGTGATGCCAAAAAATACATGGGCAAAGGCGTACTAAAAGCCGTGAACAACGTAAACACGAAGATCGCGGCTGAAGTGGTTGGGTTTCCTGTAATGGACCAATCACTCATCGACAAAATTATGATCGAATTAGATGGCACGCCCAATAAAGGCAAGTTGGGTGCGAACGCTATATTGGGAGTTTCGTTGGCTGTGGCAAAAGCTGCCGCCATGGAAGCAGGTCAGTCGTTATACAGATACATCGGTGGTGTAAATGCAAACACGCTTCCTGTTCCAATGATGAACATTCTAAATGGTGGAAGCCACGCGGATAACTCGATCGACTTTCAAGAGTTCATGGTGATGCCGGTAGGTGCAAAGACGTTCTCGGAAGCGTTGCGCATGGGAGCTGAGATTTTCCATACGTTGAAAAAAGTATTGCATGACCAAGGACTTTCTACGAATGTAGGTGACGAAGGTGGTTTTGCACCCAACATCAAATCAAATGAGGCGGCTATTGAGATTGTATTAAAAGCGATTGAGAAGGCTGGTTTCAAACCAGGTTCCGATGTTATGATTGCTTTGGATCCGGCTGCGTCTGAATTTTATGACAGCAAAACCAAAACGTATACGTTCAAAAAATCATCCGGTAAAAAATTGAAACCACTGGAGATGGCCGAGTATTGGACGAATTGGACGAAGAAATATCCAATTATTTCCATTGAAGATGGTTTGGCAGAAGACGATTGGGCCGGCTGGAAAGCATTGACTGATAACGTTGGCAAGAGCGTGCAGTTGGTAGGTGATGATTTGTTTGTGACCAATGTAAAACGTTTGCAACAAGGTATTGATAAAGGTGTCGGCAATGCGATCTTGATCAAAGTAAACCAGATCGGCTCGTTGACAGAAACTATTGATGCCGTTAACTTAGCAAAATGCAATTCATACAAGAGCATCATGAGCCACCGCTCAGGTGAAACAGAAGATAATACTATCGCTGACTTGGCTGTTGCCTTGAACTGTGGCCAGATCAAAACGGGTTCTGCCTCACGTTCGGATCGTATGGCGAAATACAATCAACTGATTCGTATTGAAGAGGAGTTGGGTGAGGTAGCCTATTTCCCCGGGAAGAAGTTTTAGAAAAGATCTTCTTTTAACTATTGAAGCCGGGGGTATCCTCGGCTTTTTTATTGCTTCGGAAAAAAAGGGAAGCAGGCTGGCATTTGGATTTGGGTTTTTCGCATTTCTAAAATTTCCCTATCTTCGTACAACCATTTTTTAAGCTATGTTGAAGAAATTACCGCCCGCCTTTCGTAATTTTTATATCGTAACAGGTCTTTGCTTCCTTGTCTGGATGCTTTTCTTGGACTCCAATGATTTGATCTCGCGCTTTAAGTTGGGTGCTAAACTGCGAAACCTCGATCGGGAAAAAGCGTATTATCAGGAAAAGATTGCCGATGTAGAGAAGGACCGACACGAGTTAATGACTGACCGTGAATTGTTGGAAAAATTTGCTCGTGAAAAGTATTTGATGAAGAAGGAAACGGAAGATATTTTTATCATTCAAGAAGAAGATTAAACCACGCATGAAAAATTTAATTGTTGTCCTGTTGATAGGTTTGCCGCTGTTGGGCATTTCTCAAAGAGAAATAGAAGAAGGAGAGAAGCCGAAATTAAAAGATAGGCTTTATTTCGGTGGAGGTTTTGGACTTAACTCTGGAACAGACGGCTTTGGCAATTCCTATTTTTTTTATGCTCTCAATCCGATTGTTGGATACATGGTAAATCCGAAATTTTCTGTTGGTACCGGCATCAACTGGCAGCAAACCAGTTTTGATCGCCCCAAAGTAACTCTTACACAATATGGCATTAGCCCGTTTGTCAGATATAATTTTGATCAGCTTTTTGCTTACGGAGAGTATAACTTGATTTCTACACCTACTTTCATTAATAGCGATCAGAGAAGGATTTTCAATAGAATGCTATTAGGTCTGGGCTACTCACAACCACTTGGAAGTAGAGGAGCAATCAACGCTATGGCACTGTATGACGTTCTCTACAACCAAAGTGATAGGGCATTTGCCTCACCTTGGGTTTTTCGTGTATTCTTTTCTTTCTAGTCCGGAAATTCTACTCCCAATTTCTTAGCTAGCACCTGTAGGTCTTCTACCACTTTTGAATTGAGCGGAATTCCGTCTTTCATCCGCGTGACTTCACTTTCACGTTCTGGGTCTCCGGGGATAATCATGTTGGGATGCCCTTCAATTGTTTTCGCCTCACGAAAGCGGGTGATCCATTTGTCCATGTGAAATTTGAAATCATCCGCTGGGCGAAAGGCATCAACACGCATCGCGCCAAAAAAATGACCGATACCTTCCCCAACAGGGTCGGCCGGAGGAGAAAGAAAACTAACAAAAGGTGGAACCCATGGGCCATAATTCGCACCGCTTAGCACTGCAGAAAAGATATCTACCCAGGCACCCAAACTAAAACCCTTGTGGCTGCCATGTTCGCGATCGCTGCCCAGCGGAATCAACGCACCACCGTCTTTTAGTTCATTTGGATTGGTGGACGGGCTGCCATCTTTTTTTTGAATCCAGCCTAGTGGGGCTTCTTTATTTTTTCGTTGAAGGATTTCCAGTTTGCCATTCGCTGCCGTTGTCGTTGCAAAATCAGCCACGAAAGCCGGTTGATTTCCGGCAGGGATCGCCACACAAATAGGATTAGTGCCCAGCAATCTTTCGACTGAAAAAGTAGGTGCGACCAGTGGACTCGCATTCGTCATCGCTATGCCAATCATGTCGTGAGGCAAGGCCATCATCGCATGGTAGGCTGCAATGCCGAAATGGTTTGAATTTTTTACGGCCACCCAGCCAGTGCCCACATTGTTTGCTTTTTCGATAGCGATCTCCATTGCCTTTGGAGCTACCACTAGTCCCAGGCCACCATCGCCATCTAATACCGCTGTGCTTGCTCTGGCATGAACGATTTTTGTTTTTGGTTGACTGTTAATTCGCTTGGCTTCCCACAAACGCACATAGCCAGATAACCGTGCCAAGCCATGCGAATCGATGCCCCGTAAATCAGCGCTTAACAAAACATCAGCAGCTAATCTTGCTTCTTCATCGGGGCAGTTTATCTTGGTAAAGACCGCATGGGCAAACTGCCAAAGCGGCTGGTATTTGAAAATAGGATCTTCTGGCATAGTTATAGGTGGAATGCAGGTTTACGGCAAGTTGCAAGGTTTTAGCAAAATTATCACTTGAATTATGGAAATTTGATCGGAGCCGCATCTTACTTCCAAAACAAAACACACACTCTATGAAGAATCATCTTTTGGCCGCAGCTTTATCGGTAAGCGCATTAGCAGCAACGGGGCAAATAGAAAAACCGGTTGACACTAAAATCACCAACGTCACTGTTTTTTTAAACAAAGCACAAGTTACCCGCGAAGTAAAGACCCGCACTGAGCCGGGAACAGTTAATTTGGTAGTGCGCGGACTTACCTCTCAACTCGATCCGGAAAGCATTCAGGTAACGGGAAAAGGGAGCTTTATTATTCTAGGTATTAGCCATCAGCAAAATTATCTGAGCGAGTTGAATATGCCCAAAAGTCTGAAGGCATTAAAGGACTCTGTGGAACAACTGCAAAAACAATTGCAGTTGGAGCAAAGTCAGAAGGAAATTCTGAGTAAGGAGGAGCAGATGTTATTGAGTAATCAAAAGATCGGGGGGACTACTCAAAACCTGACGGTAGCTGAGCTAAAAGCAATGGCGGATTTTTACAGAAGTCGGTTGGGGGATATTGTTACTTCGCGAATGAAGCAAGACGACAAGATCAAGAAAATCAATGAGCGGATAGCGAAGCTGAATAATCAAATCAATAGTCAGAATGAAATGTATAGCCGCAACACCAGCGAAATTGTAGTGAGTATTTCTGCAGAGGCTGCTACCTCCGTTGATTTAGATGTCAACTATGTGGTGGCCAATGCCGGCTGGTATCCCGTTTATGATGTCAGGGCGATCAACACAAAGAGCCCGTTACAATTGAGTTACAAAGCCAACGTATTTCAAAGTACGGGAGAAGAATGGAAGAATGTGAAATTGAAATTGTCAACGGCAAATCCTAACCAAAGCGGCTTAAAGCCAGAATTGAGTTCCTGGTATTTGGATTTTTATCAGCCGATTGCTTATGGGTTAGAACGCAGAAAGTACAAATCAACGGGTGCGGTGTCCAGAGCAGCAAACATCCTGCTGCAGAGTCGGTGGCAGACTATGTCTCAACAATTCAAACCACGCTCAATACCGAATTTGATATTTCCCTTCCTTATTCGGTATTGTCTGCATCCAAGCCAACAACTGTCGATATCCGCAATTACGAAATGAAGTCTGACTACACTTATTCGGTGGCTCCCAAATTAGACAACGATGCATTCTTGTTGGCAAGAGCAACCGGTTGGGAAGAATTTAATCTACTACCTGGCGAAGCGAATATTTTCTTTGAAGGCACGTTCGTGGGCAAATCATTTATTGACCCCAATAACATCAAAGACACACTTTCAGTTTCGCTTGGGCGTGACAAACGAATCGTGGTGAAACGCGAAAAACTGAAAGATCTTACTTCGCGCAGCTTCATGGGCTCCAATAAAAAG